>Ga0102832_1000737_pt1 | contig 38082 bp, 35 predicted proteins | sample EBPBio282013_DNA_FD_88942 | JGI IMG/M metagenome (GOLD analysis project Ga0102832, IMG submission 88942) | Wastewater treatment Type I Accumulibacter community from EBPR Bioreactor in Madison, WI, USA - Reactor 2_5/28/2013_ DNA (Illumina Assembly) | ecosystem: Engineered > Bioreactor > EBPR >... | reverse complement strand
GGCGGCGCGTTGAAGAGCCATGCCTTCTCGCCCTCGAACCACGGACGCAGACGCGACTGTAGATCGTTGGCGTCTGCACGTGCTCTGCCCATCAGTAGGCCGGACAGATTGGCGAGCGTACGCTGTTCGGCGGGCTCCTGGCAGATGCGAGCGATGGCGCGCTCGAGTGTGTCCTCCTCTGCCTGCGCAAACCCACTCCCGTCAGCAGGATCGAGCATCGCCTTGAAGAGTCGATGCAGGAACTCGCGATTTGTGGCGGTGTTCTCCATTTGCAGCGGGTTGAAGCCCGTAGCGACACCGGGCTGAAGGACCTCGTAGTCACCGCCGACGGCGCGAATGAAGATCTCGGCGCCACGGTCCTTGTCGAAGAAGACAGCGCGTGGTTCCGGCGAGATACGGAAAGCCTGGGCAAGCAGGAAGGTAAGCGCCACTGTCTTGCCAGACCCGGTCGGACCCGTCACCAGAAAGTGGCCGATGTCACGTTGATGGAAATTGAACCAGTAAGGCGTCTGCGACGTCGTCTCGAGGATGGAGATCGGCAAACCCCAATGAACTCCCCTAGCCTGCCCTGTCGCGAAATTGTGCAGCGACGAGAAACCGGAGAAGTTTGCGCTCGACAGCATGCAGGAGCGCGCGATGTAGTTGTGATTGCCCGGCAGCTGAGCCCAGAATGAGGCCTCCATATTCAGGTCCTCGCGCAGCCAGTTGATGTTCATGTCGGTGAGACAGGAGCCCAGCTCAGCGACCGCCTTGTCGAGACCGGCGTGGTAGGGCAGCGCGCGGACTCCGGCCTCCTTCAGCGTCTCGGCCAGTTCCTCGACCTTGCGGCGGGACGCGCAGTAGACGATGCCGCTCTCGCCCTCGTGGGCGCGCACGAAGGCCAGCACCTGCTTCGACGATCGCTCCTTGGGCTTGAAGGCCAGCCTGAGGTTGGGCCGGTCGAAGCTGCGCACGAAGACACGCGGCGGTTGGGCGAACAGCTTGTCGACGATGTCGGTGCGGGTCGGCGCATCGGCGGTCGCGGTGAAGGCGATGGTCTGCAGCCGGCCGCCGATCTGGCGCGCGACGCTGCCCAGCTCGAGGTACTCCTTGCGGAAGTCGTGGCCCCACTGCGAGACGCAGTGCGCCTCGTCGATCGCCATCATCGAGACGTTGCTCTCGGCCAGCATCTCGATCGTGTCGGGCCGCGCCAGCCGCTCGGGCGCGACGTAGAGCAGGCGCAGATCGCCCCGCCGCAACAGGCCCAGGACGCGGGCCGTCTCCGCAGGATCGTTGCTCGAGTTCAGGCTGCCCGCCGCGACGCCCGCCGCGGTGAGCGCCCGCACCTGGTCGCGCATCAGCGCGATCAGCGGCGACACGACCAGCGTCACGCCACCGCGCACCAGCGCCGGCAGCTGGTAGCACAGCGACTTGCCGCTGCCGGTCGGCATGACCGCCAGCACGTTCTCGCCGCGCAGGATGGCGCCGACGATTTCTTCCTGCCCCGGGCGAAAAGCGCCGAAGCCGAACACCGAGTGCAGGAGCGAGGTCGCCTGGGAGAGATCGGGAGAGAGGGAGTCGGGCATCGTTTCTGGAGGTTGGCTGCACTCTACAGAACCGGGCGAAAAGTTCGACCGCCGCGAGGGGACGTTTTGCACCGGTCCCCCGTAAGGATTGGCGGGGGAGGCCAAACCGTGTGGAGCGACGATGCGACGTTTGACCTTGTTCGGCCTGACCCTTGCGGCCACCGCCGCCGCGGCAGGGACCGCCTCTGCGCAGCAAGTGAATGCGCAGTCATGGAGCGGGTTCTATGCCGGCGTGAATGCCGGTGGCCTGTTCGGCAACACGACGACCAATGACTTCGGGCCGGCCGGGCCGGGCGGCCTGTCGGGCAGCGGCGGCGGCTTCGTCGGCGGCGTGCAGGGCGGCTACAACTACATGTTCGGCCCCGTCCTGCTGGGCGCCGAGATCGACTTCCAGGGCTCGACCTACGCCGCCGGCCTGAACGGCGGCGGCCCGTTGGGCCCGGCCAATGCCACCGAGTACACGCCGTGGTTCAGCACCTTCCGCGCTCGCGGCGGCTACGCCTTCGGCTCGATCATGCCGTACCTGACCGGTGGCGCGGTGTGGGGACAGCGCACGCTGAGCGGCGGCGGACCCGGCATGCCGGCCTTCTCGGCCAGCAGCACCTACTGGACCTGGACGGTCGGCGGCGGCATCGAGACCAAGCTGGCCGAACGCTGGTCGGCGAAGGTCGAGTACCTGTACATGGGCACGCCCAGCACCTCGCTGTCACCGGCCGGCGTCGGCGTCTCCAGCGAGACGTCGTCGGGCAACCTGTTCCGGGTGGGCCTAAACTTCCACTTCTAGGCGCCTAGTGCCGCGCGCCGATCCCCGCATCGAGCGTCATCACGACGCCGGAGATGTAGCTGGCACGCTCGGAGGCGAGGAACACGGCGAGGTCGGCGACCTCGTCGGGCTCCGCCGGGCGGCCGAACGGCAGGTGCTTGGTCAGCTCGGGCCAGCGCTCGGGATCGCCCCACTGCTGCTGCGCTTGGCTGCGCAGCAGCGTGGTCATGCGGTCGGTGCGGGTGCCCGGCGGGTTGATCGCCACGACGCGCACGCCGTGGTCGACGCTCTTCGAGCCGACGGCGCGCGTGAAGGCCATCAGGCCGGCATTGGCCGTCGTGCCGGCGACGTAGTCGTAGTTGAAGACCTCGCCGGCGAGGCCGATCACGTTGACCACCACGCCGGACTTGCGGGCGTACATCTTCTCCAGCATGGCGCGGGTCGCGTTGACGTAGCCGAACATCTTCAGCTCCCACGCCTCGCGCCACTTGGCCTCGGTCATGGCGAAGATGTCGCCGCGCGGGATCGCGCCGGCATTGTTGACCAGGATGTCGGCATGGCCGACCGCGTCGACCACGGCGCGCACCGTGTCGCCCTGGGCGAAGTCGGCGACATGGATCTCGACCGGCACGTTGTGGCGGGCGCGGATCTTGTCGCGCGCGCTCTCCAGCGATTCCTTCGACCGCGAGGCGATGTGCACCGCGCAGCCCTCGGCGGCGAACGCCATGGCGCAGGCATAGCCGATGCCACGGCTGCCGCCGGTGATCAGCACCGTCTTGCCGGTGAGCTTCATGTCCATTGTCGTGTCTCCCCTCGCCGCCCCCGGGCTACAGCCGGTAGAGGCTGTCGATCGCCGCGCGTCCGTCCTCGGTCTTCACCCGGCCGTCCTTCACCATCTGCACGAGGTGGGCCAGCATCGAGCGGCCCGCCGCGGCATGCAGGTGGACCGGCGTGTCGGCATAGTTCTTCGCCACCATCTGCGGAACCGTCTGCGGCCCTTCCTTGAGCCGCGCCAGGATCTGCGCCTCGCGGCCGAGCCGGTGCTCGATGTAGGCCTGCACGAACGGGCCGGGATTGCGGATCTCCGCGCCGTGCGTCGGGATGTACAGCGTCTCGTCGCGCGGCAGCAGCTTGCGCAAGGAGGCGAAGTAGTCGCCCATGTTGCCGTCGGGCGGCGAGATCACCGCCGTCGACCAGCCCATGACGTGGTCGCCCGACAGCAGCGCCCGGTCTTCCTTCACCGCGAAGCAGAGGTGGTTGGAGATGTGGCCGGGCGTGTGCACCGCTTCGACGTTCCAGCCGTCGCCCTGCACCACGTCGCCGTCGTTCAGCTTGACGTCGGGCGCGAAGGAAAGGTCGCCCGGCTCCTCGGCGTGGGCGTCGGCGGGCGGCTTGGGATGGGGGCCGAACGAGTAGACCTTGGCGCCCGTGGCGGCGACCAGCGCCGGCGTCGCCGGCACGTGGTCGATGTGGGTGTGGGTGACCAGGATGTGCGTCACCGTCTCGCCGCGCACCGCGCGCAGCACCGCCTCGACATGCTCGGGCATGTCCGGGCCGGGATCGACCACCGCCACCTTGCCGTGGCCGATGATGTAGGTCCCGGTGCCCTTGAAGGTGAAGGCGCTGGGGTTGTTGGCGACGACCCGGCGGATCCGCGGCGTCACTTCCATCGCCGTGCCGTAGTCGAACTTGAAGTCCCTGATGAACGGAATGCCGGGCATGCGAATCCTTACGGGGAGGCGGGCGGCGTCAGCTTGTAGAGCGCGTTGCGGATGTCGGAGCTGACATAGACGACGCCGTTGGCGCCGACCGTGACGCCGGTCGGCACGAAGCCCGGCGGGCCGCCCTGGAACGGCGGCAGGCCGATGTCGAGGTTCGAGGCGATCACCGTGCGGGCGCCGGTCGCCGGGTCGAGGGCGACGACGCGCTTCTGGCCGACCTCGGCGACGAACAGCCGTCCGTCGGGACCGACCGCGATGCCTTCCGGACCGGCGAGGCCGTCGGCGACGACGCGGCGGGTGCCGCTCGCGACGTTGATCTCGGTGACCGCGCCGGCGGCGATCTCGGTGACGTAGACGAGGTCGTCCTTGCCACGGGCCAGCGCGACCGGGCCGCGCAGCTCCTTGGCGACGATCGAGCGCTCCTTGCCGTCGGCGCTGACCTTCACGAGGTTCGAGGTCGCGAGCTCGGCGACGTACAGCGTGCCGTCGGCGACCTCGATCGCGTCGATCGGCGCGGCGAAGTCGCCCAGCGTGGCGACCAGCCGGTTGGTCTTGCGGTCGACCTTCTCGACGGTGTTGGAGAACCAGCTGCTCAGCAGCACGTGCCGCGGGCCGACCGAGATGCCGATCGGGTAGGCGTGGGTCTCGCCGTGGACGCGCAGCACGTCCTGCACCGCGCCGGTCTGGCCATCGACGGTGCGATAGCTGAACACGTCGGCGACGTGCAGCGTATCCTTGCCGTTCTCGGTGACGATCGCGAGGTCGGCCGGCACTGCCAGCTTGCCCTCGGTCACGGTCTTCCAGGCGCCGGTCTGCTTGTCGACCAGGTAGATGCCGTTGTCGGTCATCGACGACACGAACAGGCGGCCGCGCGAATCGAACGCCAGGTTGTCGAGCCCGGGCTTCATCGAGGCCACCAGCTTGCGGTTCTTGGCCGTCAGGCTGATGCTCCAGACGTTGCCGGTGCCGGTGTCGACGACGTAGACGTTGTCGCGGTTCTGCGGGTCGATGTTGGCGGCGGCCGGGATCTTGAAGCCCTCGGCGATCACCTCGACGTTGCCGGTCTCGAGGTTGACCTTCACGACCTGGCCCTTGAACCACAGCGGCCCGTAGAGGAAGCCGTCGTCCTTGTGGACCTCGAAGCCGTTGAGACCGCCCAGCTTCTCGGCGATGCGCCGCAGCTCGGCGCGCGGGAACGGCTTGAAGTCGGGCTTGTCGACGTTCTTGAGGTCGATCTCGTACAGCGCGTCGCCGATGAACACCTCGGAGACGAACAGCCGTCCGTCCTTGCCGAAGGCGATCGAGTTCGGACCGCCCATGCCGTTGGCGACCTCGATGGTCTTGCCGTTCGGCTTGCGGATGTAGACCTTGCCCAGCAGGAAGGCGGTCCACGCCATCGTGCCGTCCTCGGCGAAGGCGATGTCGTCGGCCATGCCCATCGGCGGGTCGATCACGCGATCGACTTCGCCGGTGTCGACCTGCACCCGGTACAGGGTCTGGCCGATCACCGAGCCGGCGAACAGCTGGTCGTCCTTGTTGAAGGCGAGGCCGTGAACGCCGTGGAACCACGAGCCCGGCAGCAGGAAGCGCTGCTCGTACTCCTTGGGCGCCGGCGGCTGCTGGGCCACTGCCGCGCCGCCGATCATGGCGGCCACCAGTGCCAGCGACGTCAAGAACCGACCACGCCCCATCCGCTTCCTCCGAGCCTTCTGCGGCGCGGACTTTAGACCGGGCGGCAGATTTTGTAACGCCGTACCCATGGGCTACGATTGGGGCAAGATAAATGCGTTCCGCAGGAGGGAAGCCATGGCAGGTCCGCTGACCGGACTGACGATCGTCGAGCTGGCGGGTATCGGCCCGGGGCCGATGGCCTCGATGATGCTGGGCGACATGGGCGCCGACGTCATCCGCGTCGACCGGACCAAGGCCCATGTCATGGACCGCCTGGCCGACCCCAAGTTCGCGGTCCACAACCGCAGCCGCCGGTCGGTTTCGGTCGATCTGCAGAAGAAGGAAGGCATCGAGGTCGTGCTGCGCCTGATCGAGAAGGCCGACGGCATGACCGAGCCGTTCCGGCCGGGCGTCGCCGAGCGGCTGGGGCTGGGCCCGGACGTCTGCCTCAAGCGCAACCCGCGGCTGGTCTACGGCCGCATGACCGGCTGGGGCCAGGACGGTCCGCTGGCCAAGGCGGCCGGCCATGACATCAACTACATCGCGCTGACCGGCGCCCTGCACGCCATTGGCGGCAAGGACAAGCCGGTACCGCCGCTCAACCTGGTCGGCGACTTCGGCGGCGGCGGCATGCTGCTGGCCTTCGGCATGGTCTGCGGCCTGCTCGAGGCGCAACGCTCGGGCAAGGGCCAGGTGGTCGACGCCGCGATGGTCGACGGCGCGGCGCTGCTGCTGGGCGGCATCTACGGCATGGCCGGGGCCGGCCTGTGGAACGACGGCGCGCGCGAGGCCAACATGCTGGACGGCGGCGCCCACTTCTACGGCACCTACGAGACCAGCGACGGCAAGCACGTCTGCATCGGCTCGATCGAGCCGCAGTTCTACGAGCTGCTGCTCGAGAAGACCGGGCTCAAGGGCGAGACCCTGCCGGCCCAGATGGACCGCAAGTCTTGGGGCGCGCTGAAGGAGCGGCTGGCCGGCATCTTCCGGACCAAGACCCGCGACGAGTGGTGCGCCATCATGGAGGGCACCGACATCTGCTTCGCGCCGGTCCTGTCGATGAAGGAAGCGCCGCACCACGCCCACGCCAAGGCGCGCAACGCCTACGTCGACGTCGCGGGCTTCGCCCAGCCGGCGGCGGCACCGCGCTTCTCGCGCACCAAGGAAGCGGTGCGCGGCCCGGCCGCCAAGCGCGGCGAGCACACCGACGCGATCCTGTCCGAGCGCGGCTTCTCGGCCAAGGAGATCGGCGAGCTGAAGGCCGCCGGCATCGTCGGCCCGCAATAGGCCGGGAGCGTGATCCGCGCCTTCGAACTGGCGATCGGGCAGCTCGGCGATCCCAAGCTGCGCAGCCTGATCTGGTGGTCGCTGCTGCTCAGCCTGGTGCTGCAGGTCGCCATCGCGGCGCTGGGCATCTGGGGCCTGCGCTCGCTCGCCTTCTTCGAAACGCGCTGGATCAACGAGACCATCGTCTGGCTGAGCGGCACCGGCGTCATCGTGCTGGCCGTCATGCTGTTCCCGGCCAGCTTCGGCATCGTCATCTCGGTCTTCATGGAGCAGATCGCCGACGTCGTGGAGGCGCGGCACTACCCGCAGCTGGGCAAGGCGCGCGGCATCCCGATCTGGACCGGCATCTGGACCGGCGTGGTCTTCCTGGTGGCGGTGATCGCCCTCAACTTGGTGATGCTGCCGTTCTACGTGCTGGCGCTGTTCGTGGCCGGCCTCGGCGCGGTGATCTTCTATGCCGTCAACGGCTGGCTGACCGGCCGCCTGTACTACGAGCAGGTGGCGCTGCGCCGGCTCGACCCGGCCGAGGTCAAGGCGTGGCGCAAGGCCAATGCCGGCGTGCTGTGGCTGACCGGCATCGTGATCGTGTTCCTCGGCACCATCCCGATCGTCAACCTGATCGTGCCGGTGGTCGGCGTCGCCGCCATGGTCCACGTCGCCCAGGGGCTGAAACCGCCGGCTGCGCCGGGACGACCCTTTCAACCGCCGCCGTCGCCGCGCTAGAGTGGCGGCATGACTTGGACGATGCGGAGCCTGGCGCTGCTGCTGCCGGGGCTCCTGCTGGCGGGATGCGTCAGCGACAACAGCCCGCAATACTCCCTGGCCGGTGGCGAGAAGGGGGTCTTCAGCTCGCGCAATGCCGGCTCGCCGATCCCGCTCGATCGCATCAAGGGCCTCGACGAGGCCCAGCTGGCCGCGCAGTTCGGCCCCGGCGTGCTCGACCGCAAGGACGACCCGGCCCGCGTGCTGCGCTACCAGTCCGATGCCTGCCAGCTGTTCGTCTACCTCTACCGGCGCTCCGGCACGGTCTGGCGCGCCGAGTTCGCCGACGCCTACGACCTCCACCTGCGCCCGCTCCCCGTGGACCAGTGCGCCGGCTCGGTGGCGGCGCAGAAGAAGCGGGTGGCCTGAAAGGTCCCTCGCTGCGCTCGGGATGACAAGAAAAGGCTGTCATCCCGAGCGTAGCGAGGGACCCTTTACTTCCCGCCGCGATCCTCGCGCCACAGGTCGAGCTTCTCCTGCACCGGACGGTCGGAGAACGAGAACAGCACGGCGTCGCCGTCGGCCTTGTGCGTGACGCGGGCCCAGCTCGGGACCACGAAGTGGTCGCGCTTCTTCCAGCGGAAGGTGCGGTCGCCGATCGTGCTCTCGCCCGAACCCTCGACCACCGAGAACACCGTGCCGTCGGTCGAGCGGTAGGGCGCCGTGGCGAAGCCCTTCGGCAGGAGCTGCATGTAGGTGCCCATGGTCGCCATCGGCGGCCCGCCGTTGGCCGGGTTCACGTAGCGCAGCTTGTAGCCGTGGCAGGCGTCGGGCGGCCCCGCCTTGGCGAGGCCGGCCAGTGCCTCGCGGGTGCGCGCGTAGGGATAGTTGAAGATCGGCGAGGTCAGCTTGCCGGGCTTCCAGTCGACCGGCAGCAGGCCGCTGGCGAAGCGCGCGGTCGCGGTGCCCTCGGGCGTGGTGATCGCCTGCTCGTCGGACTCGCCGGTCTCGGCGAAGCCCGCGTTGAACAGCGCCACCATCGGGATGTCGAGCCCGTCCAGCCACACCATCGGCTCGGACGAATCGTTGCCGTGGTCGTGCCAGGTCCAGGTCGGCGTGATCACGAAGTCGCCCTCGTGCATCGTCGTGCGCTCGCCGTCGACCGCGGTGTAGGCACCCTTGCCCTCGACGATGAAGCGCAGCGCCGACTGGGTGTGACGATGGGCCGGCGCGACCTCGCCCGGCAGGATCAGCTGCAGCCCGGCATAGAGCGTCGGCGTGATGCAGGCGCTGCCGGTCATCGCCGGGTTCTCGAGGATCAGCACGCGGCGGATCGCTTCCTTGGCGGTGATCAGCGATCCCGATTCCATCAGGAACGGCCGCACCGCGTCGTAATCCCAGTGGGCCGGCTGGTACTTCGGCGCGGGTTGCGTCGGCACCAGCTGGTGCAGCGATTCCCACAGCGGCGCCATCGAGAGGCCGCCGATCCGCTCGTAGAAGTCGCGGCGGGCGTTGTTGCCAGTGGTCGGCGCGGCCATCGCCCTACTCCGCCGCGGCGCGCAACGGCGCTTCAGCGCGCATCGAAGCGCGCTGGCGGCAGGCCTCGGCGAAGGCATCGAACAGCTTCATCGAGACCGGGTTGTCGAGCGCCTTGTACTCGGGGTGCCACTGCAGCGCGAGCGCGAAGCCCGGCGCGTCGGGCACGCTGAAGGCCTCGACCTGCCCGTCCGGCGCCACCGCCTCCAGCCGGGCCCGCGCCGCCAGCCGGTCGACGCCCTGGGCATGCAGCGAGTTCACCGCGACGCGGCGAGCCCCCAGCAGGCGATGCAGCACGCCGCCCTCGACCAGGTCGATGTCGTGCGCCGGGCCGTAGTTCACGTCGTTGTCCGGCGACTTCGGCGAGCGATGGTCGCGCCGGCCGTCGACCTCGTGGACCAGCTGGTGCAGCGTGCCGCCCAGCGCCACGTTCATTTCCTGGGCGCCGCGGCAGATCGCGAACAGCGGCACGCCGCGGTCGAGGCAGTGCCGGATCAGCGGCAGGGTCGTGGCGTCGCGCGCCGGGTCGTGCGCCGTGCCTTCGCGGCTCGGTTCGCCGGCGTAGTGGTGCGGCTCGACGTTGGACGGGCTGCCGGTCAGCAGCACGCCGTCCAGCGCGTCGAGCAGCCGGTCGAGCGCCGCCGTCATCGCCGGCGCGTCGCCGAGCTGCGGCCCGATCGCCGGGATCAGCACCGGCAGGCCGCCGGCCGCCTGCAGCGCCGCCTGGACGTACTTGTCGCCGACCGCGTGCTGGAAGCCGCCGCGGCCATTGTCCTTGAGGCAGGCGGTGACCCCGATCAGGGGGCGCAGGGACGGGTGAGTCATGCCGTCATTTTCCCCGCCGGTCGCTGCCTTGGCAACGGCAGGCCCGCGACCCGGCCGCGCCTTGTGTCCTCCCGCCCTGCGTGGTACCGCCGCCGAACAACTGGGAAAGACCAAAATGACCAACGCTCCCCCGCCGCAGACTCCCCCGGACCAGGCCCAGCCGCAGGCGGCGACGTCGCCGCTGGTCATGCACGGTCAGTACATCAAGGACCTGTCGTTCGAGAACCCGCGCGCGCCGCAGAGCCTGATCGAGCAGACCCAGCCGCAGCTGTCGCTCAACGTGCAGGTGACCAACCGCCAGTTCGACGCCAAGACCTTCGAGGTCGCGCTGACCATCGAGGCCAACGCCAAGACCCCGAAGGACGAGCCGCTGTTCATGCTCGAGCTGGTCTATGCCGGCACGGTCAGCCTCGGCGAGGTGCCGGCCGAGGCGTTCGGCCCGCTGCTGTTCATCGAGACGCCGCGCCTGCTGTTCCCGTTCGCGCGCGCCGTGGTCGCCAACGCGACCCGCGAGGCCGGCTTCCCGCCGCTCAACATCGCGCCGGTCGACTTCGTGCAGCTCTATCGCCAGCAGCTCGAGGCCAACGGCGGCAAGGTGCCGGGCGTCGCCGACGGTCCGGTCGGCCACGCCTGATCGCGGCCGGCCGAAGACCTACTCGGTCTTCAGCCAGAGCGGATCGCTGATCTGCTTGAGGAACGCCGCGTGGGCGGCCAGTTCCGCCTCCGACGGCGCGTGCGGCCGGGCCGGCCGCACCGGCAGGTTGGCCACCACCAGCGTGGTGCTGACCGTCGTCGTGCCCTCGGCCGCGAGGCCGAGATCGCGCTGCCGCCCGCCGCTCAGCTCGAGGTAGACCTCGGCCAGCAATTCCGAATCGAGCAGCGCGCCGTGCTTCACGCGGTTCGAGTTGTCGATGCCGAGGCGCTCGCACAGCGCGTCGAGGCTGGCGCGCTGGCCGGGGAACTTGCGGCGCGCCACCGACACCGTGTCGATGTAGGGGTTCGACAGCTTCTTGTGACCCGCGCGCTCGAGCTCGGCGTTGAGGAAGCCGATGTCGAACTGCGCGTTGTGGATCACCAGCTGGTCGTCGCCCAGGAACTCGAGGAACTCGGCGGCCTTGTCGGCGAACAGCGGCTTGTCGGCGAGGAAGTCGTCGCTCAGCCCGTGCACGTCCTGCGCCCCGGCCGGCATCGGCATTTCCGGGTTGAAGTAGACGTGGAAGGTGCGGCCGGTGGCCACCAGGTTGACCAGCTCGATGCAGCCGATCTCGACCACCCGGTGGCCGGCCTGGGGGTCGAGGCCCGTGGTCTCGGTATCGAGGACGATCTCGCGCATGGCCTCTCTTAGCGCGTCTCCCGCGCCGGCGCGCTGAGGAAAGCCCCGTGATTTCCTCCCCATGCGCGAGCATGGGGAGGTGCCGCCGCGTGCGGCGGCGGAGGGGTCAAGAACTCAACTCGGTAAGCTTCCGACCCCTCCGCCCGCTGCGCGGGCACCTCCCCCCGCTGCGCGCGGGGAGGAAAGGCCATGCAACGCCGCCTACTTGCGGCGGGCGCGGGCCATCTGGGCTGTGAATCGTTCGCGCCACGGGTTGGGCGGCCAGTGGCGGCCATCCTGCTTCTTCAAGGCCGAAACGGCCCGCGACAGGGCCTGGCGGGTCGGCGCGAGACCGAGGCCGGTCGGGATGACGACGCCGGCCTTGCGGCGCTTCACGGCGTCGGGGACCTGCTGGCGCAGGATACCGGCGAAGCGCTCGGCCGACATGCCGGGCCGCGCCATGACGCGCTGGCGCTGCAGGAAGGCCGGCGCGCTGACCACCAGCGTGGCGTCGACGCGGCGGTCGCCCAGCCCCTCGAACAGCAGCGGGATGTCGAGCACCACCAGCTTGGTGCCGCGCAGCGCCTCGCGCCGCAGGAAGGCGCGCTGCCGCCGGCCAACCAGCGGGTGGACGATCGCCTCGAGACGGCGCAGCGCCTCGGGGTTGCCGAAGACGCGCGCGCCCAGCGCCTGGCGGTCGAGCACGCCGTCCTTCACGACGCCCGGGAAGGCCGCCTCGATCGGCGGCAGGGCGATGCCGCCCCTGGCCTGGACGGCATGGACATTGGCGTCGGCGTCGTACACCGGCACCCCCATCTGCCGCAGCATCTTGGCCGCGGTCGACTTGCCCATGCCGATCGAGCCGGTCAGGCCGACGATCATCATCGCCGTTCGCCGTCCCGTCCGGTCAGGGGACGAGGACGGTCTGGCCGGTGGTCATGCGCGACTCGAGATCGCGATGGGCCTGGGCCGCCTCGGCCAGCGGGTAGCGCTGGTCGATGGCGATCTTCACCTTGCCGCTCTTCACCATCTTGAACAGCGACTTGGCGCAGGCCTCGAGATCCTTGCGGGTGGCGGTGTAGGCGCCGAGGCTCGGGCGCGTCAGGTAGAGCGAGCCCTTGGCGTTCAGGATGCCGACCGGCTGCGGCGGCACCGCGCCCGAGGCGTTGCCGAACGAGGCCATCAGGCCGCGCGGCTGCAGGCAGTCGAGCGAGGCCGCCCAGGTGTCCTTGCCGACGCCGTCGAACACCACCGGCACGCCCTTGCCCTTGGTGATCTTCTTCACCTCGGCCACGACGTCCTGCTTCGAGTAGTCGATCACCCACTTGTAGCCGTTCTTCTTGGCCAGCGCGGCCTTGGCCGGCGACGACACGGTGCCGATCGCCTTGTAGCCGCGCGCCTTGGCCCACTGGCCGAACAGCAGGCCGACGCCGCCGGCGGCGGCGTGGAACAGCACGATGTCGCCCTTCTTGAGCCACGGCTTGGCGCAATGGTCGATCAGGTACTCGGTGGTCATGCCCTTCAGCATGATCGCCGCGGCCTGCTCGTCGCTGACGCCGGTCGGCACCTTGACCAGCTGGTCGGTGCCCATCAGGCGCTCCTCGCAGTAGGCGCCCAGCACGCCGCAGTAGGCGACGCGGTCGCCCTTGCGGAAGCCCTTCACCTTCGGCCCGACCTCGACGATCACGCCCGCCGCCTCGCGGCCGACCGCGTTGGGCAGCGGCGTCTGGTAGAGACCCGACCGGGTGTAGACGTCGATGAAGTTGAGGCCGATCGCGGTATGGCGGACCTTGACCTGGCCCGGGCCCGGCTTGCCGACCGTGACGTCGGCCAGCTTCATCTTCTCGGGACCGCCATTTTCGTGGATCAGGATCGACTTCGACATGGGATGCTCCCCGCACCTTTGAATTTTCAGGAACGCCTCGCGGCGGCGGGCGTGAGTATAGTGCCGCAACCCGGAGTGTCGATGCGCAGACGCAGGATTCTCGGTGCCGCCGCCGCCGTGCTGGCCGCGCCCTCCATCGCCCGAGCCCAGGAGGTGCTGCGCAGCGGCGCCACCGCCTACCGGCTGGTGACCCTCGCGCGCGACCTCGTGCAGCCGTGGTCGATCGCCTTCCTGCCCGACGGGCGGCTGCTGGTCACCGAGCGGCCGGGCCGCCTGCGGGTCTTCGCCAACGGCCGGCTGGACCCGCGGCCGCTCGGCGGCGTGCCGGCGGTGGTGGCGAACGGCCAGGGCGGCCTGCTCGACGTCTGCCTGCATCCCGACTTCGCCCGCAACCGGGTGCTGTACCTGTCCTATGCCGGCGACGGCAGCGGCGGCGCCGCCACCACGGTGGCACGGGCCGAGCTGGGCGACGGGACCTTGCGCGGCGCGACCCCGATCTTCGCCGCCCTGCCGCGCGCGCCGGGCGGCCTGCACTTCGGCTCGCGCCTCGCCTTCGACCGGGCGGGGCTGCTCTATGTCACCACCGGTGAACGCTACAGCCGCGACCGCGCGCAGGACCTGCGCGACCTCGGCGGCAAGGTGGTGCGGCTCCGGGACGACGGCAGCGTGCCACCGGACAATCCCTTCGTCGGCCGGTCCGACGCCCGGCCCGAGATCTTCACCTTCGGCCATCGCAACCCGCAGGGGCTGGCGATGCACCCGGCCACGGGGCGGATGTGGGAGGCCGAGCACGGGCCGCGCGGCGGCGACGAGCTGAACCTGCTGGTCGCCGGCGCCAACTACGGCTGGCCCCGCGCCACCCACGGCGTCGACTACAGCGGCGCGGTGATCAGCCCGCACAAGAGCCTGCCCGGGATGCAGGACCCGGTGCGCGCCTGGGTGCCGTCGATCTCGCCCTGCGGGCTGGCCTTCTACACCGGCGACGCCTTCCCGGCGTGGAAGGGCTCGGTCTTCACCGGCGCGCTGTCCAACCAGGCGCTGTTCCGGATCGCGCTCGACGGCGAGCGCTACGCCGGCGAAGAGCGGTTGCTGGCCGACCGGCTTCCCTATATCCGCGACGTGCGGCAGGGGCCCGACGGGCTGATCTACCTCGTCACCCATGCCGAGGACGGCGGCCTGTACCGGCTCGAGCCGGCCTGATCGCCCCACTCGTGAAACGACCATGCCGCCGGCTCCCCTGATCCTCGCCTCCGCCAGCCCGTCGCGCCGCCAGATGCTGACCCATGCCGGCCTCGCCTTCGAGGTCGTGCCGTCGAGCGTCGACGAGGACGAGGTCAAGCGCAGCCTGCTGGCCGAGCGCGCCAGCGCCCGCGACCTCGCGACCGCGCTGGCCGAGATGAAGGCGGTCGCGGTGTCGCGCCGGCGGCCGGAGGCGCTGGTGATCGGCGCCGATTCGACGCTGGCCTGCGAGGGCACGCTGTTCGACAAGCCGCCGACGCTGGAGGCCGCCCGCCGCCAGCTGCAGGCGCTGCGCGGCCGCACCCACGAGCTGGTCTCGGCCGCCGTGGTGGCGCAGGGCGGGGCGCGGATCTGGCAGGCCGCGGATGCCGGCCGCCTGACCATGCGGCCCTTCTCCGACGCCTTCCTCGACGCCTACCTCGCGCGCGCCGGCGAGGCGATCTGTGGCTCGGTCGGCGCCTACCACCTCGAGGGGCTGGGCGCCCACCTGTTCAGCCGCGTCGATGGCGACTACTTCACCATCCTCGGCCTGCCGCTGCTGCCCCTGCTGGTCTTCCTGGCGGATCACGGCATCGGCCTGGAGACCCCGCGATGACCCCGTACGAGAAACTGGTCCACGACGCCGCCGGCCGTCCCTTCGCTGCGATCGTCGGCTGGCCGGTCGAGCATTCGCGCTCGCCCGCCCTGCACGGCTACTGGCTGCACCAGCACGACATCGACGGCCACTACGGCCGCCTGCCGGTACAGCCGAACCGCGAGGCGTTGGAAGAACTGGTGGCGTTCCTCCGGCGCACGCCCAACGCGCGCGGCTGCAACCTCACCCTGCCGCACAAGATCGGCATCATGCCGCTGCTCGACCGCCTGCACCCGACCGCCGAACGCATCGGCGCGGTCAACACGGTGATCAAGCACGCCGACGGCACGCTGGAAGGCCGCAACAGCGACGGCTTCGGCTTCCTGGAGGCGCTGAAGTACAACGCGCCGCACTGGAGCCCCGACGCCGGCCCGGTCGCGGTGCTGGGCGCCGGCGGCGCGGCGCGTGCCGTGGTCGCCAGCCTGGTCGATGCCGGCGTGCCGGAACTGCGGCTGGTCAACCGCACCAAGAGCGCGGCGATCGACCTCGGTGTCGCTTTCACGCCCGATGACGGCCGCCGCATCGTGGTCGACAACTGGGAGGATCGCGGTCGCGTGCTCAAGGACGTCACGCTGCTGGTCAACACGACGGCGCTCGGCATGCACGGCCAGCCGCCGCTCGACATCGACCTGTCGCTGCTGCCGCGCAGCGCGGCGGTCTACGACATCGTCTACGTGCCGCTGGAAACCGGCCTGCTGGCGGCGGCGCGGTCGCGCGGCAACCGCTGCATCGACGGCCTGGGCATGCTGCTGCACCAGGGCCGCGTCGGCTTCGAGGCGTGGTTCGGCCGCAAGGTCGAGGTCACCGCCGCCCAGCGCCGCGCGGTGGCGGCGGATTTGGGGGCGTAGGAGAGCCCGCGATGAGCGATACCGATCAGCCGCCGCCGGAGGGCTTCAAGCCGCTGTTCCGCAGCAGCCCGTTCCTCGAGCACAACGGACCGTTCTTCTATCGCGACCTCGAAGACGGCACGTTCGTGATCGGCCTGCGCATCCAGCCCAGGCACGCCAACGCCCGCGGCGGGGCGCATGGCGGGCTGCTGATGACGATGTGCGACATCGCGCTGGGCTACCGGACGACCCGCAGCCGGACGCCGTCGCCGATGCTGACGACGGCCAGCGTCACCACCGACTTCGCCGGCGGGGCAAAGGTCGGCGACTGGGTCGAGGCGCATGTCGACGTGCACAAGGTCGGCGGCCGGCTGGCCTTCGCCAACTGCTACCTGGTGTGCAACGGCGAGCGCATCGTCCATGCGTCGGCGGTGTTCGCGCGGACCGGCGACCGGCCCGCGGCGTCGGAATAGGAAAGGGTCCCTCGGGCTTCGCCCTCGGGATGACAACAGTTTGTCATCCCGAGCGCAGCGAGGGACCTTTCTTCGTCGCGACCCTACTGGTTCATCGAGCCGAAGAAGTCCTGGTTGGTCTTCGAGGTGCGCAGCTTGTCGAGCAGGAACTCGATCGCGTCGACGGCGCCCATCGGCATCAGGATGCGGCGCAGCACCCACATCTTCGACAGCGTCGCGCGGTCGACCAGCAGCTCTTCCTTGCGGGTGCCCGACTTGGTGATGTCGATCGCCGGGAAGGTGCGCTTGTCGGCGACCTTGCGGTCGAGGATGATTTCCGAGTTACCGGTGCCCTTGAACTCCTCGAAGATCACCTCGTCCATGCGGCTGCCGGTATCGATCAGCGCCGTCGCGATGATGGTCAGCGAGCCGCCTTCCTCGATGTTGCGGGCGGCGCCGAAGAAGCGCTTCGGCCGCTGCAGGGCGTTGGCGTCGACACCGCCGGTCAGCACCTTGCCGGAGCTCGGCACCACGGTGTTGTAGGCGCGGCCGAGGCGGGTGATCGAGTCGAGCAGGATCACCACGTCCTTCTTGTGCTCGACCAGGCGCTTGGCCTTCTCGATCACCATCTCGGCGACCGCGACGTGGCGGCTGGCCGGCTCGTCGAAGGTCGAGCTGACGACCTCGCCCTTCACGGTGCGCTGCATGTCGGTCACTTCCTCGGGGCGCTCGTCGACGAGCAGCACCATGAGGTAGACCTCGGGATTGTTGGACGTGATGGCGTGCGCGATGTTCTGCATCAGCACGGTCTTGCCGGTGCGCGGCGGCGCGACGATCAGGGCGCGCTGGCCCTTGCCGATCGGCGCGATCAGGTCGATCACGCGGGTCGAGATGTCGAGCTGCTGCTGCGGCGACGACGACGCCTTCTTGGTCAGCGTGCCGGTGCGGCGGGTGCCGACGCGGCCCGACGAGGTCGCCTTCGAGCTCGAATGCTCCTCGGCGGCGGTCGGCGCCATGGCGCCGGCGCCTTCCATCTCGAGCTTCAGCTTCTCGTCCGGGTAGAGCGGCGTCAGCGAGTCGAAGTTGATGCGGTGGCGCAGCGCGTCGGGATCGTCGAAGTTGATCTTGTTGATCTGGACCAGCGCGAAGTAGCGCTCGCCGTCCTTCGGCGCGCGGATCTCGCCGTCGACCGTGTCGCCGGTGCGCAGGCCGAACTTACGGACCTGGGTCGGGCTGACGTAGATGTCGTCGGCGCCCGGCAGGTAGTTGGCTTCCATCGAGCGCAGGTAGCCGAAGCCGTCGGGCAGCACCTCGATGGTGCCGCTGCCGAAGATCGCCTGCTCGGCGGCCGCCAGCTTCTGGAGGATGGCGAACATCAGCTCCTGGCGGCGCATCATCGCCGCGCCTTCGACGCCCTGCTCCTCGGCGAAGGCGAGCAGCTCGGGAGGGGTTTTCTTCTTGAGGTCCTGGAGGTTCATAGTCTTTTCGGTCAGGTGGGATGATGACGCGCGCGCCAAGGGTTCTTGGCCGAGCCGCGGGAGCGGCCGTAGGGACTAGCGCTGTGTCGTTCTGGGTGGACCCCGTCGATCACCACCGGGGAGGCGGCGCCAAGGATCCTGAGGTGGCGGCTATATACGGCACGGCCGGGCAGCCTGTCAAAGCCCGGGCTCAGCGCCCGGCGGCCCGGTCGGGGCGCGCGAGCAGCCAGAAAATCACCGCCGCGAGGGCGCCGAGCAGGCCGAGATAGGCCGCCAGCACCGAGGCCTGGTCCCTGCTGCCCGGCCCGACCATGGCGGCCCAGGCCGCGATCGGCCCGGCCACGGCGAGGAAGCCGATGACGGCGTAGGCCCACGCCGTCTCGCGCCGCCGCCAGCGCCGCCACAGCAGGGTGGCGGGCAGCCCGACCACCAGCGCCAGCAGCCAGAAGGCGGCGCAGACGCCGCCGTAGACCGCCAGCGGCGACAGGCCCTTCTGGAAGGCGAACCACGCCGGCAGCGCGGCCGGGCCGAGCGGCGCCAGGAGAAGGGCCGGCAACGGTCGCATCGCGCGAGGGTCAGCCGTCCTGGTCGGACAGCATCTCGGCGTAGCGGAAGATCTCGGTGTGGTCGGCCGAACCGCCGAGCTTGCTGGCCGCGTCGGACCAGTAGGCCACCGCCTGCCTGAGTCCGGGCATGTTCAGCTGCAGGTGGTTGGCGACCTCGCCCGCGGTGCGCAGGTCCTTGGCCATCAGGCCGGTGGTGAAGCCGGCCACGAAGTTGCGCGGCACCACGAACTGGCGGCCCTTGACCTCGGTGGCGTTGCTCTTGCCGGTCGAGGTGTTGAACACGTCGACCATGGTGCCGGGATCGAGGCCGAACGCCTCGCCGACCACCAGCGCCTCGCACATCGCGACCAGGCCGGCGGCCGACAGGTAGTTGTTCAGCGCCTTGAGCGCGTGACCGGCGCCGGCCGGGCCGCACAGGGTGATGGTCTTGCCCATCGCGCCGAACGCCGGGCGGGCGCGCTCGAGGTCGGCGGCGTTGCCGCCCACCATGATGCTGAGCGAGCCGTCGACCGCGCGCTTGACGCCGCCCGAGACCGGCGCGTCGAGCAGCGCCACGCCGACCGCCGCGAGGTCGCGCGCCAGCTTCTGGGTGTCGACCGGGTTGGACGAGCTCATGTCGATCGCCAGCGTGCCGGCCGCCATGCCGTGCTGCGCCGCGTCGGGCGCCTCGATCAGTGCCTGCCGCACCGCCTTGCCGTCGGGCAGCATGGTGATCACCGCGTCCGCGCCCTGCGCCGCCGCCTTGGGCGAGGCGGTCGCCACCGCCGTCGGGTTGGCGCCGACGAAGTCCGAGATCGCCTTCTGCGACAGGTCGTAGAGGCGCAGCCTGAAGCCGGCCGCGGCGAGGCGCGTGGCCATCGGCTTGCCCATCATGCCGAGGCCGATGAAGGCGATCGTGGCGGGCGGCGCGAGCGTGGTCATGGGTGTTTCCTCTGGATTGAAGGGGGCCGCGCGCCGGAGGCGTGCGGCCCCGGAAGAACTAGAGCCCGCGATCCTTGAAGACCTCGCGCGCCGTCTTGAAGGCGTCGAGGCCGGCCGGGATGCCGCAGTAGATCGCGACCTGCAGGAAGATCTCCTTGATCTCCTCCTTGGTGAGGCCGTTGTTCAGCGCGCCGTTGACGTGCAGCTTGAGCTCGGGACCACGGTTGAGCGCCGCCAGCATCGCGAGGTTCAGCATCGAGCGCGTCTTCTTCGGCAGGCCCGGGCGCGTCCAGACATAGCCCCAGCAGTACTCGGTGGTGACGTCCTGGAACGACATCATGAAGTCGTCGGCGCTGGCCATCGAGGTGTCGACGTAGCCCTTGCCGAGCACCGCCTTCCGGACCTTCATGCCCTCGTCGTAGAGCTTCTTGTTGCGCGGGTTGGGCTTGGCTTTCGCCTTCGCGGTCTTCGCTTTCGCCTTGGCCTTGGCCATCTCGGGTCTCCTCCGTTCGAAACGGCGGGAGACTAGCAGAGAATCAGAGCGCGAGGCGTTGCGGCGGCGTGCTGCCGGCCGCAGTGCGGCCCAGCCCCTTGTCGCGGGCGCGGCGACAGAGGTCCTCGATCGTGATGTTGTCGAGCTGCGCCATCATGTCGTCGCGCAGCTTCTCCCACATCGGCCAGACCACCTCGTGGGCGAGCGGCGAACCGGTCGAGGGATCGGTCGGCTCGGTCTCGGCCTCCAGCGTGCGCACGACACGCACGACCTCGCCCAGGGTGATGCGCTGCTGCTCGCGGCCGAGCCGATAGCCGCCGCGCGGCCCGCGCTTGCCCGACAGGATGCCGGCCCGCACGAGGTGCTGCAGCACCTGCTCGAGGTATCGCTTGGGAATGCGCTGGCGCTCGGTGATGTCGCCGCTGCGCACCGGGTGGTCGCCGACGTGGCAGGCCACGTCGAGGACGGCCTCGATGGCGAACATGGTTTTCTTGCTGAGACGAGGCATCCCCAGTGCTTCTCCTCAGGGATTCCGGACAGGCCCCGCCGTCACCCCTGTCGATCCGAAACCGCCAACGCCCCGCGCCGTGCGATCGAGTTCACTTACTTCACGCCACGCTGCCCGAGCATGCCGGGCAATGACCAACTGTGCAATTCGCATGCCGCGAGTAATACGAAAGGTCTCGCTGGACAGATTGACCAGGATGACGCCGACCTCGCCCCGGTAATCCGCGTCGATCGTCCCGGGCGCGTTGGCGACCGTGACGCCGTTCTTGGCGGCCAGCCCGGAACGGGGCCGGACCTGCGCCTCGAACCCCACCGGTAGCGCGATCGCGATGCCGGTCGGCACGATCTTGCGTTCCAGGGGCTTCAACTCGATGTCGGCCGGGATGGCGGCCAGCAGGTCGGCGCCGGCCGCCGCGGCGGTGGCGTAGTCGGGCAGCGCGAGGTCGCGGCCATGCTCGAGGCGGACGATCTCGATCTGGACCGTCTCCACGCCCGCTCCCGTTTCACTCATTCTGCTGCCTCGGCCTTGGGCGGCTGGGCAAAGTGCAGGGCGATCCGGCCGGCCAGCCGCCGCGCCACCTCGTCCTTGGCGAGCGTCGGCCAGTCCTCGACACCGGCCGCGCTGACCAGGTGGACCGTGTTGCGGTCGCCGCCGAAGGTGCCGGTGGCCGGCGACACGTCGTTGGCGACGATCCAGTCGCAGCCCTTGCGCTGGCGCTTGTCGATCGCGTTGGCGACCACCGCCTCGGTCTCGGCGGCGAAGCCGACGACCAGCGCCGGCCGGCTCGCGCCGGGCTTCGACAGGGTCGCCAGGATGTCGGGGTTGGGCGTCAGCTCGAGGCCGGGCGGCGGCGCGCCGGGCTTCTTCTTGATCTTGGCCCCGGTCGGCCGGGCGACCTTCCAGTCGGCGACGGCGGCGGCGCACACGGCGATGTCGACGCGGCCGGCCTGCTGGCAGGCGGCCAGCATCTGGTCGGCCGATTCGACCGCCACCGTCTTCACGCCCGGCGGGTCGGCGATCGCCACCGGGCCACTGACCAGCGTCACCTCGGCGCCCAGCGCGGCCAGCGCGGCGGCGATGGCGTGACCCTGCTTGCCCGACGAGTGGTTGGAGATGTAGCGCACCGGGTCGATCGCCTCGCGGGTCGGTCCCGAGGTCACGACGGCGCGGCGGCCGGCCAGCGGCCGCGCGGCCGGTGCCACCAGGCGCTCGATCGCGTCGGCGATCTCGGCGGCTTCCGACATCCGGCCGGGCCCGAACTCGTTGCACGCCATCGCGCCCTCGGTCGGGCCGACGAAGTGGATGCCGCGCCGCTTCAGCGTCTCGACGTTGGCGACCGTCGCGGCATGCGTCCACATGCGCACGTTCATCGCCGGCGCGACCAGCACCGGCTTGTCGGTCGCCAGCAGCACGGTCGAGGCGAGGTCGTTGGCAAGGCCGGCGGCCATGCGCGCCAGCAGGTCGGCGGTGGCCGGCACCACGACCAGCAGGTCGGCATCGCGCGACAGCTGGATGTGGCCCATCTCGCTCTCGTCGGTCAGCGAGAACATGTCGCCGTAGACGCGGTCCTCGCTTAGCGCCTGCAGCGACAGCGGCGTCACGAACTTGGCGCCCGCCTCGGTCAGCACGCAGCGCACCGCCGCGCCGCGCTCGCGGAGGCGGCGGATCAGCTCCAGCGCCTTGAACGCGGCGATGCCGCCCGCGACGACCAGCAGGATGCGCTTGCCCTTCAGCATGGCGGTCAGCCTATCACAAGAGCCGGCTGGCGAAAGTATAGAGGCCTGTCAGCATCAGCGCCCAGAACACGGCCTGCCGGAACTGCTCGACCGACAGGCGCAGGCGGATCCGCTGGCCGACCCACATGCCGGCCAGGGCCGGCAGCACGGCGGCCCCCGAGACGAGGGTGCGCGGCCCGTCGAGCAGGCCGAAGAACAGCAGCGACGAGGCCAGCGTCAGCGAGGTCGCGCACAGCACCACCCCCAGCGTCTGGACCAGCTCGGACGGCTTGATGTCGAGGCCCTGCAGGTAGGGCATCAGCGGGATGATCGGCACGCCGACCACGCCGGCGACGAACCCCGAAACGACGCCGATCACCGGCGCCAGCGGCTTCTCCAGGTCGGCGTGGATGTGCAGGCGGATGCGGAACAGGCCCAGCCCGCTGTAGATCACCAGCACGCTGGCCAGCACCAGGAAGGCCCAGTTCGGCCCCTTCTGCCCGACCTGCCACATGGTGAGGTAGAGCGAGACCGCCAGCGGCACGATCAGCGGCCACTGGCGCCGCAGGATGCGGCGGAAGTTGCCGCCGACCGCGGCCTGCCAGACGTTGGTGAAGATGGTCGGCAGGGCGATCATGGCGATCGCCTCGGTGAGCGGCAGGACCAGCGTCGTCAGCGCGATCACGATGGTCGGCAGTCCCAGCCCGACCAGCCCCTTCACGGTTCCCGCGAGCAGGAACACGACGAGGAAAAACAGGATCTGGTCGAGCGGCACGGCGGCGAACGTAGATCAGGGGAAGGATTTTGCAAGAAAGGTCCCTCGCTGCGCTCGGGATGACAGGCCTTTTTCGTGTCATCCCGAGCGCAGCGAGGGACCTTTCAGGTCAATGCCACCACGCCGCGATCGCCGCGACCAGGGCGAGGATGGCGATCACCTCGCTGGGGCCGAAGCGCCGCGACCGGTGCGGCGCGGGCGGCGGGTTGGCCTGCTCCAGCTCGGCCTTGCGCCGTTCGTGCTCGGCCACGACGTGCAGGCTGTCGATCAGGCGCGGCAGGCGGCGCAGGCCCTGCGCCACGTCCTCGAAGGCGCGCGAGGCGGTGGCGCGCGGCCCGAAGTGGGTCTGCATCCACTCCTCGATCAAGGGCTGCGCCAGCTCCCAGATGTTGACGTGGGGATTGAGCCGGGTGCCCATGCCCTCGGCCATCAGCATGGTCTTCTGCAGCAGCAGCAACTGCGGCTGCACCGCCATCTCGAACTGCTCGGTGACGCGCAGCAGCTGGGCGAGCAGGCGGGCGATCGAGATCTGGTGGCTGGGCTTGCCGAAGATCGGCTCGCCGATCGATCGGCAGGCCTGCGCGAAGACCTCGAGCGACTGGCCCTCCGGCACGTAGCCGGCGCGGAACTGGACCTCGGCGACGGCCCGGTAGTCGCGGCGCAGGAAGGCGACCAGCAGCTCGGCGAGGTAGCCGCGCGTGTCCTCGTCGACCCGGCCCATGATGCCGAAGTCGACCGGCACGACGACGCCGTCGCGGTCGACGAAGGCGTTGCCGCCGTGCATGTCGGCGTGGAAGAAGCCGTCGCGGAACACCTGGTAGAAGAACGCCTCGGCGCTCTTCTTCATGATCGCGTCGGGATCGTGGCCGGCCGCGATGATCGCGTCGCGGTCGCCGATCGGCGTGCCGTCGACCCGCTCCTGGGTCATCACCCGGCCGGCGGTGCGATCCCAGTCGATGGTCGGCGCCCGGTAGCCCGGGTCGCCGGCGAAGTTCTGGCCGAGTTCCTCGGCCGCCGCCGCCTCCATGCGCAGGTCCATCTCGAAGCGCACGACGTCGGCGAAGGCGCGCACCGATTCGACCGGCTTGAGGCGGCGGAAGCGCGGTTGGGTACGCTCGACCAGCTCGGCCATCCAGTAGAACAGGTCGAGGTCGCGCTCGAAGGCGCGCGCGATGCCGGGCCGCAGCACCTTCACCGCGACCTCGCGCCCATCGGTCGTGACCGCGAAGTGGACCTGGGCGATCGACGCCGCCGCCACCGGCACGTCGTCGAAGCTTTCGAACAGCACCTCGACCGGCTGGCCGAGCTCGGCCTCGATGATCCGCCGCGCTTCCTCACCCGGGAACGCCGGCAGGTGATCCTGCAGCTTGGCGAGGTCGGCCGCGACCTGCTCGCTCAAGAGGTCGGCGCGGGTCGACAGCGCCTGTCCCAGCTTGATGAAGGACGGCCCCATCTCCTGCAGCGCCGCCGCCAGCCGCTCGCCCGGCCGGCGCGCGTCGTTGCGCCGCGCGAACAGCCGAGCCCACGCGATCAGCGCCGGCGCGATGCCCAGCGACTCGAGCGGGAACAACGCGTCGTGCCGCGCGAAGCTCAGCGCCATGCCGAGCAGGCGCCACGAGTTGCGGAGCGCGCGCAGCATCCTAGATGCGCCAGCCCGAGTGCAGGGCGACGACGCCCAGCGTCATGTCGCGCCACGCGACGTTGGCGAAGCCGGCGGCGCGCATGCGCTGGGCCAGCTCGCGCTGCGGCGGGAAGCGGCGGATGCTCTCGTGCAGGTACTGGTACGAGTCCGGGTCGCGCGCCACGTACTTGCCGAGCAGCGGCAGGGCGCGGCTGGAATAGGTGTCGTAGGCGCGGGCCAGCGGCGCCGAGGTGACCTTGCTGAACTCCAGGCAGTAGTAGCGGCCGCCCGGCTTCAGCACGCGCACCGCCTCGCGCAGCGCCTGGTCGATGTCGGTCACGTTGCGCAGGCCGAAGGCGATCGTGTAGGCGTCGAACGAGGCGTCGGGGAACGGCAGCCGCTCGGCGTCGCCGGTCGTCCAGGTGATGCCCTTGAGCAGCCCGCGATCGGCGGCGCGGTCGCGGCCGACCGACAGCATGGCGGCGTTGATGTCGCACACCGTGACGTCGGGCTGAGCCGCCCCCTTCTCCACCTGGCGGCGGGCGATGCGGAAGGCGATGTCGCCGGTGCCGCCGGCCACGTCGAGGAACTTCTCCCCCGGGCGCGGGTTCAGCACGTCGACCAGGGCATTCTTCCAGAGCCGGTGCACGCCGCCCGACATCAGGTCGTTCATCAGGTCGTAGCGCGGCGCGACGCTCTCGAAGACCTGGCGGACGAGGGTGGCCTTCTCGGCGGCCGGGACATCGCGGAAGCCGAACGAGGCCTGTTCCGGCGGGACCGACGCGCTAGGATCGCTGGGGATCGTCATGGGCGGCAACCTAGAGGAATCGCCATGCTGCTGAAAGACCGGGTCATCCTGATCACCAACGTCGAGAAATTCGCAGGCCACGGCACGACGCGCACCGCCCTGGCCTGGGGAGCCACCGTGCTGGCCCACGATCCGTCGTTCGAGGGCCCGAGCGCCCGGCGCAAGTACGAGGCCGAATTCCCCGGCGCCCACGCCCTGTCCGCGACCGACCCGGTCACGCTGGTCGAACTGGCGCTGAAGCGCCATGGGCACATCGACGCCCTGGTCAACAACGACGCCTACCCGGCGTTGCGGGCGCCATTGGCCGAGGCCCGGATGGAGGACTTCCGCGACGCGCTGGAAGCCATGGCGGTCGCCCCGCTGCGGCTCACCCAGCTGGTCGCCCCGTCGATGCGCAAGCGCCGCTCGGGCCGAATCGTCTTCGTGTCCTCGGCCGCGCCGCTGCGCGGCATCGCCAACTACGCGCCCTACGTCTCGGCCCGCGCCGCCGCCAACGGCCTGGTCTCGTCGCTGGCCAAGGAGCTGGGCCGCGACGGCATCACGGTCAACGCGGTCGGCTCGAACTACGTCGAGAACCCCGACTACTTCCCGCCCGCCCTGCTGGCCAACCGCGAGGCGATGGCCAAGATGACCGGCCAGATCCCGCTCGGCCGGCTGGGCAAGTCGGAGGAGCTGGGCGCCACCGTGTGCTTCCTGTGCTCGGACGGCGCCGGCTTCATCACCGGCCATGTCCTGCCCCACGCCGGCGGCTGGGCGTGATCGCCGGAGGCGACGTGTCCTTGCCTTTCCTCCCTGCGCGTAAGCGCGGGGAGGTGTCGCCGTCTTCGGCGACGGAGGGGTCGAAGGCTTCGCGATGGAGAGGCGGCCCATGACCACTCCGTCCGCTTCGCGGACACCTCCCCTCGCTGCGCGCGGGGAGGGAAAATCGGCGGTGCCCGGCACGGCGGGCTACGGCGAGACGGTCGAGGCGCTCGTCCGGCAGTACGAGAGCCTGGCCTTCGACGACGTCCATCGCGACCTGCTGCCGCTGTTGCCGGCGGCGCCGGCCCGCGCGCTCGATGTCGGCGCCGGCACCGGGCGCGATGCCGCGGCGCTGGCGGCCCGGGGCCACGCGGTGACGGCGGTCGAGCCGACGCCCGAGTTGCGGCGCGAGGCGCAGCGGCTGCACGCCGGGGCGGCGATCCGCTGGCTCGACGACGCGCTGCCGGGCCTCGCCGCCGTGCACGCGCTGGGCGAGCGGTTCGACATCGTCCTGCTGTCCGCGGTCTGGATGCACCTCGACGCCGACGAGCGCCGGGCCGCGATGGACTCGGTCGCCGGCCTGCTGGCGCCGGGCGGGGTGATGTCGCTGTCGCTGCGCCACGGACCGGTCCCGGCGGGCCGCCGGATGTTCGAGGTCAGCGCCGTCGAGACGCGCGCCCTGGCCGAGGCGCGGGGCCTGCGGACGCTGCACGACAGCACCGCCGCCGCGCTCCTCAACGGGCCCGAGGTGTGGTGGAGCCGGCTGGTGTTCGCCGCGCCGCGCGGGCCCGGATGAGCGGTCGGGTTGTCGTCGTCGGCAATGCCGGGCTGGACCGCCGGCTGGCGGTGCCGCGCCTGCCGCTGGCCGGCGAGACGCTGATCGGCACGGGCGGCGAGATCGCCCCGGGCGGCAAGGGCCTCAACCAGGCGGTCGTCGCGGCGCGCTGCGGCGGGCCGGTGCGCTTCTGCGCGCCGCTGGGATCGGACACCGGCGAGGCCGACGGGCTGGCAGCGATGCTCGCAGCCGAGGGGCTGGAGACGGTGCTGCCCCGCCTGCCCTGCCCCACCGACTTCTCGCTGCTGATGGTCCTGCCCGATGGCGAGAACAGCATCGTCAGCACCAGCGCCTGTTCGCTGGCGCTCGATTGGGAGCGCGCGGCGCCGGCCCTGCACGATGTCGGGCCGGGCGACGTGCTCCTGCTGCAGGGCAACCTGTCGCTCGACCTGACCGGACGCCTGCTACGCGACGCGCGCGCCGCCGGGGCGACCACGCTGTTCAACCCCGCGCCGTTCTGGCCGGGTGCCGAGCGGCTGGCGCGCCACTGCAGCGTGGTGATCGCCAACCGCGTCGAGGCCGAGGCGTTCGGCGAGGCGCTGCGCGACGCCGGGCAGGCCATCGTGACGCTGGGCGCCGAGGGTTGCCGGCTGATCGACGGCGCGACCGAGCGCGCCTTCGCCGCCACGCGGGTGACCGCGATCGACACCACCGGCTGCGGCGACACCTTCTGCGGCGTGCTGGCCGCCGCCCTCGCCGCCGGCCGGACGCTGGACGACGCAATCGCTGCCGCCCAACGCGCCGCGGCGCTCACCGCGACGCGGCCGGGCGCGTTCGCCGCGCTGCCGACGCGCGACGAGCTGCGCGCGCTGCTGGCCTGAAGCTCAGACCTCGAGCAGGGCGAGGTCCTGGAACCAGCTCTGGGCCTGGACGTACTTCTTGATCTTCGGCGACAGCGCCCGCGCCGCGGTGTCGTGGTAGACCCAGATCATCACCGCGTCGTCGACCGCCTTGGCGTGGATCTTCGCGGCGATCTCGTCCTGCTTGGCGGGATCGAAGGTGTTGCGCAGCTCGACCACCATCTGGTCGACCGCGGCATCCTTGTAGAAGCTCCAGTTGACCCCCGCGGGGGCGACCTGGTCCGACGCGAAGAAGCGGGTCACGGCGTAGAACGGATCGGACGTGACGTGCGTGACGTTGGTCGCCGAGACGTCCTTGTTCATGTCGGCCTTGGCGCCACCGCGCCAGCCGGTCATCAGCGCTTCGAGTTCGACCGGCTTGAAGTCGACCTCGATGAAGGCCTCCTTCAGCATCTCCTGGATCGCCTCGTTGACCGTCTGGTTGGTGCCGCCGGCCTGGATCGAGATGCGCGCCTTCATCGGCTTGCCCTTGCCGTAGCCGGCCTCGGCCATCAGCTTGCGCGCCTCGTCGGGCGCGTACTTGATGACGAAGCTGGGCTTGCCGAACCACGGGCTGGTGCGGTCGACCTCGCCGTAGGCCGGCGTCACCAGGCCGTTCATCAGCTTGACGATGGCGTCGCGGTCGATCGCCAGGTTGGCCGCCTTGCGCACCCGGATGTCGGTCCACGGCGAGCCCTCGACCAGCGACGGATGGTACTGGAAGACGTGCGGCGTGATGTTGCGCGAGATGCGGATGTTGGACTGCTTCAGGCGGTCGAGCATGTCGGGGGCCGGGTTGTCGATCATGTCGACCTGGCCCGACAGCAGCGCGGCGCTGCGGCCCGAGTCCTCGGGCGCGCAGACGAACACGATGCGATCGACCTTGGGCACGCGCGCCGGGTTCCAGTAGCCGTCGTTCTTCACCAGCTCGGCGCGCTCGCGCGGCACCAGCCGGGTCAGCTTGAACGGGCCCGTGCCCGACGGCTCCATCGCGAACTTGTTCCAGTCCTTGCCGACCTTCTCCCACTGCGCCGGGCTCGACACCAGGAACCACAGCAGCTGGTAGGGGAACAGCGAATCGACCGACCTGGTCTTCATCTCGACCGTCATCGCGTCGACCTTGCGGTAGCTCGCGAGGCCGGGCAGCCGCGGCCGGACCTGCGCCGACTGGCGGGTATCGAACTGCGGGGCGTCCTTGTTCATCACCTTGTCGAGGTTCCAGATCACCGCGTCGGCGTCGAACGCCGAGCCGTCGTGGAACTTCACGCCCGGCCGCAGCTTGAAGGTCCACAGCGTCTTGTCGGCGTCGTCGACCTTCCACTCGGTGGCCAGCCCCGGGATCATCTTGCCCGGCCGGTCCGAGACGTCGAGCTCCCACGCGATCAGCGGGTCGTAGATCGTGAGGCCAGTGTACTGGTAGGCGTTGGCGCCGCGATCCGGCTGGCCGGTGGTCAGCGGGATGTCGGTCATCGGGATGCCGTAGCGAACGACCTTCTCGCCCTGCGCCCAACTCGCCCGCGAGAGCGCGAGCGCGGCCGGCACGGCGAGCAGGGAACGGCGGGAAATGGTCATCGGGATCTCCGGAAGCGGGACTGTGCCGGAGACCATGCGAGGGGCGTGCCAGTTCCAGGCAGGTATGATAGATTCATACTTCTTCAGGAGACCCCGGATGGCCAAGATCGCGCGACGCACCTTCAGTCTTCCCGCCGAGCAGGCCGCCTACATCGACGCCAAGGTCTCGTCTGGTTCCTATGCATCGGCATCGGAAGTCGTTCGCGCAGGCTTGCGGGCGTTGGAAGAGCGGGATGCTCTTTTCGAACGTTGGCTGCGGGAGGAAGTGGTTCCGACCTATGACGCGGCGATGGCCAATCCATCGAGCCTGATGCCGGCGAGAGCCGCCTTCGCCGAGGCGCGCGCCCGCTTCAAGGGGCGTCGAAAGGCCGGTCGGTGAAGCGCGGCTGGCTCCCGGCTTGGTTCGTGTGTCGAACTCGGCAGGGTTCCCTGCAATCGCCTGGATCGGACCGCCGAGAGAGGGGGAAAAAGTTCCAACGACAGTGTGGACCCACCTAGTGAGACGCTCCTTCAAGCATAAGCCACATCTCCCGAGCACTCTGGGTTCTGTACCTGACGCGCCGCCGTAGTGCGCCTTCAATTGCGGACCGGTATGGCTCTGCAAGGGTCAGCGCGAGATCTCGAGGCGCACCCGCCAAGATCTCTAGTGCGGAAAAGTTTATGCGGCGCCCTAACGCGGCCTGAAGCAAGAGAAGGCCGCAATGGTAGATGTCGATGGTTCGCCCCAATGGGCCAAAGGTTGGATCCAGTACTTCGGGCGGCAACATCCATTGGGCCATCGTAACCTGGGGAGTGATGGCGGCTTCCGGTTTGGTTATTCCCACATCACCAACCTTGAATGTTGGCCCCGCAAGCGCGGCACGATCAAACTCATTGCGCGCCCAAGACACAAAGACGTTATCTACATGAAGGTCCAAATAGACCATCTTGTTGTGGTGAATGTGCTGGAGCGCCTCCAGCACGCACCGACCTACGCCACGTACGATCCATGGGCCGGCATTGTTGCCATCAATAACTTTGCCTACCGATATTCCGCAGTATTCGGTCACGATGCAGAACATGCCATCGAGGTAGAAGGCATCCTTCACGAGGGTGATCTTGTCGTGACGAAGGGTAAGCAGGCGATCCAGCTCGCCAGTCGCGGCAGCTAAATCGTCTTCGATGGTGCCTCGCGGCTTCAAGACCTTGATTGCGACATCGTTGTCCCAATCATCAATAGCCCTAAAGACAAAACTGAAGAACCCTTCACCGATCCTGTGCCCGATCGTGTAGGAAGTGCCTGTGTGCGGAGAAGTCAGAACCTGCCCAAATTGCGGAAGGTTCAATGGCCTAGTGGCCAGCGGCTTGTTTGAAGCGGCCGTCGCTCTCACGGGCAGCGCGCAACTGGTGCCACCCTTGTCTAAAGCTCCCGAGACCAGAGACGAAGGGCGGGAGTTATCCGAAGCAACGCTGGGTTGAGATGACGTCATCATGATGTGTTGGTCCCATCAGGAAATGTTTCAATGTCATGATCTTCTCCTCGTAAATTCGTCTTGTTGATTGATTCGCTAACTCAGCCGAACGCCTCTTCCCAGGTGCCGCGGGTCGAGGCCTTGGAGTACTCGGTGGCGCGGTTCTCGAAGAAGTTGGTGTGCTCGATGGCGTTGAGCATCTGGTCCATCCACGGCAGCGGGTTCTTGGCGTCGCTGCGGTAGATCGGCTGCAGGCCGACCTGGATCAGGCGGCGGTCGGCGATGAAGCGGATGTAGCGCTTCACGTCGGTCGCGGTCATGCCCTCGATGCCGCCCATCTCGAACGCGAGGTCGATGAAGGCGTCCTCGTGCTCGACGATGGTCGAGCAGGCAACGTAGAGCTCGCGCTGCAGCTCCTCGGTCCAGATCTCCGGGTTCTCCGACACGAAGGTGCGGAACAGCCGGACGATCGAGTTGCAGTGCAGCGTCTCGTCGCGCACCGACCACGACACGATCTGGCCCATGCCCTTCATCTTGTTGAAGCGCGGGAAGTTCATCAGCATCGCGAACGACGCGAACAGCTGCAGGCCCTCGGTGAAGGCGCCGAACACCGCCAGCGTCTTGGCGATGTCGTTCTTCGAGTCGACGTTGAATTCCTGCATGTAGTCGTACTTGTCCTTCATCTCCTTGACGTGGAGGAAGGCCGAGTACTCGGTCTCGGGCATGCCGATCGTGTCGAGCAGGTGGCTGTAGGCGGCGATGTGCACCGTCTCCATCGCCGAGAAGGCGGCCAGCATCATCTGCACTTCCGTGGGTTTGAAGACCCGCGAGTAGTGCTTCATGTAGCAGTTGTTCACCTCGACGTCGGCCTGGGTGAAGAAGCGGAAGATCTGGGTCAGCAGGTGCCGCTCGGAATCGGTCAGCTTGTTGCGCCAGTCCTTGACGTCGTCGGCCAGCGGCACTTCCTCCGGCAGCCAGTGGATGCGCTGCTGGGTCAGCCAGGCCTCGTAGGCCCAGGGATAGGAGAACGGCTTGTAGATCGGCTTGGCGTCGAGCAGCGACATGGCGGTCCCGCGGTCAATCTTGTGTGTCGGAAAAAGAAGAAGCCCCGCCGCGCCCCGGGAGAGAACCCGAGGCGCGCCGGGGCCGGCTGAGACTTACTGACAGCTAAGACATTCTTCGTAATCGGTCGATTGTGCCGGTGCCGCCGGCGTACCGAACGGCACCGGAGAGGGAGCGTCGACTCTGGGGGCTGAAAGGGCCTGGTCGCCGATCGGGGACACGAGCGCTTCGCCCGCGACCGTCTCGGCGCGCTGGATGGACAGGGAGCGGCAGTAGTAGAGGCTCTTCACGCCGCGCTTCCACGCCATCATGTGGATCTGGTGCAGGTCGCGCTTGTGCACGTCGGCCGGCAGGAACAGGTTGAGCGACTGGCTCTGGCAGATGAACGGCGTGCGGTCGGCCGCATGCTCGATCAGCCAGCGCTGGTCGATCTCGAGCGCCGTCTTGAACACCGCCTTCTCGTGCTCGTCGAGCACGTCGAGGTGCTGCACCGAGCCCTGGCTGACGGTGATCGAGGTCCAGGTGTCCTCGTCGTTCTTGCCCTTCTGCTCGAGCAGCTTCTCGAGGTACGGGTTGCGCACCACGAACGAGCCCGACAGCGTCTTGTGATTGTAGACGTTGGCCGCCGACGGCTCGATGCCCGGCGAGGCGCCGCCGCAGATGATCGAGATCGACGCGGTCGGCGCGATCGCCAGCTTGTTCGAGAAGCGCTCCTCGATGCCGAAGTCGGCGGCATCCGGGCAGGCGCCGCGCTCGCGCGCCAGCGACTTCGACGCCTCGTCGCACTGGCTGCGGATGTGCTTGAACATCTTCTTGTTCCACACCTTCGCCATCACCGACTCGAGCGGGATGTTGTTCTGCTGCAGGAAGGAGTGGAAGCCCATGACGCCCAGGCCGACCGAGCGCTCGCGCATCGCCGCGTAGGTCGCGCGGGCGAAGTCCGAGCCGGCATTGTCGATGAAGCCCTGCAGGACGTTGTCGAGGAAGCGCATGACGTCCTCGATGAACGTCGGGTGCTCGTGCCACTCGAAGTAGGTCTCGAGGTTGAGCGAGCTCAGGCAGCACACCGCCGTGCGCTGCTTGCCGTGGTGGTCGACGCCGGTCGGCAGCGTGATCTCGCTGCACAGGTTCGAGGTCTTGACCTCGAGGCCGGCCAGCTTGTGGTGCTCGGGCCGCGCCTTGTTCACGTGGTCGACGAACACCAGGTACGGCTCGCCGGTCTCGACGCGGGCGGTCAGGATGCGGATCCACAGGTGGCGGGCCGAGACCTTGCGCTGGACCGCGCCGTCCTTCGGGCTGGTCAGCGCCCACTCCTCGTCGTTCTCGACGGCGCGCATGAAGGCGTCGGAGATCAGGAGGCCGTGGTGCAGGTTCAGCGCCTTGCGGTTGGGATCGCCACCGGTCGGGCGGCGGATCTCGATGAACTCCTCGACTTCGGGATGGCTGATCGGCAGGTAGACCGCCGCCGAGCCGCGCCGCAGCGAGCCCTGGCTGATCGCCAGCGTGAGCGAGTCCATGACGCGGATGAAGGGCACGACACCGGAGGTCTTGCCGTTCATGCCGACCTTTTCGCCAATCGAGCGCAGGTTGCCCCAGTACGAGCCGATTCCGCCGCCGCGCGCGGCCAGCCAGACGTTCTCGTTCCACAGGCCGAGGATGCCCTCGAGCGAGTCGTTGGCCTCGTTCAGGAAGCACGAGATCGGCAGGCCGCGGCTGGTGCCGCCGTTGCTCAGCACCGGGGTCGCCGGCATGAACCACAGGTTCGAGATGTAGTCGTAGAGGCGCTGCGCATGGGCATCGTCGTCGGCGTAGGCCGAGGCGACGCGCGCGAACATCTCCTGGTAGCTCTCGTCGGGGAGCAGGTAGCGGTCGGTCAGAGTAGCCTTGCCGAAGGCCGTCAGCCGGGCGTCCCGAGAGGGATCGGTCACAACCCGCGCACCGCTTCGAACTTGAACGATATCAAACACTTGCGGTCCCCATTTTGTTTTTGTCCACAGCGGTGGATAGAACACCCTGTGGAAGACACCTAGATGTTGGGAGGACTGTGGCCAGCCCCACTATCCCTTGATGATACGCCGCCCTTCCGCCGTGTCATCGCCAAATTTTTACCCCGACTGTGAATCTGAAGAATGGACACACAAGCCATTGAAAAAGAATGAATAATTTACCCCGCATCTAGTATGATTTTGGGGGTTTTCGACTCTTCGCAGGTGCAGCAAAGAAGGAGAACAAAACGCGCTTTCCCGCGGAATCCTAGGGGCTCCAACGGAATCGGCAGAGATTCGGCCGGGAGTCGAAGATGCACCCCGCGAAACGCGCGTCCCGACGGGCACTTCTCGGCTCACCATTCGTGGTCGTCGTTTTGTCATGGTCGGACGTAACATCAGGGACACTGAAACCCGCCTGGGAGGGCACCCCGCCATGGCCGGCACGCTGGCCCCGAGAGTGTACGGCCTCGATGCCATCTGCGCCGCCGCGCTGGCCCTCGACGGCGAGCAGGCCGCCCAGGTCGCTCGCCGCCTGTTTGCCCGGGTCGCCGACAAGGACCTCGCCGCCGCGCCGGTCGACCAGCGCGCCGCCGCGGCGGTCGCGCTCTTGTCCTTCGCCCGCCGGCGCCTGCCCGGCGTCGCGAAGGTCCGGGTGTTCAACCCGACCGCCGACCACGGCTTCGAGAGCCGCCACACCGTGGTGCAGATCGTCAACGACGACATGCCGTTCCTGGTCGACTCGATCACCAACGCCCTCAACCGGCGCGAGATCGCGGTCCACCTGCTGGCCCACCCGGTGATGGCGGTGCGGCGCGACCTCGACGGCGACCTCGCCGGCTTCGCGGTCGAGGCCGGCGAGCGCGCGCGGCCCGAATCGCTGATGCACATCGAGATCGACCGGCAGGGCGACGCGCTGCAGCTCGACGAGCTGGCCGCCGTCCTGACCCGCGTGCTGGCCGAGGTGCGGCAGGCCGTCGAGGACTGGCGGGCGATGCGCCAGGCCTGCCTCGATGCGATCGCCGACCTCGCCCCCGGCCGCTCGCCGCACCTCGCGGAGTACGAGGAGTTCCTGCGCTGGCTCGAGGCCAACCATTTCACCTTCCTCGGCCATCGCCGCTACCGCTACGTCGACGATCCGCAGCAGCCGGGCGGCCTGCGCTACGAGCTGGTCGCCGGTTCGTCGCTCGGCCTCCTGCGTCGCGACGAGGTCCGGCTGTTCGAGGCCGGGCGGGGCGGCGGCGCGGCGATGGCCCGCTTCGCGCGCGGGCCGCACAACCTGCTGATCGTCAAGACCGACCGGCCGTCGCTGGTCCATCGCCTCGGGCCGATGGACTGCGTGATCGTCAAGACCTTCGACGCCGACGGCCGCGTCACCGGCGAGCGCCGGCTGGTCGGCCTGTTCACCTCGGCGGCCTACCACGCGATGGTGACCGACGTGCCGCTGCTGCGCGGCCGCGTCGACACCATCGTGCGCCGCGCCGGGCTCGATCCCAACAGCCACGACGGCAAGTCGCTGCTGGCGATCCTCGGCGCCTACCCGCGCGACGAGCTGTTCCAGATCGACGAGGACACGCTGTACGACCACGTGATGGGCATCCTGCAGCTGCAGGAGCGTCGCCGCGTCGCGCTGTTCGTCCGCCACGACTCGGTCGAGCGTTTCGCGACCGCGCTGGTCTTCGCGCCGCGCGAGCGCTTCGACGCGGCGTTGAGCGAACGCTTCGCCCACCTGCTCGAGGAGGCGTGGGGCGGCAAGGTCGAGGATGTCGAGTCCTCGGTCAGCAGCGATTCGGCGCTGGCGCAGGCGCTGTACACGCTGAAGCTGCCGGACCACGCCCCCGGCGCCGACGCGCCGATGCCCGACGTCACGTTGCTCGAGCAGCGGCTGGCCGACGCGGCGACGTCGTGGAGCGACCGCTTCCGCGCCGCCCTGCAGGATCGCCTCGGCGAATCCGAGGGCCGCGCCGCCGCCCGCCGCTGGCGCGACTGGTTCCCCGCCTTCTACCGCGACAGCTTCGACGCCGGCCACGCCGTCGCCGACCTCGCGGTCGCGCAGGCGGTGCTGGGCGGCACGGCGTTCGGCGTCCGCCTCGACCGCGACCCCGGCCAGGCCGCGCACCAGTTCACGCTGCGGCTGTTCCATCCCGAGGCGGCGATCGCGCTGTCCGACATCCTGCCGCTGGCCGAGAACCTCGGCCTGCGCGTGCTGAGCGAGGTGCCGTTCGTGCTGCGCGCGCCGGCGCCGGGCGGCAGCGAGGCCGACAGCGTGCGCGCGGTGGCCCTGCAGGTGCTGAGCGTCGAGACCGCCGACGGCACCGCGGTCGATCTCGCCGCAGTCGGTCCGCGCTTCGCCGAGGCGCTCGACAGGGTGTGGTCGGGGGCGCTGGAGAGCGACGGTCTGAACCGCCTCGTGCTGGGCGCCGGGCTCGACTGGCGCGAGGTCTCGATCCTGCGCGGCTACGCCAAGTACCTGCGCCAGGCCGGCATCCCGTTCTCGCAGGACTACATGGAGCGCGCGCTCAACGCCTACCCGGCGCTGGCCCGGCTGGCGGTCGAGCTGTTCGCCGCGCGCCTCGACCCGGCGCTGGGCGAGGCCAATGCACCGGCGCGGCAGGACCGCCTGGCGCGGCTCGAGGTCGCCATCGTCGCGGCGCTCGAGCAGGTCGCGACGCTCGACGAGGACCGCATCCTCGGCCGCTTCCTCAACGCCATCCGCTGCACGCTGCGCACCAACTACTGGCAGGCCGACGCCGACGGCGCGCCGAAGGACTGGATCTCATTCAAGATCGACAGCCGGGCGATCGACGACCTGCCGGCGCCGCGGCCGATGGTCGAGATCTTCGTCTACAGCCCGCGCGTCGAGGGCATCCACCTGCGCGGCGGCCGCGTCGCGCGCGGCGGCATCCGCTGGTCCGACCGCCGCGAGGACTTCCGCACCGAGATCCTCGGGCTGATGAAGACGCAGATGGTGAAGAACGCGGTGATCGTGCCGGTCGGCTCGAAGGGCGGCTTCTACGTCAAGCGACCGCCGGCCGGCGGGTCGCGCGAACGCCAGCAGGCCGAGGGCATCGCCTGCTACCAGACGCTGATCCGCGGCCTGCTCGACCTCACCGACAACTACGTGGCCGGCGCGATCGTGCCGCCGGCCAGCGTGGTGCGCCACGACGGCGACGATCCCTACCTGGTGGTGGCCGCCGACAAGGGCACGGCGACCTTCTCCGACATCGCCAACGCGCTGGCCCGCGACTACGGCTTCTGGCTCGACGACGCCTTCGCCTCGGGCGGCTCGGCCGGCTACGACCACAAGAAGATGGGCATCACGGCGCGAGGCGCGTGGGAGTCGGTGAAGCGCCACTTCCGCGAGCTCGGCCACGACATCCAGGCGACGCCCTTCACCGTCGCCGGCGTCGGCGACATGTCGGGCGACGTGTTCGGCAACGGCATGCTGCTGTCGAAGCAGATCCGGCTGGTCGCCGCCTTCGATCACCGCCACGTCTTCATCGATCCCTCGCCCGACCCGGCGACCAGCTGGGCCGAGCGCAAGCGGCTGTTCGACCTGCCGCGCTCGTCGTGGATGGACTACGACCGCGCGCTGCTGTCGGCCGGCGGCGGCATCTACGACCGCGCCGCCAAGTCGATCGCGCTGTCCGACGAGGCGCGCGCCCTGCTCGGCCTCGACAAGCCGACGGTGACGCCGGTCGACCTGGTGCGCGCCATCCTCGCCGCCGAGGTCGACCTGCTCTACTTCGGCGGCATCGGCACCTACGTGAAGGCGGCGAGCGAGAGCCAGGCCGAGGCCGGCGACCGCGCCAACGACGCGCTGCGCATCGACGGCGGCCAGGTCCGCGCACGGGTGATCGGCGAGGGCGCCAACCTCGCCTTCACCCAGCGCGGCCGCATCGAGGCGGCGCTGGCCGGCCGGCGGATCAACACCGACGCGCTCGACAACTCGGCCGGCGTCGACACCTCCGACCACGAGGTCAACATCAAGATCGCGACCGGCGCGGCGATCGAGGCCGGCGCGCTGGCGGCGGCGGACCGCGACGCGCTGCTGTTCTCGATGACCGACGAGGTCGGCACGCTGGTGCTGCGCCACAACTACCAGCAGAGCCAGGCGATCAGCGTCGCCTCGATGCTGGCGGCCGAGGAGCACGACCGGCTGGAGCGATTCATGCGGGCGCTCGAACGCCAGGGCCGGCTCGACCGCGCCGTCGAGTACCTGCCCGATACCGTCGCGATGCGCACGCGCGGCCAGAACCGCCAGTACCTGACGCGGCCCGAGCTCTGCGTGCT
>Ga0102832_1000735_pt1 | contig 38304 bp, 36 predicted proteins | sample EBPBio282013_DNA_FD_88942 | JGI IMG/M metagenome (GOLD analysis project Ga0102832, IMG submission 88942) | Wastewater treatment Type I Accumulibacter community from EBPR Bioreactor in Madison, WI, USA - Reactor 2_5/28/2013_ DNA (Illumina Assembly) | ecosystem: Engineered > Bioreactor > EBPR >... | reverse complement strand
GACGATCTGACGGGTCTCCCCGCAGCATGGCCGACGGCACTGCGCTCCGGATGCCCGCAATCAGGTGATCGCGCAGCGGCGTGAGGCGGATGAGCCAGCTGATGAGGCAGCCGAGGCCGTACCCGAGCGCGGCGCCGAGGCCCGCGATGACGCCCTCGAAGATCCACGGCCGTGGCAGCAGGGACGGCGTGAGCGCCCATCCGAACGTCGTGACGGCCATGAACAGGCCGACGAAGTTGGGCCGCTTCCACCACGGCCGACGCGCGGCGGGTGCGACGGCCTCGGGCGGCGCCGGGGGCGCGAAGTCCGTGCTCACGGCCGCGAGCCTAGGGGGGAGCGTCGAGCGAAGCCGCCCCGACCGGCTCAGCGGGCGGGTTCGGGGGACACCGGCGCGTCGGTGACGACGGCGTCGAGGTCGAGCCGCCGACGGCGGTGCCGCAGGTAGACCAGGACGGCGACGCCGCTGATCACGAACGTGAGCGCGCCCCCGCCGACCAGCCCGATGCGGGGTCCCCACTGCTCCGACGCCCAGCCGATCACCGGGGCGCCGAGCGGGGTGCCGCCGAAGAACAGCAGCGTGTAGACGCCCATCACACGCCCGCGCACCCAGCCCTCGCTGCGGCTCTGCAGGTAGGTCTGGGCCGACGTCGTGAACGTCATGGCCGCGAGTCCCGCGAACGGCAGCAGGACCAGCATCGAGACGTAGGTCGGCGCGAGCCCGTTGACGACCTCCACGACTCCGAACACCAGCGCGGCCACGACGACGAGCTTCAGGGGGATGTGCACGCGCCTCGCGGCGAGCAGCGAGCCCACGAGGGCGCCGAGCGCCAGAGCCGTGGACATGATGCCGAAGGCCTCGGCGCCCACGCCGAACTGGTTGCGGGCCATGAGCGCCATGGTCATCTGGTAGTTCAGGCCGAACGTGGCGACGATGAACGCGAGCGCGAGCACGAGCACGAGGTCGGCGTTGCGGCCGACGTAGCGCAGGCCCTGCGACAGCTTCACCGCGCCGTCCTGCCGCTTCTGCGGGCGCAGCTCGGCAGCGCGCATCGCCAGCAGCGCCCAGATCGTGACGGCGAAGGACAGCCCGTTGAGGATGAACACCCAGCCGCTGCCGACCACCGCGACGAGCACGCCGGCCAGCGCGGGGCCGACGAGGCGGGCCAGGTTGAACGAGGCGCTGTTGAGCGCGATCGCGTTGCCGAGCCGCTCCTTGCCGACGATCTCGTTGACGAAAGCCTGACGGGCGGGGTTGTCGAAGGCGGCGGCGACGCCGAGGGCGAAGGCGAGCACGTAGACGATCGCGACGGTGGCGAGGCCGGCGATGGCCAGCACGCCCAGCACGATCGCGAGAGCGCCCATGGCGATCTGGGTGATGACGAGCAGCTTGCGCCGCGGGATGCGGTCGGCCAGCGTCCCGCCCCACAGCGAGAAGAGCAGGAACGGCAGGAACTGCAAGGCGGTGGTGATACCCAGCGCGACGGCGGAGGACCCGGACAGGTCGAGGACGAGCCAGTCCTGCGCGACGCGCTGCATCCAGGTGCCGGCGTTGGACAGGACCTGCCCGCCGAAGTACAGGCGGTAGTTGCGCTCCTCGAGCGCTCGGAACATGGGGGTCACGAGTCGGCGAGCACCTCCAGGACGGGGAGAGCGGCGGCCAGCGCGGCGCGGTCGTCGTCGGACAGCCCCACCAGCAGGGACGCCAGCCACTCGTCGCGGCGTCGTCGGTCCTCGCGCAGCAGACGCCGCGCCTTGTCGGTGAGGCTCACCAGCTGCTGCCGGCCGTCGTGGGGGTCGGGCACGCGGTCGATGTAGCCGCCCTCGGCGAGGGCGGCGAGCACCTTGGTCATCGACGGAGGCCGGATCTGCTCGTGCTGGGCCAGGGCTCCGGGCGTCAGGGGCCCGTGGCGGTCGAGCGCCGCGAGCGCGGACAGCTGCCCGAGCGGCAGGCCGTGGTCGGCGCGCTGCGAGCGGAGCCTGCGGGCGAGACGCATCGTGGCCAGGCGCAGGTCGTGCGCGAGGTCGGAGGTGACGGCTGATCCGGGCATGTTGGTTAGCCTAACTAACGACATGCACCTGTGCATTCCCGTTTCCGGTGGGCGGACGGCCGCGCCCGGTCGTGCGGCGTGCCGACGGGCCGGAGCGGAACCGGGCGGGGGCTCAGAGGTCGGTGTCGGCGAGGATCGCGAGCGCGTCGACGAGCGGCTCGCCCGGCCGCGCCCCCGCGGGCTGCGGCCGGCCGAACAGGTACCCCTGCACCAGATGGACGCCGGCCTGCGCGAGCAGGCGCGCCTGGCCGCGCGACTCGACGCCCTCCGCCACGGCCACGGCCCCTACGGCGTCGGCGAGGCTCACGATCGCCGTGAGCAGGCCGACCTCGCCGCTCGTGCCCTGCTCGAGGAACACCCGGTCGATCTTGAGGACGTCGAACTCGAGGCCGTGCAGGTACGACAGCGACGAGTAGCCCGTGCCGAAGTCGTCGATCGCGATGCGGACGCCGGCACGGCGCAGGGCCTGCAGCTCGGGGACGGCCTGGCCGCGCAAGGCGACCATGACCTCCTCGGTGATCTCGAGGACCACCGACTCGGCCGGCACCTGGTGCCGCGCCAGCGCAGCGGCGACCTTGTCGGGGAGATCGCCGTGCCCGAGCTGGCGGGGAGAGACGTTGAGGCTCATCCGGTGCGCGGACGTCGCACGAAGCCAGGCCGCCTGCTGCCCGATCGCACGGTCGAGCACCCACGCCCCGACCTCAGAGGCGAGCGGCCCGCTGTCGACTGCGGCGAGGAAGTGCCCCGGCAGCAGCAGCGATCCGTCGAGGGCCCGCATGCGCAGCAGGGCCTCGGACCCGACGGTGCGTCCGGTGCGCAGGTCGACGACGGGCTGGTAGTGCAGCTCGAACAGGTCGCGCTCGAGCGCCTCGGCGATGCGCTCGGTCGTCACCGCGCGGGCCATGGCGCCGTCGCGGACATCCGGAGTGAACAGGGTCCAGCGGTCGCGGCCGGCCCGCTTCGACTGGTACATCGCGGCGTCGGCGTCGCGCAGGATCGCATCGGGATCGCCGGGGTGCGGCGGGCTGGTCACGATGCCGGCGCTGATGCTCGGACGCACCGAGGCGATGCCCAGGCTCAGCGGCTGCGACACGCTCTCCCGCAGGCGGTTCATGAACGACTCCGCCTGCCAGTCCGCCGGCAGATCGGTGAGCACAACGACGTACTCGTCGCCGCCGAGCCGGGCCACCATGTCGGGGTCGCGCACGAGCTCGGAGAGGCGCTCGCCCACGGCGTCGATCACCTTGTCGCCGTACGCATGCCCATAGGCGTCGTTGACGTCTTTGAAGTTGTCGATGTCGAGGAACGCGACCGCGGTGCGCCGTCCGCGGTCGCGGTCGGCGGCGAGCAGGCGGCGCAGGTGGTCGCGGAGCAGGTCGCGGTTGGGCAGGCCTGTGAGCGAGTCGTGCGTCGCGCGGAACGACAGCTCCGCCTCCGCCCGCTTGCGGCCGGTGATGTCGGTGTGGGTGAGCACCGCGCCGTGCCCCTCCGACAGCGGGACGGCCTGCAGGTGGAACCAGTGGACGACGTCCTCGATCCAGCACTCGTAGTCGAGCGAGAACGAGTAGGTGTCACCGCGCAGCACCGCGGTGATGCCTTCGGCCGCGCGCTTCGCGTCGAACGCGTCCTCGCCGACGGCGGTCTCCGCGGAGCGCCGGCAGACCTCGATGTAGTTGATCTGGCGCCAGTCGGGCTCCGGATCGGCGCTGCCCTGCATCCAGAAGTCCCGCCACGACTTGTTGACGCGCAGGATGCTGCCGTCGCCGGCGATCATCGCCGTCTGGGCCGGGAGGGAGTCGAGGATCGTCTGCACGACGCGGCGCTGCTCCTCGCGCTCGGCCTCGGCCCGCCGTCGCTGCGTGATGTCCCGCTGCACCGACACCCAGTGCGTGTACCAGCCGTCGGCATCGGCGAGCGGCACGACGTCGAGCTCGATCCAGAACTCGCTGCCGTCCTTGCGGTAGTTGAGCAGCTCCACCGTGACCGGCTGCCACGCCTCGAGCGCCTTGCGGAGCCGGTCGAGCTCGGCGCGGTCGGTGCCCGGGCCCTGCAGCATCCGTGGCGTCCGCCCCAGCAGCTCCTCGAGGCCGTACCCGCTGTGGTGCACCAGGGCCTCGTTGGCGTACACGATGATCGGTCCCGGGTCGTCCACCGGCTCGGCGATGGTCACGAGCACCGCGTCGCGCAAGGTCGAGAGGATCTTGTCGAGCAGCGCCATCGACCCGTCGCTCGCCCCGGGCTCGGGCGGGGCGAAGAACAGCGCCAGGCCGTGCTCCGTGGGCAGGACGACGACGTCGAGCTGCCCGTCCGCGCCCGCTGCTGTCGCCAGGTGCGCGTGCGAGCGCGATGCCCGGTCGCTGACGAGGCGTCCGAGGCCCAGCGCGTCGGCGAACTCGTCGAGCCGCGAGCCCAGCAGGTCGTCGCGCCCGAGCAGTGCCGCGGCGCGGGGTGTCACGGAGACGGCGCGGCCGAGGTCGTCGACGAGCACCAGCGCATCGCTCGAGCGCATCAGCTGCTCGGCCACGTCCCACGCCATGCGCGCGCCTTTCCTGCTCCTGCCGTCGGCGTCAGTGTGGGGGAGCGGGTGGCCGCGATGCGCGGCGAGGGATCGGCTCCGCCGGAACAGGTGACGCTGGTCAGGAACGGGCGGAGCCGACGGCGGCGCGGCGCAGCCGGTCGAGCACCGCGGCCGCCAGCGGGCCGTCGTCCGGCGCCACGGCGAGGATCGTCGCGAGGCCCGCGCGGTCGGCCGTCCTCAGCGCTGCGTACAGGCCGCGGGCGTACGCCGCGGCGTCGCGCGGCTCGTCGAGCCGCACGACGCCCTCGGGCGCCGCCACCGTGGCAGGAGCCAGCAGGCCGACCGGGCCCCGGGCGCCCGACGCCGCGGCTGCGACGTCGGCGGCGTCGACCAGGAGCACCTGCGCGTGCGGCGCGTAGTGCGCGGCCAGCGTGCCGGGGGCGCGAACTGCGGGGTCTGCAGCGACGACGTCGATGCCGGTCACCGCCTCGATCTCCTCGACGCCGACGGCGCCGGGTCGCAGCAACCGCGGACCGTCCCCGGTGGCGTCGACGATCGTCGACTCGACGCCGACATCGCTGCTGCCGCCCGCCAGCACGGCGTCGCGCCCCGGCTCGAGGAGGTCGGCGAGCTCGTCGAGCACATGCTCCGCGGTGGTGGGGCTGACCCGCCCGAACCGGTTGGCGCTCGGGGCTGCGACACCGCCGCCGACATGGGCGAGGAGGTCGTGCGCGACGGGATGGGAGGGCACCCGCAGACCCACGGTGCCCTGGCCGCCCGTCACATGGTCGCCCGCGCGCGGACCGCGGGGCAGCACCAGCGTCAGCGGCCCGGGCCAGCAGGCTGCGGCGAGCAGGCGGGCCCAGGACGGCACGTCGACCGCCCAGCCGTCGTCGATCTGCGCCGCGTCGGCGAGGTGGACGATGAGCGGGTGGTCCGCGGGCCGGCCCTTCACCGCGTAGACCCGGGCCACTGCCGCCGGCTGCTCGGCGTCGGCGCCGAGGCCGTACACCGTCTCGGTGGGGATGGCCACGAGCCCGCCGGCCCGGATCAGCGCTGCTGCAGCATCGATGCCGTCGATCAGCAGCGCTGCGCGGCGGGCGTCGGTCACGTCGTCATCCTTGCAGGAACCGAGAGGTAGAGATCCTCAAGACCGGCCGCCCCGACGGCCGATCAGGAGTGCATGACCGCACTCCTGCTCGTGGGCATCGGGCTCGCCGCCCTGGTGCTCGGCAAGCACCTCGAGGACCGCAGGGTCCACGTCGAGGTGGCCCGCCGGAGCAGGCAGCGCTGACTGCGCGCGCCATCCCCCCTCCATGGCGCGACGAAGGGGCGGGACCCTGCCGGGTCCCGCCCCTTCCGCGTTGCGCGCGAGGTGTCAGAACGACGCCTCGTCGACCTCCATGAGGTCGTTGTCGGCTGCCTCGGCGATGGAGCGCTCGGCCGACAGCAGCGGGAAGCGCTGCGCGGCGAAGAAGCGCGCCGCCGCGATCTTGCCCTGGTAGAACGCGCGGTCCTTCTCGCTCACGTCGCCCTTGAGCGCCTCGACCGCGATCGCGGCCTGGCGCAGCAGCAGCCAGCCGATGACGAGGTCGCCGAGGCTGAGCAGCAGGCGGGTGGTGTGCTGGCCGACCTTGTAGAGCTCGGTGGCGTCCTGCTGCGAGCGCATCGCGTAGCCGCCGAGGGCGCCGATGATGCCCTGCACGTCCTCGAGCGCCTTGCCCAGCATCTCGCGCTCCTTGGCGAGGGTGCCGTTGCCGGCGTCGCCCTTGGCGAAGTCCTGGATCTCGCCGCCGACGCGGGTGAGCGCCTGGAACTGGTCGCGCACCATCTTGCGGAAGAACAGGTCGAGGCCCTGGATCGCCGTGGTGCCCTCGTAGAGGGTGTCGATCTTGGAGTCGCGGATGTACTGCTCGATCGGGTAGTCCTGCAGGAAGCCCGAGCCGCCCAGCGTCTGCAGCGACTGCGCGAGCTGCTCGTAGGAGCGCTCGGAGCCGACGCCCTTGACGATCGGGAGCAGCAGGTCGTTGACGCGCTCGGCGAGGTCGAGGTCGACCTCCGCCTCGCCGCCGAGGCGGTTGAGCTCGACCTGGTCCTGCCACCACGCGGTGTAGTGCACCAGCGCGCGCATCCCCTCGGCGTACGCCTTCTGCAGCATGAGGCTGCGGCGGACGTCGGGGTGGTGCGTGATCGTGACGCGCGGCGCGTCCTTGTCGAAGAACTGCGCCATGTCGCCGCCCTGCACGCGGTTCTTCGCGTACTCGAGGGCGTTGAGGTAGCCGGTCGACAGCGTGGCGATGGCCTTGGTGCCGACCATCATGCGCGCGTACTCGATGACCTTGAACATCTGCGCGATGCCGTCGTGCACGTCGCCGACGAGCCAGCCGACGGCCGGCTCCTTGTCGCCGAAGGTGAGCTCGCAGGTCGTGGAGACCTTGATGCCCATCTTCTTCTCGACGTTGGTGGTGTAGACGCCGTTGCGCTCGCCGGTGAGCTCGCCGGTCGCGTGGTCGAAGTGCAGCTTGGGCACGACGAACAGCGACAGGCCCTTCGTGCCGCCCTTGGCTCCCTCGGGGCGGGCGAGCACCAGGTGGACGATGTTCTCGGCCATGTCGTGCTCGGCCGAGGTGATGAAGCGCTTCACGCCGGTGATGTGCCAGCTGCCGTCGGGCTGCTGCACCGCCTTGGTGCGGCCCGCGCCGACGTCGGAGCCGGCGTCGGGCTCGGTGAGGACCATGGTCGCGCCCCACTGGCGCTCGATCATGATCTCGGCGATCCGCTTCTGCTCCTCGGTGCCGAGGTGGTCGAGGATCGCGGCGAAGCCGGGGCCCGACATGAACATGAAGGCCGGCGGGTTCGCGCCGAGCATGAGCTCGCTTGCGGCCCAGCGCAGCGACGGCGGGGCGCCGGGGCCGCCGAGGTGCGTCGGCAGGTCGAGGCTCCAGAAGCCGGAGTCCATGAGCGCCTTGTACGAGGCCTTGAACGACTCGGGCATCGTCACGGTGCAGGTGACCGGGTCGTAGACCGGCGGGTTGCGGTCGGCGTCGATGAACGACGCGGCGAGCGGGCCGGTGGCCAGGCGCTCGACCTCGGCCAGCGTGTGCTTGGCGGTGTCGACGTCCATCTCGGCGAAGGGGCCCGAGCCCAGGCGCGCCTGCGCGCCGAAGACCTCGAACAGGTTGAACTCGATGTCGCGCAGGTTCGACTTGTAGTGGCTCATGGCCCCGTCTCCATCGGTGCGTGCGTGCAGCTGGTGAGTGCAGGTGGTGCTGGTGCCGAGCCACGACGTCGGCCGGCGGTTACCCGTCAGTAACCCCGATGATGCTACCCACGGGTAACTCTGGCAACCCCCCAGGCGGTCCCAGTCCTGTCTCGACGCCGTCCTCGCAGGTCAGCGGCCTGGTCGGGGATGCCTCGGACCGGCGTCGGCGTGCGGAGAGGGCGGCCGGACGACGACGTCGCCGGCCGCTCGCGGCCTACCGGGTCAGCGGGGCAGGTCGCGCCGGCGGACGCCGGCGATGCCCACGGCGAGCACCGCGGAGGCCAGCAGCGCGAGCACGACCAGCGGCGTCCAGCTCATCGGCTGGGCGGGCCACAGCGGCACGTGGCCGAAGGGGGAGCTCTGCTTCAGCCAGTCCGGCAGCCCGAGCACCTGGCCGAAGTAGCCAGCGAGCACGCACCACACGAGCACCAGCCAGGCGACCGCTGCCGCCCAGCGCGGCAGGACGCCCACGAGCGCGAGGGGGATCGCGACCACGAGCCACACCGCAGGCGCCATGAGCAGCGAGGCGAGCATCGCGCGCCACGCCTGACCGGCGACGTCGCCGTCGGATGCGCCGAACACGGCGCCGAGGGAGAGCCCGCCGACCACGAGCAGGAGCGTCGCCCCGACGAGAGCGGTGGAGCCGTGGCCGAGCAGCCACTGCACGCGCGAGCGCGCGGTCGACAGCACGAGCTCGGCGCGGCCGTCCTCCTCCTCGGCGCGCAGGCGCAGGGCGGTGGAGATCCCGAGCCCGGCGGCGATCAGGCCGAAGAGGCCGGTCATGGTCACGAGGAACAGGTCGTGCAGATCGGCCGGACCGCCCGCGATCTTCTCGAGGATGGCGATCATGTCCGGGTTGCTCTCGACGAGCTGCACCGACGTGGTGAGCATCGAGCCCTCGAGGGCACCGAGAGCCGCGACCGCGACGAGCCACACCAGCAGGTAGGTGCGGTCGAGCCGCCACGCGAGGGAGACGGGGCCGGAGATCCACGACGGCGCTGAGCGGCGGCCCCGGCGCTGGGCCACCAGGCCGTCGCCGAGGTCGCGGCGGGCCGCGACGTGCAGGCCCGCGAGCGCCAGCGCGGCCGCCACCACCACGGAGAGCGCGATCAGCCACCAGCGCTCGCCGGCGTAGGCGCGAGTCTGCTGCATCCAGCCGAACGGAGTCGCCCACACCAGCGGGCTGCCGTCCTGGCTGTTGCCGTACGCGGTCACGACGAAGGCGAGGCCGACGACGAGCCCGGCGAGCCCGTTGGCCCCTCGCGAGGTCCGCGCGATCTGCGCGGTCAGCGAGGCGACGCCGGCGAACACCAGCGCGGCCGCGGCGATGGTGCAGGCGAGCGCGACCGATCCCGCGACGCCCAGACCGAGCGCAGCGAGGAGCACGGCCGCCACCACTGCGAAAGAGGCGAGGAGCACCGCGGCCGAGAGGACCGCGGCCGCCAGGGGCGCCGCGCGCCCCACCGCCCCGCCGAGCACCAGCTCCATGCGTCCCTCGGCCTCGTCCGCGCGGGAGTGCCGGACGACGAGGAAGGACACCACCAGGGCCAGCACGAGGACCGTGCTGGTGCCGGCCCGCCAGGCCGTCAGCCCGCCCGTGGACAGGGGATCGAAGATCGGGCCGAGGATGGAGCGCAGCGTGGGGTCGCCGGCGAGCGACTGCGCGAGGCCGAGGCGGTCCGCCTCTGTCGGGTAGAGGCGGTCCCAGGAGCTGGCCACGGCGACCAGCAGCACGGCGCTGCCCACCGACCAGGCCGGGATCCGGATGCGGTCGCGCCGCAGCGCGAGGCGCAGCAGCCCGCCCGTGCCGGCGAACGCGGAGCGCGGCGCGCGCGACAGCACGATGTCGACATGCGTGGCCGGAGGGGCCGTGGTCGTCATCGCGCGCCGTCCGCCTGCTCGTAGTAGCGGAGGAACATCTCCTCGAGCGTCGGAGGGCGGCTCTCGAGGCTGACCACGCCCGCGGCGGCCAGATGCGAGAGCAGCTCGTCGAGGTGCGCCGGCTCGACGGCGCAGCGCAGCGTCGTCCCGTCGTAGGACACGTCGGCCAGGCCGGGGACGTCCTCGATGCCGTGCAGCTCGTGCCCGGTGACAGCAACGATCGTCATCCGCTGAAGGTGCCGCAGCTCGGCGAGCGAGCCGCTCTCGACGATGCGGCCGGCCCGCACGATCGAGATGCGGTCGCATACGGCGTCGACCTCGGCGAGCACGTGGCTCGACAGCAGCACGGTGCGACCGGCGCGGTGGAGCGCCGCGACCTCGGTCCGGAACACCTCCGACATCAGCGGGTCGAGGCCGTCGGTGGGCTCGTCGAAGACGTAGAGCTCGACGTCGGCGGCCAGTGCCGCGATGAGCGCGACCTTCTGCCGGTTGCCCTTGGAGTACGCCGACACCTTCACGCCGGGGTCGAGCGCGAACGCGTCGACGAGTCGCTCGCGGCGCGCGTCGTCGTCGCCCCCGCGCATGCGGCCCAGGATGTCGAGGGTCTCGCCGCCCGTGAGCGACGGCCACAGCGACACATCGCCGGGGACGTAGGAGAGCCGCGAGTGCAGCGCGACGGCGTCGCGCCACGGGTCGCCGCCGAGCAGCGACACGGAGCCGGCGTCCGCACGGAGCAGCCCCATGAGGATGCGCAACGTGGTGGTCTTGCCGGCACCGTTAGGACCGAGGAACCCGTGGACCTCGCCCGGCTGCACCACGAGATCGAGCCCGTCGAGCGCGTGCGTGGAGCCGAAGGACTTGCGGAGGTCGCGGACATCGATCACGGGACCGGTCATGAGCCTCACGCTACGCCCGTGGGGCACCGCTGATCCGACCGAGCGGCCGTGGGTCCGCGAGCGAGCGCCGGCGCGGCCGAAACGCGGGCGACAGCGGCCGAGCGCCCGCCGTACGGTGGGGGGAGCAGCGCGCCGACGGGGCGCGCCACCGGTGCTGCCAGGAGGAGCCATGACCGCCCTCGTCCGCTCCGGCGCGCCCGGGACCGCTTGCGGCTGAGGCTCTCTCAGCCGCCCCGCCCGACGCCGGACCTCCGTCCCCCGCGTGCACACGCGCACGCACCCCTCCGCGGCGCCCTCGTCGCCGCGGCGTCCATCGGAGCCCGCGTTGACCTTCGTCCCCTCCCTGGCCGATCTCGGCTGGGATCCCACCTCCATCCCGCCGTCCGTCGATGCCGGCGGGCTGCGTCCCGCGCGCGTCACGCTGCAGGGCCGCGACGTCTGGCGCGTGCACGACGGCGTCGCCGAGCACGTCGTCGCTGTCCGCGGCCGGCTGCGGGCGTCGTCCGAGCTGCCGGTCGCCGGCGACTGGGTGCTGCTCGGCGGCGCCCCTGACGGCTACGTCGTCGAGTCGGTCCTGCCGCGCAGGTCCGCGCTCGTCCGCAAGGCAGCCGGTGCGCGCACCGAGGCGCAGGTCGTCGCCGCCAACGTCGACGTTGTCCTGGTCTGTGCTCCTGCGCACTCGCTCAACCCCCGCCGGCTCGAGCGCGAGCTCACCCTGGTGTGGGAGTCGGGGGCGACGCCGGTCGTCGTCGTCACCAAGTCCGACCTGCTCGGCGACGACGTCGTCGAGACGCTCGCCGAGGTGCGCGACGTCGCGATCGGCGTCGACGTCCTGGCGGTGTCGTCGTACGACGGCGACGGGCTCGACGCCGTCCGGGCCCTCATGCCGCCGGGCACCACCGGTGCCGTGATCGGCCCGTCGGGCGCCGGCAAGTCGACGCTGGTCAACGCCCTCGTCGGCGAGCAGCTGCTCGCGACGACGGCGGTGCGCGAGAGCGACAACCGCGGCGTGCACACGACCACGGCGCGGCACCTCGTGCCGCTGCCGGGCGGCGGGCTCGTGCTCGACACACCGGGCATGCGCGAGCTGGCGCTGTGGGCCGACGACGACGCGCTCGAGGCCACGTTCGTCGACGTCGACGAGATCGCGCGCGACTGCCGCTTCTCGGACTGCTCGCACGAGTCGGAACCGGGATGCGCTGTGCTGCAGGCGGTCTCGGACGGCATCCTCGACGACGACCGGCTCGCCTCGTGGCGCAAGCTGCAGCGCGAGCTCGCGCACCTCGCGCGCAAGCAGGACGTGCTGCTGCGCAACGAGGAGCGCAAGAAGTGGGCCCGCATCACCCGCGAGGCCCGCTCCCGCAGCAAGCCCTGACCCGCTCTGGATGGGTGAGCGACGCCGGTAGCCGTCGCTCACCCATCCAGAGCGGGTTCCTACGCCGTGCGCTCCTCGTCCTCGGCCACGCAGCAGAACGTGCGCCTGTACGCCTGGGGCGAGATGCCGCGGATCCGGCCGAAGTGGTGGCGCAGCACGGTGCCCGAGCCGAACCCCACCTTCGACGCGATCTCGTCGACGCCGAGGGTGGTCTCCTCCAGCAGGCGCGACGCGGCGTCCACGCGGCGCGCGAGCAGCCAGCTGTACGGCGTCGTGCCGGTCTCGTCGCGGAACCGGCGGGCGAAGGTGCGCGGGCTCATGAGCGCGTGCGACGCCATGTCGTCGACGCCGAGCTCCTGGTCGAGGTTGGCGATGATCCAGTCCATCGTCGGGCCGAGGCCGTCGTCGGCGCAGACGGGGACGGGGAGCGCGACGTACTGCGCCTGGCCGCCGTCGCGGTGGGGCGGCACGACCATGCGGCGGGCGATGGCGTTGGCGACGCGCGATCCGTAGTCCTGCCGGACGACGTGCAGGCACAGGTCGATGCCGGCGGCGGTGCCGGCGCTGGTGAGGATCGGGCCGTCCTCGACGTAGAGGACGTCGGGCTGCACGTCGACGAGCGGGAACCGCTGCGCGAACTCCTCGACGTAGCGCCAGTGGGTGGTGGCCTTCCGCCCGTCGAGTAGACCTGCCGCCGCGGCGACGAACGACCCCGAGCAGACGGTGAGGATGCGGCCGCCGCGCTCGACGACGGCGTGCAGCGCCTCGACGACCGCGGGGTCGATCTCGAGGTCGATGTGCGGCCAGGTCTCGAGCCCCAGGGCGGGGATGCAGACGATGTCGGCAGTGGCGACGCGCTCGAGCCGGTGCTCGGGAAGCAGGTCCATCCCGCCGTACGACGCGTGCACCCGCTCGTGCACGGAGGCGACCGCGAAGTCGAACCTCGGCACGCCGTCGCCGGTGCGGTCGATGCCGAACACCTCGTAGACGACGCCGAGCTCGAACGGCGCGTAGTGCTCGCCGACGAGCAGGGCCACGACGTCGACGGCCGGGCGACGCACCTCGGGCTCGGGGCGGTTCTGGAGCGGCTGCTGGCTGGATTGCTGTGCCATAGCCGCATGCTGCCACGTTTCTGGCAGTAAGTCTACGCAGACTGTCGTTCCTGCCACTGTGGCGGGATCCTGGATCGGAGCAGGATTCCTGCCATGACGATCCTCATCCTGCTCGTGCTGCTGGGGGCAGCCGCCGTCGCCGCCCTCCTCCGCGACCTGCGTCGCGACCCGGCCCGTTCCATCCCGGGCTCCCACGCCGACGCCTTCGCCCCCCGCTGGGCCGACGCCGGCACCGGCCGCTGGTCGCTGTGAGCGATCCCGGCTCCTCCTGTCGCCGCCCACCGGCACCCGGCCCCGGCCGCCGCACCTGATCCCCCGATCCGCGGCGCCGGGGCCGATCCACGTCCGGACCGCGCGCGGCACCGGCGTCCGCTGCGCCCGCTCCGCCGGTTCCGGACGGTGCCACCCTCGCGGCATGACCTCGGAGCAGGCACGGCAGATCGGCCGGCTGTTCGACACGCTGGCGCCGGAGTACGACTCGGTCGGCGTCGAGTTCTTCGGACCAATCGCCTCGAGCCTCGTGACGGCCCTGGCACCTCGCGCCGGCGAGCGCTGGCTCGACATGGGATGCGGCCGCGGCGCCGTTCTGCTGCGCGCCGCACCCGTGCTCGGCGACCGGGGGCTGGCGGTGGGCACCGATATCTCCGCCGGCATGCTCGAGGCCTGCCATGACGCCGTGCACCGAGCCGGCCTGACCAACGTCGCGCTGCACCAGGACGACGCGCAGGCGCCGTCCCTGCCCGCCGTTCCGGGCGGCTTCCACGCGATCGCGTCGTCGGCGGTGGTCTTCTTCCTCCCCGACCCGGCTGCGGCACTGTCGGCGTGGCTGCCGCTCGCGGCACCCGGCGGCCGGCTCGGCATCACCACCTTCGCCGAGCTCGACCCCCGCTGGCAGGCGCTGGACAGGCTGTTCGACCCCTACCTGCCTGTCGACATGCTCGACGCCAGGACCACCGGGGCGGCCGGCCCGTTCGCGAGCGACGACGGCGTCGAGGAGCTGGTGGCGGGCGCGGGCTGGGCCGAGGTCAGGACCGTGAGCGACGAGGTCGAAGTGCGCTTCGCCTCCCCGGAGCACTGGCGCCGCTTCTCGATGTCGACCGGCCAGCGGCGCATGTGGGCTCTGGTCCCCGACGACGAGCGCCAGTCCGTGGTCGACCGTGCCTTCGCCCAGCTGAGCGCCGACTCCGCCGCCGACGGGTCTACGACGTACTGGCAGCGGTTCCGGCACACCCTCGCCGTCCGGCCCTGAGCCGTCCCTGGTTCACGGGGGCGGGGAATCCGGGGGAGGGCGGGGCGGTTGTCGGTCGGACACCGACCCACGAGGAGCCCCCATGGCCGACGCCGCCGACTTCATCGCCGCCTACCGCCGCAGCCACGACCGGCTGGTCGCCGCGTCTGAGGGGCTCACGGAGGAGCAGCTGCGGTCGCAGTCGTTCGACACGGAGTGGTCGGTCGCGCAGGTGCTCTCGCACCTCGGCAGCGGCGCGGAGATCTTCGGCCACATCGTCGATGCGGGCGCCGCGGGGGAAGACGCGCCCGGCATGGATGTGTACCAGGGCATCTGGGCCGTCTGGGACGCCAAGGACGCCGTGTCGATGCGCGATGACGCACTGGCCCAGGACTCCGCCCTCACCGAGCGGCTCGGAGGCCTGACGTCCGAGGAGGCCGACGCGTTCGGCATCACGCTGTGGGCGGGCCCGATGGACCTCGCCGCCGTCGTGCGCATGCGCCTGTCGGAGCACGCGCTGCACACCTGGGACGTCCAGGCCTCGTTCAGCACCTCGCCGACAGTCCCTGCGGACCTCGCAGGCCTGCTGCTGCCAGGCCTGGCCGCCATGGCCGGGCGCGCGGGCACGGCGCAGGACCCCGGCTACCGCGTGGTGCTCGAGTCCACCGACGGCCACGGTGCCTTCACAGTGTCGACCGGCGACCCGGTGACGCTGTCCGAAGGAGCCGACGCCGACGCGGACGGCGTGGTGCGTCTGCCGTCCGAGGCGATCCTGCGGCTGCTGGCCGGGCGGCTGCGCCCGGACTACACCCCGGCGCTCGAGGAGTCCGGCGATCGCGGCATCGCGGACCTGCGCGCGGCCTTCCCCGGCTTCTGACCCGGCGGGCCGCGCGCGGCCCGCCCGATTAGGTTGGCGGCATGAGCCAGCGCGTCCTCGTCGTGGGTGCCGGCCTCGGCGGGCTGCGGTCGGCGGAGGCGCTGCGCGCGCAGGGCTTCGAGGACGAGATCGTCGTCGTCGGCGACGAGCCGCACGCGCCCTACAACCGGCCGCCGCTGTCGAAGGAGGCGCTGGCCGACGAGGTCGCGCACGAGCGCCTGGCGTTCCGCCGCAAGGCGACTGTCGACGACGTCGTGTGGCGCCTTGGCGAGCGGGTCGACGCGCTCGACCTTGAGGCCCGCTCGGCCGTCGTGTCGGGCGAGCAGCTCGACTGGGACGCACTCGTCGTGGCGACGGGCGTCTCGGCACGGCGGCTCCCGGTCGCGGGACCGCCCCCGAGCCACGCGGCCGGCAGGCACGTGGTTCGCACGCTCGACGACGCCCTGGCTCTGCGGGCTGCGCTGTCGCCGTCCACCCGTCTGGTCGTGATCGGCGCCGGCTTCATCGGCTGCGAGGTGGCGGCAACTGCGCGGACGCTGGGCTGCGAGGTCGACGTCGTCGCCGTCGACAAGGTCCCCATGCAGCGGCCGCTCGGGCCGATGCTCGGCGCCGAGCTGCAGCGGCGGCACGAGGGGCGCGGAGTCCGGTTCCATCTCGGCGTCGGGGTCGAGCGCCTGCTCGGCGACGGCCACGTCACCGGCGTCGTGCTGTCCGACGGCGCCGAGCTGAAGGCCGACGTCGTGGTCGAGGCGCTCGGCTCGCAGTGCAACGTGGCCCTGCTCGAGGGCCAGGGACTCGACCTCTCCGACGGCGTCCTCGCCGACGACGCGCTGCGGCCGCTGCGCGACGGGGTGCCGGTCGACGGCGTCGCCGCCGTGGGCGACGTCGCGCGGTTCCCGAACCCCAGGTTCGACGACCGCGCCTTCCGGGTCGAGCACTGGAGCCTGCCCACCGACACCGGCCGGCGGGCCGGCGAGGTGCTCGCCGCGTACCTCCGGCACGGCCCGTCCGAGGCCTACGACGCCGTCGCGTCGAAGCCCTGGGAGGTGCTCCCGTCGTTCTGGAGCGACCAGTTCGACATCCGGATGCAGTCGTTCGGCATGCCCGGGCTCGCCGACCCGGACGGCGTCCGGCTGCTCGAGGGCGACCTCGCCGGCGAGTGCGTCGTCGGCTACCACCGCGGCGGCGACCTCATGGGCGTGGTCGGCCTCGGGATGGTCCGCGAGCTGATGGCCCACCGGGCGTCGCTCGGCCGATCCGCACGCTGACCCGCAAACCCTTGACGGCCCTCGGACACGCCCACTACCGTCCCGTTCGGATCCAAACGATCTGCGCGATCCACCCCAGGACCGTCTCGAGGAGCCTCGTATGCAGCCGACGCCCGTCCCCCTGGAGAAGGTCGACCTCGCCGACCTCGACGTCTTCGAGAAGAACGAGGCCTGGGGCATGTTCGACACCCTCCGCAAGGAGGCCCCGGTCCACTGGAACGAGGAGCACGACGGCGGCTCCGGCTTCTGGTCGATCACGCGCTACGAGGACATCGAGGCGGTCGACAAGGACCCCGAGACCTTCACCTCGACGAAGTTCACCAACCTCGAGGAGCCGCCCGAGGAGTTCCAGGAGCTGCGCCGCTCCATCCTCGAGAGCGACGGCCCCCGGCACCTGGCGCTGCGCAAGCTGCTCATGCGCGACTTCACGCCGGCCCAGCTGCGCCGCTACGAGGACTTCCTCCGCGGCCTGGCCGCGCTCACCGTCGAGACGGCGCTGCAGCAGGAGGAGATGGACTTCGTCGACGCCATCGCCGCCGACTACCCCATCGCGGTTCTCGCCCGTCTCCTCGACACCCCCGAGGAGATGACCCCGCAGCTCATCGCGTGGGGCAACGAGATCGTCGGCTTCTCCGACCCCGAGTACGCCCGCGTGCTGGTGAACTCCGAGGAGTCGCAGAAGTACCGCCACCTCCCGTTCAGCTCGCCCGTCTCGCAGGAGATCTTCGAGTACGGCCGCACGCTCGCCGCGGAGCGCAAGGGCGGCGACGGCGAGGACCTCGTGTCCAAGCTCGTGAACCGCCTCCCCGAGGACGGCATCCCGCTCTCGCCCGAGCACTTCGACAACTACTTCCTGCTGCTCGTCGTCGCCGGCAACGAGACGACCCGCCAGGCGATCAGCCACTCGATGAAGGCGCTCATCGACAACCCCGAGCAGATGCAGTGGCTGCTCGACAACCCGGACAAGTACCCGCAGGCGATCGAGGAGCTGCTGCGCTGGGCCTCGCCGGTGTACCACTTCCGCCGCACCGCCACGCGCGACGTCGAGCTGCACGGCAAGACCATCAAGGGCGGCGACAAGGTCGTCATGTGGTTCGCGTCGGGCAACCGCGACGAGTCGAAGTTCGACGACCCCTACACGCTCGACCTCAGCCGCTTCCCCAACGACCACATGACGTTCGGCAAGGGCCCGCACACGTGCATGGGCTCGAACCTCGCGCGGTTCGAGATGCGGATCATCTTCGAGACGCTGCTGCCGCGGGTCGCATCGATCGCGCAGACCGGCGACATCCGCCGGGTGCGCAGCAACTTCGTCAACGGCATCAAGGCGTTCCCCGTGCGCATCGAGTCGAAGCAGGCCTGACGTGGCGGGCACGATCACCACGGTCCGCGAGCACGAGGGCGACCTCGTCGTCGAGTCGGCCGACATCGTCGCCGAGGACGTCGTCGCGCTGACGCTCGTCGACCCCGACGGCGACGCACTCCCGCCCTGGACGCCGGGCGCCCACGTGGATCTGATCCTCGAGGACGGCCTCGTCCGCCAGTACTCGCTGTGCAGCGACCCGGCCGACAGCCGGGTGATCCGGGTCGGCGTCCTCAAGACGCCCGACAGCCGGGGCGGCTCGCGCTTCGTGCACGAGCGGCTGACCAAGGGGAGCACGGTCCGTGTCCGCGGCCCGCGCAACCACTTCCCGCTGGTCTCCTCGCCGCGCTACATCTTCATCGGCGGCGGCATCGGCATCACGCCGATGCTGCCGATGATCGCCGAGGCCGAGGCGACGGGCGCCGACTGGCACCTCTACTACGGCGGCCGCAGCCGTGCGTCGATGGGCTTCCTCGACGAGCTGGCCGCCTATGGCGACAAGGTCACGCTCGTGCCGCAGGACGAGGCCGGGATCCTGGATCTCGCGACCATCCTCGGCGACCCGCGCGACGACACCAAGGTGTACGTGTGCGGCCCCGAGGGCCTGCTCGGCGCGGTCGAGGCGAAGTGCGGAGCCGAATGGCCCGCGGGATCGCTGCACCTCGAGCGCTTCGCCGCCAAGGAGATCGAGGCTCCGGCCGAGGGCGAGCGCTCGTTCGAGCTCGAGCTCGCGGCGTCCGGGATCACGCTCACGGTGCCGCCGGACCGCTCGATCTTCGACGTCTGCCAGGACAACGGCATCAGCGTCATGGGCTCCTGCCACGAGGGCATCTGCGGCACCTGCGAGCAGGTCGTCCTCGAGGGCGAGGTCGACCACCGCGACTCCGTGCTCAGCGACTCGGAGAAGGCAGCGAACGACGCGATGATGATCTGCGTGTCGCGCTGCAAGTCCGACCGCCTGGTGCTGGACCTGTAGGGGGCACGAGATGAGCCGTCGTCACACCACCGCGGTCCCCACGGACTGCTGGTACGCCGTCGCGCCGAGCAGCGACGTCGGTCGCTCCCTGCTCGCGCTCCGCGCCCTCGACCGACCCGTCGTGCTCTACCGCCGCAGCGACGGCGGGGTCGTCGCGCTCGAGGACCGCTGCGCCCACCGGGCCTACCCGATCTCGGCCGGCACGCTCGTCGGCGACGACGTGCGGTGCGGCCTGTGCGGCTTCGTCTACGACGCCGACGGGCAGTGCATCGCCGTCCCGACGCAGCCCAACGTCCCGTTCGGCGCACATGTCGCGTCGTACCCCGTCCAGGAGTCGGACGGCATCGTGTGGGCCTGGTTCGGCGAGCCCGGCCGTGCGCGCCTGCACCGCGTGCCGTCGCTGCCGTGGCTGGCCGACGCCGCATGGGCCACCGTCGGGGGCGATCGCGAGGTCGCGGCCGGCTACCTGCTGCTGCACGAGAACTTCGCGGACGTGACGCAGGTGCCGTTCGTGGCGCCCGACATCTCGCCGGTGGTGCTGGCGTCGCCGCCGCCGCTCGACGTCGTCGTCACCGAGACCACGGTCGCGCTGCACCGCGAGTTCCCGCCGGCCCCGCTGCCCGACTGGCAGGCGCGGCTGGTCGGCTCGACCGACGACTTCGCCACGCAGCAGGACGCGTTCTTCCTCTCGCCCGCCGTGTGGGTCGACCACTGGGACGTCTCGGCGTCCGACGGGCGCACCGCCCGGCTGCGCTTCACGCAGCTGGTGACGCCGACCGAGCCGGGCCGCAGCCGCGTGGCGTGGGCGGTCAGCCGCGACTTCGCCGTCGACGACGAGTCGGCGGGATCGCTGTGCGCCTCGCTGTTCGACGACTACTACTCCCGCGTCTTCAGGGCGATGGAGACGGCCCAGGCCGTGCTCGACATCGACGGCCCCGGGCCCGAGGTCAACGTCGCCGCCGACGTCGCCGCGCTCAAGGTGCGCGACATCGTCCTCGGCATGCTCGCCGAGGAGTCGCCGGCCTCGGTCCAGGCACCGACGTCGAACGCCCCCCGCATCACCACCCGCCGCGCCCGCGTCTGACGAGGAGACCTCCGTGCCCGAGCTCCAGGGCTTCGCCCCGCCGTACACCGTGAGCGGCCGCAGCGCGCTCATCCCGAACCCGCCGTGGTTCTACTCCGGCGACCTGCTCACGGTCGAGTACCGCACCGACGTCGACAAGGTGCGCGCGCTGCTGCCCGACGACGTCGAGCTCGCACCCGAGGACCCCGGCGCGGTCGCGTTCATCTGGGCCGACTGGCAGTCGTGCTCGGCCGGCGGCGAGGAGCTGCTCGACCCCGCGCGGTCGCAGTACAAGGAGGCGTTCGCGGTCGTCCGCTGCCAGTACGAGGGCGTGACCTACTCGCGCTGCGTCCTCATCTGGGTCACCACCGACTTCGCGATCGCGCGCGGTGTGCACCAGGGCTACCCGAAGAAGCTCGGCTCGATCCACCAGACCCGTCCCATGCCCTACGGCAAGGGCGCCCCGCGTATCGAGGCCGGCGCCAAGTTCGGCGCGACCCTCGCGGCGTACGACCACCGGCTCGCGCAGGCTGTCATCACGCTGACCGAGCCGAGCGACACCAACGGCTTCGTCAACGCGCTGCCGATGCTGCACCACCGCCAGGTGCGCCCCATCGAGCGCGGCGCCGAGGGCTGGGCGCTCGACGAGGTGCTCACCATGAGCGGTGCGGGCGGCGAGGCCGGCCAGCCGTGGAAGGCCGAGGCGTCGCTCGACCTGTTCGACTCCCCGTGGGACGACGTCGCCTCCACGCTGCCGGTGCGCGAGATCATCAGCGGCTACTACGTCCAGGTCGGCACCAGCTGGAACGGCGGCACCACCCTCGCCCACCGCTGAGGTCCGCACGTAACACCCTCATCTGCACAAGAACTGGCCGGTTCTGGTGCAGATGAGGGTGTTACGTGTGTCAGACGTCAGTCGTCGGCGGCGCGCAGGGGCATGCTGCGCAGCAGGTCGGCCTGGTCGGGCCCGACGGCGTCGAGCAGCTTCATGCAGATCCGCTCGAGCTGGGCGGTCTGCGCCGGGCTGAGGACGTCGACGACCAGGCGCCGCGCCTCGCGCACGTGACCGGGCGCGGTCTCCTGCACCTTCGCCCAGCCGGCGTCGGTGAGCACGGCCTCGACGGCACGCGGGTCGTCGGCGGAGGGACGGCGCACGACCCAGCCGTGCGACTCCAGGCGGGTCAGTGCGTGCGAGAGGCGTGAGAGCGAGCCGGACGCGAAGGTCGCGAGCACGCTCATCCGGATCGTCCGGCCCGGCGACTCCGACAGCCCGGCCATCACCTGGTACTCGAACCGGTTGATCCCGGCGTCGCGCTTGAGCTGGGCGTCGACGGCGGAGGGCAGCACCTCGGTCAGCGCGTTGAGCGCCAGCCACGCCCGCAGCTGCTCGGGCGTGAGCCAGGGGACGTCGTCGGCTGCCACGGGTCGAGACTAGGACACTTGAACATTCAAACGAGGTGGTCTACGGTCGCGTCCAGAGTTGAACATTCAACAAGGGAGTTCCCATGGACATCGCGCTCTGGGTCGTGGCGGGGCTGCTGGCCGCGGCGTTCCTGGCCGCCGGCCTCATGAAGATCACCACGCCGAAGGCGAAGCTCGTCGAGCGCCTGCCCTGGGCGGCCGACTACAGCGACGGCGCCGTCAAGGGCATCGGCATCGTCGAGGTGCTCGGTGCGATCGGCCTGATCCTGCCGGGCATCACCGGGATCGCGCCGATCCTCGTCCCGATCGCCGCAGTCGGCCTGGCGATCGTGATGGTGCTGGCCGCCGTCATGCACCTGCGCCGCGGCGACGGCCTCGCGGCCGTCGTGCCCAACATCGTGCTGTTCGCCCTGGCCGTCTTCGTCGCGTGGGGCCGCTTCGGCCCGTACCCGCTGTAGGACGCAGTCCGGCGGACTGCACAGGGAGGGGTGCCGCGGACCCGGGGACGCGCAGGAGCCCCCGGCCGGTCGGCCGGGGGCTCCTGTCGTCGCGTCTACAGGTGGTAGGCGTACTCGCGGAACTCCCAGTCGGTGATGAAGCGGGAGAAGCGCTCGACCTCGTTGCGCTTGTAGGTCAGGAAGGCCTCGACGAAGTACTCGCCGAGCACCTCCTGCAGCTCGGTGTCGGCCTCGAGCGCGTCGAGCGCCTCCGGCAGCGACTGCGGCAGCATCGGCGCGGACTCGGGGTCGTAGCCGTAGCCCTCGAGCGGCGCCGGGGGCTCGAGCTTGTCGCGCACGCCGAGGTAGATCGCCGCGCCCACCGCCGCCATGGCGAGGTAGGGGTTGGCGGTCGCGTCGCCGAGACGCACCTCCATGCGCGCGGCCCCACCGCGCTCCGGCGGGATGCGCACCATCGCGCTGCGGTTGTCCAGGCCCCAGTCGATCAGCCACGGCGCCAGGGTGTCGGGCCCGAATCGCTTGTAGGAGTTGATGGTCGGGTTGAGGATCGCGGCGAGGGCGGGCGCGTGCTTGAGGACGCCGGCGATCGCCGCGCGGCCGGTCGCCGAGAGGCCGTCCGACTCGTGGTCGGGGTCGCCGAAGACGTTGGTGCCGTCCTCGTCGACGAGCGACACGTGCAGGTGGAAGCCGCTGCCGCCCTCGTCGTTGAAGGGCTTGGCCATGAACGTGGCCAGCATGCCCTCGTGGCGGGCGATCTCCTGCACCGCCGACTTCATCCGGAACGCGCGGTCCGCGGCGTCGACGAGCTCGGAGTGGTTGAGGTTGATCTCGAACTGGCCGGCGCAGAACTCGTGGTTGGCCGCGGTCACCTGCAGCGCGGCGTCGCGCATGTAGCGCAGCATCGAGAGCAGGACGCCCCTCGGGTCGCCCTTGCGCCCGACCACGTAGACGTTGCCGGGGGCGTCGGCGTAGCGCTTCCAGCCGTTGGACGACGTCGCGTCCTCCTCGAGCAGGTAGAACTCGAGCTCCGGGCCGATCACGGCGCCGAGCCCGAGCTCGCCGAGCTTCGCCGAGACGCGGCGCGCGACCTCGCGCGGCGACTCCTCGGCGGGCGAGCCCTCGGCGGAGGTGTCGGCGAGGCACCAGGCAGCGCCCGGCTCCCACGGGAGGTCGGTCAGGGTCGAGAGGTCGGGCTTGGCCGAGATGTCCGGCAGGCCCTTGTCGAGACCCCCCGACACCGGCACGACGTCGCCCATCGGGCTGGTGTGGTAGACCGCGCGGCAGAACGCGATGCCGTGGCCCATCACGCTCTCGAGCTCCTCGAGGAGCACGTCGCGGCCGCGGTCGGTGCCGATCAGGTCCGGGTACGACACCCGGATGACGTCGATACCTCGCGACCGCAGGTCCGCGAGCACTCCGGAAACGTCGACGTGGGCCATGCGCTCTCCCTCGGGCGGCTGGGGCGGTCGTCCGACAAACCGTTCGGAACCGAACGATGAACGCACGATAGTGGCCGGACGGCGTCGGGGGAAGAGCCTGCCGCAAACTCGCGGACCCCTTGCCCGCGTGGCTCTCGGACCTTATGTTCGGGTCCGAACGAAAGGAGCCCGCAGGTGCGCGCGCTGTTCGTCCAGCAGGACCACGTCTCGCCCGTCGGCCCGGTCGGCGCGCAGTTCGCCGCGCGCGGCTACGAGGTGGTCGAGTTCCTCGTCGTCCCCGAGGACCGGTTCCACGAGCCCGCCGTCGACGTCGTCTTCCCCGACCCGCGGGCGTACGACGTCATCGTGCCGATGGGTGCCCCGTGGTCGGTGTACGACCACGCGACGATCGGCGCCTGGGTGCTCGAGGAGCTGGCCTTCCTGCGCACCGCGCACGAGGCAGGCGTGCCGATCCTCGGGATCTGCTTCGGGGCGCAGGCGCTCGCGACGGCGCTCGGCGGCTCGGTGGAGCGCGCGCCGGAGCCCGAGATCGGCTGGTACGCCATCGAGACCGACCGCCCCGACCTCGTCGAGGCGGGTCCCTGGTTCCAGTGGCACCACGACCGCTTCGACCCGCCGCCGGGGGCGCAGGTGCTCGCCCGCACCGACATCTGCCCCCAGGCCTACGTCATCGGCCGCAGCCTCGGCGTCCAGTTCCACCCGGAGCTCACGCCCGAGCAGCTCGAGGGCTGGCTCGGCAACGGAGGCGACGTCTACCTCGAGGCCCACGCGATCGACGGCGCCGCGATGCGCGCGGAGACCGACCGGACCGCCGTCGAGGCGCAGGCGCGCAGCCGCCGGCTCGTCGACCGCTTCCTCGACGAGGTGGCGCGTGTCCCCTCCGCGACCGTGTGACATACGAGTCCGAACGATCGCCGTAGACTCCCGCCGTGGCTGACAAGCAGCGCTCCGCGCGCCCCGGGACGGGGGCCAAGCGCAAGGCTGCCGACGCGGTCGTCTCCCCCGACGACTGCGACCCCGCGCGCTGCCCGTGCGACGACGCGGCCTGCTCGCTGTCGCGCTACGTGCGCACGACGCAGGCGGCCAACGGCGACGAGGACCACCACACCCTCGAGGCCACCGAGCAGGCTGTCGCCGAGCGGCTGTCGGGCCTGTCGATCGACATGAGCGCCATGGCGGTGATCTCGAACGTCTACCGCGCCGCGAACGCCGTCCGCAACCACGTCGAGCGCACGGTGCTGGCGCCCCACGACCTCACCTGGACCGGCTGGGTCGTGCTGTGGGTGATCTGGATCTGGGGCGACATCGAGAGCCGCCACGTCGCGGCCGAGGCCGGCATCTCCAAGGGCACGCTCACGGGTGTGCAGAACACCCTCATGAGCCGCGGTCTGGTCAAGCGCCGGGTGCATCCCGACGACGCGCGCCGGGTGCTGCTGTCGCTCACGCCCAAGGGCCAGAAGCTCATGAGCTCGGTGTTCCCGGAGTTCAACGCCGTCGAGGCGCTCATGTCCGAGGACCTCGACGACGACGCCAAGCTCGCCACCGCCCGCGCTCTGCGCGCCATCGTCAAGAAGGCCGAGAACGCCTGACCCCTCGACGGGTCCGCATGTAACAGGCCGAACTGGGCCAAACGACGGTGCCATTACCCCATCTCGGGCTGTTACACGCGTCCCCGGACCGCTAGCGGCGGGCGGCGTCGACGAGGGCGCGGAACACCGCGAGCTGGTCCGGGTCTGTGGTGAAGGTGTCCTCGGGGTGCCACTGCACCGCGAGGAACCAGCCCTTCGCGCCAGGGAGGGCCGCGGCCTCGATCGTCCCGTCGGCGGCGCGAGCCACCGGCACGAGACCCTCGCCGAGCCGGCTGACGCGCTGGTGGTGGTAGCACGACGCCGCGGTCGTCGACCCGACGACCTTCTCCAGCTCGGTGCCGGCGTCGACCGCGACGTCGTGGACGACGTGGCGGTGGGGCTCGGCCATGTGCTGCTCGAGCTCGCCCCCGAGCGCCACGTTGACGACCTGCCAGCCGCGGCAGACAGCCAGCAGCGGCACTCCGGCGTCGACGGCCCAGCGGGCGACGGCGAGGTCGAAGGCGTCCTGCTCGGCGTCTACGTCGTACACCTCGTCGCTGGCGACGGGCTGGCCGTAGCGGGCGGGGTCGAGATCTCCGCCGCCCGGCAGCAGGACGCCGTCGGCGAAGGCCAGCCGTGCACCGACCTCGTCGGGGGTCACGTGGCCCTCGGGCGCCCACGGGTGCACGGTGACCGGCTCGCCCCCGGCGCGCAGGACGCCCTCGGAGAGCGCGCGGGCCGTGCTGAGCGCACGGTGGCGGTGGGCGGACGCCGACGCCGAGAACCGCGCCGGGATCGCGATGACCGGGGTCCTCGCCATGTCTTGACCGCCTCCGGTGTCCGGCAATACGTTTGTATCCGAACGATAGCCGGGTCCGGCTCGCCGGACCACCCCCTGGACCTGCTTCCCCGCTCCCGGAAGGCCCGCCCATGAGCAAGGCAGTCGTCGCCGGCGTCGAGGTCGACACCCGGCACTGGATCGGGGGCGAGCGCGTCGCGAGCGCGACCACCTTCGAGGACGTGTCGCCGCTCGACGGCACCGTCATCGCCGAGGTGAGCCGCGGCGGCCAGGCCGAGGTCGACGCCGCCGTCGCCGCCGCCAAGGCGGCGTTCCCCGCGTGGGCGGCGATGCCGGTCGCCGAGCGCTCGGCGATCCTGCTGCGCGTGGCGGAGGGGATCGAGGCGCGCATCGAGGACCTCGCCCAGCTCGAGACCCGCGACAACGGGTCGCTGCTGCGCTCGCACCGCCGCGGCGTCATGCCGCGCGTTGCGATGAACATCCGCTTCTTCGCCGAGTACGCCGTCGAGAAGCTGTCGCACCCGGACTTCGACACCCGCGGGCACCGCAACCACGTGTCGTGGGACCCGGCAGGGGTGACCGCCATCGTCACGCCGTGGAACGCGCCGCTCATGCTGGCGACCTGGCGCATCGGCCCGGCGCTCGCGGCCGGCAACACCGTCGTCGCCAAGCCGCCGGAGTGGGCGCCGCTCACCGCGTCGCTGTTCGCCGACATCGCCCACGAGGCGGGCCTGCCCGCCGGCGTCTTCAACGTCGTTCAGGGCATGGGTGTCGAGGCGGGCGCGCCGCTCGTGGCCCACCCCGACGTCCGACGGGTCTGCTTCACCGGCTCGGTGCCGACGTCGATCAAGATCGGCGAGTCGGCCGCCCGCAACGTGACGCCGGTGAGCTTCGAGCTCGGCGGCAAGTCGCCGCTGCTGGTCTTCGACGACGCCGACCTCGACCTTGCCGTCGACCTCGCCGTCGAGCAGTTCGACAACTCCGGCCAGGTCTGCCTCGCCGCCGTCCGGATGCTCGTGCAGGACGGCATCTACGACGAGTTCCGCGCCCGCTTCCTCGAGCGCGCCGCGCAGATCCAGCAGGGCGACTCGCGCGACGAGGCGACCGACATCGGCCCGCTCGTGAGCCGCGCCCACTTCGAGCGTGTCGACGGCTTCGTCAAGCGTGCGGTCGCCGACGGCGCGCAGGTCATCCTCGGCGGCGGGCCCAACGACGAGCTCAACAACGCGACCGGCGGCTTCTTCTACAAGCCCACGGTGTTCGAGGGCGTCGACCCCACGTGGGAGATCACCTGCCAGGAGGTCTTCGGCCCGGTGCTCACGCTGCAGCGGTTCTCCACCGAGGAGGACGGCGTCGCGATGGCCAACGACACGGAGTACGGGCTGGCTGCCACGCTGGTCACCGGGTCGCAGGAGCGCGCCGAGCGGGTGTCGTCGCAGCTGCGTGCCGGCACGGTGTGGATCAACTGCTTCTTCGTCCGCGACCTGTCGGCGCCGTTCGGCGGCAGCGGCAAGTCCGGCATCGGCCGCGAGGGCGGCGTCTGGTCGTTCGACTTCTACTGCGACGTCAAGAACTCGGTGTTCGCGCCGAAGGGATGGAGCTAGCCATGGGCGAGGTCGTCGGTGCGGGTCTGCTCTCGCACGTCCCCACCATCATGCTGCCGCTCGAGACGCGGCTCGAGCTCAACAACGGCAAGGAGATCTCGCTCGTCCCGGCGCTGCATCAGATCCGTGCCGAGAAGTTCGAGCAGCTCGACTACGACACCGTGATCGTGCTCGACTCGCACTGGTTCACCACGGTCGAGTTCGTCATCACGTCGCAGGACCTGCGGGCCGGGCTGTTCACCGCGGAAGAGCTCCCCCGCGGCATGTGCCGCATCCCCTACGAGTGGCGCGGCGACCGCGAGCTCGCCGAGGCGATCGCGGCCGAGGGGGAGCCTGCGGGCACGTGGATCACCGCGATCGACGACCCGTACCTCCCGCTGTACTACCCGTCGATCAACCTGTGGTCGTACCTCGGCAAGGGCCTCGACAAGCAGTGGATCTCGATGTCGGTGTGCCAGACCGGCGAGACGGACGACTTCCTGCGCGTCGGGCGTGCGATCCGCGCCGCGATCGAGAAGACCGACCGCAAGGTGATCATCATCGCCACCGGGTCGCTCTCGCACACGTTCTACAAGCTCAAGGAGCTGCGCAAGCACGAGGCGAGCGACCCGTCGCACATCATCAGCCAGAAGGCACGCGACATGGATCACGAGCGCCTGCAGTGGTTCTTCGAGGGTCGCCACGACCGGGTGCTCGAGACGATGCCGGAGTTCCTCACCGTGCGGCCCGAGGGCATGTTCGCCCACTACCTCATGATGGCCGCGGCGCTCGGCGAGTCCGAGTTCAGCGCGCCCGGCGTGCAGTACGGCGACTACGAGAACTCCGTCGGAACCAGCCAGGTGCACGTCTGGTTCGACCGCCCCGCAGGCGGCTGGACCGCCCCCCGCACCGCCGTCGCCTGACCCCCACCAAGGACGCGCGCTACACCGCTCACTGCACGAGGACCCCGCCGTTCTTGTGCAGTTGCGGGTGTGACACGCAGACACCAGCACAGGAGCACCCGTGACCGAGTACCGCCGCATCCTGCTCGACGGCTCCGCCGTGCAGGTCGTCCGCCACGGAGACGTCCTCGTGGCCGCCGACGGCCGCGAGGTGGGCGTCGACGACGCGATCCACCTCCCGCCGTCCGAGCCGACGAAGATCATCGCGGTGCACCTGAACTACGACAGCCGCACCCAGGAATTCATGACCAAGCTCCCGCCGGCGCCCACGTACTTCCACAAGCCGATCACGGCGATCAACAGCCACAAGGGCGCGGTCGTGCGCCCCGAGGGCTGCAAGTGGCTCAACTACGAGGGCGAGATCGTCATCGTCATCGGCCGCACCTGCCGCAACGTCTCGCCCGCCGAGGCCGCGGACTACATCGCGGGCTACACCGTCGGCAACGACTACGGCCTGCACGACTTCCGCGACACCGACGCCGGCTCCATGCTGCGCGTCAAGGGCTCCGACACCCTCGCCCCCGTCGGCCCCGGCCTGGTCACCGACTGGGACTTCCGCGGCAAGCAGATCCGCACCCTCGTCAACGGCAGCGTCGTCCAGGACGACACGACCGACGGCATGGAGTGGGACATGAACTACCTCGTCGCCGACCTGGCGCGCACGATCACGCTGGTGCCGGGCGACCTCATCTTCTCCGGCACGCCGGCGAACTCACGGCCCGTGCAGCCGGGCGACGTCGTCGAGGTGGAGGTCGAGGGGCTCGGGAAGCTCACCAACCACATCGTGACCGGCCCGACCGCCATCCGCACCGACGTCGGCGCCCAGCCGACCGAGAGCGAGGAGGTCGTCTCCACCGCGCTCGGCGGCGACTGGGAGTACCGCGGCATCCGCACCCCCAGCAAGGACCTCTACCCCTCCACTGTCGAAGAGAAGGCCTAGCCACCAAGGCCTCACTGTTACCGGTGAAGGTGCCCCCGCTTGCGATAGAAGCAAGGAAAGCGCCCCAGGCTGTCCACAGGCACGGCGTGTCGGAGGTGTGGAGATGACCGGCGTGCGCTGGCTCATGGTGCTCACGGAGAACGAGGCGATCCTCGATCCGCGCGACCTCGGCGGGCTGGTCGAGCTGGCGGCCACCGCGGAGGCGAACGACATCGACGGCGTCCAGCTGAGCGAGCACGTCGTGCTCGGCCGCGACTCGGGCGAGGCCGGCGAGATGGCCAACCCGCGGGCGTACGCCGCACCCGGCAACCAGTCGCCGGCGTACCCCTGGCCGAGCAGCATCGTGCTGATGTCGGCGATCGCGCAGGCGACGACGTCGCTGCGCCTCGTCGCCGGCGCGATCATCCTGCCGCTGCGCCACCCGCTGCTGCTCGCCAAGGAGCTCGGCACGCTCGACCTGCTCTCGGGTGGCAGGCTCATCGTGCTGCCGACGGTGAGCTGGAGCCGCGACGAGTACGACGCCCTCGGCGTCCCGTTCGGCGAGCGCGGTCGGATCCTCGACGAGCAGCTCGAGGTGCTCGCGAAGTCCTGGGGGCCGTACCCGATCAGCCACGACGGGCCGCGGTTCCCGTTCACCGACGTCTGGCTCGAGCCCGGCGCGGCCACGCCGGAGGGCCCGCCGCTGTGGTTCGGCGGTCAGGGCATGCCGCCGCACGTCGTGCGCCGCCTCGCTCGATACGGCCGCGGCCTCAACCCGTTCGGGCGCCTGACCGACGACGACATGGCCGCGCTCGCCACCGGTATGCGCGACGCCGGCCGCGACATCTCCGAGCTCGAGCTCGTCGGCGGGATCAACGGCACCTTCCACGGCCCGGACGACGTCGCCGATGTCGACGTCGCGCTCGCGGACCTGCCGCGCCAGCTCGAGCAGGGGTTCACGACGATCTGCTTCAAGCCCTCGATGTTCGTGCGCAGCATCGACGAGGTGCCCGCGCTGTGCCGCTACCTCGTCGCGGAGGGCGAGCGCGTCACGGGCTGAGGCCTCTGTGGATGGGACGCGCGGCTGTGGACAGCCTGGGGCGCTTTCCTTGCTTCTATCGCAAGCGGGGGCACCTTCACCGTGAAAGTTGTCCTGCTTACAGTGGACGGATTCTGTGGGGCGGCGAAGGGTGTGTGGGCTGTGGGTGTCGGGCGGCGGATGCTGGGGTCGGGGGAGCAGGCGCTGGAGGTGTCGGCTCTGGGTCTCGGGTGCATGGGGATGTCGGAGTTCTACGGCTCCCGCGACGACGCCGAGTCGGAGGCCACGATCCGGCGTGCGCTCGACCTCGGTGTCACGTTCATCGACACCGCCGACATGTACGGGCCGTTCGTCAACGAGGAGCTCGTCGGGCGCGCGATCGCCGGCCGCCGCGACGAGGTGCAGCTCGCGACGAAGTTCGGGCAGAAGCGCGGCCCGAACGGCGAGCGGCTCGGCACCGACGGCAGCCCTGAGTACGTCCGGCAGTGCATCGACGACTCCTTGCGGCGCCTCGGCGTCGACCACGTCGACCTCTGGTACCAGCACCGCGTCGACCGCAGCGTGCCCATCGAGGAGACCGTCGGCGCGATGGCCGAGGCCGTGCAGGCGGGCAAGGTCCGCTTCCTCGGACTCTCCGAGGCGGGGACGGACACGATCCGCCGAGCGCACGCCGTCCACCCCATCACCGCGGTGCAGACCGAGTACTCGCTCTGGACGCGCGACGTCGAGTCGAAGGTGCTGCCGCTGCTCCGGGAGCTCGGCATCGGCCTGGTGGGCTACAGCCCGCTGGGCCGCGGGTTCCTCACCGGGACGGTGACCAACCCCAGCAAGCTCGACGACACGGACACCCGCCGCAACCACCCGCGGTTCCAGGGCTACAACCTCGCCCTCAACATGCGCATCGTCGACGTCGTGAAGAAGGTCGCCGCCGCCAAGGGCGTCGCCCCCGGCCAGATCGCGCTGGCCTGGGTGCTCTCGCGCGGCGACGACGTCGTGCCCATCCCCGGCACGAAGCGGCGCGCCTACCTCGAGGAGAACGCGGGCGCTGCCGACGTCGTGCTGTCCGACGACGAGCTGCGTGCGCTCACCGACTCGCTGCCTGCGGCGACGGGTGCCCGCTACCCCGACATGGCACCGATCGACACCGACGTCTGAGCCCCACGGCCGCCCTCAGCGGCGGGGGCCAGTAGCTCTCGCGGCTCCGTAGCGGCGGACGCCCGGGGACGCGGCAGATGGCCACTCACGACGAGCGCCCCGGACCGCGTGGTCCGGGGCGCCGTAGTCGTGCAGGGCGGCGACGATCAGGTGACGAGGTCGGCGATGGCGTCCTCGTTCTCCTCCTTGAGCCGCAGCTTGCCCACGAGCAGGCCGACCGCGAACATCACGAACGGCGTGAGCACGAGGATCCAGCCGGTCGTGTTGAGGCCCCACGGCTGCGCCGTCGGGTCGACGCCGTCGGCCACCGTGCCCGCCAGCAGGCCGAAGCGCGACGCCAGCAGCCACAGGCCGACGGTGAGGCCGAGGATCGAGAGCAGCGGCGCGATGACCGACGCCCACACCGACGCCTCGCCGCGGTGGCGGGAGAAGAAGGCGATGACGGCGAGGGACACCAGGATCTCGACGAACACGATCGCGAGCACGGCCAGGCCCGAGAACCAGTAGAAGAGGTTGAGGATCGGGTCGAGGTTCGCCACCCAGAAGATGACGATCACGACGAGCGAGACGACCGAGGTGACGATGGTCGCCGTCCACGGGGCGCCACGGCCGTTGACGCGGTCGAGGGCGCGCGGCAGCACGTCGGCGCGGCCCATCGCGTAGAAGTACCGGGCCGCGGAGTTCTGGAAGGCCAGCAGGCCGGCGAACAGCGACGAGATGACCAGCCAGCTCATCACGTCCACGATCCAGGTGCCGACGTACTGCTCTGCCACGGCGAACAGGACGGCGGCCGGGTTGGTGAGGCCCTCGGAGATCTCCGCCGTCTTCTCGACGACGGTGGAGGCGCCGAGACCGGTGACGATCGCGAACGCCGTGAAGCCGAAGATGACGGTGATGATGATGACGGCCGTGTAGGTCGCCCGGGGGACGGTGCGGTGGGGGTCCTTGGACTCCTCGCCGTAGATCGCGGTCGCCTCGAACCCGATGTAGGACGCGAAAGCGAAGGCGAGCGCGATACCCGCAGTGCTGGCAAGGCCGCCCGCGAAGATGTTCTGCGGCGCGAACGAGGCCCCGAGGTCGATGCCCTCCGGCTTGTCGGAGGAGAAGAACACCGCGAAGGCGGTGACGAGCAGGGAGAGCAGCTCCAGCGACATCAGGACGCCGAGCAGCTTGGCGCCGACGTCGACCGACAGCGCCGACAGCCCGGTGACCAGCGCCCAGGCGATGAGCGTCCACACGTACCACGGCAGGTCGATGCCGAACTTCGCGTTCATCTCCCCGGACACGAGCCCGCCGAAGAAGCCGAACACGGCGAGCTGGACGGCGAGGTAGGCGACGAGCGAGGTGAACGCCGAGCCGACGCCGGGGATGATGCCGAGGCCGCGGCCGACATAGGCGAAGAACGCGCCGGTGTTGGTCACCTTGGATGCCATGGCGGCGTAGCCGACGGAGAACAGCAGCAGGATCAGGCCGACGACGACGTACGCGCCCGGCGCGGCCGCACCGTTGCCGGCGACGATCGCGACGGGGACCGCGCCGGTCATGCCGACGAGCGGCGCGGCTGCGGCGACGACGAAGAACACGATGCCCACGACGCCGAGGCGTCCGTGGTGCAGCGCGGTCTCCGGGGTCTCCTGGGGCGGAGGCTGGAGCTGGGTCATGCGGCTCTCCATGGGCCAGGCCGGGGGGCCTCGGGAAGGGGGCAGGACACGCAGATCCGTTCGGATCCGAATGAACGGCCCCAGAGTGTCGCGCGCCACAGCAGGCGTCAAGGGTTTGCGGGCACTTTTGTGCGGAGCCGAACGGGTCAGCCCGACGCCACTGGACACATTGCCTACCCAGGGCGGCGTCGAACCCAGCTTCTCCCGCGAAACCGCGTCGGCTCTTGCGGGAGTTGCCGGGTTCGACGTGGACGTGCGGTCAGGTCTGGGGTGCGTCGCCGAACAGCGAGAGCAGCTCGCCGATCTCGTGATCGGCCTCGGCGGGGTGGCGGAAGCGGCCCTCGGGGTGCACCTCGTAGGTGTTGCGACGGCCGACGCGGCTGCGGGTCACGTAGCCGGCCTCCTCGAGGTCGCGGACGATCGCTTGGGCCGCGCGCTCGGTGATCTTGGCCTGCTCGGCGAGGTCGCGCAGGCGTGCGTCGGGGTTGCGGCCGATGAGGAGCAGCAGGCGGGCGTGGTTGGTGAGCAGCGTCCAGCTGCGCGTCGGGGCGGCCGCCGGCCGGTCGTCGTCCTGCACGCCGACATCTAAGCCCCTCCCACGGCCCGAAGGCAGCCGAAACCGGACGCGTCGGACGCGAATCTCGTCTCCGGAGGCGTGGATCGGGAGCGCCGCCGAGCCGCGCCTGGACGGATCCCCTGGGGACGGCGCCCTCGTGGAGGTGAGGAGAGGCGGTCCTGACCCGCCGATCAGCAAGGCTCTCGCTTCGCTCACCGAACCGCCGCCCGCCTCAGGCGCCGAGCCCCGGCCCCGATGGGGGGGATGTCAGTCCCTCCACGCACGGGAGCGCATGCTCATGTCCGCCACCTCTTCCCCGTCCCGTCCCGGCTTCTCGCTCGCGGCCCTCGGCGTCCGCGGCCGCCTCTACGCCCTCGTCGGCGTCATGCTCGCCCTCTGGGTGATCTCCGCCGGCGTCGGCATCTACGGCCTCAACCAGGCCAAGGGCGCCGCCGACACGCTTGTGCGCACCTTCGACTCCGCCAACCACGGCAACGACGCCTACACGTCGTGGGCGAGCGAGGACGCCGCCGTCAACATGGTGATCGCGCTCGAGGACCTCAAGGACCCGGCGCAGGCCCAGCTGATCGACGAGACCTGGGCGGTGGCGACCGAGGAGCATGCAGCAGCCCTTCAGGGCCTCGACGACATGATCGCTGCGGGCATCCCCGAGTTCGTGCCGCTCGCCGAGAAGGCCAAGCAGGCGATGGTCGACTACGAGGGCTACGTCGACACGGTGAAGACCCAGATCAAGGCCGGCGACCTCGTGGGCGCCACCAAGACCCAGACGGTCGACAACTACCCGGCCTCCACCGCCGCGGTCGAGGCGTTCGACGGCATGAACGTGCAGGCGGACGCCCTCGTCGCCGCGACCGGCGAGCAGCTCAGCGCCGACGTCGCCAAGTGGACGATGGTCGTGGTCGTGGTGCTGCTGATCGGCCTGGTCACCGCGCTCGTGCTGACCGCCCGCATCGTCAAGGGCATCACGCAGCCGCTCGGCCTCATCGACACCGCGCTCGGCAGGCTCGCCGACGGCGACCTCTCGGTCCGCGTCGACATCCACCGCGCCGACGAGCTCGGCCGCGTGGCCACGAGCCTCAACCGCGCCGCTGAGTCGCAGCAGAAGAGCGTGTCGGCCATCGCCGACAGCGCCCAGATGCTCGCCGCCGCAGCCGAGGAGCTCACCGCGACGTCGAACCTGATGTCGACCGCGGCCGAGACGACGTCGGCCCAGGCCGTCCAGGTGGTCCACCGCTCGGGCAGCGTGAACGAGTCGGTTCAGACGGCGGCGACGGCCACCGACCAGCTCACCGCGTCGATCGCGCAGATCTCGTCGAGCGCCTGGGACGCCGCGAAGGTCGCGTCGTCGGCCGTCGAGGTCGCCGAGCGCACCACGCAGATCATGGACGCCCTCGGCACCAGCAGCCGCGACATCGAGACCGTCATCAAGGAGATCCGCGGCGTCGCCGAGCAGACCAACCTGCTCGCGCTCAACGCCACCATCGAGTCGGCGCGCGCCGGCGAGGCGGGCAAGGGCTTCGCGGTCGTCGCCTCCGAGGTCAAGGACCTCGCCCGGGCCACCGCCACCGCCACGACGGACATCACCGCGAAGATCCAGGCGATCAGCGACGACACCGGCTCGGCGATCACTGCGATCACCCAGATCTCCGGGACCATCGCGCAGATCAACGAGATCCAGCACTCGATCGCCTCCGCCGTCGAGGAGCAGACGGCGGCCATCAACGAGATCGCCCGCAGCATGAACGAGGTCTCGAGCGGCAGCCAGGACATCGGTGACTCGATCAACGGCGTGAACGACGCCGCCCAGAGCGCGTCGTCCGGTGCGGAGCAGACCCGTACCGCTGCGACCGAGCTCGCGCAGATGGCCTCGACCCTCGAGGGGCTGGTCGGCTCGTTCCGCTACTGACCGACGACCCACCGCACGTCCGCCGGCGACCGGAGGGACGCGAGCCGGCGGTCGACGAGGCCCGGTGCGCCAGGGGCGCGCCGGGCCTCAGTCGTGCCTGCCCCCGGCGTCCGGCCCGCCGCGCGCACGCGCCTACGCTGCAGCGGTCAGGTCCGACGGCGGAAGGGACGGCAGTGGCGCTCAGGCTCGTGTGCCTCGGCGACTCGTTCACCGAGGGCATGTCCGACGAGCTGCGCCCGGACGGCCACCACCGCGGCTGGGCCGACCGCGCTGCCGAGGCGCTCGCCCGCCGCGAGGCCGCGCGCGGGAGCACCGTCGAGTACGCCAACCTCGCGGTGCGCGGCAAGCTGCTCGACCAGGTGATGGCCGAGCAGCTGCCCCAGCTGCGCGTCCTCGAGCCCGACGTCGCCACCTTCCACGCCGGACCCAACGACGTCCTGCGTCGCGGCACCGACCTGGCCGATCTCTTCCGCCGCTACGACGTCGCGGTGGCGCGTGCTGCGGCGAGCAGCCGGCAGGTCGTGCTGTTCACCTCGATCGGCCGAGCGGGCGGGACCGGCCGCGTGGCCCAGCTGCTCGCCGACCGCTTCTCCCGCTTCAACGACAACGTGCGGGCCACCGCCGTCCGCCGAGGCGCCCTCGTCGTCGACGTCGGCAGCGTCGAGGCCCTCACCGACCGCCGGCTGTGGCACATCGACCGCCTGCACCTCAACGCCGACGGCCACCGGCGCGTGGCGGCCGCCGTGCTCGAGACCCTCGGCGTCGACGATCCCGCGCTGCTCGGCGGCCCCGAAGGCTGGTGGCGGGTGCCCTTGCCGCCGGCCGGCCCCGTCGTCCGGCGCGACGCCCTCGCCGCCGACGCCGTCTGGGTCAAGGACCACCTCGTGCCGTGGGTCGGACGCCGGCTGCGCGGGACGTCGAGCGGCGACGGCCGCGCGGCGAAGGACACCTGGCCCCGCCCGCTGGGCCAGGATTGACGCCGTGGCTGTCCTCGGCTGGCTCTGGATCGTGGCGGGCGCCGTCGTCGCGGTGATCGGCGTTCTCGGCGTCACCGGTCGCCTGCGCCGCCAGCACTGGGCCGGGATCCGGCTGGCGTCGACGCTGTCCAACGACGAGACCTGGTACGCCGGCCATCGCGCCGGCTCCCCGTTCCTGGTCGCGGGCGGCGTGCTGGTGGCCGCGATCGGCGTCATCGTCGTGGTGACGGCGCCGCCGGCGTCGAGCGCCGCTGCATGGAGCATGGTCGTCGTCGCGATCCTGCTCGTGTGCGCGGCCGTCGCCGCCATCCGGGCCGACCTCGTGGCGCGGGCCGTGCTGGCCCGCCAGGTCGAGCAGCTCAAGGGCGAGCGTCGCGGCGCCGTGCCGCCCCGGGCGAGGCGCAAGAAGCGCTGACCCTGCGCTTGTGACCGGGCTCACGTGTCCCCAGGGAAGTTGTTGAACCGTCAACTGGTTGTCGGACGTGCTGCTCCACCCCGACCTCCACCTCGAAGGGTTCTCCCATGGACACCGGTCTTCTCATCCTCCGCCTCGTGCTTGGCCTACTCCTGGCCGCTCACGGCTCCCAGAAGCTGTTCGGCTGGTTCGGCGGCTACGGCATCGCCGGCACCGGCGGCTGGCTGGCCTCGATCGGCTTCCGCCCCGGCAACGTCATGGCCGTCATCACCGGCCTCGCCGAGCTGCTCGCCGGCCTCGCGCTGGCCCTCGGCCTGCTCACCCCGCTCGCGGCTGCCGCCGTCGTCGGCACGCTCGGCGTCGCTGCCTGGACGCACTCGGCCAACGGCCTCTGGGGCACCAACGGGGGCTACGAGATGCCGCTGCTGTTCATCGCCGGCGCATCCGCCCTCGCGTTCACCGGCCCCGGCGCGTTCTCGATCGACGGCCTGCTCGGCATCGAGACCGTGAGCCCCGTCGTCGCCCTGGGCGCGATCGCGCTGGGCGCGCTGTCCGCCGTCGTCGTCGTCGCCAAGGCCAAGGCGACGCTGGCCGCCGACGCCCGTTCCGCGTCCGTCGAGCCGGACGCCGTCAGCGCCTGACCGTCACCGCACCACGGAGGCCGGACCCGCTCGGGTCCGGCCTCCGGCGTCTACAGGCTCGACCAGCCCTTGTAGGCCACGGCCGCACCGATGACGACGAGGACGACCGACACGATCGGGCCGATCCGTGCGGTGAGCCAGTCCTTGCCGCGCCCGAGCGGGCCGAGCGCCTTCTCGCCCAGCACCGCGTAGACCAGCACCGGCAGCAGCGCGGTGGCCGAGGCCAGCAGCGCGAAGAGCAGGACGGCGGCGACCTCCGCGGCCGCGCCCCCGGTGATCTCGGCGCCGAGGGAGAACCCGCCAGCGATCGCGAGCAGGGCGACCTTGGGGTTGGGCGCGCTGGCCATCAGCCCGAAGCGCAGTGCCGAGGGCGGCGTCGCGGTCTCGAGCGACGTGAGCCACGCCGGCGGTGGCGCGTCGTCGTCTCGCTTGATGAGCTTGTAGGCGCCGAAGAGCACCAGCACCAGGCCGAGGGCGATGCGCGTCCAGGAGAGCCACGCCGGCGGCGTGTCCGGCAGTGAGAGCAGATCGGCGAGCAGGACTGCGGCGGCGGTCACGACCGCGATGCCGACGTACCAGCCGCCGCCGAACGACGCCGAGGTCGGGCCCGGCCGCCGTGTGAACAGCAGCAGCACCGCCGGGATCACCGCGAACGGCGACAGCGCGATGCCCAGCGCCGCGACGACGGCCTCACCCATGGCCGCAGCATGCCAGGTGCGGCAGATCCAGGTTCCCGGTCCCCTGATCGGTCGGGGTAGCATCGCCGTCGGCGCGAGCACGCGGCGCGCCTGCGCGGGTGTAGTTCAATGGCAGAACATCAGCTTCCCAAGCTGACAGTGCGGGTTCGATTCCCGTCACCCGCTCCGACTCGAAGCCCCCGTCCCCGCCGGCGAAGCCGGCCGGTCCGGGGGCTTCG
>Ga0102832_1000733_pt1 | contig 38404 bp, 32 predicted proteins | sample EBPBio282013_DNA_FD_88942 | JGI IMG/M metagenome (GOLD analysis project Ga0102832, IMG submission 88942) | Wastewater treatment Type I Accumulibacter community from EBPR Bioreactor in Madison, WI, USA - Reactor 2_5/28/2013_ DNA (Illumina Assembly) | ecosystem: Engineered > Bioreactor > EBPR >... | reverse complement strand
CCACCCGCTACAACACCCGCCGCCGCCACTCCTGGTGCGGCCACCAATCCCCATCCACCTACGAGGCCCACCGGGCCGCTACGCTGCCCACCGCGGCGTAATCAACCACAACCGTGTCCACGATCCGGGGCGAAGGCCCCTCCTCGCGCAGAGGGGCATCGACCCCGAACAGGTCGTGGCCGACTACGCTGTTGCCCGCCGGGCTGGGCACAAGTAGCCGCCGCCGATGCCCGGCAGGCTGAACTGCCCCATCTGGACAGAGACCGACTTCTTCGGCACCGGCATCCTCACCTGGACCACCGACCGCGTCCAGCTCTACCTCGACACCACCAAGTAGCCAGCACCCCGAAACCTCGACACACCCGGTGCAAACCGGAAGGCTTCCCGACCGGAGCCCGAGTGGTGTCGATACGAGGAGGCGGTCTCGGTGACAACGGCGGTGCCGGCGGACGAAGGATCCTCAGTTGTGCCGGCCAGTCCCAAGATCGAGCGAGGCACGTCGTTTCGAGAGCGGTGGTGGCGCGGAACTCAGACTGAGCCGCAGCCTGGTCTCCGCCGTCGGTTCTACACGAGCCTCCGCTTCTTGAGGTAGTTGCGCAGGTCCTTGAAGGTGCCGTCGTCTGTGCCGTACTGCACGACCGTGCGCGCTGACTGGAGCCACGGGGTGATGGACGGGGTGATCTGGCTCAGGGCCGTGTCGAGATCGGTTTGGGTGATCAAGCGGGCGTGTCCGGTGCGGACGGAATCGAGCAGCGCAAGCTCGGCGGCGCTCTCGCACACGTGAGCGATGTCAGCACCCGAGAACCCGTCCGCCGCTGCAGCGCACCGAGCCAGGTCGACACCTCCGATGGGTCGGCTCTTGAGATTGTTGGCGAAGATCGCCTTGCGCGCTTCGTCGTCGGGCGGCAGGACGAGCAGGGTGCGGTCGAGTCGCCCGGGGCGCCGCAGTGCGGGGTCGATGTCCCAGGGCTGGTTGGTGGCCCCGAGCACGAACACGCCATCGTTGGAGTCCACCGCGCCGTCCAGTTCGGTGAGAAGCTGGTTCACGGTCGTCCGCAGCGCCGAGTTGCGGGTGAGAGACCGCTTCTGGCCGAGGGCATCGAGCTCATCGAGGAACAGGACACAGGGTGCCGATTGCCGTGCCAGCTGGAAGATCTCGTGCAGGTTGCCTTCGGAGTTGCCCACGTACATGTCAAGGATGTCGGCGATGCCGACCGGGATGAACTTGGCACCCAGTTCACCGGCCACCGCACGCGCCAGGAACGTCTTCCCGCAGCCCGGAGGCCCGTAGAGCAGCAGCCCGCCACGAAGGGACTTCCCGTACAGCTTCTGCAGCTCGGGGTTCCGAAGCGGCGCCAGGAAGGCTGCCTCCAGCCTCGCCTTGACGTGCTCGAGCCCGCCGACGTCGGCCAAGGTGATGCTCGGCCGCTCGACGTCCCAGGCCGCCACCTCGGACGACGCCGCCTCGTCGACGAACATCGGCGGGACGAGACCGTCGAACTGCCCCTCGGCCTGCCGCCAGAACTCGGCTGGGTCGCGTGCCGCATCCTCCGAAGCGGGGGAGTCGGCAGGGTGGTCGCGAGCCTCCGCACGCGCCGGCACAGCGGGCTCGAGGGACGCCGTGGACGGTGCATGCTCGCCGAGCACGGCCACCATCAAGGCCCGGGCCGCGGCATCCTCGGGATTGTGCTGCAGCGCCACCGCGCAGTGCACGACAGCCTCCAGTTCGCGGCCGGCACCGATCAGCTTCCGAGCCAGGTGTAGGCGCAGTGGCAAGTCGTCCGGCACGCGTTCCACCGCGGCGAGGAGGCTGGCCAGCACCGGGTCGGGAGATGTCGGTTCGGTCACGTTTCGAACTTCCGGGGAATCCAGCTCAGCGCTGCCCCCACCCAGATGAGGATCTTGGCGAGAACCAGCATCGAGACCATGCGCGGGAACCACGATCCCATGTTCAGGCACACCACGGCCACTATCAGGCAGCCGATCCAGGCAGCCCCGGACCAGTCACGCCGCGGGAATGCCCGCAGGTGCGCCCCGACGGATCGGCCGAGCTGCCAACAGATGTTGGCTAGGAGAAGCATCATCACCAGCCCGGCAACCCCGGCCGACGCCCGCATCGCCACGACCGAGCCGGCGGCAGAGCCGAACACGCAGCCGAAGAAGGCCAAGATGATGATGGTGTGCACCAGCCAGATGATCCGCCGGAAGATGTAGGCGATGGCCCCAAGTGGCGCCTGATCGAACGGGGACTCGCGCAACGCCTCCGCCGAGCCGCGCATTCCCCGGCTGAACCCCCAGCCCATGGCAGCCAGCACCGCCAACTCCTGCCTCGCCTCCAGATGTGTGGGCTCAAGCTCAAGAGCCCGCCTCAGATGCACCCGAGCGCGCCCACGGGCTGCCGGCCCCGGACGCAACCGCCCTGGATACATCTCGGCCTGCGCCGCCAGCACGTGTGAGTCGGGATCGAGTGGCTGCAGGTCCACCACGCGCGCCGCGGACGCCCGGGCCTGCCCACGATGACGACCACCGTTCATCCGGGCCGCAGCCAACGCCCAATGACCGCCCGGCAGCTGCGGCCACTGCGCGATCGCCTGCTCAGCATGCCGGACCGCCTGCGCCGCATCGCCCGCAGCCGTATACGCCAACGACGTCAAGACCCACGCACCGGGCTCCAAAGGCGCCCCCGCCAGCGCAGTCCTCGCCGCACTCAGGGCATGACCGGCCTCACCCAACTGAAGATGACACCTTCCGGCCAGCAAGAGGGCGTCAGTGCTGCCAGGATCGGCGGCAAGAACCTGAGCAGCAACGACCAGTGCGTCGCGGGGGCGACCAAGGTCGAGCAGCGCGTCAGCTCGACTGAGCTCGTCAGCAACCGCTGGGGCACCGAGTCGGTCCTCTCCCCGCTCACTCGCCATGCGACGCCCCCTCCGAGCCACGGGCGACCGGAGTGGCCAGACCACGTGGGGCCAGGCTGGAATCGCGCGGAGCGGTGGCCATCAACGGTCCTCCTGGGCACGCACGCTGACCACGCCGGCCAACTCCGCAAGCCTCTCCTCAAGCGGTGCGGTGTCCTCGAAGCCAGCTCGATCAGCAACCATCACGGACGTGTACCGACCCTCCCGGCAAACCTGGCTCGTCACCGCCATCGGATCCTCACCCGTCGGCAGGAGTGTTACGATCTGATCCGATCCTGCAGGCATTCCCTGGAACTCCTCAATCATCGTCGAGAACAACGAGCAAGCCTCCGCGGGCCCGATTTCCCTGCCAGCCTCGACCAGTCCGGCAGCTTCCTCCAGCCGCTTGAGGTTCTCCTCGTCGCTCAACACCCCCGAGGACTTCGCCGCTCGGACAATGTCGGGTAGTGAACGCGCCCAGTCCTGCGCGGGAATCGAGACAACCTGAACGAAACGCGCCTCTGCGCCGCTCCACTGACAGTGCTGAACGCCGGCCGTAGCCCCCACCCTCCCCTGGGAGCCCCGCTCATCGAGCAGGCCCGCCACCTCCTCCGCGGTCAGAAGGTCGCAAGGACCCGGCTCTACCTCCTGAGAACGAGACGGCGCAGCCGATGCTAACCCTGCTGTCGGAGGAACGGGAGCCGACGAACAGCCAGCTAGGAACAGCACCGCAGCCAAACCCCAGTGACGTGCAAGCGAAAACGATCCCCGAGTGGGACCTACCGACATCACGACTCCTTGACGCAGCCTGCCGAACGCGGTCCCAGTCGGCGAGACGGGGCCCTCTTGAGTCGCGCTGGGGCGCAGGCCGGACACCGAGCAGCACGTCATCTTGACCTACCTACATACCGATCGTGGATAGTCGTCACAATCACGTCAATTAGGGCACCCACGAAGAAGAACATCGACGACCAGAGAATCGCATCCCCCGCCGCGTTCTTACCCGCGGCCATTCCACCAACCACAGCCAAGACCGCTAGGAATGCCAGCAGGAGAGTAGCGCCCGTGCCAGTAACCACCCACTCAATACGCTGTTCATGGAGTTCCTTGACCCACCGAAACACCGCTGTCACCCTCCTAGCAGGCGTTCATCGATAGCATCGGCCATCTGGTTGGCAACGTAGTCGCCGGTGCCGGCGCCCACCACGCCGCCAGCGATGGCTCCGCCGAGTTGCGCGGGGAGAGACGACCTAGTCGCTGCGCCGGACATCCCCTTCGCCTTCCTCATGGTTGCCGGACGGAGGCTCCGGCGGCCTTCCCGTCGGGGGCCGTCCGCCCCAAGGGCTTCGCCTTGTGAGGACGGCAGTGCGCGCAGCAAGGGCGCACCAGAGCAGAATCGAGACTACGAGCGACCATGTCATTGATCCGGATAGTCTGGCCTCCAGCATGAGCGCTGGCAGGCTAAGCAATCCCCCGATGAGCAACAATATCGAATACCCGTCGTAGACAAGACCCGCATTGTCTCGCCCTCGTGTCCTCTTCAGTGCGCGGTGCACGCGCAGGCCGGTTTGGCCCATATCGACCATAGGGTCGCTCCATCCCCAGAAGCAGACCAGCTTGGTCACTGGGGTCCGCCCGCTCACCAGCATCCCTGCCGTAGCTGTGTGCGCTGGCCTGCGGCGCCGCACCGGCGGCCGCGTGAGCAACTTGGACTCCGCCAATCTGCTCGCGCTCCATGTTGTGAAGCTGGACGGCGGGTAGCGGGCCTGCTCATCGATGTCGGCGATGCGAGGAGCCGTTGCCTCCTTCGCCCCGGATCCAACGATTGTTGAGCCACGGCTGATCTCCTTCCAGCGTTCCGGGACACTTTCTCGGTGGCCCCCTGTGGTAACAGCAGCAGTCGTTTAGTGATGACCAGCGTTTAGGAATGCTGCATATACCGATCGAAGCGCCGTCGCATAGTCGAGATATCGCTGAGCGGTTTCCTTGTCGCTCTCCTTCGTGAACCGCAGGCCAGAGACCTCGCCGGACAGACCGTCGAGAGCGGCAAGTACGTCGGGGATCGCGGGTTCCCAGACGCCTTGATTCACGAAGGGCAGGACCGATTCGGCCACCCAGGTGTCGTAGAGGGCGAGGTTGGCGTGCAGTTCATTCAAGGCGTCGTGCGCACTTCCGGGAGGGAACGAGGTCCGGCGCCAGCGTGCAACCGCATCCTCAAGCGTGATCATGTTCACCGGTACCAGAAGGTGATGATGTTGCCGTCGCTGTCGAGAATGCCGCCCGGGCCGCCACCCGGGGTCCGGTAACTGATCCCTTGGCTGCCGTCCTTGAGCTCAATCGGCTTCCCCACGCCGGAAGGTTTGCTGGCCCAGTCAAGAGCATCTGCGGCATACTCCTCTCGTGTCACACCGGCTTCCGCCCCGTGTTTGCTGAAATGGTACTCAAAGCTCGCGGCCTCATCGCCGAAGCTTGTGGCACGCCATCCCTGCCCGAGGCGGCTTAAGTCGTTCGCGGCCTCGATGGCCTCGCCCGCACGGGCGAGGGTCTTGGCGATCTTGCCGATCTTGCCGAGGCCTAGAGGCAAGAACCCTGCTGCGAGGGCGCCGCAGGCTCCTGCCTCTCCGCGGCTGCATCCGACCGCATCGGTGATTCCCAAGAGATCCGCCGCGATCTGTTCCTCTAGCCTCTGCTGGTCGCTCTTCGCGTAGGTGTAAGGCCGCAATTGACCTGGGCCCCATCCGTAGTTGCCAGAGGGATCGATGTTCTGAGCGATCTCAAGTGCCCGGTCGGGGGGTAGTGGCATGGTCCCGCCCGTGGATGACGCACGAGGGGCCGACCGGCCGTAGCCCGCCCTCTCACCGGCGCGGTGAGTGGCCAGGGGGCTGGGTCTGCTGATGCGGGCTCGTTGCCACATGGTGACGCGGGCGGCGCGGTCTGCTTTGGAGTTGCAGGTGTCGATGCACATCGTCCATTCGCCGGTGGGGTCGGCTTTAGTGATGGGGGTGTTGTTGGCGTAGAGGTAGGGGTTCCATTGGAGTGGGTCGGCGAGGGCTTGGATGGGGTCGACGGTGACGAATCGTTGGAGGACGGTGTCGTAGTCGCGGGCGCCGATTCGGATGAGTCCGGTGGCGTCTTTGGTGCCGCCGACGAAGCTGCGTTCTCCGGTCCATCCGGTGGGCGGGGTGCCTCGGGTGTTGCCGTAGGGGTCTTGCCACGTGGTTTTGAGGTTGCCGGTGGCGTTGGCGACTTGGTGGTGGGTGGTTCCTTGCCAGTCGGGGATGAGGGTGGTGACGGTGTCGTTGCTGGCGCCTGTACGCACGGCGAGAGTCTTCCCGCCGTGGGTGTAGTAGCGCAGCGCGGAGATGGTGGGGGTGGTGCCTTGTAGTGGTGGTTGGGTGCCGCTGTCGGTGAGGGTGATCTCGGCGCCGGCGAGGTAGAGGGTGGTGGTGTTGGCTTCTTGGCGCAGGATGCGTGCGCCGGTGGCGTCGTAGACCATGCGGGCGACGGTGTCGGTGCCTTGTTTGACTTCGGTGGGCTGGTTCGTGTCGTCCCAGACGAGGGTTTGTTGTTGTCCGGCGGGTCCGGGGCGGCTGGTGGTGTTGCCGGCCTGGTCGGCGGTGTAGGTGGCGCTGCCGGGGTTGGTGCCGGTGGCGGTGGTGCCGGTGATGAAGTGCGGGGTGACTGAGTCGGTGCCGTCGCCGGGGTAGGTGTAGGTGGTGGTGGTGCTGGTGGTTGTGGTGCGGTCGGTGCGGCTTGTGGTTTTGCCGGTGGTGTCGGTGTCCCAGCTGGACCAGTAGGGTGCGGGGCCCGTAAGGGCGGCTTGGCTTCGTCCGGCCGGGTCGCAGTCTGTGGTTGTGGGTGTCCAGGCTTCGGTGAGTTGTTGCTGGTGGTCGTAGGTGAAGCACTGGTTGTCGAGTTGTCCGCCGGCGAGTGCGGAGGTGACTTGGGTGACGTTTCCGGCGGGGTCGTAGGTGAGGGTGGTGGCTTCGTCGGTGACGCCGGGGTTGACCTGCCGGTTGAGCATGGTGCCGGTGAGGCGGAGGGTGGCCTGGTCTCTGGTGTAGGTGGCCATGATCGCTTTGCCGGTGTGGGTGCCGAGCAGGATCGCCGCGACGGTGCCCCATTGGAGGTATTGGGTGTCGGTGACGTAGGTGGCGGTGGTGGCCCCGAGTGTTCCGGTGAGGGTGTCGGGCAGGCCGGTCAGGCCGGTGTAGCCGTAGGTGAGCGTTTCGGCGGGGACTGGGCCGGCGGCGGGCAGGGTTTGTGTCTTGAGGCTGCCGTCGGGGTTGTAGGTGGAGGTGGTCGTGTAGGTGCCGGCGAGTTGGGCGCCGATCAGGCCGGTGATCTCGGGTACGACGGTGGCGGCGCTGGTGACGCGTCCGGCGGTGTCGTAGGCCTCGACCCGGTTGGTGATGGTGCCGCCGTCGAGGTGGCGGTTGGTGGAGGCGACCAGGCCCTTCTTGACGGTGTCGTAGGTGGTGGTGATCAGTTCGGTGGTGCCGTCGGCCTTGGTGGTCTTGGTGGGCCGGCCGAGGGCGTCGTAGAAGTATTTCAGGGTGACGCCGCGGGCGTCGGTGGTCGAGGTGAGCTGGTTGAGGGTGTTGTAGGTGGAGGTCGTGAGGCCCTTGTCGGGGTCGTCGGCGGTGAGCCGGTTGCCGGCCAGGTCCCAGGTGTAGGTCCAGGTGTTGTTCTTGGCGTCGGTCATTGAGGCGAGGTTGCCGGCCGGGTCGTAGGTGTAGTGGGTGCTCACCCCGGGTGCGGTGGTGTCGTTGCCGAGGTGGTGGACGAGTTCGGTGGTGCGGTTGAAGACGTCGGTGATCACGGTGGTGGGGGTGCCACCGGCGGGCGGGGTGGTGTGGGTGCGGTCGCCTCCGTAGGTGGTGAGGGTTTCCCATTTCTGGGTTTCGGCGCTGTAGAGGGCGTCGTGGGTTTGTCGGCCGGCGAAGTCGAACCGGTAGCGGTGGGAGGAGGGGATGTCGCCGCGGGTGTTCGGCTGTACCAGGGTGGTGTTCGGGGCGGTCGCGTTGTAGTAGCTGTCGACGAGGACGGCGTTGCCGCGGGAGTCGTAGCGGGTGTCGGTGATCAGCCGGCCGCCGGCAGCGGATTGGGTTTGGGTTTGCCGGGTCCGTAGGAAGGAGTCGAGCAGCGCGACGCTGGTCTGGTAGCTGGTGCCGTTGGGCAGCAGCGTCTTGGTGGTGACCGTGCTGGGTGCGGTGTTGCTGACGGTGTAGCTGTAGGTGGCGGTGGCCGTCTGGGTTGCCTTGTCCCGGCCCGGGCTCCACACCGCGATCACTCGCCCGAGGGCGTCGCGGTCGGCTTCGGTGGTCTGGCCGCCGGGTTCGACGGTCTTGGTGGGGCCGCCGAGGCGGGTGTCGTAGGTCTTGGTGGTGGTCAGCGGGGTGCCGGACCCGGCCCCGTCGGGGTCGGGGGTGGTGGTCGTGGTGGTGGTGACCAGCCCGCCGGTGGTGTGGGTGTAGGTGGTGGTGGTCTGGTTGTCGGCGGCGTCGGTGACGGTGGTGGCGCGGCCCCACTGGTCGTAGCTGGTTCGGGCCACGGCCGTCCAGGAGCGGTCGGTGCCGGACCCGGTGAGCTGCTCGACCTTGGTTTCCAGGCCGGTGGCGGTGAGGCTGCCCAGGGCGGAGGTGTCGTAGTAGTGCCGGGAGGCGGCGGTGACCTGGTTCAGGTCGAGGACGGTCGCGCACAGGGTGGGCATGCTGCTGGTCTCGGCGACCCTGTCGATCGGGCCGAGGGTGGTGTCGGTGGGGGTGGCGTAGCTGGTGCGGGTGCAGGTTTCGTCGCCGGTGACGGCGGTGTCGCCCTCGGACTCGGACTTGGTCGGCTGCCCGTAGCTGTCCCACTCCAAGGTGGTGTCGATGCTGGTGCGGGTGCCGCCGGTGGCGAGCTGCTGGCGCCTCAGGGTCTTGGCGACGCCGATCTGGCGTGAGCTGAGCCGGCCGTCGCTGATCGCGGCGGAGGCGCGCGGGTCGGTGATGGTGCCGGTGTCCTCCGGCCCGTTCACCGTGGTGAGGGTGCGGGTTTCCCGGGTCATGCCGGTGAACCAGTCCTCATCGGGCCAGGTCGTGCCGGTGGAGTCGGTCACTTCCGCGGTTCTGGTGCCGCCGGTGGCGCTGGCCCGGTCGCCGTTCATGCCGCGGAAGAAGGTGTCCTCGACCACCCCGCGGGTGTCGCCGCTGCCGGTGACGGTGACGACCTTGCCGTAGCCGCGCCAGTTGCTCCAGGTGCGGTATTTCTTCCTCAGCAGCGGGGAGTCGTTGTACCGCCAGGCGCCGCCATCGACGTAGGTGTAGCTGGTGACCTGGTCGGCGCTGATGTCGAGGCCGAGCGGCTCCAGGTTGACGTCGGAGTAGCCGGTCAGGTCACGCTCGGTGACCGAGGTGACGACGTACTTGTTGAACCACTGCAGGGTGGGGGCCGCGGTACCGGCGGAGTAGTAGACCGGCATGCAGCGGGTGGTGTTCGTCGGCGCCTGCGCCTCGGTCGGCAGAGTGGCCGCCGTACAGTCGGGCAGGGAGTACTCCACAATGGTCTGGGCGCCGGTTTCGGCGGTGATCAGGGCCAACCGCGGCTTCTCCAGCGCCACGCCCGAGCCGGCGATGCGGGAGTCGAGCATCATCGGGGTGAGCGTCACCGCAGGCTGGGTGATCGTGGTGCCGGCCTTGCCGGTGTGGGTGATCGAGGCCAGCCACAGCGACGGCACCGCCCCGCCGTCGGCCGGGGCCGGGAACGAGCCCGACAGCGTCCAGGAGTCGACCGTCTCCCAGGAGTCGCCGGCGCTGTTGCGGGTGAAGGTGTCGACCTGCTTGAGCCGCTTGCGGCTGAAGAACGTCGGAGAGGTCTTCTGGCTGGGGCAGTAGTCGGTCTGGCAGTAGGCGTCCATCGGCACGTCGGGCCACGCCTTCGCCGTCGACGAGGTCGGGGCCGCGGTCAGGCAGGTGGAGCTGACGGTGGTGTCGCAGCGCTCCTCCACGGTGAAGGTCACCTTCGCCGGGGAGTCATCGACGGTCTCGGCGGCCTTGCGTTCGCCGTACTGGATCTTGGTGAGGTAGCCACCGCGGTCATACGTGGTGGAGGTGGCGAGGTTCTTCTTGTACTTGTTCGCCTCCTTCGCCCAGTAGTAGGTGGCGGTGTTGCCGGTCGGGCTGACCACGTAGTCGAGGTTCCAGCGCCACGGCCGGGACACGAAGCTGCTGCCGAAGCTGGAGTTGTACCCGGGCTCCCCGGAGTGGTTGCCCGAGACCGGAACCTTCCACACCGAGTTCGTCGCGGCCGCACCGGAGGCGTCGGCCTTGCCCTTGCCGAAGAAGTACTGGGTGCCGTCAGGCGTGGTCACCCGCCAGTACTCGTTGTTCGCAGCCGCTGTGCCGATCTTCGCGATCCGGGTGCCGTCGTCCTTCTCCAGCCGCCAGTTGGCCGTGTTCGCCTCGCGCACCAGCTCCCCGGAGTGCCCATCCATCGACAAGAACGCGTTGTCCCACTTCTCGTTGTTGGTCTTCACCGAGTCGGTGTCCCAACACAGATCGACCGCGTTGGAGGTCTTGTTCGTGCCGCCAGAGCGGTCGTCGTAGCAGTTGGCGTACTTGCGTTCGATGAACGAGCCAGCCAACTCGAAACCCTCACCCACCCAGGAGGCCTGGTTGTTGGTGTTCGACACGCCACCATCGGTGCCGCCGGAGGAGTAGACGATCCCCAGCTCCGGGGCCAGCCCGCCCGGCACCGAGGGCACCCGCAACGGGTAGGACCAGGTGAACTCACCCGAGGACCCGCCCGCGGTCCAACTGGAGGAGCCCTTCAGCGAGGTCTGGGTGTAGTCACCCTGCTCACTGGACGTGGTCGCCGCGGCCGCCAGCACCACTGCCGCCAGCGCCAACGGCTCGGCCGCCGGCGTCACCTCCCCGGGCAGGTTCTCCCGCGCGGCGGGGCTCTGGGAACCCGCCGGTGCCGGGGTTGGCGACGACGAAGGCGTCGCCTCAGCGGTGGGACTGGCCGACGGGGTGGCGGGCTCCGTGGGGGTAGCGGAGGGGTCGGGTGACGGTGTGCCTGCCGGTTCCTCGGTCGCGGTCGCCGGCAGGTCCACGGTGGCGGTGAGGGTCTTGGCGGTGGTGTCGTTCACCGAACCCAGATCGGTCTGGGTCTGGCATTCGGCCAGCTCAGGCGTGGTCAGTGCGCAGGCGGGAAGGGCGACCAGGCTCAGCCGGCTGCCGAAACCCGCCCCGGCCGCGGCGGCGAAGCTGGAGTAGTCCAGCTGGACCTCGGTCGTGGTGCCCGGCTCGGCGGACACGACCGTCACGATGCCCGGCCCGACGAGCTGCTCGCTCACCTCGCGTTCCACGATCCTGACCCGTGCCTGCCCGGGCGCCTTCCGGCCCTGCCCGGGCCGACCCAAACTCACCGGAGTGGCGCCTGCCCGCGCCCGCTCACCCCGGGCGCGGCCGGTAAGGTCCACCGCGGCTTCCTGCGCGGCCGGCCAGGCAACCTCACCCGGCGCGAACCGCTCCACACGGCCGGCCTTCAGCCGCTCCCTGCCCGCGGACCGGACCGACACACTGTCAACCTGCTGCACCCTCGCCTTCCACGGCGCAGCAACCGCCACAGGCGCAGCGACCTGCTCCAGGACCAAGGCGACAGGCAGGATCATCGACACGGCCATCAGCCGTCGCGTGGCAGTAGGCATCAGGAACCTCTTCGGGGGGGCGGTCGGGCTAGATGGAGAAGGTGAAGGTGCGTTCTGCCGGGGAGTCCGGTTGGCTGGTGCCGACCGATCCGCGGGCGTCCCTTGCCGCCACACTGACCTGGGCAGATCCTGGGCTGAACGCATCCACGCTGATCCGTCCATTGACCGGCGCTGCGCAAGGAAGCTCGGTGGTCTCGCCGTCGCGGATGATCGACACGCAGTAGTCGACCTTCGGGTCGCCCGGGGCGGGTGTCACCTCAAGCTGCAACTGCTGGCCGGCAGGGAGCGCGCTCGGGTTCGTCCAACCCTCGGGGATCACCCAAGACCAGTCCGGAGCACCAGGGGGCAGGTCCACGGTAAAGTCGAACCTCGTGGATCCCACGGAGTACAGGCCGGTGTCCACGTTCCGGGTGCGCACCAGGGCGTAGTAGTCCCCGTCTGCCAGGCCGGTGAGGCCCACCTGGGCCGGAGTTGTCGAGTTGACCGGGACCTGGTTGGAGAGGGTAGCGGGCAGGACCTCGGTGTTGTCGGCCTTCTTCACGGTGAACTCGGCCTGGAGGCAATCTGTGGTGGCCCGGCAGGTGAAGCCAGCCTCGAGCGACGGGGTGACGCGCAGGTACGGAGCGGAGGAGTTGGTCACCAGTGGCGTGGTTGACACCTGCCCGGTAAGGGTGAGGTCGGTGGGCGCCGGTGGCTCCGGCTCGTACTCAAGCACCAGTCTCGGTGAGGCGTAGGTGCCGCTGGCCTCGTTGTCGAAATGGCGCCAGCCCATCTTGTCGCCCTCATCGGCCGAGTAGACCCCGACCGTCACCGTCGTGCGGTCCTTGTAGTCGACGTCGGCACGCTCCTTCTGCAGCATGCCGGTGATGTTCCACGTCTGCCGGTAGCGGTCGTGGCAGTAGGCCGTATCCTCATGCCCCACCGCGTAGGTGTCCGAGATCGGCGACCACTCGTGCGCACCGGGCCCGGGCCAGTCAGTGCCACTGTTGATCGAGTTGAACAGCTTCACCTTCACCGCCGGCCCGTACGCCGACGAACTCGACTTGCACGGACTGTGCTGGGGCGAATGGATCTGGACGTACTCGAAGACACCCTTCACGATCTGCTTGTCCGTGAAGGGCACGCCGCTGTCGTTGGTCGGCCAGCGGAACTGGTAGAACATCCGCGACTTGTAATACGGCGCGGTCCAGCCGTTGTAGCCGATCTTGCCCGGCACGCTCATGTCATTGATCGTCACGAAGTCCTCGGTGACCCGCACCACATAACTCCGCGTCAGCGGCTGCGCCGTGGGATCGATCACCACCGGGAACACGGTGTTCGGGTCGTCCAGCAAGTCGGTGTCGGCAGCCACGGTGAGCTCTGACGTGGCAGCGTTGACGTCAAGTGCCACGTCGCTGGAAGCCGACATCGTCGCCTCCTCCACCGCCTCCGCCGAGGACATGCCCTGCTCGGCACCCCGGGAATCCCACATGCGGGCCGGCGGGATGAGGATCTGCGGCTGGCCGTCCGCACTCCTCAACTCCACAGCACCGTTGGATAGCGGGTGAGGAGACACACCCTCGTAGCGTGCCGCCAACGCGAACTCCCGAACCGCAGGATTCGCCGCCGCCAGGCGCGACTTCACGACCAGGAACGACTCGACCTGCTCCAGCCCCGCCCGCACCACCAGATCGGCGCCCGGCAACACCTCGGCATACGTAGCCGTGTCCCCCGAGACGACTGCCGGCGGCAGCGCAGTGGGCCAACTCCACGACATCGACCCCTGCGCGGCCTCCACCTCGACAAGGTCAGCCGAGCCGCCCGCCGTCACCGAATAGGCCACCACGGCGGCCTCGGGCCGAAGTCGCCCGTCCGCACCAGCCACCAGCCGGGTAGACGGCTCACGCCACCCACCCTGACCGTCACGGACTCGAGCGACGCCCGCCGTCAGTTCTGCGCGCAATAGGCCCGTCTCGGGATCTGCAGTGACCAGCGTGCGCTCATCGGTCAGCGCCGACGCCACCACCGGCTGGCCGGTCGTCCTTGCCTGAGCCAGAGCATCCTCAGCTGTGAGCGGACCCGCCGTCTCTCGTGGGACATCGGCGTGAGCTGAGATCTCGGGGGCCGCGAGCAGGGCAGCGGCTATGCCAAGGGCAGCAAGACCGGCGATGGCACGGGTGCAACGGTTCACGGGTGTTCCTTGCGGGGCGCGGGGGCGGGGGCGGCGCGGTCAGCAGCCGGGGAGGAACGGGAAGATCTCGCAGAGTCCGTCGGCCGGAGCCGTGACTTCGTTCGACCCGTCGGGAAGCGGAGTGGCGGCCACGGTAGCGGTCGGAGCGAGCGACAGGAGGAGGGCAGACAGCAGTAGACCGAGGTGGCGGAGGACTCTCATGGAGGAGATCCTGCGCAACGGTGGGATGCACGCGCGGTCATTCCGCAACCGGGTGACCGAGTGGATTGTCATCCTGACCACCTGGACACAGAATCCGCACAGTCCACAGCCAGATGGGCTAACGTCCGTTGGGAAGCACGAGAGCCTGCCCCCAGATCACCCCTACGGAACTCGGTCCGCTATGCCCCACCATTTGAACCGGCCCGGCCTGTGGGCTCGGCTCGTCGACTCAGGTCTGTTCGAGGCCGCGCTCGCCGGGCTCCTCGGCGTCTTCGCTGCGACGATCCACCTCTCCTCAGGACCCACTTGGCAGCCGCTCGTTCTCGATCTCGCGGCGTGCGTGGCTGCCGCCACGTCGGGAAGGCTGCCGCGCATCGGCGGGGCGGCTCTCGCGGCCGTCTTGATCGTCTACCTCCTCGTACCCTCCCAATGGGCGACGTTGGGGGAGTACGCCGCGTTCATTCCGGTACTCGGGGCAGGCCTGCGCGGTGCTCGCACCATGCGGCGTGTCTGGACTGCCATCTACTTCCCGATCGTGTGTGCCATCACGTGGTTCGATGCTCCGGACCCAACCCGGGCCGTCCTGGCGTGGGTGTTCTGGGCGGTTGCCTTCGGCGTCCTGTGGGTGATCGGGAACGTCTACGCCGCTACCGTGGCCGCGCAGCAGGAGGCACGCGCTGCGGAACTCCTCAGGCAGCGCCAAGCCCTCGCGAGAGGGCTGCACGACACGGTCGCCAGATCCCTCACTCGAGTGACGATGGCGGCGGAACGTGCTCGCTTGCGCGGCACCGCGTCGGACGCGGACCTGGCCGTCATCTCCGACGCCGCCGCGAGTGCCGCAGAAGAGCTCCGCTGGCTCATGGTCCTTCTCCGCGAACCGGTATCCGCACCGAAGGAACTCGCCCCCACATCGATCCGGCAGGCGCTCGCGGAGGCAGAAGCCAGTCTCACCAGGCATGGCTTCCTGGTCACTCTCACTATCGAGGGCGAAGCGAGCGGACTTGCCACCGCCCAGGAGGAGGCCCTGACTGCGGCGATCGCCGAAGCGGCCATGAACGTCGTCAAGCATGGCGAGCCGGACAGCGCGTGCGGGATCTTCGTCGGAATCGGTCACGCCGAAGCTGAACTGGTGTTCGCGAATCGTCGCCGGCGCAACGCCGAGCAGCGAGATGGAACCCGGTCGATGGGCCTGGACAACGTGCGTCAGTCGCTCGCGCCGGTGGAGGGACAGCTTCTGATCGAGAACAATCCGGAGGAGTGGATCACGCGGGTCCGAGTGCCGATCAGCCGCGGTCTGTCATCTCCGAAGGCTTCTCGTGACTGAGCAGGGAACCGGGCGGATCACGGTCCTGATCGTGGACGACGACCTCTATGTGCGCGAATCCCTCTCCGACTTCCTCGCGGCCGCGCCCGACATTCGCGTGCTCGACACCTGCGCAGACGGGGCGGTCGCGGTGGCAAGGGTGAGGGAGTCCGCGCCAGATGTTGTCCTGATGGACATCCACATGCCGATCATGGACGGGGCGCAAGCAACCCGCCTCATCATGCAGATCGATCCGGCGGTTCGGGTTCTGGCCTTGTCATCGTTCGGCGACGATGAAGCGGTTGCGGACATGCTGGAGAGCGGTGCCGCCGGCTTCCTGATCAAGACCACCCGCCCACACGTCCTCGTCGACGCCATCCGGAGCGCCCACAACGGCCTCACCATCGTCCCGTCTGAAACCCTTCGCCGGTGGACACCCGGGACGAACAGGAGGCCTGCCATTGCCTTGACCGAGCGCGAGCTGCGTGTCCTGCATCTCCTCGCCGATGGTCTCAACAACCGGCAGATCGGTGCGGCGATGTTCCTGTCTGGCTCGACCGTGAAATCCCACCTCAGCGACCTCATGCGAAAGCTCGACGCACGCACTCGAACGGGGGTCGTCTCCCGGGCACACGAACTCGGCCTCCTTACTCCGCGCGAGCCGCCCGGCAAGCCCTAGTCCAGGCGCTTGCAGCCGCCGCAGCGAGGCAGGCCACCCGTGCCGGCAACACGGTTCTCAGGACGGACTTGCTGTCCGTTGGGGCAATCGCGGTAGTCGTGGTACACCCGCGGATCCCGAAGATCGGATGAGTGATACGACGGACACTTGATGGCCATGTGGTTCCTTCAGGACTCGGTGGTGAACAGCATCTCCGGTGAGGCTATGGCTCTCGAGGTGCCGCCGGATCCAGCCAAGTGGTCGAACGAGGGCCAATCGAGTGGCCGAGTGGGCAGAAGCCGCGGTCCGGCCACGGCCGGCGACGCTGCGGCCGACAGACTTGACGCGTCCCACCCAGGAGGCGATGCACGCTCGCAGGGCTGCGGTTGCGGGGGCGACGGGCTGGCATCCTCCGTGTCGACCAGTCGCCGTCGCGGCCGTGCCGCGGGCCGATCTGCTCGGGTTTCGCTGCCACACGGGCCTGGATGGCTACGATGCAACTCGGGGGTCGGCGCGCTCCTGGGGGTGGGAAGATGCGCCGACTTCCGCTCGAGGGCGCATGTCAGCGTGACGGAATGGGCAGACTCGCGTCGAGTCGGTCCGTCAACGTAGTTGGCCGGATTGCTTGGTGCACGAATGGTGCACGAGGGGAGCGGAGCCAGGGCCTCACGAATAGCGAATTACCTTGTCAGCAAGCCGAATGCCGATGGCTCCCCCGCCTGGACTCGAACCAGATTCGGGATCGACCTCCCCTGTCTGTATGAAGTGGCCGATTGAGCGTGTTGACTAGGGTGAATAGGAAACATTGGGGGGAGGGTCGTCGTTGCAGAAGTCGCCATATATTGCCCGAAATCGCCTACTATGTTGCCCATATGTTGCCCATGTGGGCCGGGAGGACGGGCTGTGGTAGCGAGCAGAAGGAGCTTCGGCAGGCTGCGGAAGCGCGCCTCGGGCCGCTGGCAGGCGGGTTACCTCGGCCCGGACGGGGATGTCCACAACGCTCCCTTCACCTTCCTGAGCAAGGTCGACGCAGAAGGCTGGTTGGCCGCCGAGCGGAAGCTTCTCGAGGGTGACGCGTGGGTTCCACCGTCCCTTCGCGCGCAGGTGAAGTACGAGAAGGGTGACACGCTGGCAGCCTTCGCGCCGGGCTGGCTCGCCAGTCACCGGAGGAGCGACGGGAGGCCGTTGAAGGACCGGACCCGTGAGCATTACGAGAGTCTGCTGGGCATCCGGATTCTGCCGCATCTGGGCGACGTCCCGATGAAGCGCATCGACAAGGTCGTGGTGGCCCGGTGGTTCGAGGCCGATCTGCCGCCTGACACGCCAGTGGCCAATGCCCATGCTTACGCACTTCTTCGGGAGATCCTGAGGGCTGCGGCCGAGGAGGACGCTTCGATCGTTCCACCGGCCGTTCCGGGTGCCTCCAAGGCGAAGACCGTCCACCGCGCCGAGCCGGCGACCCTCGAGGAGTTGGCAGTCGTCGTGTCGAACATGCCCGAGCGACACAGGCTGGCGATCCTGTTGATGTCGTGGTGCGCGCTCCGGTTCGGGGAGGTGGCCGAACTTCGGCGTAAGGACATCGATCTGCGAGCGGAGAAGGTGAGGGTCCGGCGTGCTGTTGTTCGTGTGGAGCGCGAGCGGCGAGTGACGACGCCCAAGAGCGAAGCTGGCGTCCGCGATGTGGCCATCCCGCCGCACTTGATTCCCGTGGTGCGCGACCACCTCTCAAGGTTCACCCAGCCCGGGCCCGAAGGGCTGCTGTTCGCGTCGGAGGGGGGCGATCAGCTCTCTCCGTCCACGCTTGCGGGGAAGCCTTCGAGGCGGCGCCGCATCAAGGGACGGCTGGTGAACGAATCGGCGACAGGGTTCTGCCGCGCTAGGGAGATTGCCGGGCGGCCGGACCTTCGGCTGCACGACCTTCGACACACCGGGGCGGTCCTGGCAGCTCAGACTGGTGCCACCTTGGCTGAACTGATGGCTCGGCTGGGTCACTCCACGCCAGCGGCTGCGATGCGCTACCAGCATGCCGCCCGGGATCGCGACGCAGTGATTGCGGCCGCACTGTCGAAGCTCGCTGCCGAAGGCCAACCAGCCTGACGACGCGAAGGTTGGCACGGGCGCTCACGAGGCCCGCTTGCGCAGCGTCGGCAGGGGCTTGAACAGCTGGTCGAGTGCGGCCTCGGGAATCCGGATGATCCGTCGTCCGCAGTACAGCGCTGAGAGGTCGCCGCTGGCGATTCGTCGCCGGATCGTGGTCTGGCTCACGTTGTAGCGCTCGGCGGCCTCCTTCAAGCTCAGGTAGCCGACAGGGTTCAATCGTTGGCGGGCCATTTCTCTCTCCTTGATGGTCGGTTCAGATGGGGATGCCTCGGTCGGGCCGGTGGTGGATGCCGGGGATGGGTTCGGGTGGTCGGCGTGGGGTGGTGATGGGGCTGGTTGTCCAGCGTTCGGCGGTGGGGTCGTGGCGGTGGACGCGGTAGTCGAGGGCGGAGGCGATGCCGCTTACGGGTACGGGGCCGTCCTGGAGGGCTCGGTCGAGGACGTCTGCGGCGTCGCCGCCGAGGGCGGCGATGTCTTGGAGGTGCCCGGCGAGCAGGGGGAGTCTGGGGTCGTTGGCGAGGTAGCGGCCGAGGTGCGCGAGTTGGCGCCACCAGGGGGTGATGTCGGGCATGCCGGCTTCGGTGAGCTGGTTGTCGAGCCGGTGTTGCCAGCGGAGACCGGCTGCGGTGCCGACGGGTGGTCCGGTGGGCCGCAGGTCGTGGTCGGGAACCGCGTTGGCGGCTCTCCACAGGGCCAGGTCGGCGGCGAGCTGGTCGGGGAGGTGGAGGCGGGTCTGCCAGGCGGGTGTCTGGGCGGGTGCGTCGTGGCGGAGTTGCTGGGCGAGTTGGGCGATCTGCTGGGCGCGGGCCTCGAGGTAGGGGCCCCAGGTCGGGTTGTCGCTGAGCCTGGCGGGGATTCCGGCGACCCAGGGGAGTGGTCCGGCGGGCAGTCGTCGGGTGGGGTCGATGCGCCAGTCGAGGACCGCGGCGGCGTCACGGACGCCGTCCAGGCTGTCCTGGGCGACGGCGTCGCGGAGCACGGCGACCGGATCGGCTCCGGTGGCGGCGATCTGGAGGAGGTGGCCGCGGAGCGTGGGCCAGGCGGGCTCGCTGCTGAGCCACAGCACCATCTGGTCGGCCTGCTCTTCCAAGCGCGCGACGGCCGCTGGGCCGAGGTGGTGTTCGGCGCCGACGGCGAGCCCGTCGACGTACTTGGCGATGGCGGGTGCGATCAGCTTCGCCGGATCGTGGGCGTGACGTTGGTGGCTGCTCGCGGACACGCCTTCCTCGTCGTGGCCGACGATGCGTTCGAGGATGTCCTCGGCGGCGCGGACGGTGAGGGTGTCGTAGTCGATGGGGTCGGGGTGGCCGTCGCCGGTGACGGTGATGTGGAGGTGGTTGGCGTGTCGTCCGCGGGTGGCGGCGGTGTAGAGCTGCTGGCGGGTCTCGGCGCCGTCGATGAGGGTGTGGCTGGTGTCGGCGGTGACGCCTTGGGCGGTGTGGATGGTGGTGGCGTAGCCGAGTTCGGTCCAGGCTTCGACGTAGTCGGCGGGCAGCTCGACGCTGCGCCGGCCGCGGAGGTCGCTGGCGGTGATCGAGCCGTCGGGGCGGACGGCCGAGACCGTCCACCGGTCGCCGTTGGCGACCCAGGCGCCGTTGCGGGTGCGCAGGGCCCGGTTGTTGCGGCGGGTGATGATCACATCGCCGACGCTGGCCCGGTTGCCGTCAGCCAGGGCAACCTCGAGTCCGGGTGGTGCCCCGGCCAGGCGAAGGGTGCGGGCGTGGTGGTTCAGTTGGGCGACGAGGTCGCGGGTGCTGGCGAGCATGATCGCGTCCAGGCCGCGTTGCCGGTCGCGCGTCCAGGAGCCCAGGATCTGGCTGGTGATGCTGGTGCTGTCGGCGGGGTGGAGGCGTTGGTTGTCGACGTAGAACGCGATCGCGGCGGGGTCACCGTCACGGAGGGCGATGCTGGCCGCGGCCTCGGCGGGGTCGGTGAACCGGAGGACTTCCTCGAGGCGGACGGTGCCGTCGGTGTGGGCGAGGTCGGTGAGGATGCCGCCGGCTGCGACGGCGGTGAGCTGGTGGTCGTCGCCGATCACGCGAACGCTGCCACCGAGGGTGGTGACCACGTTGACGATCAGGTCGAGGGTGGGGGTGTCGGCCATGCCGGCCTCGTCGATGATGACCAGGCTGCCGGGCCCGATCGTGAGGGTCCACTCGGGTGCGGTCTCGGGATGGTCGAGGCTGTGCGCGAGTTTCGCGAGCGTCTCGCAGGGGGCGCCGTCGAGGTGTCCGGCGAGGACGTGCGCGGCTGCTGCTGAGGGCGCTAGACCGATGACGGTGCCGCCACCGCTCGTCCAGGCGTCAGCGAGCACCGTCAGGGCGGTGGTCTTGCCGGTGCCGGCCGGGGCGATGGCGAGCTGGAGTCGACGCCCGGAGGTGGCGAGTTCGCGGACGAGTCGCGCCTGCCCGTCGTTGAGGCTGACCCCGTTCGCGACAGACTCGAGTAGCGCCAGGTCGACGTGCTCGGGGTCGACGGTGCGTCCGTCCGTCAGGGCTGCGGTGGACAGCAGGCGTTTCTCGGCGGCGATGATGCGTCCGGAGCTGTAGGTGGTGGCTCCAGCCAACTCGTACACGCTGTGCCCGTCACGGCGGCGCAGGACGTCGGGTTCGGCGACGTCGTCGTCGGGGTCGAGCTGGAACGAGGTGGTGTGCAGGACGTAGCCGACGATCTGGTCGACGATCGGCTCGACCTGATCGGGGGCGATGGGGAGCGCGGCGAGTTGGCGCAGCGCTTCGGCGCGCACGTGCCAGCCCTGCCAGGTCGCCCGGCTGCTCTCCAACTCGGCGGTAACGGTGGCGGCGATGTGGCCGAGCGGTTCGCCGTCCAGGTTCACCGCGGGCTGCGGGTGCGGGGTGAGAGCTTGGCGGATCATCCGGTCGACACCGTCGGGTCCGAGGTGCTGGTCGGCCTCCTGGCGCCAAGTGGCGCGCTGCTCGGCGAGGGTTCGGGGTTCGTGTTTGGCCTGCCTGGTGGCGAGGTTGGCCTGCTGGGCGAGGTGGATCATCTCAAGCCCGGTGGGCGGCCGGCCATGATTGGCCCGGAAGGCGATGGCCAGGGTCGCGGCCTCGTCCTCGATGTCGGCGCGCCGCGACGACCAGCGGGCGCACAAAGACAGGTCGACGCCGTCGATCTCCCACACGGGACGTCGTCCGTTCCGCGATGCCCGGGGAACCCAGCGCACCCCGAGCGTTTCGGCCAGGTGGGCGCGGAGCAGCGCGTCGTAGGTTTCCGAGGTGGCGACGTGTGACTTGTAGAAGGCGCGTCCGTCTATCGCCAGCCAGCGGCCCTCGACGTTCTGGACCTTGTTCGCGACCGCGACGTGGGTGTGCAGGTCCGGGTCGCCAGCGCGGGAGTCACGGTGGACGAACGCGGTCGCGACCATGCCGCGGGTGTCGACCTGTCGTACACCGTCGGTGCCGGTCCGGGTGAACAGGGCGTCGCGTTCCTGGTACGCCAGCGCGCCCCGGACAGCGGCCTGGTGGCAGCGCTCGATCATCGCCGCCACCTGCGGGTCGGCCAACGCCCACAGCGCCGACACCGACTTGGGTGGGGAGAACACCTCGTCGTAGCCGGCCACCGTGACCGGGGCACGCTTCGACCAGCGGGCGATCTCACCGAGCAACTCGGTCTCGCCCACCGGCTCGCGCCCGTGGGCGCGGACGAAACACTCCCTGCCCACCTGCGAGCGAAGCGCGGACTTCACATCTTCAGGCAGCTTGGCCCGGACCGGACGGCCCGCCGCCGCGTTCCACGCCCTGCACCTGGCCGCCAGTTCCTGGGTGAACTCGTTGCCGGTGGCGTCGCGCTTCCGAAACGGCGCCCCCAACCGGCCCGCCGCCTCCACCTCGGACGGTGACAGGCCGGCGGCTGCCGCCGTCGCGTGGAGTTGGTCGGCGTTGGGGTGCTCGCCATCTCCGAACAGGTGGTTCATCTGGGCCTCGGTCACCTGCTCGCCAGCCGTGATGCCGAGGCCGGCCAGGCCGGTGCCGATCCAGGTGCCGGGAGCCTCACCCCGCTCGGTGTAGTAGGAGGTCAGGCCACCAGCGGGCACTCGGGCGTCCTGTACCGCCACCTGGCCGATCAGGTAGTCATACACTGGCCCGCTGGCCAGCTTCTTCACCGACATCACCGCAGCTGCCACCTCCTCTCGCCTTCCCTAAGCCCCGCCCGCCGCCGATCAGGACGCCGAGCGTCCCGTTTCTTGCCGACTTCTCATCCCACTAAGCCGACGGGACCACCCCGTCTCGGACAGCTCGCCCGGGATCTTCACGACTTCTCAGCGGGCCGCCCGACTCGCCGTGCAACTCCTTAAGCCGCCAAGGCCCCCGCTTCCGGACACCACGCGCACAACGAACTTCGCTCGCCCTCCTGCCGTCCGAAGCACGAAGCGGCCTCCTACCCTCCCTAGGCCAAACCGGACGCCGATCGGGACGCTCAACTGGCTACGAACTTCGGCCTTGCCTCCTCGGCCCGGGAAACTGGCGATCGCGTCAGCCAGCGCCCAGGCATCTGCGGGAACCCGATCAGGCCCGGCGTCACCGAGATCGTTCCCCTCGCGAGCGCGGCACCGTTCGTGCCGCCGGAGCGTCAGATCGGCAACCAGAGCCGCCGGGCAACCTCCAGGTCAGAACGACCCGACTGTCAGGTGAACGGCCTTGTCACGGGCACCTCCCCCCAACCTCCCCCGGAGCGTAACCAGTATCAATAGTGGTACTATGAGGTGCGGGCGTCGTCGGAGAAGGTCATCTCGGGGACTCGAGCCAACCCGACCTCGGTGCGTTCTTCTCGGACCTAGCTCGGGTGTGCCGGCACTGCTTCGGGGAACCCCGCCAAAGCCGAACCTCCCACCAGGACCGAACACCCTGGCCGGGCGATCCGAGAGTGAACATCCAGAACGAACACGGCAACGCCAAGGCCTACCAGGTGCGGCAGGTCCTGGCCGCGATCGAGAGATTTCAGGAGCAGGAATGAGCGTCGCAGAGCACTACTCCTACCGAGTCCGCTGGTCCGGCGAGGATGGTCAGTACGTCGGCACCGTCACCGAGCTGCCCTCCCTGTCCTGGCTGTCCCCGGAGCGGGCCGAGGCCTTCGCAGGCATTCAGCAGCGCGCCGCCGACGTCGTGGCCGACATGCTTGATGACGGTGAGAACCCGCCGGAGGCGATCGCCGATCGCACCTACTCGGGCAAGTTCATGGTCCGCGTCCCACCTGAACTACACCGCCAACTCGTCATCGAAGCCGCCGACCAACACGTCTCCCTGAACCGGCTCGTCAGCAGCAGGCTGGGGGCCTGAGGCGGGGCCGTGGGCAAGGTCACACCGGCAATGCACATTGTGTATCGCCATTGATGTGGTGATCAGTGAAGGAGGAGGACGCCGGCCAAGAGTGCGTCGAGCGAGCTTGTCTTCTGCGCTTGGCGGCACGCGAGTTGGTCGCTGGAATAGTTGTCGTGCCTCGGACAGGTTGTAGACCGATTCGAATCGAGGGGGAGGGGGCCTGGCGGCTCATTCAGCCTGGTGGCGGCGATGGGAGAATCGACGCGTGACCCCACCACCCGAACTGCCGCAGGCTTCCGCGCCGGACCGCTGGTTGACCCGTGGTGTGGCCGGGATCGGAGGCGCCAGCCTGCTCGCCGACCTCGGCCACGAAATCCCCACCGCGCTCCTGCCCGCCCTGCTCACCTCGACCCTCGGCGCGCCGGCTGCGGCGCTCGGCGCGATTGAGGGGATCTCTGACGCCCTCGCCGGGGCCGCCAAGTTCGCTGGTGGCGCGCTCGCCGACGACCCCCACCGGCGCCGCAACGTCGCCGTCGGCGGCTACACCGCCACCGCCGTCCTGTCGGCCGGGATCGGGCTGGCCACCAACACCTGGCAGGTCGGGCTCCTGCGCGCCGGCGCCTGGACCGCGCGAGGCCTCCGGGTACCCGCCCGCAACGCGCTGCTCGCCGACATCGTGCCCCCGGACAGCTACGGCCGTGCCTACGGCTTCGAACGGGCCATGGATAACCTGGGCGCCATCCTTGGGCCCCTCGCCGCCATCGTGCTGATTGCGACTGTCGGCACCCGCAACGCGATCCTGCTGTCCGTCATCCCCGGCCTGGCCGCGGCCGGCGCGATCATCTATGCCATCCGGCACACCCCGAGACCGACACCACAGCCACGCCGGCCTCTGCGGATCCGGATCCGGCCGGTCCTCGCCGGCCCGCTGGGGACCCTGTTCGCCGGCATCACCGCGTTCGAGGTCGGCAACTGTGCCGCGACCCTGTTGATCCTGCGGGCCACCGACCTGCTCACCGCCGAGCATGGGCCTGCCACCGCGACCACCATCGCGCTGGGGCTGTACGCCGCCTACAACGCGGCTGCGACCCTGACCAGCCTGGCCGCCGGCCACTACACCGACCGCACCGGAGCCACCCGGGTGTTCGCTGTCGGGATCGCCGCGTTCGGGATCGCTTACCTCGGCCTCACCTTGAACACCACCGCGTGGGCGCTGCTGCTGCCGTGGTTCCTGCTCGCCGGGATCGGCATCGGCTGCGCCGAAACCGCCGAACACGCCGCCGTCGCCACCCACGCCCCCGAAGACCTCCGTGGCTCCGCGTTCGGCCTGCTCGCGGGCATCCAAAGCCTCGGCAACCTCGCCGCCAGCGGCATCGCCGGCCTGCTGTGGACGCTGCTCAGCCCGACCTGGGCATTCGCCTACCTGGCCGCCTGGATGCTGATCGCCCTCGTCGCCCTCACCCGCACCCGCCAGGCCCGCCCCGAAGACTGATCAGTTCCCGAACCTGTGGGGCCGCCACTCCGACGCCATCGTCGGCCGCCGTCCTGGTGACGTCCGTGGTGTTGCGTGCGACCCTGGCAGCTCTGGCAAGACGCAGTGCGTTGGGTGGCCGGCCCACCTGAGGGCAGTCAGTCGCTGTCTGCTCGGGCGGCCTTGGTGGTGTAGCGGAGGCAGTCGGAGATGCTGGCCGGATCGATGACTTCGCCCGGCCTGGTCTGCAGATCGATCGTGATGGCGTCCCCGTCGGAATCCACCTCCATCGAAGCGAGCTTGTCGTACTCGTTGGTGGGGCAGCCGCAGGTCCCGTGAGCGCACGCGTCGAAGGAATCGAGCAGCGCGCCCCTCTCGTCACCGACACCAGTGAGTTGGATCGTGACGCCGTTCGAGCCAGGGGTGATGGTGAAGGTTGCCATCAGAAAAGAGCCTCCCAGATCAGTTGACACTCACCTCGCGGCCAGCAGGGCAGCTCCGTGTCCGGTCGTGATCAACACGATAGACGTGCCATCGCTGACCCCCAACGTGTTCTTGCCTCGCGACTCGCACGCTTCGGCAGCCGAAGGAGGCACCGCGGGCGGCGGTTGAAAGGGGCAGGGTGACCACACGCTCGAGTCGGCGAGCGGTGGGTATTGGTCGAGGCCCTAGGCGGTTGAGCGTTGGCGGGCTTGGTAGTTGTTGTTGCCGCCGGAGAGGTTGTAGACCGTCCCGAACCCGAGGCGCAGCAGGATGTTCTGGCCGGCGTTTCCGGAGACGCCCTTGTTGCAGTAGGTGACGGTGGGGGTTCCTGGGTCGAGTTCGCCGATGCGGTCGCGGAGGTTGGCGAGAGGGATATGGATGGCGCCCTCGATGTGGCTCTTGGCGTAGTCGCGGCCGGAGCGGACGTCGACGATCTGGAGGGTGTCACCCGCCTCCAGGCGCGCGTCGAGATCTTCGGGGGTGATGAGTGGCGCCTTGCCGGTGAGGGCGTTGTCCAGGGCCATGCCGGTGTAGTGGATGGGGTCCTTGGTGGTGGCGAAGGGCGGGGAGTAGGCCAGGTCGAGGTGGAACAGGTCCTCGGCCTTGGCGCCGAAGCTGATCGCTGTTGCCAGGACGTCGATGCGTTTGTCGACGCCTTGGGGGCCGATGGCTTGGGCGCCGAGGAGTCGTCCGGTGCCGCGTTCGGCGATGGCTTTGATGATCAGGTCGCGTCCGCCGACGTAGGTGGCGTGGGCCGGCTTGATGTTGTGGACGACCTGGATGTCGAAGCCCTGGGCTCGGGCTTCGGTCTCGGTGAGCCCGGTGTGTCCGACACCCATCTCGAAGACGCGAACGATGCCGGTGCCCAGGATGCCGCGGTGGGTGAGGGTCCCGCCGGTGATGGCGTCGCCGGCGATCCGGCCCATCTTGTTGGCGGTGGAGCCGAGTGGGCGCCAGATGGGGTTCCCGGTGATGAGGGAGTAGCTTTCGGCGACGTCGCCGACGGCGTAGATGTCGTCGACGGTGGTGCGCAGGGTGTGGTCGACCTTGATGGCGCCGGTGGGGCCGAGTTCGGCGCCGACCTGGAGGGCGAGGGTGGTGTCGGGCCGGACGCCGACCGACAGGATCACCACGTCGGCGGGGAGGGTGTCGCCGTTGTCGAGTTGCACACCGGTGACGCTGTCGGCGGTCGTGTCGACAGCGGTCACGCTGCGGGCCAGGTGGACTGTCACGTGGCGGCGGACGAGTTCTTCCTGGACACGGAAGGCCATGTCGGGGTCCAGGGCCGGCATGACTTGTGGCAGGCGTTCCACGAGCGTCACCTGGAGGCCGGCTTCGGTGAGTTGTTCGGCCATTTCGAGTCCGATGAACCCGGAGCCGACCACGACCGCGGTCTTGGCTCGGCGGGTGAGGATCCAGGCCCGGATGGCCTCAGCGTTCTGCACGTTGCGGACGGTGAACACCCCGGGGGCGTCGACGCCGGGGATGGGCGGGAGGATGCTGCGGGCTCCGGTGGCCAGGACGAGGGTGTCGTAGGTGTCGGTGAACTCTGTCCCGGTGGCCAGGTCGACGACCCGAATCGTCCGGGTGGGGTGATCAACGGAGACCACTTCGTGTCCGGTGCGGATGTTCATGTTGTAGCGCTTGGCGAACCAGGCGGGGTCGCGGGGGTGCAGCTCGTCGGCGTCGGCGACCTGGCCGCCGACGTAGTAGGGGAGCCCGCAGCCGGAGTAGGAGATGTCACGGTCGCGGTCGTAGACGACGATCTCGAGTTGTTCGTCGTTGCGGCGCGCCTTCGCACCCACGGAGGTGCCGGCGGCGACGGCGCCGATGATCACCAACCGCCGGACGGGGTGGATGGCGGGCTGGGACGGGGCAGTGCTGGGCATGGTGAACCTCCACGGAACGGTGGCACGACGATGAGACGCCAAGGTGACCGGCAGGCAACCAGGCGGTGACCGGCCCGCCGCGATTGGCTAGCTGGCGGGTGCGAGTTCGGCGATCAGGGCTTCGACGCGTCCGCGGATCTTGTCGCGGATCGGGCGAACAGCTTCGATGCCCTGCCCGGCCGGGTCGTCGAGGACCCAGTCCTCGTAGCGTTTGCCCGGGTAGAACGGGCACGCGTCGCCGCAGCCCATGGTGATCACCACGTCGGAGGCCTTCACCGCATCCGTGGTGAGGATCTTGGGCTGCTCGTTGGCGATGTCGATGCCCTCTTCGGCCATCGCGAGGACGGCCATGGGGTTGACCGCATCGGCGGGCGTGGAGCCGGCCGACAGCACCTCGATCCGGCCCTGGCCGAGGTGGCGCAGGTAACCGGCAGCCATCTGGGAACGGCCGGCGTTGTGGATGCACACGAACAGGACGGTGGGCTTGCTCATCTACGCAACTCCTCGAGTCTTCCGGCGGAGGCGTCTCCGCCGGGCTTGACACCAATGATAGCTCAGTTACTATTGCCGCAATCGTTGTGGAGGTAAAGCCGAATGTCAATCTGGAACCTTGAAGACAGGGCACGAGCCTACGCCGCGCTCGGGGACCCGTCCCGGCTGGCGATCATCGGCCTGCTGGCGAACGCCGACCTGGCCTCCGGCGAGCTGGGGAACCAGCTGGACATCCCGACCAATCTGGTTGCGCACCATCTGCGCGTGCTGGAGGAGGCCGGGCTGATCCTGCGCAGACGATCCGAGGGTGACGGCCGCCGGACCTACGTCACCCGTACGCCCGCCTGCAACCAGTTGCTCGGCGCACCCAGTCACCTGCCGCGCCCACACAAGGTGGCGTTCATCTGCTCGCAGAACTCCGCCCGCTCCCAGCTCGCCGAGTCCTACTGGCGAACCGTCAGCGACATCCCGGTGCTGTCGGCTGGCACCCACCCCGCAAGCCGTGTCCATCCCCGCGCGATCACGGTGGGGCGGCGGCACGGCCTCGACCTCACCACTGCCCGGCCCCGGCTCGCCGCCGACGTGCTCAGTGGTGACGAGCTGGTCATCGCCGTGTGTGACCGCGCATACGAAGACCTCGACAACCAACCGCTGCACTGGTCGGTCCCCGACCCTGCCCTCGCCGAGAACATGAGTGCTTTCGAGGGCGCCTACGACGACATCGCCGGCCGGATCACCCGGCTGGCCGCCAGCTTCGAAGGAGAAGCCTCATGACCACCGCCCCACACCCTGTCTCGGAACGCAGCTGGGAAAGCCTGCACACCCCCGAGAAACTCGCCCTCAAGCAGGCCTCGGCCCGCCTGGCCGACGACTTCGCCGGCCTGTACGGCAAGGAGACCATCGAACGCTTCCTGGCCAGCTCCTTCGACCAGTTCGCCGATCACGCCAAGGTGACCAGATTCCTGCCGCTGCTGGCCGAACGGTTCGCCCATCAACGCCTCCAGGCCCTGGCCCGCGTCGAAGGGCTCCATGACGACGGCAAACCCGTCGTGTTGTTCCTGTGCACCCACAACGCGGGCCGCTCACAGATGGCACTCGGGTTCTTCCAGGCGCTCACCGGCGACAACGCCGTCGCGTGGTCGGGTGGCTCCGAGCCGGGCATCGAGGTCAATCCGGCTGCGATCGCCGCCATGGCCGAGCGCGGCATCGACATCTCCAGGGAGTTCCCCAAGCCGTGGACGGACGAGACGGTCCGGGCCGCCGATGTCGTGGTCACGATGGGCTGCGGGGATGCCTGCCCGATCTTCCCCGGCAAGCGATACGAGAACTGGGACGTCGAGGACCCAGCAGGACAAAGCGTCGAAGACGTCCGCCCCATCCGCGACGAAGTCGAACGCCGCGTCCGCACCCTGATGGCGTCGTTGAGCCTGTAGCGGGCAGTCGGCAGCTCTGACGTCCTCGCTTCGGGCGGCCAGGCCGCCAGAGGGCCGACGCTAGAGTCTCGGCGGGTGGTGCTCGAACGCGAGTGTGTGTCCGCTCAGGTCGAGGTGGGCCACGACGCTGGCGCCGGGCTTGAGCTGCATGACCGGCATGCCGAGCGCAGTGAGCATCGTGGGAAGCACGGGTCTGTGCCCGCAAATCGCCAGGGGTGTTCCGCTTGCCAGGGTCTGCTCGATGAACCGGCTCATCAGCTTGTCCACGGCCTTTAGGTTGAGGTCGGCCTGCTCCTCACTGAGGGTGGCCCAGCCCTCGACTTCCAGCTGCTCGGCAGTGGCATAGGGCAGGAGGGTCTTGACGCACCGCGTTGAGGTGGAGGACGCCAACCGGGAAACTCCGTAGGCCATCAACAAAGGCTTGAGGGCGCTGGCTTGGCGGCGTCCGCGGGCGGTCAGCGGACGGGCCTGGTCACGGCTACTCCAATCTGAGCGTGCCATCGCCTTGCCGTGCCGGGCGATCAGGATCGGCACGGTGTCGTCCACGGCAATGCCTCGCCGGATCACGTGTTCCTGCTCTGTGCCCGCCACGTGACCAGCCGCCACCTCGGCCGGGAGCCAAGCAAGGTGGTCGATTCCGTCCCCAACGGAGGAGATGGCGCCAGGGATCGGTCGGGCACGCCACCAAGCAACGGGCTGGGCACCGTCAGGGACAGGCGCCGTTTCGATCGGGGTGCCGAGCCGGATCCCTAGGTGTGCGTCCGTCCGGGCGGCGCGCGCTGCACACGAGGCGAGGAATTCGTCCGGGCCAACAGACTGCACCGGTAGTCGCCAGCCGTTGCCGTGGCCGTGTTGAACCATCAAGACGTCGATCGCGTCGGCATCGCCGCGGACCACCACGGCACCCGCAGCCGAAGGTCTCTTCGCCGCCGGTGACCCCATGGCAGAAGCATGCCCGCCACTAGCGCCTCAGTACCACCGTGGTCACCTTCCCTGGGCGCGGAGGCGACGGGCTTCCCGTCCAGCTTCGGGCGAGCTTGGCAGTTACTGGGAGCGGCTGCGGGCGGACCTTGCGACCCGTACAGTTCAGTACGTATTGAATCAATAAGGATTGGAGCGACCGTCGTGGACGGCTGGACGGTGTACCTGGTGCTGTCGGTGGTGTTGTTCGGGCTGTCGTTCCTGTCCGGAATGATGGGCCTGGGTGTGGCGTTCATCGCGACCCCGGTGTTGGCGATGTTCGGCATGGACCTGAAGAACGAGATCATGCCGCTGTCGTTGTGGTTGAACGGGGTCACGGCGATCTCCAGCGCGGTGGCTTTCGCCCGCAAGAAGATGATCGACTGGCGTACGGCCATCCCGCTGCTGATCGTGACCACGATTGCGGCGCCGATCGGGGTGTGGCTGCTGCAGTTCACCTCCACGAACCTGTTGTGGTGGCTGTATGTGGCGGTGCTGCTCTTCCTGGCCTGGAGGATGGCGTTCCCGCCGACCCAGGACGACTCCGCGCCTTCGAGGGTCACCGATGTCACGCGCTGGAAGGCCGCCGGTGCTAGTTCGGGAATCGGGGTGTTTGCCGGCCTCCTGGGTGTGGGGCCGGGCTTCTTGATGATGCCGACCCTGGTGCTGCTCGGCTTCGCGGCCCGCACCGCTGCGGCCACCAACAGCGTCGTTGTGACCCTCCCGTCCTTCTCCGCGTTCATCGCTCATCTGCCCGAGGCCCGGTTCGACTGGACCCTGCTGGTGATGACCACCATCGCCGCCATCGCCGGTGCCCAGTGGGGGTCCCGGTTCATGGCAAACCGGGTTAAGAGCCTCACCTTGACCCGGATCTTCGCCGTAGCGCTCGTCCTGCTCGCCGCGCAACGCGTGTTCGCCCTCCTTGGCTGACTTGACACTCTTCCCCGAGCGGAGCATTGTTCAAACATGGTTGATTCAAGATCCACTGAACAACGGGTGGCTGCGGCGGCACTGCTCACGGCTGTCGCGGATCCGATCCGACTCCAGTTGCTGCACCTGCTGGTCGGCCAGACCCGCTGTGTGTGTGATCTGCAGCCCGAGCCGGCGATCCCGGGCAACCTGCTGAGCTACCACCTGAAGGTGCTGCGCGAGGCCGGCCTGATCGAGGGCGCCAAGCGCGGGCGTTGGATCGACTACTCCCTCACCGACGGCGCGCTGGAGCGCCTGCACGCGGCACTGCCCGATCCGGCAGCGGTGGCACGGCAGCTGACAGTCGTCGGATGACCACAGCCACCCGACCCGACTCCCGCCGCCGGTTGATCCAACGCTGGGCAGCCCTTGCGCTCGCCGCTGTCGCCTGGTGGGTGCTGTACGCGGTCAACCAGCCATTCTGGGATTGGCTGATCGGGGGAGTGTTCGGCCTCGACCTGGCCTCCCGGCTGGGGAGTGGGGTGCACTTCTTCTTCTACGACACGGTGAAGATCATCCTTCTCCTGGCCGGCATCATCTTCCTCGTCACGGTGGCGCGCTCGTTCATGAGCGTGGAACGCACCCGCGCCCTTCTCGGCGGCAAACGAGAGGGCATCGGCAACGTCCTGGCGGCCGGCCTCGGTGTGGTGACCCCGTTCTGTTCGTGCAGTGCCGTGCCCGCGTTCATCGGCTTCGTCGCCTCCGGCATCCCCCTGGGGGTGACGATGAGCTTCCTGATCGCCAGCCCGCTGATCAACGAGGTCGCGATCGCCCTCCTGCTGGGTCTGTTCGGGCTGGGCCCGACCCTGATGTATGTCGGCGCGGGGCTCGTGATCGCGATCCTGGCCGGCTACACCATCGGCCGGCTGAAGCTCGAGCGGTGGGTGGAGCCGTTCGTGTTTGAGACGAAGCTTCGTGGCCAGGTCATCGAATCCACCGCCGGCCTGTCCTGGGACGACCGGATCCAGATGGGTGTCGAGGAGGTCGGCTCGATCCTGCGCAAGATCTGGCCCTACCTTCTGGTCGGCATCGGGCTCGGCGCGGCCATTCACGGCTGGGCCCCAGAGGACTTCTTCGCCGCCTACGCCGGCGCCGACAATCCCTTCGCGGTCCTGATCGCGGTCGTCATCGGCGTCCCGTTGTACTCCAACGCCGCTGGGATCCTGCCGCTGATCGACGCGCTGTACGCCAAGGGCCTGCCGATGGGCACCCTGCTGGCGTTCATGATGGCCACCGTCGCCCTCAGCCTGCCCGAGATGATCCTGCTGCGCCGGGTGCTCAAGCCCAAGCTGATCGCCGTCTTCGTGTCCGTCACCGCCGTGGGCATCATCGCCGTCGGCTACCTGTTCAACGCCATTCTGTAACCACGAACAAGAAAGAACCGACAGTGAACATCAAGATCCTCGGCCCGGGCTGCGCCAACTGCGTCAACCTCGAGAAGGCCGCCAAGCAGGCCGCCTCAGAACTCGGCATCGCCGCCACGTTCGAGAAGGTCACCGACTACGCCGACATCTACTCCTACGGCATCATGAGCACCCCCGGCCTGGTCGTCGACGAGCAGGTTGTCCTCTCCGGTCGAGTCCCCACCGCCCGCCAGGTCAAGGAACTCCTGGCCCCCTTGGTTGGCTGAGACCGCCTGCGCACTTGCCCCACCGGCAGGCGCAAGAATGCCGGTAGCCCGAGCCTGCGCGCCCGGTCGCCTGGACGACCGGAGGCGCTTCACGTTGGAAATGGAGAACGATCAAGGATGCTCATCGCTGCCGAGCGTGTGCTGTTACCCACCCACCCCGATTTCGTGGCCGGCTGGGTCGAGGTCGACGGTGACACCATCACCGCGGCAGGCGAAGGCGCACCGCCGCGCCCAGCCGACCTGACCGTCACGGGGAGCCTGGTTCCCGGCTTTGTGGACGTCCATTGCCACGGCGGGGGCGGCGCCGCGTTCGCAACCGACGACCCGGCCGATGTCGACACCGCGATCCTGGCGCACCGCGCCACCGGCACCACCTCCGTGGTCGCCTCCCTCATCACGGCATCGATCCCCGTCCTGCACCGCCAGATCGCCATCCTCGCCGAACGGGTCCGGGCCGGAGACCTGGCTGGCATCCACCTCGAAGGCCCGTGGCTCGCGCCAACCTTCAAGGGCGCGCACTCCCCGGGACTGCTGTCCGATTCGGTCGCCGACGTCGTGGCCGAGCTGCTCGCATCAGCGGGCGGGGCAGTCAAGATGGCGACGATCGCACCTGAGCTGCCGGGCGCCATGGCAGCGATCCCGGTCATGATTGCCGGCGGGTGCCTGCCGGCAATCGGACACACCGCCGCCGACTACCCCACGGCCAAGGCCGCGATCGACGCTGGCGCAACAGGGGCGACCCACATATTCAACGCCATGCCGCCGGTCGGCCACCGCGACCCAGGCCCGATCCTGGCCTTCCTCGAGGATCCCAGGGTCCGGGCTGAACTCATCTTCGACGGCATCCACGTCACTCCCGAACTCGCGGCCTTCGTGATGCGGATCATCCCGGACCGAGTAGTCCTCATCACCGACGCCATGGCTGCTGCCGGAGCCCCCGACGGGGACTACATGCTCGGCGACCTGCCGGTCGAGGTTCGCGACCGCGTCGCACGCCTGGCAGGCAAGCCCACGATCGCCGGCAGCACGCTCACCCTCGACTGGGCGGTCCGCAACGCTGTGGCGCAAGGGATCCCGCTTGCCCAGGCGGTCCGCAGCGCCACCAGCGTCCCGGCCGACTACCTCAGTCTCGGCGGTGTGGGACGGATCGCTGTGGGCAACAAGGCTGACCTGGTCACCCTCGGCGACGACGCGGTCGTCACGGGGGTCATGTACCGCGGCGTCTGGCAGTAGCAACCCAGAAGCGCGCGACCTCGGGAGCCTTCCCTGGGCCGCACCCGGTCCAACCCCCGTCGGATTGAGACTCATCGATCCGACGGGGCTAGAGTACGTATTGATAGTCGTCGATGTACCAAATGGAGGAATGACCATGGTCAGTATTCGTGTCTTCGAGCCAGCCCTGTGCTGCAACACCGGGGTGTGCGGTGAGGACGTGGACCAGGCGCTGGTGGACTTCAGCGCCGACCTCGACTACTTCAAGCAGCAAGGCATCGACATCGCCAGACACAACCTGGCCAACGACCCGTCCTCCTTCGTTGACAACGCCATCGTGATGAACTTCCTCAACGCCGCCGGCTCCGAAGGCCTCCCTCTGGTCCTGGTCGACGACGTCACCGTGCTGACCGGCCGGTACCCGACCCGGAACATGCTCGCCCGCTACGCTGGGCAAGCGGCCACGCTTCGACCCCGGATCAACCTGGTGACCGCCGGTGGTGGCGGTTGCTGCGGCGGCAGCGGCGGTTGCTGAGACTCTGGCCATGAACTTCCTGACTGAGCCCACCCGCTTCATCTTCTTCACCGGCAAGGGCGGGGTGGGCAAGACCTCCATCGCCTGCGCGACCGCGCTACAGCTGGCTGAAGCCGGCCGAAGGGTGCTGCTGGTCAGCACCGATCCCGCCTCCAACGTCGGCCAGGTGTTCGGCCAGACGATCGGCAACACCATCACGCCGCTGACCTCGGTTCCGGGCCTCGACGCACTCGAGATCGACCCGGAGCAGGCAGCTGCGGAGTACCGCGAACGGATCATCGGCCCGGTACGAGGCCTGCTGCCCGAACCGGAGATCGCCTCCATCACCGAGCAGCTCTCCGGCTCGTGCACCACCGAGATCGCGTCGTTCAACGAGTTCACCGGCCTGCTGGCCGACCCGAGCCTTGTCGCCGACTACGACAACGTCATCTTCGACACCGCCCCCACCGGCCACACCATCCGACTCCTGAAGCTGCCCGGCGACTGGACCGGCTTCCTGGATGCCGGCAAGGGCGACGCCTCATGCCTCGGGCCGCTGTCCGGCCTCGAGAAACAACGCAAGCTTTACAGCGGAGCAGTCGAAGCGTTGGCCGACCCGTCCATGACCCGGCTGGTATTGGTCGCGCGAGCCCAAGCCTCCAGCCTGGTCGAGATCGCCCGGACGGCCGAGGAGTTGACCACCACCGGCATCAAGCCCAGCAACGTGGTCATCAACGGCGTCCTGCCCACCAACGCCGGAGCCAACGACAGCCTCGTCCTCGCCATCCGCGATCGCGAACGGGCAGCAGTCGCTGACATGCCGGTCTCCCTGGCCGGCGTCCCGCGGGACATCATCGAACTCAAGCCCGAGAACATGGTCGGCCTGGCTGCGTTGCGATCCCTGTTTGAGGGCACCACCGCCGTCCCGAGCGAAGCCATCGCAGTACCTCAGGAAGACATCGCGCCCACGCTCGATGCCATGGTCGACGAGCTTGCCGCCGATGGGCACGGGCTGATCTTGTGCATGGGCAAAGGCGGAGTCGGGAAGACCACCATCGCCTCGGCGATCGCTACCCGCCTGGCCGAGTTGGGCCACGACGTCCACCTCACGACGACGGATCCGGCCGGCCACCTGGAGAACACGATGGGGGATGGGTGCGGGCTGCCGAGTCTCAGCATGTCCCGGGTCGATCCGCAGCGGGCCGTCAAGGAGTACCGCGAGCACGTGATGGCCACGAAGGGCAAGAACCTGGACGATGCGGGTCGGGCCCTGCTTGCGGAGGACCTGATGTCGCCGTGCACCGAGGAAGTCGCGGTGTTCCAGCAGTTCTCCCGCCTCGTCAACGAGGCTCGCCGCAAGTTCGTGGTGATGGACACCGCACCCACTGGGCACACCCTGCTGCTGATGGACGCCGCCGGCTCCTACCACCGCGAGATCGAACGCAACATGCCTGCCGGCACCCTCTACACCACCCCGATGATGCGCCTGCAGGACCCCGACTACACCAAGATCCTGCTCGTGACCCTCCCGGAAACCACCCCGGTCCTGGAAGCCAGCATCCTGGAGGACGACCTCAAACGGGCCGGCATCCAGCCTTGGGCCTGGGTCGTCAACCAATCCCTCACGGCCTCGGATACCACCTCACCACTTCTGCGGCACCGCGCCAGCCAGGAACACGGCCCCCTCGACGCCGTACGGGCCCGCGCCCGCCGGCTGGCCATCGTGCCGCTCCTCCAGGAGGAACCAACCGGACCCAGGCGCCTCGCCATGCTGGCGTCCTAGGTGGCTCGCAAGACTCCAACCAACGGCGGTGCGCAGACCCGGCCCCGCCCACACATCGCTCGTCGCTCAAAGGAGACCCGACAACAATGCTGAATCCCACCATCCAGGCACCGGCCCAGGCCGAAGCCGGGGCCCTCGCCGCGGCGGCCGCGCTCGGCGCCGCACTCAAGGCGAGCCCCGAGTTCACTGCACTTCTCGCTGCCGATCAGGCGATCTCCCTCGACCCTGAGGCGGAGGCCGCGATCGCGGCGTTCGACCGCCTCCAGCAGCAGTTGAGGACCGAGATCACGACGGGGCTTCTCCAGGAATCCCAGCGGGCTGAACTGGCCCACTGCCAGCAGGCCCTGTACGCCGTCCCCTCGGTGGCGGCGTATGTGGCGGCAACCGAAGCCTTCGAGGCCGTCTGCCGCGAAACGGCGTCCATCGTCAGCACCGAGATCGGCATGGACTTCGCCGCCAACAGCCGCTCCGGCGGCTGCTGCGGCTGACGGGAGATAGACACAATGCTCTCAACCGAACTGCGCGACGCAGCCCTCGCGTTCAGCCACGCCCTCCGCGAGGCCCCGGCCGTCGCCGACTATGTCGCCGCAAGCACAGCGTTAGCAGAAGATCCGTCCGCGCAGCAGGTCATGCTCGCTCTGCAGGGCCCGCAAGCCAGCTACCTGCGCACCCAGCAGGCGGGCCTCACCCCAAGCCAGGAACAGGTGGACCAACTCCGCCGCTGCCAGGCAGCCGTCCGGGCGAACGAGGTGCTCATGAACCACCTTCGGGCCACGAACACCGTGAAGAAGTTCCTCCCGGTCGCGGCCCGCGAGGTCAGCGCTTCGCTCGGCGCGGACTATGTCAGCATGATCGCACCGCCGAGCAGCTGCTGAGACGGGTCAGGCGGCCGGCTTGCGGCCCTCGATCGATGCCGACACCACGTAGTCGGTGATCGGTGCGCCGGGGGCCCACTCGGCCATGAAGGCCTTGCTCTCCTCCTTGGGTGCCACCACGACCTGCTCAAAGCCGGCCTCCTGGAGCAGCCGTTCGACCACGCCGACTTCCTCCGCACCCGAGATGCAGCTGGACAGCAGCGCCATGTCGTCGCGCACCTCGTCAGGGATCTTGGCGAAGGCAACAACGTCGGAGACGGCCAGCCGGCCACCCGGGCGCAGCACCCGGAAGGCCTCGGCGAAGACGTCGACCTTGTCCGGTGACAGGTTGATCACGCAGTTGGAGATGATCACGTCGACACTGGCATCAGCCACCGGCAGGTGCTCAATCTCGCCCAGCCGGAACTCGACGTTGTCGTAGCCGTCCTGTTGGGCGTTGGCGCGGGCCTTGCTGATCATCTGCGCGGTCATGTCCACCCCGATGACCCGTCCGCCCGGGCCCACCTGGCGGGCGGCCAGGAAGCAGTCGAAGCCGGCGCCGCTGCCCAGGTCGAGCACGATCTCGCCTGGCTGCAGGTTGGCGATCGCCTGCGGGTTGCCGCAACCGAGCCCGAGGTTCGCGCCCTCGGGAACGGCGACGAGATCCTGCGGGGAGTAGCCGAGCTGAAGAGACAGAAGTTGGGGTGTTTGGGCGCCTGGCGTGCAGCACGAGGTGTCGCAGCAGCCGGACGAGGATTCGGCGATCTGGCCGTAGTTCTCGCGGACGGCTTCACGGATCTGGTCGCTATCGGTCGTGCTCACTTCTCTTCTCCATCAGCAGCAGCTCAGTTGGAGGACGCCGGCGATCGCCTGGATCGCCTCGGGCACCACCCGGTAGTAGACGGTTGTCCCTTGACGGTCCTTGGTGACCAAGCCCGAGTCCAGCAAGGTGCGCAGGTGGAAACTCACGGTCGGCTCGGTCAGATTCAGCAGGGGTGCCAGCTCCCTGGTGGATGCCCCATGGCCAAGCCGGTCCAGCAGCAGGCTCACCACACGGAGCCTCACCGGATCCGCCAACGCCTTGAGGCGGACGGCCAGGGCGACCGCGTCGTCATCAGACAGCCCGGGGGACTCCTCCAGCGTCGGGCAACAGATCGGCTGGGTATCCAGCAGCATCGGCAGCGTCTTGGGCACGCACCCATCCTTCCACTGATTAGACAAATATCAAAGCAACACGGGTTGTCGATTGCCGGTTGATGGTGATCTGGATCAGTCGAGGGGCCTTCGCCCCGGATCGTGGACACGGTTGTGGTTGATTACGCCGCGGTGGGCAGCGTAGTGGCCCGGTGGGCCTCGTAGGTGGATGGGGATTGGTGGCCGCACCAGGAGTGGCGGCGGCGGGTGTTGTAGCGGGTGG
>Ga0102832_1000732_pt1 | contig 38437 bp, 39 predicted proteins | sample EBPBio282013_DNA_FD_88942 | JGI IMG/M metagenome (GOLD analysis project Ga0102832, IMG submission 88942) | Wastewater treatment Type I Accumulibacter community from EBPR Bioreactor in Madison, WI, USA - Reactor 2_5/28/2013_ DNA (Illumina Assembly) | ecosystem: Engineered > Bioreactor > EBPR >... | reverse complement strand
TGTGGTTGGCGTCTTGCGACTCGCCACTGGCTCCCTCCACCTTCATGAACATGTCTACGGCCATGCGATTGCTCCTTTCTTGCTGGCAACAGATCTGAGCGGATTTTGCACGGCAGATCCGCTGCAGCCTCCCTAGATCAGGGGAGTTCGGGTCGCCGTTTTTGTAACGGCGAATTCACGAAATGGCTCGGGGCGAACGGGCTTGGCCCGGCCCCCGGGGGAACTTGCTCTAGAACGGAATGTCGTCTTCCATGTCGTCGAAGCCGGTGGACGACTTCGGCGCCGGCTTCGGTGCCGGGGCGCTGCGCGGCGCCGGCGCACTGCGCGGGGCCGGCGCGCCGCCGCCGCCGCCGCCCATCTCGTCGCCGCCGCCACCGCCCTCGCGGCCGCCCAGCAGTTGCATCTGGTCGGCGATGATCTCGGTGGTGTACTTGTCGACGCCGTCCTTGTCGGTCCACTTGCGGGTCTTCAGCCGGCCTTCCACGTAGACCGGGCGGCCCTTCTTCAGGTATTCGCCGGCGATCTCGGCCAGGCGGTCGTAGAAGACCACGCGGTGCCATTCGGTTTCTTCCTGGCGCTCGCCGCTGGTCTTGTCCTTCCACTGGCGGCTGGTGGCCAGCGTGACGTTGCAGATCGCCGAGCCGCTGGGCGCGTAGCGCACCTCGGGGTCGCGGCCCAGGTTGCCGATGAGGATGACTTTGTTGACCGAGGCCATGGCGTGCTCCGCGCGGTGATGGGATGGGGATGCGGCCGATTATCCGTGCCGGGTTCGCCGCGCCGCCATGCCCCGGGCGGGCGCCCCCGTCGGCGGGCCCCCGTTTCAGTGGCGCAGCCACAGGATCAGCAGCACCGCGGACAGGCACATCACGCCGTTCATCAGGCTGATGAGCACCGCACGGTCGAGCCGGCCGCCGCAGCCGCGGTCGCGCTCGAACAGCCACAGCGCCATCGTCAGGTTGGCCATCATCCAGGTGCCCCAGGTCCACAGCGAATGCTGCGAGGTGTCGCCGCTGGCGTGGATGGCCCACAGCGTCGGCAGGTAGGCGAACACGCGGGCGCCGTTGCACAGCAGGAAGGCGGCATCCAGCAGCCGCCGCGCCAGCGGCGCGGCCGCGGCGGCGGCGGCCGTGGCGGTGCCCGGCAAGGCGGGCATGGTTTCGGTGCTGTCGTTCATGGCGTCACCAGCCAGACGTGGGTGAGCCCGCCGTCGGCCAGGCGGTTGGCCGCCGCGGCGGCCAGGCGCAGGTCGTTGCCGCGCACCAGCACGGGGGTCTGCGACGGCAAGTCGCGCGCGGCCTGCAGGCCCCAGCTGATGCCCACGGCCTGCTCGACCGCCTCGGCGCCGCAGCAGCCGACCTCGATCTCGATCGCGTCGGCACCCAGCGCGTCGGCGAGCTGGCGGGCCTGCGCGGCGCTGGCGTAGCGGCCGGCGCGGGTGCGCGCGCCGGGGTCGGCCGGCTCGGTGCCGGCGGCCGCGGGGGCGACGCTGCCGTCGTTGTCCAGCAGCGGCGGGATCACGCTGGTCGGGCCCACGCGGACCGTGGCGTCGGCGGCCGTCGCCGCGGCAGTGGGCTCGCCGTCGCCACCGCCGCCACCGCCGCAAGCCGCCAGGGCGGCGGCGAGCAGGCAGACGCAGGAACGGCAAACGATGGCGGATGTGATGGTTCGCATGGCGGCTTCTCCCCGTTGGCACGCCCGATCGGCGTGTCGCCAGTGAAGCGCCGGGCGGCGGGCAAGTCCTCAAGCCGCGCTGAAGATGTTCTGAATCGGCCTCAGGAAAGGCTGAACGCCGGCCTCAAAGCCCCAGTTGCCGGCGCTGCTGCGCCGTGCGGGCATCGATGTCGGCCAGCAGGCGCTGCAGGCGGGCGTCGCTGCGCAGCGGCGCCAGCGCCGGGTCCAGCCGCAGCCACCAGCCGCGGCGCAAGCCGGCGCCGACGGCGCGCTCCAGCGCCGCCGGCACCTCGGCCGGCCGGCCGCGCAGCGCCAGCAGCCGGGCGCGGTGGAAGTCCAGCATGGGCCAGCGGTTGCCTTGCGCGGCCAGCGCGTCCAGCTGGCGTTCGACGGCGTCCAGCGTGGCCGCCGCGGCCTGCGTTTGGCCGAGCTGGTGTTGCACGGTGGCCAGGTTCAGCGGCCGGTGCCAGCCCTGGAACACGAACCAGGCGTCCGGCGCCTCGGTCTGCTGGCCGCGCGCGTTGGCGACGTCCTGGCTGCGCTGCAGCAGGCCGGCGTCCAGCGGCAACCCGGCCAGAGCGCGCACGAAGCACAGGTCCGTGAAGACGGCGCCGCGGTCGGCGGCCTGCGTGGTCAGCGCCAGCGCGCTCGGCGGCTCGCCGCGGGCCGCCGGGTCGGACCGCGCCGCCCAGGCGTAGGCGGCGTGCACCGGCAGCCAGTCGGTGGCGGGCAGGTGCTGCAACGCCTGGGCGAAGGCGGCGGCCGCGTCGTCGGGGCGCTGCAGGTCGAGGTACAGCCAGCCCAGTTCGTGCCACAGGTAAGGCCGCCGCGGCTCCAGCGCCAGCGCCTGGCGGTAGCCGGCCACCGCCTGCACCAGCTCGCCGGTGGCATAGCCCAGCATGCCCAGGCCCCAGGCGCCGTTCGGGTAGCGCGGGTCGAGCGCAATGGTGCGACGGAAGGCCTGGGCCGCCGCCTCGTGCCGGCCGGCCAGCAGTTGCGCGATGCCCAGCCGCTCGACCACCGCGGGGGACAAGGGGTTGAGCGCGGCGGCGCGCTCGAAGTGGTCGATGGCCTTCAGCGGCCGGCCGTCCTGGAACTCGACGATGCCCCAGCTCATGTGCGCCTGGGCGTAGTTGGGCTGCAGTTCGACGGCGCGCGCCAGCAGGCGGCGGGCGACGTCGAGCTCGCCGGCAAACTCGTGCAGCAGCGCCTGGCCGGTGATGGCGTCGGCGGCGTCGGGTTCGAGCGCCAGCGCGCGCTCGAACAGCGGCGTCGCGCGCGCGATGGCCGGCGGCAAGTCGAGCCCGGCACCGGTGGTGGCCTGGCCCATCCAGGTCCAGGCCAGGCCGACGTAGTTGCGGGCGAAGCCCGGGTCGGCGTCGACGCCGCGTTGGAAGTAGATGCGGGCGCGCTCGAAAGCCTCCGGCGTGCGGGGGCGCCAGGCGTTCTCGCCCAGCACGTACAGCTCGTAGGCCTCGCTGGGGCCGGGCTGCGCGCGCTCGCCGGCCAGCGGCGGCAGGCCCAGCGCGGCGGCCACCTCGGCGGCGACGGCCAGCGGCAACTGCGACACCACCGCCGGCGAACGCTCGAAGCGCCGCCGCCAGTGCTCGGCCGGCGGCGCGGCGGCGGCGTCGAGCAGCCGCAGGTCGAGCTGCAGCAGGCTGCCCTGGCGCTGCAGGCTGCCCAGCAGCAGGTGGCGCACGCCCAGGCGCTGCGCCAGCCCGGCCGGCTGGGCTTCGGCATCGGCGGGCACGGCGAGCACCGAATCGGCCGCCAGCACCGCCAGGTCGGCATGACGGCCGAGCGCGCGGATCACGTCCAGCGCCAGCCCTTGCGCCAGCGCCTGCTCGGCGCCGTGGCGGTCGCGAAACGGCAGCACCGCCAGCCGTGGCACGGCCTGCGGCGCCGCCGGCCGGGTGAGCCGCCAGCCGGCGATGGCCACCGCGGTGGCGGCGGCGGCGCCCAGGCCCAGACGCTGCAGCCAGCGGCGGCGCGGCGGGCCGGGCGCTGGCGGCGCCGGGTTGGGCCCGGGCAAGGCGGTGGGCGCCGCGGCGACTGTCGGGACCGGCGCGGCGAAGGGCGCTGCGGCGCGTGGCGGTGGCTCCTGCGTTGCCACCGTGACCGGCGCCGGCGCCGGCGTCGTCACCGGCGGGCTCACGGGCGCCACCAACCGGTAGCCCTTGCGGTGCACGGTCTGGATGTAGGTCGGCTCGGCCGCGGTGTCGCCGAGCTGCCGGCGCAGTTGCGCCACCGCCTGGTAGACCGAGTTGGGCGTGACCACCAGGTCGCGCCAGACTTCGTCGAGCAACTCCTGCGTCAGCACCACCTGGCCGGCGCGGCGCGCCAGCATCAGCAGCAGCTTCATCTGCTGCGGTTCGAGCTTGACCACGCGGCCCTCGGCCACGATCTCGTCGGCGTCGCCGTCGACCCGCCAGCGCCCGATGGTCCATTGCGCTCCCGGCTGGATGTCCATGCGCACCTCGCTCCGGCTCCCCTGGCGCCGGCTTAGCTGCCGGCGGCATTGTGGATCGTGCGGGTAGCATCGCCGCCGTGAGTGCCGTGCCCCAGCCGTCCGCCGATCCTGCCGCGATCTTGCATCAGGTCTACGGTTATGCGGCGTTCCGCGGCCCGCAGCAGGCCATCGTCGAGCACGTGGCCGCCGGCGGCGACGCGCTGGTGCTGATGCCCACCGGCGGCGGCAAGAGCCTGTGCTACCAGGTGCCGGCCATCCAGCGCCACCGCGCCGGCCACGGCGTGACGGTGGTGGTGAGCCCGCTGATCGCGCTGATGCACGACCAGGTGGGCGCGCTGGAAGAGCTGGGCGTGCATGCCGCGTTCCTGAACAGCACGCTCGACGGCGACGAGGCGCGCCGCGTCGAGCGCGAGCTGCTGGCCGGCCGCCTGGTGATGCTCTACGCCGCGCCCGAGCGGCTGCTGACGCCGCGCTTCCTGGCGATGCTCGACTCGCTGCACGAACGCGGCCGGCTGTCGCTGTTCGCGATCGACGAAGCGCATTGCGTCAGCCAGTGGGGGCACGACTTCCGCGAAGATTACCTCGGTCTGTCCGCCCTGCACGAGCGTTATGCCGACGTGCCGCGCCTGGCGCTGACGGCCACCGCCGACGCCCATACGCGCGCCGACATGGTCGAGCGGCTGGCGCTGCGCGAGGCGCGGCTCTTCATCAGCAGCTTCGACCGGCCGAACATCCGCTACACCATCGTCGAGAAGGACGAGCCCAAGCAGCAACTGCTGCGCTTCTTGCGCGACGAGCACGAGGGCGACGCCGGCATCGTCTACTGCCAGAGCCGCAAGAAGGTGGAAGAGATCGCCGCCTGGCTGAGCGCGCAAGGCGTGGCCGCGCTGCCCTACCACGCCGGGCTGGACGCCGACGTGCGCCGCCGCCACCAGGACCGCTTCCTGCGCGAAGACGGCCTGGTGATGGTGGCGACCATCGCCTTCGGCATGGGCATCGACAAGCCCGACGTGCGCTTCGTCGCCCACCTCGACCTGCCCAAGAACATCGAGGGCTACTACCAGGAGACCGGCCGCGCCGGCCGCGACGGCGAGAGCGCCGACGCCTGGATGGCCTACGGCCTGGCCGACGTGGTCAACCAGCGCCGCATGATCGACGAAGGCGAGGCCGAGGAAGAGTTCAAGCGATTGCAGCGCGCCAAGCTCGATGCGCTGCTGGCGCTGGCCGAGGCGCACGACTGCCGGCGCGTGCGGCTGCTCGCGTACTTCGGTGAAGCGTCCGAGCCCTGCGGGAACTGCGACAACTGCCTGCATCCGCCGGCCACGTGGGACGCGACGGAGGCCGCACGCAAGCTGCTGTCGTGCATCTACCGCTTCCGCCAGGTGACGGGCTTGAGCTTCGGCGCCGGCCACCTGATCGACGTGCTGCGCGGCAAGATGACCGACAAGGTGCGCCAGTTCGGCCACGACCAGCTGTCCACCTGGGGCATCGGCGCCGACCTGCCCGAGGCGCAGTGGCGATCGGTGCTGCGCCAGCTCGTCGCGCTGGGCCACGTGCGCAGCGAGGGCGAGTTCAACACCCTGGTGCTGACCGACAGCGCGCGCGACGTGCTGCGCGGCGGCGTCGCGCTGCAGTTCAAGCTGCCGAACGAAGCGCCGCCCCGGCGCGGCCGCGTGGCGCGCGGCGCGGGCAAGGCGGCCAAGCCGCCCCCGCTGCCGCTGGACGACGCCGCGCACGCGCGCTTCGACGCGCTGAAGGCCTGGCGCGGCGAGGTCGCGCGCGAGCACAACCTGCCGGCCTACATCGTCTTCCACGACGCCGCGCTGGCCGAAATGGCGCGCGAGCAGCCCGGCTCGCTGGCGGCGCTGGGCGCCATCAGCGGCGTCGGCGCCAAGAAGCTGGAAGCCTACGGCGAGCAGATCCTGCGCGTACTGGCCGACACCGCCTGAAACCGGCTCGCCGCTATCATGCTCGGTTGCCCTGCACCCGCGCCATGCCGACCGAGCCGACCCCCGACCTTGCCCAGCCGCCGCTGCCCGACGCCGGCGTGCTGCGGGTTCGGGGGGCCCGCACCCACAACCTGAAGAACGTCGACCTCGACATCCCCAAGCACGCGCTGGTGGTGATCACGGGGCTCTCGGGCTCGGGCAAGTCCAGCCTCGCCTTCGACACGCTGTATGCCGAGGGACAGCGGCGTTATGTCGAGAGCCTGTCGACCTACGCGCGGCAGTTTTTGCAGTTGATGGACAAGCCCGACGTCGACGTGATCGAAGGCCTGTCGCCGGCGATCAGCATCGAGCAGAAGGCCGCCTCGCACAACCCGCGTTCCACCGTCGGCACCATCACCGAGATCCACGACTACCTGCGGCTGCTGTACGCGCGCGCCGGCACGCCCTACTGCCCCGACCACCACCTGCCGCTGCAGGCGCAAAGCGTGGCGCAGATGGTCGACACGGTGCTGGCCTGGCCGGCCGACACGCGGCTGATGATCCTGGCCCCGGTGGCGCGCGACCGCAAGGGCGAGTTCGGCGAGCTGTTCGACGACATGCGCGCGCGCGGCTACGTGCGCTTTCGCATCGGCAGCGGCGGTGCCGAGCCCAAGGTCTACGAGGCCGACGCGCTGCCGGCGCTGAAGAAGACCGAGAAGCACGACATCGACGTCGTGATCGACCGCCTGCGCGTGCGGCCCGAGATCAAGCAGCGCCTGGCCGAAAGCTTCGAGGCGGCGCTGCGCATCGCCGACGGCCGCGCCATCGCGATGGAACTGTCGGGCGACGTGGGCGGCGACCAGCAGTCGCGCTCGCACCTGTTCAGCAACCGCTTCGCCTGCCCGATCTGCAGCTACGCGCTGGCCGAGCTGGAGCCGCGCCTGTTCTCGTTCAACTCGCCGGTGGGCGCCTGCCCGCAGTGCGACGGCCTGGGCCAGGTGACGGCGTTCGACCCCGAGCGCGTAGTCGCCTTCCCCAGCCTGAGCCTGGCGTCGGGTGCCGTCAAAGGTTGGGACCGGCGCAACGCCTACACCTTCAGCCTGCTGCAAAGCGTGGCGGCGCACGACGGCTTCGACATCGACCAGCCGTTCGAAGAGCTGCCGGCGCCGGCGCAGCAGCGGCTGCTGTACGGCTCTGGCGACGAGGCGATCGAGTTCGTCTACCGCGCCGAGGGCGCGAACGGCCGCACGCGCAGCGTCAAGCGCCGTCATCCTTTCGAAGGGATCATCCCCAACTTCGAGCGGCGCTTTCGCGAGACCGATTCCGCCGCCGTGCGCGAAGACCTGGCGCGCTACCAGGCGGCGCGGCCGTGCCCGGCCTGCCAGGGCACGCGGCTGCGGCGCGAGGCGCGCCACGTGCTGCTGGACCACCAGGGCGCGACGCCGGGCAAGCCCATCTACGAGGTGGAGCGCGCCACGCTGGCCGAGGCGCAGGCCTTCTTCGACACGCTGCGGCTCGAAGGCGCGCGCGCCGAGATCGCCGACAAGGTGGTGCGCGAGATTCGCGCGCGCCTGCGCTTCCTCAACGACGTGGGGCTGCCCTACCTGAGCCTGGAGCGCAGCGCCGACACGTTGTCGGGCGGCGAGGCGCAGCGCATCCGGCTGGCCTCGCAGATCGGTTCGGGGCTCTCGGGCGTGATGTACGTGCTGGACGAGCCCAGCATCGGCCTGCACCAGCGCGACAACGCGCGATTGATCGGCACGCTGCGGCGCTTGCGCGACCTCGGCAACTCGGTGCTGGTGGTCGAGCACGACGAGGACATGATCCGCGCCGCGGACCACGTGATCGACATGGGCCCCGGCGCCGGCGTGCACGGCGGCCGCGTCATCGCCCAGGGCACGCCCGCGGCGGTGGCGGCCAACGCCGAGTCGCTGACCGGGCGCTACCTCGCGCATGCTTTGCGCATCGAGGTGCCCAAAGTACGACGTCAGGCGGCTGGCGAGATCGACGCGCGCGCGATCCGCATCGTCGGCGCGCGCGGCAACAACCTGAAGGGCGTCGACGTCGAGTTTCCGGTCGGGCTGCTGACCTGCGTGACCGGCGTCTCCGGCTCGGGCAAGAGCACGCTGGTCAACGACACGCTGTACGCCGCCGTGGCGCGCAAGCTCTACCAGAGCCACGCCGAGGTGGCGCCGCACGACCGCATCGAAGGGTTGGAGCTGTTCGACAAGGTGATCAACGTCGACCAGAGCCCGATCGGCCGCACGCCGCGCAGCAACCCGGCCACCTACACGGGGCTGTTCACGCCGATCCGCGAGCTGTTCGCCGAGGTGCCGGCCGCGCGCGAACGCGGTTATGGCGCGGGCCGCTTTTCCTTCAACGTGGCCGGCGGCCGCTGCGAGGCCTGCGAAGGCGACGGCGTGCTGAAGGTGGAGATGCACTTCCTGCCCGACGTCTACGTGCCCTGCGACGTGTGCGCCGGCCGGCGCTACAACCGCGAGACGCTGGAGATCCTCTACAAGGGCCGCAACATCGCCCAGGTGCTGGAGCTGACGGTGGAGGACGCGCACGCCTTCTTCAGCGCGGTGCCGACCATCGCGCGCAAGCTGCAGACGCTGCTGGACGTGGGGCTGGGCTACATCCGCCTGGGGCAGAGCGCGACCACGCTGTCGGGCGGCGAGGCGCAGCGCGTGAAGCTGGCGCTGGAGCTGTCGAAGCGCGACACCGGGCGCACGCTGTACATCCTGGACGAGCCGACCACCGGGCTGCACTTCCACGACATCCAGCTGCTGCTGAAGGTGCTGCACCAGCTGCGCGAGGCGGGCAACACCATCGTCGTGATCGAGCACAACCTGGACGTCATCAAGACCGCCGACTGGCTGATCGACCTCGGCCCCGAAGGCGGCGCCGGCGGCGGCCAGGTGTTGATGGCCGGCACGCCCGAGCAACTGGCCGCCGCGGGGCTGGGCCACACGGGGCGCTACCTGGCGGCCGTGCTAACTGCCGAATAGCGGTTGCTGCAGGCGCGGCGGGGCGTCGTCGCGGTCGGCGGGCGGCTCCTTGTCGCCGCCGCGGCCGCCGCGCTGCTCGGCGGCGAGCTGGCGGCGCTGGTTCTCCATCTCGCGCAGGCGCGCGTCGATGATCGAGGCCTCGATGAAGTCCTGCCCGCTGACGCCGCTGCGCGCCAGCTGGCGGCCGCTGCGCAGGCGGTCCATCGCGCCGCGCAGGTCGCCCACCAGCAGGCGCGACTCGGCCTGCGCGCGCAGCGCGCGCAGGCGCAGGCCCAGCGCTTCGGCGGTGTTGCCCAGCAGCAGCCAGGCGTAGGCGTCGCGCGGGTGTTCGGCCACCCAGGTCTGCAGCGCCTCGGTGCTTTGGCGCAGGCGCTCTTCGCGCGCCGGCGGCCGCGTCTGCAGCGCGGCCTGCGCCTGCATCAACAGCGGCGGCCGCGCCTGCGCGGCGTCGGGCCAGCGCTGGCGGGCATCGGCCAGCACCTTGGCGGCGCCGTCCAGGTCGCCGGCGGCCAGGCGGCCTTCGGCATCCAGCAGCCACAGGCTGCGCGCCACGGCGGCGTCGGCGCCGGGCGTTTCGGCCAGCAGCGCGCGCGCTTCGCGGTTGCGCTGCTCGGCCATCGCGTGGTCGCGCAGCAGGCTGGAGGCCAGCGCGCTGGAGTAGAGGCCGGCCAGGCGCTCGGCGGCGCCGTGGCCGGGGCGCAGGGCGGGCAGGTCCTGCTGGCGGCGCAGCGCCGTCACGCTGGTGTCGACCAGCACGCGGGCGCGCGCCGCCATCAGCGCGTGCAGCAGCGGCGACACGGTCTTCGTCGCGTGCGGCGGCAGGCCTTGCAGGCGCATGCGCGCTTCGCTCTGGCGCTCCAGCGTCAGCGGGTGGCTGCGCAGGTAGGGGAAGGCGCCGTTGTCGTTCAGGCGGTTGGCGTTGTCGAGCTTCTCGAACATCGCGGCCATGCCGCCGGGCTGGTAGCCGGCCTGATCCAGCACGGCGAAGCCGATGCGGTCGGCCTCGCGCTCCATGTCGCGCGAGAAGTTGAGCTGGCCCTGGATCAGCGCGGCCTGGCCGCCCACCAGCGCGGCCTGCGCGACATCGGGGTTGCCGCTGCGGCCGGCGGCCAGCAGCGCGAGGATGAGCCCGGCCATGCCCAGCAGCGACTGCCGCTGCTGGCTGGCGATGCTGCGCGCGATGTGGCGCTGCGTGACGTGCGACAGCTCGTGCGCCAGCACCGAGGCCAGCTCGTCGCGGCTGGCGGTCATCGCGATCATGCCCAGGTGCACGCCGACGAAGCCGCCGGGCAGCGCGAAGGCGTTGACGCTGCGGTCGCGCACCAGGAAGGCTTCCCAGGCGAACTGGCCGGAGACGTCGACGTCGATGTCGCCGCGCGCGCGCGCCGCCTCGACCAGCGGCTGCCACAGGCTTTGCAGGTACTCCAGCAGCACCGGGTCGTCCAGGTAGTCGGGGTCGCGCCGGATCTCGCCCATGATCTGGTCGCCCAGCCGGCGCTCGGTGCCGACGGTGAAGTCTTCGGCCGCGCTCTCGCCCAGCGCCGGCAGCCGCACGGCGGCCGGCGCCGCCGGTGCCGGCAACGGTGCCGCCCCCTGTGCCGACACCTGTGCCTGCAGCGGCAGGGCCAGCGCCAGCAGGCAGCACAGCGCGGGGCGGACGAAGGCGGTGGACAGGCTCACGGCAACTCCAAGGGGGCCGCCGGTATCATGACACCGCCCCGTTGCCCCCGTGTAAAGCCGCCATGTCGTCGCCATTGACTCATTTCGACGCCCAGGGGCAGGCCCACATGGTGGACGTGTCGGCCAAGGCCGAGACGCACCGCGTGGCCCGCGCTAGCGGCGCGATCCGCATGAAGCCCGAGACGCTGGCCCTGGTGGCCACGGGCCGCGCGAAGAAGGGCGACGTGCTGGCGGTGGCGCGCATCGCGGCGATCCAGGGCGCCAAGCGCACGGCCGAGCTGATTCCGCTGTGCCACCCGCTGCCCATCACCCGCGTGGCGGTGGACTTCGAGCTGGACGAGGCTAACAGCGAAGTGCGGTGCATCGCGCAGGTCGAGACCTTCGGCCGCACCGGCGTGGAGATGGAAGCGCTGACGGCGGTGCAGGTTGGCCTGCTGACCGTCTACGACATGTGCAAGGCCGCCGACCGCGGCATGGTGATGGGCGCCATCCGCGTGCTCGGCAAGCGCGGCGGCCAGTCGGGCGACTGGACGGCCGATCCGGCGTGACGGCAGCCGGTCAGCGCCCCTCGAAATCGCGCCAGCCGTAGCGCCGGGCCGGCGGTGCGCACTGGAAGGGCGCGGCCTGGCTGGCCGCGGCCGCCCGGCATTCGTCCAGCCAGTCCTTCGACAAGGGGTTGTGGAACTCGCGCAGCCGCGCCGCCAGGTGGCGCGCGCGGTCGACGTCGCCGCGCGCCGCCAGCTCTTCGGCCCAGGCCATCATCAGCCGCGTGTCCAGCAGGTAATGCGTGGCGCCGCGGAAGGCGCGCTCGCGCAGGCGCGGCTCGGTGTCGGTGGTGGCGGCGGCATAGTCGGCATGGTGGGCGAAGAACACGCTGTGCTGGCCGCGCTCGATGCGGCGGGCCAGCGGCGCGGCGTCGTCGTCGGCGGCAAAGATCGCGGTGACGCGCGTGTAGTCCCACACCGAAAAGGCCGCGCCCAGCACCAGCAGCGCCGCGGCCGGCGCCAGCCAGCGATGGCGTGCGGTCGATGAGGCCGATGAGGCCGGCGCCGGCGCGGCGGCCGCAGCGCCGCCCAGGCCGAAGCCGAAGGCCCAGGCCGTGGGCAGCAGGAAGTAGGCGTACCACAGCGGGTACTCCAGCAGGCTGTGCAGGCCGATCATCAGCACGAACATCGTCGCCGCGCGCCGCGTGACCGAGGCATCGCCCTGCACGGCCCAAGCCTGCAGCGCCATGCGCAGCAGGCCCCACAGCAGCAGGGCGAGCAGCAGCGCCGCGAGCGGCAAGCCCAGTTCGACGGCGAACTGCAGCACGAGGTTGTGCGTGTGGTCGAAGAAGGCCGTGGGGCGGCCGGGGAAGGGCGTCAGCGTCCACGCGAGGTTGAACTCGCCGAAGCCGACGCCGGTCCACGGGTTGGCCTTGATCAGCGCCAGCGTGTCGGCCCAGATGCCGAAGCGCGAGCCGGAGACGTCGGTCTCGGCCAGCCGCGCGGCGCCGCCGAAGACGTGGTGGCTGAGCTCGGCCCAGCCCGCCAGCGCCAGCCACGACAGCGCATACACCACCGGCGCCGCCAGCAGCAGGCCGCGCGTGGGCCGCGTCAGGCGGCGATCCAGCAGGCCCCACAGCGCCAGGATGCCGACGCTGACCAGCCCGGTGCGCGAGGCGCTGAGCACCACGCCGAACACCAGCGCGACGAAGGCCGCCTGCCCCCAGCCGCGGCGCAGCCGGCGCAGTTCCAACAGCGCCACGGCGCAGATCGCGGCCCACAGCAGCAGGCTGCTCAGGTGGTTGGGCTGGCGCAGGTTGCCGACCGCGCGGCCGGGGATGTTGCTGGCGGCGATCCAGTTGCCGTCGGCCACGTCGGGCGCGAACACCTGCACCAGGCCGACCGCCAGGTTCAGCAGCCCGGCCACCAGCCAGCCCCAGGCGAAGCAGGCGAACAGCGCGTCGCCGTCGGCGGCGCTGCGCGCGGCCGAGCCGCTGTGCACCAGCAGCGCGGCGGCGGCCAGCAGCCCCAGCGCCGACAAGCACAAGCCCGACGGCAGCGCGCCCAGCGTGCCCGAGACCGCCGCCGCCAGCACCAGCAGCGCCAGCGCGGCCTGCAGCGGCCAGGCGTTGCGGCTGGCGCCGAGCTGCGGCAGCGCCGGCCGGCCGGCGGCCAGCAGCAACGCGAAGCCGCCCCAGCAAGCCAGCGCCAGGGCCTGGTTCAGAAAGGTCGGCGAGGGGGAAACGTTGTAGGCCAGCAGCGACGGCGCGGCGGCGGCCAGTACCGCGGCGGCCAGCAGCAGCGGCTCGCGCTGGGGATCGGCTCTCATGCGGCGGCGGATGCTATCAGGCGCGCTGCGCGCCTTCGGGGCGCTATGCTGGCCGCACAACCACACGGAGCGAGACATGCCGCGCACCTTCGTCGACCTGTCGATCTTTCTGGAAAACGACGTGCTGTCCGATCCGCCGGCCTTCGCGCCCAAGATCCAGTACTTCACCCACGACAACACCTACGAGCAGATCGCGCCCTTCTTCCCCGGGCTGCAGCAGCAAGACCTGCCCGACGGCGAAGGCTGGGCGGTGGAGACGGTGCAGCTGTCCACCCACAACGGCACGCACCTCGACGCGCCCTACCACTTCCATTCGACGATGGACAAGGCGCTGGGCGAGAAGAAGCCGTCGATCGCGATCGACGCGGTGCCGCTGGAATGGTGCTTCCAACCCGGCGTCAAGCTCGACTTCCGCCACTTCGCCGACGGCTACGTCGTCACCGCGGCCGACGTCGAGGCCGAGCTGCGGCGCATCGGCCACGAGCTGCAGCCGCTGGAAATCGTCGTCGTCAACACGCGCGCCGGCTCACGCTACGGCCAGGCCGACTACGTCAGCGCCGGCTGCGGCATGGGCTACGAGGCGACGATGCACCTGCTGCAACGCGGCGTGCGCCTGACCGGCACCGACGCCTGGAGCTGGGACGCGCCCTTCGTCCACACCGCGCAGAAGTACGGGCAGACCCACGACGCAGGGCTGATCTGGGAAGGCCACAAGGCCGGCCGCGACATCGGCTACTGCCACCTGGAGAAGCTGCACAACCTGGAGAGCCTGCCGGCCACGGGCTTCTTCATCAGCTGCTTCCCGCACAAGATCCGCGGCGCCAGCGCCGGCTGGACGCGCGCGGTGGCGATCTTCGACGACCGGCTGCAACGCGACGTGGCCGCCTGAGGGCGGCCACCGACGCGGATCGCGCTGCGCGCGCTCAGGCTCGACGGCGACGGACCATGACCAGCAGCAGCCCGCCGGCGGCCAGCGCCAGCGTCGCCGGCTCCGGCGCGGGCAGCGCCGCCAGGATGTCGCCGGCCAGCAGGTTCGACGCTGCCGTCGTGGGGTGCAGGGCATCCCAGAAGAAGTAGGTCGAGCAGTCAGCCGCCGGCGAGTCCTTGCAGGCGTCGGTGCCGTTGACCAAGCCATAGGCGGCGGGGTCCGCCAGGATGGCGGTCTGCGTCGCGTAGCCGTCGTAGATCAGCAACTCGGCGTCGGGCAGCATCGCGGCCAGCTGTGCATAGCCGTCTGCCAGCACGCTGTTGATGCCCCAGCTCAGTTCCGACAGGTCGTTGGCCAGGCCCATGCCGGCGGCTTCGGGCGTCAGCCCCATGTTGGGCAGCAGCGGCAGCACGAAGCTGCGGGCGCCCATGGAGTAGAGGTCCTGCACCGCCTTCGCCAGGTTGCCGACCAGGCCGCCGACGAAGGCGTCGAGCACCGCCGGGTCGGACAAGTCCTGCGACAGGATCGCGTCCAGCACGTCGTTGGAGCCACCCGATACGAAATACAGCGCCAGCGGGTCGGCGTTGTTGGCGACGTCCAGCCGGAACTGCTCAATCTGTACCTGCACCCCGGATTGCGCCAGCGGACCGGTACTGAAGTCGGAGTTGCCGCTGTCGCTGCGCGCGCCGCCGACGGCATAGTCCTTGAGCGTGATGCCCAGCGCCTGCGCCACGTACTCGACAACCACCGCCCCGTCGCTGGCGCGTGGCGTCGGCCCGCCCTGCGGATCCAAGGTTTTGGCCAGCAGCGAGGCCCCGTTGTCGGACAGGCTGTCACCAAAGGCAACGAGCGCGGAGTAATAAGCTGCCTGCGCCGGCATCGACGCCAGCGCCAGGAGCGCCAGTGACCATGCGACGACCGATCGGAAAACGTTCATGGCTGACACTCCCTGTAGCGTCTTGTGATCAGTTATTGCAGCACAGCAACGCCAGCAAAGCGACAGGGCAATCGGCTGCTCCCCCCATCAAGGGGATGAGAAGCGCCGGCGTTCGTCATTTCGTCACGAAGATTCGGCTAGACGGGCCTCAAGTTCCCAGCCATTCGTGCACCAGATCGACCCAATAGCGCGCGCCAAGCGGTAGCAAGGCGTCGTTGAAGTCATAACTGGCGTTGTGCAGCATGCAGGGGCCGTCGGCGTGGCCGGCGTCGCGGTGCAGGCCGTCGCCGTTGCCGATGAAGGCATAGGCGCCGGGCTTGGCGCGCAGCATGAAGGCGAAGTCTTCCGACGGCATGGCCGGCTCCTGGCGCAGCGCCAGGCCGGGGCCGACGAGGCGCTCGATGACGCGCGCGGCCACCGCCGCCTCGCGCGCATGGTTGACCACCGCCGGCGCGCGGCGCTCGAAGCCGAACTCGCAGCCCGCCCCGAAGCCGGCGCAAAGCGCCTGCGCGATCTGCCGCATGCGCCGCTCGATCAGGTCCACCACCTCGTCGCGGTAGGCGCGCACCGTGCCTTCCAGCGTGCAGGCGTCGGGGATCACGTTGGACGCCTCGCCGCCGTGGATGCAGGTGACCGACAGCACCGCGGTGTCCAGCGGGCGCTGGTTGCGGCTGACCACGGTCTGCCAGGCCTGCACGATCTGGCAGGCCAGCAGCAGCGGGTCGACGCCGCGATGCGGCGCCGCGGCGTGCGAGCCCACGCCCCGGATCGTCAGCTGGAAGACGTTGGCCGAAGCCATCACCGGCCCGGCGCTGCAGGCCATGCTGCCTTGCGGATAGCCGGGCCAGTTGTGCAGGCCGAACACGGCCTCCATCGGAAAGCGCTCGAACAGGCCTTCGGCCACCATCGCCTGCGCGCCGCCGCGGCCTTCCTCGGCCGGCTGGAAGATCAGGTAGACCGTCCCGTCGAAATGGCGGTCGCGCGCCAGCCGGTGCGCGGCGGCCAGCAGCATCGCCGTGTGGCCGTCGTGCCCGCAGGCGTGCATCACGCCGGCATGGCGGCTGGCGTGGGCGAAGCGGTTGTGCTCCTGGATCGGCAGCGCGTCCATGTCGGCGCGCAGGCCCAGGGCGCGGCCGCAGGCGCCGCCGTCGCGCCCGCGCACGGTGCCGACGACGCCGGTGCGCGCCAGGCTGCGGTCGACGGCGATGCCCCAGGCCGCCAGCCGCGCGGCCACCACGTCGGCGGTGCGGTGCTCCTCGAAGCCGAGTTCGGGGTGGGCGTGCAGGTCGCGGCGCAAGGCCACGATGGCGTCGGCGCCGAACTCGGGGATCGGCCGGGCCCGCGCGTCGGAGTGCGCCTGCGCGTGCGCGTGTGGGTCCGCCTGGGTGTCCATCCGGTCGATGTTGCCATGCAGGGCTGCGGGCGGCGTGAATAAGCACGAATGCGGCGCTGCGGGCCTTTTTAGCCCGTTTCGCTAGCGCTTGGCTAACGCTGGCCGCCGACGATGCCGCCACACCACGCAGGAGCCCAACCATGAAGACCCCGATGACCCTGGCCGCCGCGGCCGCCGCCTTCGCCGCCCTGATGACTGCCGCCGTTCCGGCGCAGGCGCAGGACTACGGCGCGATGATTCAGCAAAGCATGGCGCGCATGAACGCCATCGTCGGCCAGGCCGAGCAGCGCGTGAACGGCGCCGTGCAGCAACGCATGCAAGACCCCGCCGTGCAGGCCGCCTGGCAGCAGTACGTGGCGCGCTCGGGCGGCCGGCCGTCGATGAACTACGCGACCTTCACCTACTACTACATCTACACCAACGGCTTCTCGGCCGGCGGCATGGCGCACATGCGGGCCACCGAGTCGGGCATCCAGCAGCGCGAGATGCAATCCTGGCAAGGCCTGCGCCAGGCCGAGGCGCAGCGCGGCGCCGCCCAGCAGCAACAGCGCGACGCCTACTTCGCCAACCAGCAGGAGGCCGGCCGCGGCCTGATGGGCCAGAGCACCTACACCGCGCCCAACGGCTACCGCCTGCAGTTGCCGCACACCTGGCAGCCCAACACCACGGTGCAGTACCAGGGTGCCAACTACCACGTCGACGCCGGCGGCCGCTACTACGTGCAGGGCAACGATGGCTGGTGGTATCCGCTCGCCGGCAGCCGCTGAGTTTGCCAGTCAGGCGCGCGCCCGCGCCAGCGCCTGTTCCAGGTCGGCGATCAGGTCGCCGGCGTCTTCGATGCCCACCGACAGCCGCAGCAGGTCGGCCGGCGCCGGCGTGCCGGCGCCTTCGACGCTGGCGCGGTGTTCGATGAGGCTCTCGGTGCCGCCCAGCGAGGTGGCGCGCTTCCACAGTTCGACGTGAGCCGCGGTGGCGATGGCCGCCGCCTCGCCGCCCTGCGCGCCGGCCTGCGCGGTGGTATGCGCGCCGGCCTTAACGCGCAGCGACAGCATGCCGCCGAAGCCGCCTTGCATCTGCCGCGCCGCCACGGCGTGGCCGGCCGCATCGCTCAGCCCGGGGTAGAGCACGGCCTCGACGTGGCGGTGCTTCGCAAAGTGCTCGGCGATGCGCTGCGCCGACGCGCTGGCCTGGCGCACGCGCAGGAACAGCGTGCGCATGCCGCGCAGCAGCAGCCAGGCTTCGAACGAGCCCAGCGTCGCGCCGACCTGGGCGCGCACGGCGCGGATGCGCTGCCAGTAGTCGTCGTTGGCGCGTGACACCAGCGCACCCGCGATCAGGTCGCTGTGGCCGCCCAGGTACTTGGTAGCGGCGTGCATCACGAGGTCGGCGCCCAGCGCCAGCGGCTGCGTCAGCACCGGCGAGGCCACCGTCGAATCCACCGCCAGCCGCGCGCCGGCCGCGCGGGCGATGGCCGCGGTGGCGGCGATGTCGGTCACCGTCCACAGCGGGTTGGCGGGCGTCTCCACCCACACCAGCTTGGTCTTGCCGGGGCGGATGGCGGCCTGCACCGCGGCCGGGTCGCTCATCTCGACCAGCTCGACCTGCAGCCCCCAATGGGTGGCGAAGTTCATCAGCCAGTTGCGCAGCGACCAGTACATCACCTTGGGCGCCAGCACGTGGTCGCCCGGGCTGAGTGCCAGGAACGCCGCGGTGGCCGCCGCCATGCCGCTGGCGAACAGCAGCGCGTGGCTGCCCTGCTCCAGCCGCGCCAGCAAGGCCTCGGCCTGGTCGAAGGCGGGGTTGTCGGCGCGCGCGTAGACGCGGCCGCTGCGGTACTGGTTGTCGGGGTCGCGCAGGAAGGTGCTGGACAGGTGGATCGGCGGCGTGATCGCGCGCGTCTTCTCGTCTACCCAGCCCAGGGCCTGGGCGGCGATGCTTTCGGGATGCAGTTGGTTCGGGTCCATGTCGGCAACGGGTTGGTTCGTCGCCCACGATACGCCCGTTGGCCGCGCGTCGACTGCTGACACCGCGCTGGCAGCAGGCGCGGCGCAGCATCGGGCCTCCTTCAACCGCCCTTCATCGGAGAGCCTTCATGTCCACCCCGACCCATGCGCTGAACTGGTTCGAGATCCCCGTGCGCGACCTCGACCGCGCGCAGCGCTTCTACGAACAGGTGCTGCAGCGCGCCCTTACGCGCGAGCCCCTGGGCCCCGAGCTGACGCTGGCCGTCTTCCCGCATGACCAGGCCCAGGGCGCCGGCGGCTGCCTGATGGCCGGCGGCCCGCTGCAGCCGGCCGCCCAGGGCACGCTGGTCTACCTGGACGCCGGCCCGCGGCTCGACGACAGCGTGGCGCGCGTGGCCGGCGCCGGCGGCCGCGTGCTGCAGCCGCGCGTCGACCTGCCCGACGGCATGGGCGCCTTCGTGCACATCGAGGACCCCGAGGGCAACCGCGTCGGCCTGCATGCGATGGCCTGAGCCGGGTCCATCGGCGACACTGCCGCGCCATGCGCCGCGCCGACCGCCTGTTCGAACTGGTCCAGTTGATCCGCGGCCGGCGGCTGTCCACCGCGGCCTGGCTGGCGGCGCGGCTGGAGGTCTCGGAGCGCACCGTCTATCGCGACGTGGCCGACCTGATGGCGCAAGGCGTGCCGATCGACGGCGAGGCCGGCGTCGGCTACCGCATGCGCGCCGGCTTCGACCTGCCGCCGCTGATGTTCACGCAAGACGAGGCGCGCGCCCTGGTGGCGGCCATCCGCATCGCCCAGCCGCGGCTGGACAGCGGCCTGGCGCCGCAGGCCGAGCGCGCGCTGTCCAAGATCCTGGCCGTGCTGCCGCCGGCGGTGCGCGCCGCGGCCGAAAGCCTGGCGCTGTTCGCGCCCGGCGCGCCGGCCGACCTGGCCACGCGTGACCGCCTGGCCGTGCTGCGCGAGGCCATCGAACAGCGGCGCAAGCTGCGCGTGCGCTACCGCGACCTGGCCGACAGCGAAAGCACGCGCGTGCTGCGCCCGCTGGCCTGCCTGTACTGGGACGCGAACTGGACGCTCGCCGCCTGGTGCGAGCTGCGCCAGGACTTCCGCAGCTTCCGCGTCGACCGCCTGCTGGACCTGCAGGTGTTGGACAAGCGCTTCCGCGACGAGAGCGGGCGCAGCTTGACCGACCTGCTGCGCCAGCACCAGGTCGAGACCTGAGCTAACGCCGCGGCAGCGCGGATGCCTTCTCGCCGAGGTCCCAGAACCGCCCGGCCATCAGCTGCAGCGCTTCGCGCGCCACCGGGGCCAGCAGGTGTTCGTCGCGCGCGTGCTGCTGGCCGGCGGCGTAGCGGTGCGAGATCCACACCGTGGGCAGGCCGAGCATGTCGGCGAAGACGTCGTTGGGCTGCGGTCGATTGCCGTTTGACGAGGCGTGCGCAAAAGCGTACGCTTCAGTACTTCTTTCCGGGGGTCATCATGACGGTGCTCACCGCATCCGCAGCGCGGGCCAATCTCTATCGCTTGATCGATCAGGCGGCGCAGTCGCATCAGCCGATCGTCATCGCCGGCAAGAGCGCGTCAGCGGTCCTGGTCTCGGCCGAAGACTGGGCCGCCATTCAAGAGACGATGCACCTTCTGTCGGTGCCCGGCATGCGCGAATCCATCCGCAAAGCCATGGCTGAGCCGTTGTCGAAGAGCGCGCGCGAGCTGAAGTGGTGAAGCCATGGGAACTGGCCTACTCGAAGCAGGCGCTCAAGGACGCCAGAAAGGTGAAGGCGGCCGGCCTGAAACCGAAGGTCGAAGAACTGCTGGTCATCCTGGCGCATGACCCGTTTCAGACGCCGCCGGCCTTTGAGAAGCTCGTCGGCGATCTTGCGGGCGCCTACGCCCGGCGCATCAACATCCACCACCGCCTCGTCTACGAAGTCTTCAGCAAGGAGCGCGTCGTCCGCGTGCTTCGCATGTGGACCCACTACGAGTGACGGCCAGCCTCCACCGCCAACGCGCTTGACCGCTGCCGCGGCAGCGCGGCCGCCTGCTCGCCGAGGTCCCAGAACAGCCCGGCCATCAACTGCAGCGCCTCGCGCGCCACCGGGGCCAGCAGGTGTTCGTCGGGCGCGTGCTGCTGGCAGGCGGCGTAGCTGTGCGGGATCCACACCGTGGGCAGGCCGAGGATGTCGGCGAAGACGTCGTTGGGCAGCGATCCGCCGAGGTTGGGCAGCAGCACCGGCGGCCGGCCCGTGCTGCGCTCGATGCTGGCCAGCGTGAAGCGCACCCAGGCGTCGTCGGGGTCCAGCCGGCTGGCGTGCATCACCACCGGCTCGCTCACCTGCAGGTCGGCGAAGCCGTGCGCCGCGAGATGCTCGCGCACCGCTTCGCGCAGCCGCGCCACGTCGGTGCCGACGACGAAGCGCATGTGCATCGCTGCCCGCGCCGCCGGCGGGATCGCGTTGACCGGATGCTCGGGGTTGCCGGCCGTCATCGCCAGCACCTCCAGCGTGTTCCAGCCGATCACGCGCTCGGCCGGCGTCAGCCCGGGCTCGCCCCAGTCGGGGTCGACCGCGGGGTCGCCGGGGTCGCCGCCGAACACCAGGCCGTGCAGCGCTTGTCGAACGTTGGCCTGGATGGGCGGCGGTCGCAGGGTCGGCACGCGGATCACGCCGCGCCCGTCGACCAGGCAGGCGATGGCGTTGGCCAGCACCGTGCCCGGGTTGCGCAGCAGGCCGCCCCAATTGCCGCTGTGGTGGCCGCCGTCGCGCAGGCGCAGCGACAGCTCGAAGTTGGCCACCCCGCGCGAGCCCAGGAAGACGGTGGGCCGCTCGCGCGACAGCCGCGGCCCGTCGCTGGCGATCAGCACGTCGGCGCGCAAGGCCTCGCGCTCGGCGGCGCAGAAGTCGGCCAGGCCGGGCGAGCCGGTTTCCTCGCCGGTCTCGAACAGCCACTTGACGTTGAAGCCCAGGCGGCCGCGCAAGGCCAGCACCTGGGCGAGTGCGGCGATGTTGATCGAATGCTGGCCCTTGTTGTCGGCGCTGCCGCGGCCGTACAGGCGCTCGCCCTCGGCCGCCAGCGTCCACGGCCCTTGGCCGCGGGTCCACGACGCCTCCTGGCCGCGCACCACGTCGCCGTGGCCGTACATCAGCACCGTGGGCAGATCGTCGCCTTCGTGGCGATGGGCAATCAGCAGCGGGCCGCCGCCGGGCTGCGGGTTGTCGTGGACCGTCGACGCGAAGCCCAGCGCGGCGAGGCTGGGCGCGATCTCGTCGCTCAGGTAACGCGGCAGTTCGGCGGCCGAGGCGGCGACCTGGCTCTCGGTCCGGATCGCCACCCGGCGCGCCAGGTCGCGCGCGAAGGCGCCGCCGTCGAAGTGCGCGGCCGCGGCGGCCAGCGCGTCGCTGCGCGTCGCGGGCGCGGCCGCCGCGGTCATGCCGACGGGTCCAGCAGCGTGAAGTGCTCCACCACCGGCGGCGCGGCGAAGAAGGGGCCGACGATGGCGCGCCACTGCGGAAACAGCGGCCCGTTGCGGAAGTGCACGGTGTGGTCTTCCAGCGTCTCCCACTGGATCTGCAGCACGTAGCGCTCGGGGCTTTCGATGCCCTTGTGCACCTGCCAGCCCTTGAAGCCGCGGGCCTGGGCGATGACGGTGCTCACGCCGCGGCGGATGGCTTCGTCGAAGGCGGCCTGTTGGCCGGGCTGGATGCGGATGTCGGCAAGTTCGAGGATCACGGCGGTCTCGCAGCGTTGGAAGGAACACGCCGCAGTGTCACATGCCGAGGGGCACACGCCGAGGGGCACGCGCCCAAGCTCACACGCCCAGCAGCCGCGTCAGCGCCTCGGGGTCGTCGGCCAGCCGGGCCGAGGTGCCGCTCAGCACCACGCGGCCTTTTTCCAGCACCACCGCGTCGTCGGTGTGGGCCAGCACGGCGCGCACGTTGCGATCGACGATCAGCGTGGCGATGCCGGTCTTGCGGATCTGGCCGATCACGCGCCAGATCTCCTGCACGACCAGCGGCGCCAGGCCTTCGGTGGCCTCGTCCAGGATCAGCAGCAACGGGTTGGTCATCAGCGCGCGGCCGATCGACAGCATCTGCTGCTCGCCGCCGGAGAGCTGCTGGCCGCCGTGCGACAGCCGCTCGGCCAGCCGCGGGAAGGTGGTCAGCACGCGGTCGAAGGTCCATTCGCGGCGGCCGTCAGGGCCGGCGCGCGCGCTCATCACGAGGTTCTCGCGCACCGACAGGTTGGGGAAGATGCCGCGGCCCTCGGGCACGTAGCCGATGCCCAGCCGCGCCATGCGCTCGGGCGGCCGGCCGGTCACCTCGCGCCCCAGCCAGCGCACGTGGCCGGCAGCGGCGGGCACGTAGCCCATCACCGTGCGGATCAGCGTGGTCTTGCCCATGCCGTTGCGGCCCAGCAGGCCCAGCGCCCGGCCCGACGGCACGCGCAGCCCGGCACCGCGCAGCACGTGGCTGTCGCCGTAGTAGGTGTCCAGCGCCTCGGCTTCCAGCAGCACCGCGCTCACGCGTGATCCCCCAGGTAGGCCACCTGCACCTCGCGGTTGTTGCGGATGGCGGCCGGCTCGGCGCTGGCGATGACCTCGCCGTTGACCATCACGGTGATGCGCCCGGCGATGCGAAACACGGCGTCCATGTCGTGCTCGACCAGCAGCACCGCGTGGCCGGCGCGCAACTCGCGCAGCACGTCGAGCATGCGGTCGGTTTCCTCGGCGCCCATGCCGGCCAGCGGCTCGTCGAGCAGCAGCACGCGCGGCCGCGTGGACAGGCACATCGCGATTTCCAGTTGCCGCTTGCCGCCGTGGCTCAGCAGCCCGGCCGGCCGCGCCGCCAGCGGCGACAGCCCGGTGGCGCGCAGCGCTTCGGTGGCGATGTCGCCGCTGGTCTTGCAGCGCGCGGCGTTCTCCCACAACGCCAGCGGCCGCGGGTGCGCGGCCTGCGCGCACAGCCGGCAGTTCTCGAACACCGAGAACTCGGGAAAGATGGTGCTGCGCTGGTAGCTGCGGCCGATGCCGGCGCGCGCGCGCCGCGGCTGCGACCACGCGGTGACGTCATCGTCGCCCAGCAGGATGCGCCCGCCGCTGGCCGCCAGCTCGCCGCTGAGCATGTTGATCAGCGTCGACTTGCCGGCGCCGTTGGTGCCGATGACGGCGTGCACTTCGCCGAGCGCGAAGTCGAGGCTCACGTCGTTGACGGCCGTCAGTCCGCCGAAGCGGCGCGTCAGGCCTTCGCAGCGCAGCAGCGCGGTCATCGAGCGGCTCCCTGGTCGGCCGCGCGGCGCGGCGGCTTGCGGGCGCGCCAGCGCTGCGGCAGCCCGATCAGCCCCTTGGGCAGCAGCGCGACGAAGGCGATGATGGTGATGCCCAGCGTCAGCTGCCAGTGCTCGGCCAGGCGGTCGCCCACCAGCGCCGGGGTCGAGAACAGCTCTTTGAGCAGCACGAAGGCCACCGCGCCCAGCACCGCGCCGCGCAGGTGGCCGATGCCGCCGAGGATGATCATCAGCAGCACCGCGCCGCTTTCGTGCCACGACAGCAGCTCGGGGTTGACGAAGCCGTCCTTCACCGCCAGCAGAAAGCCCGCCAGACCGGCCAGGGCGCCGGCCAGCACGAAGGCGGCCAGCTTGTAGGCCGTGGTGTTGAAGCCGGCGGCGCGCATGCGCTGCTCGTTGACGCGGATGCCGGCCAGCGCATGGCCGAAGCGCGAACGCCGCAGCAGCGCCAGCAGCGCGTAGGTGAAGGCCAGCGCGCCCAGCACCAGGTAGTACAGGTGCAGCTTGGCGCCGCTGTCGATGGGCCCCAGCACCGGCCGCAGGTTGAGGTAGATGCCGTCGGTGCCGCCGCCCAGCTTGGTGTCGTGGAACACGAAGTAGGCCATCTGCGCGAAGGCCAGCGTCACCATGATGAAGTACACGCCCTTGGTGCGCAGGCTCAGGGCGCCGACGAACAGCGCATACAGCGCCGCCGCCGCCACCGCGGCCGCCAGCAGCTTGGGCAGCCAGCCGGGGTCGGCCTCGGGCGACAGCAGCACCGTCACGTAGGCGCCGATGCCCAGGAACGCCGCGTGCCCCAGCGAGACCAGGCCGGTCATGCCGACCAGCAGCTCCAGGCTGAGCGCGAACACCGACAGCACCATGATCTTGACCACCAGCTCGTGCATGTACGGCGTCAGCCCGAGCGGCAGCGCCAGCAGCGCGGCCAGCGCGATCCACGGCAGGACGCGGTTGAAGGCCATGGTCAGGCGCGCTTCATCAGCCCTTCGGGCCGCCAGACCAGGATCACCGCCATCAGCAGGTACACGCCGATGCCCGACAGCTCGGCGAAGAACACCTTGCCGAAGGTGTCGACCACGCCGACCAGCAGCGAAGCCACCAGCGCCCCGGTGATGGAGCCGATGCCGCCGATCACCACCACCACGAAGCTGATGATCAGCACGTGGCCGCCCATGCCGGGGTAGACGCTGCTCATCGGCGCCGCGATCATGCCGGCCAGCGCCGCCAGCGCCACGCCGCCGGCGAAGACGATGCGGTACAGCCGCGTGATGTCGATGCCCAGCCCGCGCACCATGTCGCGGTTGCTGGCGCCGGCGCGGATCATCATGCCCAGCCGCGTCTTGTTGACCACCAGGTACAGCGCCAGCGCCAGCACGATGCAGGCCGCCGACGCGAACAGCCGGTACACCGGGTACGTCATCAGATCGCCCAGCGGCACCGTGCCGGCCAGCCAGTCGGGCGGCTTGACGCCATGCACATCGTTGCCCACCAGGATGGAGCGCAGTTCCTCGAACACCAGGATCAGCGCATACGTCATCAGCACCTGCTGCAGATGTTCTCGCTCGTACAGGTAGCTGTAGAAGGCCCATTCGAGCACGTAGCCGAACAGCGCCGACAGCAGCAGCCCGGCCAGCAGCATCAACAGGAAATGCTGGCCGAAGAAAGGCGCGATCGAAAACGCCAGGTAGGCGCCCAGCATGTAGAAGCTGCCGTGCGCCAGGTTGATGACGCCCATGATGCCGAAGATCAGCGTCAGCCCCGAAGCCACCAGGAACAGCAGCAGGCCGTACTGGACGGCGTTGAGGCACTGGACGAGGAAGGTGGCGAGGTCCATCGGCGGGCTGGCGAAGGCGCGCGAGCTTAGCAGGCCGCTTGGCGCCGGGGCTCTCAGCGGCGGGCCAGCGCTTCTTCGTACAGCGCCCGGTAGGCCTGCACGCAGCGCTGCCAGCTCCATTGGCCGGCGAGTTGGCGCGCTGCGTGGCGGGCGGTGCGCAGCCGTGCCGGGTCAGCGGCGAGAGCGCTCAACGTTTCGCGCAAGGCGCCCAGCGGATCTGCGCCCTGCAGGTCGACGTCGAACACGCAGGCCTCGTCGCGCGCCGGAAAGGCTTGTGCCACCTCGCGGCTGACCAGCACCGGCGTGCCGCAGGCCAGCGCCTCCTGCACCACCAGCGGAAAACCCTCGCCGGTACTGGGCAGCACCAGCAGATCGGCGGCCTGATAGTGCGGCACGATGGCGTCCGGCGGCAGCCGCCCGGCCAGCGTGACCTGCGGCGTCGACGCCGGCGCCGGCGGCACCGGACCCCAGCCGATGAACGTCCAGTGCAGCCCGGGCAGGTCCAGGCAGCGGCGCAGCAGCGGCAGGCCTTTCTTCTCGACGAAGCGGCCGACGAACAGCAGCCGCAGATCGCCGCTGCGCGCCGAGCGATCTGCGGGCGGATGGAAGCGCTGCAGGTCCACGCCGTTGGGCACCAGGCAGGGCGGCCGCTTGAAGCGGGCATGCTGTTCGAAATACTGCATCACCGGCGCGCCGACGAACACCGCCCGCGCCGCGCCGGCCAGCACGCGGGCGCCCAGCTGGCGGTTCAGTATCGCCAGCAACGCGCGCAGGCGTGGCGAGCGGAACGGGATCTCACCGATGTGCTGGGTGACGACATAGGGCCGGCGCCGCAGCCGGGCGAAGACGATCGCGGCCAGCGAAGGCTGGTACAGGTAGTCGTGCACGTGCACGAGGTCGGCGCGACCGACCGCGCGCCACAGGCGCAGCAGGCCGCATGGTCCCCACAGCGGCATCGGCAGGCCGAGGCGGCGCTCCAGCGGGTCGAGGCAGCGCATGGGCTCGACGTCCAGGCCTGCCGGCAGCGGCTCGGCCGGCCGATCGGCCGTTGTGCCGCTGGCCATCCAGTGCACCGTCAGGTCAGGGCCGGGCAGGCGGCGGGCGAGTTCATCGGCCACCACCTCGATGCCGCCGCCATGGCTGCGGAAGAAGGCGCTGACCTGCAGCAGCCGCAGAGGGCGCGGGCCGCGGCGCTCAGTCGCCGGCATCGTCCGGTCCGGCCTTCAGGCTCCAGCGGCCGTGAAGCTGGAAGTTCAGCACCGCCATCGTCAAAGCCACCAGGGCACAAGCCAGCAGGTAGTGCAAGCCGGCGGCCGACACCAGCAACGCCAACAAGGCCAGTGACACGCCGGCCGCCAACAGGTTGACGCCGGCATAACGCAGAAACTCGGCGAGCGTGCGGCGGCGCCGCAGCTCATAGGTCCACGAGCGGTTGAGCAGCCAACCCAGCACGTTGGCGCCCAGCATCGCCAACACCGTGGACACCAGGTAGTGCCAGCCCAGTCGTTCGGTCAACAGCCACACGCCCAGCATGCCGACGCCGAAGCAAAGGCCGCCGACCAGGCCGAAACGCAGGAAGGCGCTCCAGGACTGCAGGGGATCGCGCCGGGTCGTCATCGGCGCCGCCACAGGCCGACGAACTGCAGTCCGTTGGTGGCGCGGCCCATCAGGCCGGCGTGGCTGGCCGCCGGGTGCTGCCAGTGCACGCGCTCCAGGCCCTGGCTCTCCAGCCAGCGCGCCCAGGCCCAATCGCGCTGGTAGCGGCCGGGCGATGGAATGCCGAAGCGGCGGTTGCCCAGTTCGTCCAGCACGGCCAGCGTCAGGTGGCCCAACGGGCCCTGGCAGTTGTGGTCCTTCAGCAGCAGCCAGCGGCGGCTGCAACGAAGCATCTCCGCCAGCGCGGCCAGCGGATCGGGGCAGTGGTGCACCACGTCGACCGCATAGCAGAGGTCGAAGCTGGCATCGGCAAAAGGCAGGCGCCGGCCGTCGTAGAGCCGAGGGCGCACGAAGCTGTGCCGCCGCTCCACCACGTCGACGGGCGTGATCGTGCCGATGCGGCCGCTGGCGCTCAGGTGGTGGCAGAAGAAGCCGTCGCCGGAGCCGAAGTCGAGCGCCGTCGAGACCGGGCCCGCCGGCTGCAACGCGGCTTGCAGGTGCAGCAGCGTGCGCTCGCGATATTGGGTGATGGCCATCAGCGGGCGGTCGCCTTGCGCGCCTGGACGAGATACACGGCCGCGTTGTCGTCGATCCAGCCTGCGGGTGTGAGCGCGTCCTCGACGATCATGCGCAGGTGGTACAGGCTGGACAGCAGCCCGGCCAAAAGAGAACCCAACAACGGAAAGCGGCGCAGCAACTGCGCGGCACCGATGGCGCGAAACTGCGTCGTCCAGGCCAGGGGGCCGACCAGGCCGACGGTTCTTTCGCAGACGAAGCCGCGGCTTTGCAGTTCGGCTTGCAAGCCGGTGCGCGTCCAGCGGCGGAAGTCGGTGGGGTGCGGGTGATACAGCCAGGTGCCGTGGGTCGACAGCACCAGCCGGCCGTCGTCGGCCAGCAGGCGATGGGCCTCGCCGAGATAGGCGTCGAGGTCCCAGACATGTTCCAGCACCTGGAACGACAGCACCAGCGCGGCGCTGCCGGCGGCCAGCGCCAGCGGCTGCCCGGGCACGATGCGCAGCGGCGCTGGCGCATCGATGTCGCAGGCCAGGTAGTCGTAGCCGGCGGCTTCGAACAAGGGCCGGTACGGCGCATCGCCCGCTCCCAGATCGACCGCTCTCGGTGCCGTGCGCTGCACCGGCGGCAGGCCGGCGATCAAGCGCCGCAAGGCGCCGGCCAGCCGGCGCAGCGTGTAGGCATCGTGCTGCCAGAACGGCGGTTGCAGCCGGGGCGCGGTCACGACGGCAGCGGTGCCTCGCCGGCCGCGGTGCGCGGTGCCAGCCGCAGGTACTCCATCATGAAGGCCGACGTGGCGACCAGGATGCCGGCCATCATCAGGCCGGCGGCGGGAATGGCCACCCGCATCAGCCGGCCGGGGTCGATGGCGCGGAAATCAGCGCCCGACCACATCCACAAGGTGACGCCCGCCAAGACGGCGCCCAGCAGGAAGATCGCCAGCCCGGTCAGCAGCGCGGCTTCGAGCGACACCGTGCGCGCCCAGGCCAGGCCCTTGGGCATGCGTGGCAACACGCCGATCTGCACCGCGTGGCTGGACGATGCGCCGGCGAACAGCAGCATCTGCAGGCCGACGCACGCCATCACCACTGCGTACAGCAGGGTGTGGATGTCGAGCGTGAAGCGGCCCAAGGGCAGCGGCCCCCTGGCCAGCGGCACGGCGAGGCCGATGCCCAGCAGCAGCAGCGCGAGGCCCGGGGCCATGAACAGCCACGCCGGCGCATGCACCAGCAAAAAGCGAAGATGGCGCCAGCCGTCGCGCCAGCTGCGCAGGTGCGGCGGCCGATCGCGGCCGTCGGGCGAAAGCGTGGTCGGCACTTCGGCGATGCGCAGCCCGCCCAGCGTGGCCTTGACCACCATTTCGCTGGCGAATTCCATCCCGGTGGATTGCAGCTCCAGCGCCAGCATGGCCTGGCGGTCGAAGCCGCGCAGCCCGCAATGGAAGTCGCGCACGGGGCTGCGAAAGAACAGCCTTCCGACGAAGCTGAGCACCGGGTTGCCGAGGTATCGGTGCAGGGCCGGCATGGCGCCGGGCTTGATGCCGCCGGCGAAGCGGTTGCCCATCACCAGCTGATGGCCGTGGCGCAGTGCGTCGACGAAGCCCTGCAACTGCGAAAAGTCGTAGCTGTCGTCGGAGTCGCCCATGATCACGTAGCGGCCGCGGGCGGACTCGATGCCGGCCCACAGCGCGGCGCCGTAGCCGCGCTGGCCGACCTGTATGACCCGCGCGCCTTCGGCGCTGGCCAGCGCCTGCGAACCATCGGTCGACCCGTTGTCCGCAATCAGCACTTCGCCGTCGGTGCCGGTCTGACTCAGGAACGCGCGCGCCTTGCGGATGCAGGACGCCAGCGTCAGCGCCTCGTTCAGGCAGGGCATCAGGATGGTCACTTCGACCATCGGGTCGGTCGTGCCCCGACTACGGGTCACGAGGGGTTCAGCAACAGTTTCCATGCTGCACAGGGATCGTGCATGCGGCCCGAGATGACATCATCGACCGAGCCGAGACGAACGGTCTCCATCGAGCGGTGATGCGATACGACGACGTTGTCGGCAGCATCGATGGTGACACGGATATCGGTGTTCGCGTAGCGGCGCTGCCATTCGTTCAAGCCGGCGTCGCTGACCAACGGTGCCGGTGCATAGGCTTGCGGACAGCGGGCTTCGACGACGGCGAAGACGCGGTCGGCCCGGAGGCGGGCGGCGGCGTAAGTCGGATCGTCGTGCGGCTGCGCAACGGCGTTGCAGCTCAGCAGCGTCCTCCAGATGAGCGATTGCTGGAAGATGGCAATGCGCTCGCAATCCGACCAGTCCACGCGAAGGCCCAGGCCGTAGGTGATGCGGTCGGAACGGCGGGCCAGCAGCGCAGGTCGTGCCGGCGGCTGGTCGTTGTCGGCCAGGAACAGGAACCGCACCCGCCCCTGCCAGGCCTTGACCTTTGCGTCGAAGGCATCGCGCAAGGGGCCCGACGGTGGGATGCTCATCTGGCCGACGGCATTGATCATGGCGCCATCGGGATGCAGGAAAGCGGCGACGGCCGCATTCGTCTGCAGGCCCAGACTCAGATGCAGGGCGGGTTGCTCGCGCAGGCGCTCCGGCACGCGGATGTCGAGATAAGGGCCGCTGGTCCAGGGCGTCGGTGAGAACCGGTGTTCGTACTGCAGCCCATAGTTCAACAATTGCAGGCCGAGCAGCAGCAAGACCGCACTCCGCGCCCAGCGCTGCGGCAGCAGCGTCTGCAAGCCCCGCACCAGCAAGACGCCGGCAACGGCCAGCAATGGCAGGGCGTAACGAGCGTTGCCGCTCAGCTTCATCCACAGCACAAACGCGACGGCGGCAAACACCACCAGATAGCGGGTCGCATGGGTGCCGCTTTCAAGCCTCAGCGGCTGACGTCTCAGCGCCCGGGCGAATGCCCAAACCGCGCCGGCAACCACCACCACGCTGAGGGCCAGTGGGCGCAGATCCGGTGCGAAGGCCTCCGTGGTTGCGAAACGCCGCGTCTGCGCGAACAGCAGCGGGCGCAATACCCATTGCCGCCAGTCTTCGGGCAGGAAACGGCGGTCGACGACCGCCTGCGTCCAGGCGAAGGGCGACTGGAAGACCTCGTTGTAGAGCGGAAACAGCGGGTTGTGGAACCGCATCCACAACCAGTAGGCCCACGGACCCCAGAAGACGAGCAGCGCCAGGAAAGCCACCGACACGAAGCCCAAGACCTGCCGCCATGCCATCTCGCGGGCGAGCCATCGCATCACCAGTACCGCGCCAATCGCCAGTGCGAAAAGCGCCGTGGTCGGCTTGATCGCCACGGAGAGGCCGAGGCCCGCGGCCGACGCCAGCAAGTGACTTGTCCGCGGCTTGGGTGCCAGCGCGGCTGCCAGCGCCAGCAGCACCAACAGGTGGCCCAACGGGTCGACGGACGACGTCCCGACCGTCAGCAGATAGACCGGCGACGCCCACGCCATCGCGACCGCGAGCCAGCGCCACAGCCTAGTCTGCGAGTCGGTGCCCCAGATCGATTGCACGATGGACACCAGCGGCAGGACCGACAGCGCATGCACGATGGTCAGCACGGTGCCAACGGCCCAAGCGGGCAGTCCCGCTTGCGTCAGCAGATAGAACGGGACGTAGCCGATCGGGTTTTGATAGCTCTGTGGCCCCGCGGCCAGCAGATCGGTGGCAAAGCGGCCACTCAGCAAAGAAAACGGCAGGTAGACGTGATGATTGAACACATCCCAGCTCTGGTCGCTGCCCACCGCCATCACCCAGATCCAGGTGAGAGCGATGAAGACCAGGGCCATCGCAGCGTGGTCCGAGTGCTCTTTCAAGGTCACCCGATGGCTGTGCACGGCCGCGCTCGAGGGAGTGAAGGAAACCGTCATGCTGCCGGTTTTCGAGAAAGCGCAAGGCCCAAAGAAAAAGTGCCACAAGGGCACTTTTTCGAAGGGGTATCAGGAACTGCAGCTTACTTGCACGAACCCGGCAGGTACTTGTTGGGCATCGGGTTGGTGGTACCGGGACCGCACTTGAACGTGCCGACCTGCGTGCCGTTGAAGCTGTAGGTCAGCGCCGTGCCCGTGGCAGTGCTCGGGGTCAGCTTGATGGTCTTGCCGGCGGCGTCGCCCAGATCCGTGGCCGTCGACGAAGAGGTGACGGTGATCACGCCATTGGTATCGGTATTGATCGCCGACACGTACTTGGTCGTCGTGGAATTCTCGCCGCAGCCCCAACCATCGGCCACCATCGCAGCCGTGCCGGTCTGGTACACCTCGGCCACCGTCGTCCGGCACTGCGAGGCCGCCAGAATAACTTCCGAAACCTTGGCCTTGATCGTGTAGTCGCGGTAGGCCGGCAACGCTACGGCAGCCAGAATGCCGATGATCGCCACGACGATCATCAGTTCGATCAGGGTGAAACCTTGTTGGACACGCTTCATGAAGAGACTCCTAGGGATTGAGAGGGGCTGCAGACGTCCCCCATGAATGCAGGGGCCGTGCCAGGGCCGAGTCGCCATGTTTTCGTGACCGATTCACGCCGAGTGACGCTTCCTGTCGCCGAAACGTGTTGTTACGCGGCGCTGGAGCGCCCAAGCTGACGGAAATTGTCAGCCGCGCCCAGGCGCCGTCACAGCGTGAACACGTGGCCGGCGTCCAGCGCCTGCACGCGGTGGGTGCTGGCTTGGGCGGCGATCTCGGCCATTACGGCGTCCACTTCACCCGGCTTGATGTGGGTGATGAAGACGTCGGTCGGTTGGCGCAGCGCAGCAATCTCGGTGCGCAGCCGTTTCGGGCACAGGTGCTGGCTGATCTCGGCCAGCGCGTGCTCATCGTCGCGGAAGGCCGTCTCGATGACCAGCGCGTTCACTTTCGCAGCGGCCAGTCGCGCCCACAGCGCGGGGTTGGGGCCGGTGTCGCCGGTGAAGACCCAGGCGCCGGCGTCGGGCCTGGCCGCGGGGCTGACGGCAAAGCCGACGGCGGGCACGGTGTGCGACGCGGGCAGCACCTCGACGCGGGCGGCGCCGGCGCTGATGACGTCGCCGGTCTCGAAGGGCACCAGGCTGAGCACCGGCGCCGCGGGGTCGGGCAGGCGCGTGAAGTCGGGCCAGATCACGCCGTTGAAGACGTGGGTGCGCAGCGCCGCCAGCGTGGGCGCCAGCGCGTGCACCTGGATGGCCGGCCGGGCGCGCGCGCGCCGGGCGCGCGTCACGCTGTCGGCCAGCAAGCCGATGGCCAGCACATGGTCCAGGTGCGAATGGGTGACGAAGATGTGATCGACCTGCGCCATCTCGTCGAGCGTCAGGTCGCCGACGCCGGTGCCGGCGTCGATCAGCACGTCGTGGTCGACGAGGAATGAGGTCGTGCGGCTGCCGGCCGCGATGGAGCCGGAACAGCCGAGAACACGGATGCGCATGTCGCAGAAGTCGGTGGGTCCCGGCCGTCTGCTGCGACCGTGTTTGGGTTCGATGGAAGCGCTCCCCGGGCGCGCCGCCCGCCATCGATGCAACGACGCGGGAAGAATGCGGATGCTGAAGCGGCCCCTGCGCCGGTGCAAGCCTCCGATGCCGCAATCTTCATCAAGGCGTGGGGTGCCGTGTCAGGCCGACGACACTGCCGTGACGGGCTTCACGGGCGCAAGATCGCCACCGGCGGCGCGGCCGCGCCGCGCCGGCAACCGCCGCGCGGTTCAGCGGTGGATGAACTGCATCTGCGTGCCGGCGAGCTCGATCACGTCGCCGTTGCGCAGGGGCACCGAGTCGCCCACCAGCGGAACGCCGTTGACGCTGGGCCGGGTGCCGCCTTCGACGTGGGCGAAAGCGTAGCCGTTGGGGCGCTTGGTGATCGATGCCACTTGCACGCCGGGCTTGCCGACGGTGGTGACCACCTTGGTCAAAGCCACTTCGCGGCCGGCGGCGGCGCCGTTGAGCACCTTGATCACGGCCGGCTGCGAGGGCATGCCGCTGGCCGGGCTGCTCATCGCCGGCGCGGGGCCGGCGGGCGCGGAGAAGGCCGGCGGCGCCGTGCCGGGCCGCATGATCATGGTCTTTTCGTAGTCGGCACCCTCGTCGACGAGGTACTTGATCTTGTACTTGCCGATCTCGACCGTGTCGTTGTGGGTCAGCAACTGCTTCTTGATGGCCTTGCCGTTGATGTAGGTGCCGTTGGTGCTGTTGAGGTCTTCGATGAAGACGTCGGCACCCACCATCTGCAACACGGCATGCTCGCCGCTGACGGCCAGGTTGTCGATGACGATGTCGTTGTAGGGGCGCCGACCAAGGGTGGTCTTGTCCTTGGTGATTTGCACCTCCTTGATGACCACCCCGTCCAGAGATACGACCAGCTTGCCCATGCATGACCCCGTTGTCGTCCACTGCCGGCTGCAGCGGACTGGGCGCTCTGCGGCGCCGATCAAGACCTGTGTGTCGACCCGCCGTCAGCGCCGAAAAGGCCACCAGAAGCGGCTGGTCGTGCTCGCACCGCCGGAGGCGCGCACCAGGACCACCGAGATATTATCCTTTCCGCCTGCGTCATTGGCGGCGTCGATCAGCGCCTGGCAGGCGGCCGCCAATGAGTCGTGCGCCAACAACAACTGGCCGATGCTGGCATCGTCGAGCATGTCGGACAAGCCGTCGGAGCACATCAGGTAAGTGTCGCCGGGCTGCACGTCGTGCTGGTGGGTTTCCAGCAGCACCGTGTCTTCCACGCCCACCGCGCGCGTCACGAGGTTCTTGTTGGCCGAGAAGGCGGCCTGCTCGGGCGTGATCAGGCCGGCGTCGATCTGCTCTTGCAGCAGCGAATGGTCGCGCGTGATCTGCTGCAGCCGGCCGCCGCGCAGCCGGTAGGCGCGCGAGTCGCCCACGTGTCCCACCAGCAGCCGGTTCTCGCGGAACAGCGCCACCACCAGCGTGGTGCCCATGCCGGCGTATTGGGGGTTGGAGTTGGCGGCGTTGAAGATCGCGCGGTTGGCGTTGTCCACGCAGATGTCCATGGCGCGCCGCACCTCGCCGTCGCTGGCGTGCGAATGCGCTTCGCGCAGCCAGCGGCCGAGTTCGTTGCGGATGAACGAGGTGGCCATGTTGCTGGCCACCTCCCCGGCGTTGTAGCCGCCCATGCCGTCGGCCAGGACGGCCAGTGCAACGTCGTTGTCGAGGGCGACCGAGTCCTCGTTGTTGCTGCGTGCCCGGCCAGGGTCCACGGCGGCGGAGAGCTCGATCGTCAGAGGCACGGGCAGGCGCTGCGGCAAGGGCGGAGTGGGCGGATTGTGCATCGGATCGCCTGCGGCGCCGCGGGGCTGCGGACCTCAGCCGCGTGATTTCGGACCGCCGCCGGCGCTGCGCGACAGGCTCAGCAAGCGCTCGGCGACCGCGGCCGCGTCGGCCGGGCGCTGGGCCGGGCGCCGCTCGAGCAACTCGGCCACCAGCGCCGACACGGCGGGCGGCACCTGCGGCAGCAGCGACTGCAGCGTGGGCGCCGTGCGGTTGGCCACCTGCGACAGCAAGGCGCCCAGCGAGCGGGCCTCGAACGGCAGCCGGCCGCTGATCAGCTCGAACAGCGTCACGCCCAGCGAATACAGGTCGGTGTAGGGCCCGATCACGCCCTCGGCCAACTGCTCGGGCGCCATGTAGCCGGGCGTGCCGGCCACCACGCCGGTGCGGCTGCGGAAGGCGTCGCCCAGCCGGGCCAGGCCGAAGTCGGCCACCTTGACGGTGTCGCTCGGCCAGTGCACCAGCACGTTGCCGGGCTTGATGTCGCGATGGATGACGTGGATCGCGTGCGCCGCCGCCAGCGCGCCGGCCACCCGCGAGCCGGTGCGCAGCAGCAGCGGTAGCGGCAGCCGATTGGCGGCGGGCACGTGGCGGCGCAGGTCGTGGCCGGGCACGAACTCCATCACGAGGTAGGCGTACTCGCCCTGGCTGCCGCGATCGAGCACGCGCACCACGTCAGGGTGCTGCAAGCGCTGGCCCAGGCTGGCCTCGCGCACGAAGGCGGCGGCCGCCAGGCCCTGGTCGTCCTCGCGCAGCAGAAAGGCCTTCAGCGCGACGATGCTGCCGTCGGGCGCCGCGGCTTCGAAGACTTCGCCGAGCCCGCCCTTGCCCAGGCTGCGCAGCAGCCGGTAGCCGGCGAGGTCCCGCATGCCCGCCACGCTGTTGGCAGGGGCTGCGGTTCGATTCATTGCGCGCGCGGGCCCATGTCGTCACCACGGTAACACAGGGGCACTCGGGCCCTGCGCAAAGACACCCGAGCGTCGCGGGTGACCGATCTCGCTCGGCCGCCCGCTCGGGTGGATCAGTCGACCAGCGCGAGCACCACCGCGAGGCTGGAGCCGACGGCCAGCGGCGCCTTCCAGCGGTCGTCACCGGGCGCGGCTTCGCCCGGCGCCAGCTGCGGCAGGTTCTGGCCGACGCGCGGCTTGCGCAGGTCCATCACCTGCAGCCCGGTGCCCAGCCGGCGCCGCAGTTGCGAGGTGGTGTCCTGCGGCCGGCCGCTGCTGGCGGTGGTCCATTCGATCTGCGGCCCGGCGGCCGCGGGCAGCAGCCCCTGCAGGTCCTGGCGCAGCCGCTCGGCCCAGGTGCGCTGCCAGTGCTGGCGCTGGCGGTTGGACAGCCACTTGCCGACGCGGTGCGTCAGCATCGGTGGGCACAGCACCATGGTGCACGGCGTGTCGCCCCGTTCGGCCAGCAGCGGTTGCAAGACCCGGTGTGCGTACGGTGCGTCGTTCACGTAGATCGCGAGGCGTTCCATTTCTGCTTCCTTGGTCACGGGGTTGAGGGGCGTTGTTCGGGCGGTGGTCGCTCAGGTGGTGGAGGTCTCGAGCGCGGCGGCGCTGCGCTGGCGCGTGGCCCACCAGCCGGCACCCAGCACGCCGGCCACCAGCGTGGCATACAGCGCCAGGCGCGCGGCGAGGTTGGGATCGAACACGCTGTCGAGCAGCGGCTCGCCGACGATCATCTTGGCCGCGGTGAAGGCCAGCACGCCGGCGCCGAGCTGGATGATCACCGGGAAGCGCTCCACCAGCTTCAGCACGATGGCGCTGCCCGAGACGACGATGGGCACGCTGATCAGCAGGCCGATGACCACCAGGTCAAAGGCGCCGTGCGCGGCGCCGGCCACGCCCAGCACGTTGTCGACGCCCATCAGCGCGTCGGCGATGACGATGGTCTTCATCGCACCCCAGAAGGTCGTGGCCGACGCGCCGCCGTGGCCGTCGCCGGCGCCGGCGGGCACCAGCAGCCGGTAGGCGATCCAGATCAGGCCGATGCCGCCGACGAGCATCAGGCCGGGAATCTTCAGCAGCCAGACGACGGCCAGCGTCATCACGGCGCGGACGACGATGGCGCCCACCGTACCCCAGATGATGGCGCGCCGCTGCAGGTGGCTCGGCAGGCTGCGGGCGGCCAGCGCAATGACGATGGCGTTGTCGCCGGCCAGCACGATGTCGATCAGGACGATGGCGGCCAGGGCCGACAGCCACTGGGGGGACAGGAACTCCATGCGAACTCCAACGCAAGCATCAGACAAAACGATGCGTGGCGTGGCGGGCACGGACGAATGCAGCCGTCAGGACGACGGGCGACCTCGAGCCGGTGCCAGCGGCAACCGCGCATCGAAGGTCTTGCTCGGCATGGAGTGATTGTTGTGGCCTGGCAGACCGGAAGCTCGCGCTTCGTATTGACGATCTGCCTGAACCGCGGCACGGTCCCGTGAGGGCGTCAGGCCGCGGTCGAGCTACTCCCCTTCGCGTGAACGCATTCAAACACAGAAGCGCGGCGCGGTGCAATTGCGGGCAGTGCGTATGCCCCGCTGCCGTGAAGGGCTGTCTGCGTCGGCTGGCGTCGGGGTCAGGCCGCGGCCTTGGCCGCGTGGCGCTTCTGCAGGTACAGCCCGATCAGCACCACCAGCGCCGCGCCGATGGCGCCGGCGGTGTTGACGATGCCGTGCGACAACTCGCCGAAGCGCGCGGTGACCGCGGGGTCGGTGAGCAGCATCTCGCCGGCCAGGAAACCCAGCAACGCGGCGCCGACCGTGATGATGATCGGGAAGCGCTCCATGATCTTCAGCAGCAGCGTGCTGCCGAAGACGATCAGCGGAATGCTGATGGCCAGGCCGATGATCAGCAGCGCGGTGTTGCCCTTGGCGGCGGCCGCCACGGCGAGCACGTTGTCCAAGCTCATCACGAGGTCGGCGATCAGGATGGTGCGCACGGCGGCCAGCATGCCGGCATTGGCGTTGTCGTTGCTGCCGCCTTCTTCCTCGTTGTCCTCCAGCATCAGGCTGACGCCGATGTACAGCAGCAGCAGGCCGCCGATGATCTTGAGGTAGGGCCACTTCAGCATCTCGGCGGCCAGGATGGTCAGCGCGATCCGCATCACGATGGCCGCGCCGCTGCCGAAAAGGATGGCCTTCTGCTGCTGCTGCGGCGGCAGCGAGCGGGCGGCCAGCGCGATCACCACGGCGTTGTCGCCCGACAGCAGGATGTTGGCGAGGATGATCGAGCCGAGCGCCGCCCAGAAGGCGGCCGACGTGAGGTCCATGAAGCGCTCCAGCGTTGTTATAAGCATGCGGCCGCGTCTTGCACGCGGCCGCTTGTCGTGGAGCGCAAGTCTACGAAGCGGGCGTCGACTCCCCGGTTCGTAAAACTACGAACCCATCCGGGCTCAGATCAAGCCCTTGAGCAACCTTCCCATCTCCGAAGGATTGCGCGTGACCGTGAAGCCGCACGCTTCCATGATGGCCAGCTTGGCATCGGCCGTGTCGGCGCCGCCCGAGATCAGCGCGCCGGCGTGCCCCATGCGCTTGCCCGGCGGCGCGGTGACGCCGGCGATGAAGCCGACCACGGGCTTCTTCATGTGTTCCTTGCA
>Ga0102832_1000730_pt1 | contig 38449 bp, 37 predicted proteins | sample EBPBio282013_DNA_FD_88942 | JGI IMG/M metagenome (GOLD analysis project Ga0102832, IMG submission 88942) | Wastewater treatment Type I Accumulibacter community from EBPR Bioreactor in Madison, WI, USA - Reactor 2_5/28/2013_ DNA (Illumina Assembly) | ecosystem: Engineered > Bioreactor > EBPR >... | reverse complement strand
GCCCCTCAGATTTTTTTCAGGGCCTCGCGGATTTTCTCGGCATTGCTGGCCAGCACCTCGTTCTTCTCCATCGCGCCCGTATGGGGGCGCAGTGCCACGCCCTCGAAACGCGGCATGACATGGACATGGAGATGGAACACGACCTGGCCGCCGGCAGCCTCGTTGAATTGCTGGATGGTGACGCCCTCGGCCGAGAAGGCGGCCTTCACGGCGCGCGCCAGCTTCTGCGTGGTCAGCGCGACCGCATTCAGTGCATCGGCGGGTGCGTCGAAGACATTGCGGCAGGCCGCCTTCGGGATCACCAGAACATGGCCGTCGGCGCGCGGCATGATGTCCATGATCGCGAGCGTCTCGCCATCCTCGTAGACGGTATGAGAGGGGAGTTCGCCGCGCAGGATCTTGGCGAAGACGTTGGACTGATCATAGGCGGTCATGGCGGGTCCGGCAGGGTCGGAAAAGGGTAGGCGCAAGCTGCGGTGCTCTAGCGGGGTCGTCAAGCTCATGGACCGGATGATGGCCCCCCTCAGGCGCCGAGCGGCAGCGCTGTCTCGACATGGGCGTCGAGCACGAGATCGTCGCTCGCGCCCATCACCTGAAGCCCGCTCACGGTGAGGCGGAGCAAGGATTTGCCCCACCAGCGCGCGACGATCTCGGCCAGCGCTGCGGTCTCAGCGGCGTCGAGATCGTCGGTGAGGTTGTAGAGGCCGACGAGCCAGAGATCGCCCGGCGTCCGGCCGAAGGCGGCCTGCACCTCCTGCAGCGTGTTCCGCCCGGCGCGCTTCTCGGGATAGACCGGCAGATAGAGCCGGCCGCGATTGACGTTGCCGGAGAAGAGACCGCGCAACTCCACCGTAAAGGGCTCGATCCGGCGCAGGGCTTCGCGCGTCTCGGCGGTGATGGCCGGAGGCTCGGCAAGGCTGAGCGAGCCGCAGGCGGTCGCATGCAGGCGGTCCTGCCGCCTCTGTAGGATGTCCCAGGCGATCTTGCCGGCGAAGGGCGCGGCCTTCAGGTCGCGCTCCAGGGCGAGGAAGGCGGGGGAGGCGCGCAAGGCGCGGTCTTCCAAAGGCAGGACCAGCGAGTAGACCGCCGGGTGGCGGCCCATCTCGTAGAACTTGCCTTCGCGCCGGGCGATGATTCCGGGATGCTCCGGCGCGACCAGGGGCAGATGCGCCAGCCGGTAGCTTTCGTCGAGGGTGAGCGGGGTGGTGAAGTCGGTGAGGCTGCGGCGATAGCCGAGCTCGCCATCCTCGCAGAAGATCGGCGCGGAGGAGGTGGTGGTCGCGAGCGCGGCGTCAGTCATCGGCGGTATCCGTCTTGCGGAAAGGGCTTTCGGCTGCGAGCGTTTCACGCGCTGCCGCGATCTGCTCGCGCTCTTGCGCGAGATAGGCGGCGACGGGCCGGCGCAGTCCGGGATCGGCGATATGGTGCAGCGAGCGGGTGATGACGGGCCGGTAGCCGCGCGCCAGTTTGTGCTCCCCCTGCGCGCCGGCCTCGACGCGGGCGAGGCCATGCGCGATCGCATAATCGATGGCCTGATGGTAGCAGACCTCGAAATGCAGGAAGGGGTGGTCTTCGATGCAGCCCCAGTTGCGGCCATAGAGCGTGTTGGCGCCGCGGAAGTTGATGGCGCCGGCTATATAGCGCCCGGCTCGCCGGGCCATCACCAGCACGATGCGCTCGCCCATCGCCGCGCCGATCGCTGAGAAGAACGCACGGTTGAGATAGGGCCTACCCCATTTGCGTGCGCCGGTATCCTCGTAGAACGAGAAGAAGTCGTCCCAGACTGCCTCGGGGAGGCCGTTGCCGGAGAGGACTTCGATGGTGATGTCGTTGGCGAGCGCCTCGCGCCGCTCACGCTTCAGCGCCTTGCGCTTGCGCGAGGCCAGTGTCGCCAGGAAATCGTCGTAGTTGCCGAAGTCTTCGTTCTGCCAATGGAACTGCAGATCGTTGCGCTCGATATAGCCGGCCTGTTTCAGGGCGGCGATGTCCGGCTCCTGCGCGAAGGTGACATGAACCGAGGAGGATTGCGTCTGCCCGCGCAAGGCCTCCAGCCCGCCGATCAGGGCAGCGCGGGCCTCATCTGCGCGCGGAGTATCAGAGACCAGCAGGCGCGGGCCCGTCGCCGGGGTGAAGGGCGCGGCGACCTGGAGCTTCGGGTAGTAGCGCCCGCCGGCGCGCTCATAGGCATCGGCCCAGCTATGGTCGAAGACATATTCGCCCTGGCTGTGGCTCTTCAGGAAACTCGGGGCCGCCGCCAGGAGCTCACCGGCATCGTCCTCGACGAGGAGATAGGCCGGTGACCAGCCGGTGCGGCCGCCGGTGCAGCGGCTCTCCTCCAGGGCCATGAGGAATTCATGGCTGGCGAAGGGATTGTCCCGGTCGAGCGCAGGATCGCCGGCGCGCGCGGCGGGGGGCGAGATGGCGTCCGCCAGCGCATGAGGGTTGGCGCAGGCGTTCCATGCGCCTGCGGGGACGGCCTTGAGGGAGGTCGCGACACGAACGATGAGATCGCCGCCTCCCGCTTGGCTCAAGGGCGAAAACCCTCGAAGACCATCTGGTCGGCCATGGCAGCGGCCCGCTGCCGCTCTTCCGGCGTGCGTACCGTCCAGCTCATCAAGGGCAGGCCCAGCGCGTTGCGGCAGAGATAGGGCGCTGCGCTTTCCAGATCCGTGACCTTCCAGGAGATGAAATCCGGCCGGCTCTCGGTGAAGTGTAGGAGATTGGCGAGCGCATGCTTCTGTTCGGCCGAGAGCTTGTCGTAGTCGCCGTAATCATAGGCGTTCATCGCCACGATGCCGCGCGGAATCTCCGGTGCGAGCTCACGCAGAGCCGTCACGATCGCGGGATCGAAGGATTTGATCACGATCGGATGGTTCTTGTAGCCCGCGACGACCTCCACGGTCCGCTTGGTCAGGGTCAGATCGCCGTCGAAACGGCTCTTGATCTCGATCACGAGCGGGACGCGGCCGCCGATCAGGTCGAGGAAGGCCGAGAGCGTCAGGATGCGGTCGCTCGAGCCCTTGAGCGTGATCGCGCCGAGCTCCGCCGCCTTGCGCGCGACGACGGCGCCGGTCTCTCCGGTCAATCGATCGAGCACGAAATCGTGGAACACCACTGCCTCGCCATCGGCGGTGAGCTGGACGTCGCATTCGATGCCGAAACCGCTGGCGATGGCGGCCGTGGCGGCGGAGGGGCTGTTCTCGATCACGCCGGCTGCCAGATCATGCAGCCCGCGATGCGCGATCGGCTTCGCCACCAGCCAGCCCAGATCGGGCCGGCCGGCGCCCTTGAGCGCTCCTCGAGCCATCAGGCGATCTCGAACATCGCTTCGACTTCGACGGCGGCATCGGCCGGCAGTTCGGCGACGCCGACGGTCGAGCGGGCATGGCGGCCCTTGTCGCCGAGCACCTCGACCATCAGGTCCGAAGCGCCGTTCATGATCGCCGGCAGGGCGGCGAAATGTGGGGCGGCGTTGATGAAGCCGCCGAGGCGGACGCAGCGCACGATGCGGCCGAGATCGCCGCCGAGCGCGGCCTTGGCCTGGGCCAGGACGTTGATGGCGCAGAGGCGGGCGGCCTCCAGGCCGGCCTCGTTGAAGATCTCGGCGCCGAGCTTGCCCTTGTGCTTGTCGGAAAGCTTGCCGTCGAGGCCGAAGCAGATCTGGCCGGAGATGACCAAGAGGTTGCCGGTGATCACATAGGGCACGTAGTTGGCGATGGGCGCGGCCGGGCTCGGCAGGGTGATGCCGAGTTCGGCGAGGCGGGTATCGACGACGTTCATAAGCTTGGCTCCGCGAGCGAGGCAGGGTGCCTTCGGGCAGGCCTTTCATGGCCGAAGCCAGCGGGCCTCGCAAGCATCGGGGCATGTCGCGCGGGCAGGGCCGATGCGACGGGCGGGAGCAGCCCGCCGCCATGTTTGCGCCATTGCCGCGATGCACCTAGATTTCGCACAGGTCACAACGGACAAGCGGCGCATGAACGAAACAGTCTCGAAGCTCGCGACCCAGGCGAGCGGGGTTCTCGCGGGGGGGCTGGTTCTGGCCGCGATGCCGGCCTTTGCCCAGGCCGCGTCGGAGCGGGTGGTGCTGGCACCGCATCGTGCGGTCTATGACCTCGTGCTCGACAGCGGCAAACCATCCGGCAATATCGAGACGGCGAAGGGCCGCATCGCCTTCGAGTTCACCGGCGATGCCTGCGAGGGCTATGCGCTGTCCTTCCGACAGGTCACGCAGCTCGGCACCGAGGCCGGGCCGCGCCTGATCGACGCCCGCACCACCAGCTTCGAGGCCGGGGACGGCGCGAATTACCGCTTCAAGACCGAAAGCACCGCCGCCGGCGCCAAGCCCGACATCGTCGACGGCACGGCTCAGAAGAGCAATGGCGGCTACGAGGTGAAGCTGCGCCAGCCCAAGGCGGAGACGCATCGCGAGAGCAACGACGCGCTCTTTCCCAACGCGCAGATGAAGGCCGTGATCCAGGCCGCCCGCGCCGGGCAGAAGACGCTGAGCGTGCGCCTCTATGACGGGGCGAACTCCGGCAAGGAGGTCTATGACACGCTCTCGATCATCGGGAAGCGCATCGAGGCCGAGCCGGCCGAGAAGCCGCTGCAGCGCCCCGAATTCGGGAAGATGGCGCGCTGGCCGGTGACGATCTCCTATTTCAAGGCGGGCTCCGGCGAATCGACGCCGGCCTACAGCATCAATTTCGAGCTCTACGAGAACGGCATCACCGGGGCGATCCGGCTCGATTACGGCTCGTTCGCGCTGCGCGGCACGCTCACGCGTCTGGATCTTCTTCCTCAGGAGCCTTGCGCGAAGTAGCGGGTTCCGACGAGCGGCGCTGCGGCAGGCGAAGGCTCAGGCCCTTGCCGATCGCCTCATCGCCGAAGCGGGCGCGCAGCTTGTCGAGCGCGCCCTCCATCGCCTTCAGGCGCGGCGTCGCGGTGTCGGCGAGATCGCCGTGGTCGGCGGCTTCCGGCGGGCTGAAGTCGCTCGCACCGATGCCGATCAGGCGATAATGCGCGCCGTTGCACTCGCGCTTCAGCAGGTCGCGCCCGGCAGTGAAGAGACGGGCAGCGAGCTGCGTCGGCTCCGGCAGGCGCGCGGCGCGGGTGATGATCTGGAAATCGGCGGTCTTCAACTTCAGGGTGATGGTTCGCCCCGCAAGCTCCTGCGCCTTCAGGCGTTTCGAGGTCTTCTCGCAGAGACGCCACAGGATCGGCTCCAGCTCCTCGAAGCGGGCGAGGTCGACGTCGAGCGTGGTCTCGCTTGAGACGCTCTTGGTTTCGCGCTCCGGCGTGACCTGGCGGGCGTCGATGCCGTTGGCGAGATTCTTCAGGCGTGGGCCGTCCTTGCCAGCGAGCTTGAAGAGCTTGTCGACGGGCGCCTCGCGCAGGTCGCCGATCAGCTTGAAGCCCCCTTCGGCCAGTTTCGCGACGCCGGCCGGGCCCATGCCGGGAATAAGGCTGATCGGCTTGGTCGAGAGGAAAGCGACCGCTTCGCCTCGCCCGATGATCGAGAAGCCGCGCGGCTTGTCGAGGTCCGAGGCGACCTTGGCCAGGAACTTGGCATAGGACAGTCCGACCGAGATGGTGATGCCGAGCTCGGCCTCGACATGCCTGGCGAAGCGCGCCAGTGTCACGGCGGGGCTGGCATGGTGGAGGCGCTCCGTGCCGGAGAGGTCGAGGAAGGCCTCGTCGATCGAGAGCGGTTCGACCAGCGGCGTCAATTCCCGCATGAGCTGGCGGACCTGGCGGCCGACCGCGACGTATTTCGCCATGTTCGGCTTGACCACTACGGCTTCCGGGCAGGCCTTCAGCGCCTGGAACATCGGCATGGCCGAGCGCACGCCATAGGTGCGGGCGATGTAGCAGCAGGTCGAGACGACGCCGCGCTTGCCGCCGCCGACGATGACCGGCTTGTCCTGCAGGGCAGGGTCGTCGCGCTTCTCGATCGTGGCGTAGAAGGCGTCGCAATCGATATGGGCGAGGCTCAAGCTGTCCCGCTCGTCATGATGGAGCAGCCGCGGCGAGCCACAGGCCGGGCAGCGCTTCAGCACTGCGTCCGCGTCGTGGTCCACCAGGCAGTCGCGGCAGAGCCAGCGCTGCGAGGGCGCGCCCGTGCTCACGGAATGTCGTCCGGCTCCGGCCCGGCGAGGACGCGCCTGGCATCGGCGACGATTTCGGGATTCAGCCTTAAATTCCCGGCAAACTCCAAAAGGAGCGAATCGCTGCTGCCGATATGATCGAGCACCGCGGCCAAAAAGCCGGGTTCGCCGGCGGCCTCGCGCAGATTGGCCGGGTTGAGGCCGGTCACGTTCAGGAAGGGCTCGATCCGCTCGGGTTCGGAGGCCAGGAAGGCGAGGGCCTGGAGCGCGAGCGCCTCGGCCTGATCGGTGGTCGGTCGTCGTATCATGAGGGCCTTGAGTCACGTATCCGGTTTGCGTTTCGTCAACTGCTCGCGTGCTACGCAATCATCTGATGACGCCGCCAATTTGGAAAGCCTGCCATCGGCATGGGCCTTCCCCGGCGCAAATGAAGGGCGGCCCGATGAAGACGGTTCTGATCGTCGAGGACAACGAGCTCAATATGAAGCTCTTCAACGATCTGCTCGAAGCCCATGGCTATGCGACGCTGAAGACGTCTGATGGCATCGAGGCGATCGAGCTGGCGCGGACACATCATCCCGCCCTGATCCTGATGGATATCCAGCTTCCGGAGGTCTCCGGGCTGGAAGTCACCAAATGGATCAAGGAGGATGACGACCTGAAGGCGATCCCGGTCGTCGCGGTCACGGCCTTCGCGATGAAGGGCGACGAGGAGCGGATCCGGGAAGGCGGCTGCGAGGCCTATCTCTCCAAGCCGATCTCCGTTGCCAAGTTCCTGGAGACCGTTCGCACCTATGCCGGCGCGGCCTGAGCCGGCGAAAGCAGAGCCATGACTGCCCGCGTCCTCGTCGTCGACGACATCCCCGCGAATGTGAAGCTGCTCGAAGCGAAGCTGTCGGCCGAGTATTTCGGCGTGGTCACGGCGACAAACGGGCGCGATGCGATCGCGCTCTGCGAGCGTGGCGAGGTCGATATCGTCCTGCTCGACGTGATGATGCCGGGTATGAACGGCTTCGAGGTCTGCCGGCGGCTCAAGGGTGCGCCCGCGACCGCGCATATCCCCGTCGTCATCGTCACTGCGCTCGACCAGCCCCGCGATCGCCTGCAGGGGCTCGATGCCGGCGCCGACGATTTCCTGACCAAGCCGCTCGACGACACCGCGCTCTTCGCCCGCGTGCGCAGCCTCGCCCGCCTGAAGGCGATGACCGACGAGTTGCGCAGCCGCGCCATCGCTTCCGTTCGGCTGGGCATCGCCGATCCGCTGGCGACCGCGGCGGCCGAGACCGGCCTGAATGGCCGCATCCTCGTGATCGAGGATCGCCCGGCCGCCGCCGAGCGCGTGCAGAGCGCGCTTTCGGCCTTCCATGCCGTGGAAATCGAGGGCGACGCCCAGCAGGCGGTGATGCGGGCCGCCGAGGGCGATTTCGACGCCGTCGTCATCAGCCTCGGCCTGCAAGGGCAGGACGGCCTGCGCCTGTGCAGCCAGCTCCGCTCGCTGGAGCGCACGCGCAACATTTCCGTGCTGCTGATGGGCGAGGCCGAGGATCGCGAGCGCATCCTGCGCGGGCTCGAGATCGGCGCGCATGATTTCCTGCTCCGTCCGATCGACCGCAACGAATTGCTGGCGCGTGCGCGCACCCAGGTCCGCCGCAAGCGCTTCACCGAGCGGCTGCGCGACAGCGTGCAGTCTTCGATGGAAATGGCGGTGATGGACCAGCTCACCGGGCTGCATAACCGCCGCTTCATGGACAACCGGCTCGCCGTGATGTTCGACGAATCGGCGCTCAGGGCCCGATCGCTGTCGCTGCTCGTGCTCGACATCGACCATTTCAAGGCGGTCAACGACAGCTGGGGTCATGATGCCGGCGATGAGGTCCTGCGCGAATTTGCCGACCGGGTCCGTGCCTGCACGCGCGGCATCGATCTCGTCGCGCGCATGGGTGGCGAGGAGATCGTCGTCGTGCTGCCCGATACCGGGCGCGATGCCGCCTCTCGCGTGGCCGAGCGCATCCGCGAGCGGGTCGAGCGCTCGCCCTTCGCGATCCAGAGCAACACGCGCGACATCAAGGTCACGGTCTCGGTCGGCGTCGCGAACCGGCGCGCCGGGGACACATCCTCCGCGGATATGATGAAGCGCGCGGACGATGCGCTCTATCGGGCCAAGGCCAATGGCCGCAACCGCGTGATCGTCGCCAGCGCGGCCTAGACGCGCTTGAGAGGAAGGCCGCCGGGGAGGTCAGAATTCGGGCGGCCGGGAGCGGACCGTCGCGAAGGCGGCCCCGACGACGAGGATGACCGCCACCAGCAAGTAGGCGGGAAGCGCGAGCCAAAGGGGCCAAAGCAGCCACCACCAGGGGATGTTGACGAGGCCGAGCGCGTTCAGGGCTGCCATAAGGAGCGTCAAGACAAGGCTGGCACGGCACCCTTGGACGATCATTGCTCGGTTCCGATCCGCAGCGCTTGCAGGAAATTCTGCCTGGAAGCCCGTCAACGATAGGTTTCAGCCATGGCATTATACGCCAGGCCAGTGATTTCGGCTCGCGCGGTCACCGTGTTGTGAAGCCCGCGGGTCGGAAGAGGGCAAGTTCAGACGTTATCTCCCATGAGCGACATGGCCGCCCTGGAAGGCCGGCTGTCGAACGCCCGTCAGGCGCTTGCTTGCCCCAGTAATCCCTTCATGCCGACCAGTTGCAGATCCCGCATGGTCAGGTTTGTGTGGCGTTTTCGGGAACTAGCTCGAAAGCAGCCGAGGTAATCTTAGTGGGTAGGGTTAATGATCGGTAAAAGAGGGCGGTCGGTTGGATTTAATTGATTCAGATCCTGTGCATTGTAGAGGTTATGTGACGCAGCGATCGCAGAGGTCGCTCTCAAACGCCCCTCGGGTGCTCAGGTCCGCCGCATCTCCTGGGAAACCGAAGGGCTCGGCCGGTCGGTGACGGAATTCTGGCCTCCTCAGAACCGTCGCCGGCCGGCCACCTTGCATTGCCAGATCCGTGCCGGGCACGCACGTCAATACTTGGCGTTTCTATCGTACCCTGGCTGGGTGGCGCCTCTTCCTCTTCGCGAGCAGGAATCGATCACCGACACGCTGCGGTGGTTCACGATCCCGTCTGCCGGCAGCGGCTGGAGCATCCGGCAGGTCGGAGATCATCCATCCGGCGTTCCGGCTGCCGACACACCGGCCCCGAGCTCCGTGGGCAGGCCTGGTAGCCGCGCCTCGGCTGCTCATCGGATCGCTGCGGTGGCCGTGAAGGTGTAGCCGACGCCGTAGACGACCTTGATCGGCGCCGGCAGGCTGGTGCGTTCCTCGATCTTCCGGCGCAACCGGCTGACGATGGCATCGAGATGGCGGTTGCTGAAGGTCGACCTCGGCCGGGCGAGCGTCTCCATCAGGTCCTCGCGCTGGCAGATGTTTCCGCCGCGGTTGCACAGCGCGCTCATGAAAGCGAACTCGGTTGCCGTGAGTTTGAGCGAGCGGAGATTGGGCGCGACCAGCATCCAGTTCGTGCCGTCCAGTTGCCACTGATCGCCGTTGCCGTTCGCCGTGCCGGGCTGGTTGCCGCTTCGCCGCAGCAGGCTGCGGATGGCCGCCTCGATCTCGCGCAGCGTGCTGTGCTTGACGAGATAGATGTCGGCGCCGCTCTCGAACCCGCGGATACGGTCGTCGCTGTCGCCGAGCGCCGTCAGCATGATGATGCCGCAGCGATGGGTTTCGCGAATCTGGCTCGCGAGTTCGAAGCCGTTCCCATCGGGCAGGCCGACATCGAGAATGATGATGTCGGCTACATTGCCGGATGCGAGAGCCTGGTGCAATTCATGCGCCGTCGCGACACCGCTGGCCGAGAAGCCACATAGTCCGAGGAAGTCGACCAGATCCTTGCGCAGCCGCGTTTCGTCCTCGACGATCAGAATCTGCGTCACGCCGCGGTCTCCTCTGGCAGGTCGGCGTCGAACGCCTCACGCGATGAAGGCAGGCGCACGATGGCCGTCGTCCCTTCGCCGTTGTTGGGGGTGAGTTGCAACGTTCCGCCGTGATAGGTCAGGAACTTGCGCGCCACGTAGAGCCCGAGACCCGTCCCCGTGCTCGTCTTGGCATTGGAAGCCCGAAAGAAGCGACGCCCGATCTTGCCCGCCTCGGCAGGGGGGATGCCGATACCCCGATCACGGACCTGGATCACGATGGACCCCTCTTCCTGCCGCGCTTCGACGCGGATCGACGGGTCGTGCGGTGCGTATTTCAAGGCGTTGTCGATCAGGTTGATGATCACCGTTCCCAGCATGTCCGGGTCGGCGTGAAGGGAGGCCGTTTCATCGGCCACGGCAAAACGCAGCCTGTCGCCGCGCGCCGTCATCTCGAAATGCAGCCGCACATCTCCAATCAGGGTGCCGAGCTGCATCGGCTCGGGCTGGAAGCCATTCTCCCGGTCATCCGCCATGAACCTGTCCATCAGCGAGAAGAGGCGGTTGAGGGCCTCGCCGATGCCGGAAAGCCGCTCGCGCGTGGCTTCGGGGGACCTGTCCCCGACGAGGCCGATCATGTCGACGGCGTTGCGGATGATCGCGAGCGGCGTCCGGAACTCATGGCTGACGACGCGCATGAAATCCGCCTGCTCGTCACGCAGGGCGCGCTCGGCCTCGATGCTGGCAGTCAGCCGGCTTTCGAGCCTTCGCCGTTCCTCCACTTCCTGCAACAGGGCGTCGTGCTTCCTGCGCAAATCGGTGGAGAGCCGCGAGCTCACCATGAAGAGGAGGCAGGCAAAAAGAGCGATCAGGAAAAGCGTGCCCTGCAGCAGGTACCAGGCGTTGCGGTCCGCGAGGATCGGGCCGCCATCGAAATCGGCCGGCAGCCGATATTCGAGAATGCTCTGCAGGATGCTGGCCGCCATGTATTCGGCGAGAATGGCAATGGTGACCAGGCGCAGCAGCGGCGGCTGGGTTCGGTCCCGCGCGAGGCCCAGGCACATCACCGACATCATGATCACGGTGAAGACAGTCGAGCTGTGGATCCGGATCGCGATGTCGTCCGGGTCGATCGCGAGTGCCGCGCTCCAGATGGTGACCTGGAAAACGAGGAGCGAGATGCCGATCCATGTATAGCGCGGCTGCCCGAGGAAGCGGGCGAGCCCCTCGGCGAGCAGGACAAGCCCCAGCTTGATGACCGTGTTGTGCAGCACGATGGCCGGCGCAGCAGGTTCGGCGCCGCGGAGAACCATCAGGAAAAGGCCGATCGCAATCGCGCCGAAACCCGCGGCGAGAAATTTGAGCTCGTAGAGATGGCGCCACGCCCGCCAGACGAAGACCCAGGCAACAGCCTGCAGGCTCGCGGTAGCCAGCGCGACAACCAGAACGGTTTTGAGATCAAGCATCTCGATGCGGTTTCACGAATCGCCCTTTCTCGATAATATTCAAAAGTATATAAATTTCTACTTTGGTGTGTATATTTATCATCTGTCGAATTGAATTTGAATTGCCTGTTTTCGTCAGAATTGAATCGAATTCATTGGTGGACGCTGCCTCCGAGATGGAATTATGCAGCAAAGGATATTTTCGCGAATTTTGCACGAGAACAGCGCGCGAACCGAAAGGTGGTGAGTGCAATCCCTCCCTGCAAAGTCGTGACATCGTGCCGAGCCGATTTCGCATGGGGGAACTGCGGATGTTTGGTCGCTCGCTGTTTGGCGCCGTCGAGGCCTTCAGGTCCAGGGTGATCCAGGCATGGGCTACGGGATGGTCTGTGCCGACGGATGAGGTCTTCATCCAGGTTCGCCTGTTGCGACGACATATCGAGGCGACGGGGGGCATAGCCGAGTGGTGGCTGCTGAAGGCGGCACGGTCAGCCGCCGTGAAATGGCGAGACGAGGTCTGCCGGACCCACAGCGGCCAGGTGCGGAGCGTGACGCTTGCGGGGCCTGTCCTGCCGCCGGTGCTGCCTGCCAGGGTAGCCGGAGTTCTGCATGTAACCGCGCGTTATTGCGGCCGGACCCATGGTGGGGGATTTCGCTTTCGACATAGTCTCTGCGACAGGCGCGGCGTAGAGGTCCAGCATTTCATTTCTCAGGTTTATTTCGATTTTCCGCCGGAGCTTCCTGTTTATCCGGCTATTCAACTCAATGCTGGCGAATTGCTTGAAAAAGATTTTTATGAAAACGAAGAGTGTATCATAATAAATTTGGCGCCGAAGAGCATTTCAATCGCTGATGATCCTATGATTTTCACGAATTCTACAGATAAAATCGCAGACTTTCCGCAAGTTCTGTAAGATTTTGTCAGAATTCAATTGAATTGAACTGTAGTCTCGCCTCGGAGCAAAATCTATTCTGCCGGGAATCCGCTTCGCTGCGATCAGGCGGACCATCAGCATAGCCGGTGCGGCGCTGGTGTGCGTTTCGCGGGACGTGACGTCGCGAGATCGGGCAGGCGGGCTTTCGGTTCGCTTGCGTGGCACGGGGGATTTTGATGACGGTTCGCGATCACCGTGCGGAGGCGCGCCCAACTGCAGCTCGTTGCGTCGCTGTGCCGATGATCTCCTTGTCGGAATCGACTCCCTTTCCGGGTAGCGATCTCGCCGGCGAAACCGGCGTGCCGGCCAGCATCTGGAGGCGCCGGAAGAACCTGCGCCTGACGACGTCCCGCACCTGCCTCGCTCTCGCCTTGTCGTTCGGTGCGGGACTGTCGCTATGGCCGCTGGCAGCGGCCGCGCAGCAGATCACCCAGGGCGGCGGCAACGGCGCGGGCTATTCCTTCGGGAGCGGCGGCATCGCCGGCGGCGGCGGCGGTGGCGGCGACCGCGGCTTCGGCATTTCTGGAAGCGACGGCGGTTCGGCCGCGCAGACGCCCGGTGGATCGGCCACGGCTGGGAGAGCCGGCGCCAATGACGTCGGCGGGCTTGGCGGAGCGGGCGGGGCGCCGGGCGCTCCGAATAACCTGGCGGCCGGCGGCGGCGGCGGCGGCGGTGTTGGCGGCTTTGATCCCGGATTCGCCAGCAATGGCGGAGTGGGCGGAACCGGCGGCGGCGGGACCCTCCTCAATACGACCTCTCCGCTGTCCCTCGGCTCGGCCTATGCCGGTGGCGCGGGAGCGGCCGGTTCCTCGGGAGGAGCCTTTGCCGGCGGCGGCGGCGGTGGTGGTGGGGGGGGTGGCCTCGTCCTGACCGGCGGCGGAGTTGCCATGAATACGAATGGCTTCGCTGTCTCGGGCGGCGGCGGCGCTGGCGGCGGCATCGGTGCGGGAGCCGGAGCCGGCGGCGCCGGGCTGGTGCTGCTCAACGGCGGCACGATCACCGTCGCGGCCGGAGCAGGCGGTACCAGCGTCGTCGCCGGCGGCCAGGGCGGTGACGATTATGAGAGCGGGCACGGCGGCGCCGGACTGTTCCTGTACAATGGCGGCAGCTTGTCCCACCAGGCCGGCTCGATCAGCGGCGGCGCGGGCGGGACGGGCGCCTGGGCCGGCTCCGGCGGTGCCGGTGTGCTGAGCAATCTCGGCATCATCGACAATCGGGCCGCGATCACCGGCGGCAAGGGAGGCGATTCGAACGCAGGCAGCACCGGCTATGGCCGAGGTGGCGCCGGCCTGGAAGCCTGGGGCGGCTCGATCGCCAACATGGCGGGCGGCAGCATCAAGGGTGGGGCGGGCGGGAGCCAGTCCGACCTCAACCCTGTCTATGTCGCGGGTGTCGGCGGCGCCGGCATCGTCTTCCGGAGCGGCCAGACTGCCAGCCTGGACAATGCCGGGACGATTTCCGGTGGCAATGGCGGCACTGCCGTCACCAGCAGCCATGGCGCGGGCGGTGTCGGCATCGTCGGCGCGGCGAGCGGCGGCATCTCGATCGTCAATTCCGGGATGATCGCGGGCGGGCTGTCCGGCGACGGCGTGACGCGCGCCAATGCGGTCGCGCTCTTCGGCAGCAACAACCGCTTCGAGATCCGGGCGGGCTCGACGACCACAGGCAATGTCGTGGCCCAGGGGGGCGGCACCAACAATGTGCTGGCGCTGGGCGGAGCCACGGATGGCAGCGTCAATATCGGCAATCTCGTGAACTCGCATACCGGCTTCACGGCTTTCGAGAAGACGGGTTCGTCGACCTGGACGCTGTCGGGCGCCGGCAACCAGAACTGGGCCATCCGAGAGGGGATTCTAAGTGGCAACTCCTCCAGCATGGCCGGCGATCTCGCCTTCGATACGGGGGTGGGCACGCGCGGCGTCGTCTTCACCCAGGGGACAGGTAACACCTATTCCGGGGCGATCTCGGGGGATGGCAGCTTCACCCTAACGGGAGCGGCTGGCGGCGGCCTCACTTTGACGAGGGCGCAGAGCTACACCGGCATGACCACCATCAACGCCGGCACCTTGCGCATAGGCGTGGCCAACGCCTTGACCGCTTCGGCCGGCATCCAGCTCACTGCGGGTAGCTGGGACCTCAACGGCTACGATCAGACCGTGAAGGGATTGTCGGGGGATCCCGGTACGGACGTCACTCTCGGCGGCGCGACGCTGACTGTCGATAACGCCGGCAATGTGAGTTATCGGGGCAGCATTTCCGGCACGGGCGGCCTGACCAAGACAGGGGCCGGCATTCTTTCGCTCCGTGGCGCCAACACTTATTCGGGTGCGACGAATGTCGCTTCCGGCTTCATGAGAATCGGGCCCGGCGGCAGCCTGCTCAACTCAACCGCGATCAGCATCTCCAACGGTGCCCATTTCAACGTTGTCGCTCCCAGCGCCCTGTCTCCCACGGTGGCCGTCAGCCTGACCGGCGCCGGCTCGCTGTTCTCTTTGACAGCCGGCCAATCGATCGGCTCGCTCGCCGGCACGACGGGCACGCGGGTTTGGCTCGACCCGGGCATGATGCTGACGACGGGTGGCAACCACACGAGCACCGTCTTCAGCGGCAATCTCGGCTCCAATGGCGAGGGCTCCCTCACAAAGATCGGCACGGGCGCGTTCACCCTGGCCGGAACGAACGGCTACACCGGCGCGACGGCGGTCAATGCCGGCTCGCTGATCGTGAACGGTTCGATTGCAGCATCCTCCGGAGTGACGGTGGCGACTGGTGCGCTGCTTGGCGGCATCGGCGTAGTTCCGACGACGGTGCTCACCGGCGGCACGCTCTCACCCGGCAATTCGCCGGGGACATTGACCGTCAACGGCAACCTGACCTTCAACCCCGGCGCGACCTATCTCGCCGAGATCCAGGGCGCGGTCGCGGACCGGGTGAACGTGACCGGTACGGCCTCACTGGCCGGGACGCTGCGTCTGGTGTCGCTGGGCGGCGCCTATCGCTTCAACAGCGCCTATACGCTGCTCTCCGCGACGGGCGGCCGCACCGGCGCCTTCGGCACGGTCGATCCGACCGGCTTCGTCGGCGACGGCATCGCCACGACGGTAAGCTATACGCCCAACGACGTGCTGCTGACATTGGCACCCAGGCCGCTGACGCCCGGTGGTCCCGGCTCGCCCACACTGGGCGTAACCCGGCCGCGCAATGCCTATGCCGTCGGCAAGGCCATCGACGTGGCGGTCGCTGCCGGTGGCGACCCATCCACCCTGTTCGGGATCTACAACCTGCCGGCGGCCGCGATCCCGGCGGCGGTGAACAGTCTCTCGGGCGAGATACATGCCGCCGCTCCAGCGGTGGCGCATGTCGCCTCCGACCAGTTCCTGCGGACCATGCTCGACCCGACTGTGGCCGGGCGCCTCGGTGCCGGTCCCGACGGACCGGGTGTGGCCGCCTTCTCCGGTCTGGTGCGCAAGGGCTCGGACCGGCCTGTCACGGCCACGCGGCTCGACATGCCGTTCTATTCGGTCTGGGGCTCGGCCTATGGCTCCTATGGCCGCACCGACGGCCATGCCGCGATCGGCTCGGCGAAACGCACCATCGACGACGCGCATCTGGCGACCGGCGTCGACGTCCGGCTCCTGCCGGGAACGGTTGCCGGCGTCGCGGTCTCCGGCGGCCGGGCGCGGGCCTCGCTGCCCGGCCTGACCGGCAAGCTCGATGCGGACGTGTTCCAGGCCGGCCTCTACGGCGTGACGCAGCTCGGTCCGGTCAGGCTCGGTGGCGCGGCGAGCTACGCCCGGCTGGAGAACGAGGTCAGCCGCGGGATCCCGGCGCTGGGCTCCAGCCTGTCATCCTCCTATGCAGCGACGGCCTGGAGTGGGCGCCTGCAAGCGAGCGCGGCGCTGCTCAACTGGAGCGGCTTCACGGTCTCGCCGCTGGCGGCGGTTCAGGGCACGCGGGCGCGCAGCCCGGCGGTGATCGAGGCGAGCTGGGCCGGCGCCAATGCCGGGGCGCTCACTCTCGACAAGCGCAGCGACGTCACCGCGCGCGGCGAGCTCGGCGTCCAGTTCGATGCCGATACGGTCCTGGGCTCGGTTCCGGTCACCGGCTATGTCCGGGCGGCCTGGTCACACTACTTCCGGCGCGACGCCGACCTCACCGCCAGCCTGATCGGGCTGCCCGGCGCGAGCTTCACTGCGACCGGGGTCCGGACCGACCGCAACAGCGCGCTCCTTTCAGCCGGTATTGCGGCGCAGCTCTCCGAGCGCGTGTCGCTTGGGCTCAACCTCGATGGCGAACTCTCCGCCAACAGCACACGCCTCGGTGGATCGGCTCAGCTCAGGGTCAGTTTCTGACGGAACAGGCAGGAGCCGTGAGCCTCACCAGGCAAGGGGGGCCGACCAGGTGAGCGTCGAGATCGAAAGATTCTCTGCGGGGAGGAGGCTCGCAGGCATTGAGGGCGCAATGTCGCGGCAGCCTCGATCTTGATCGGCGATCGGCCAGCCAGGCCGAGGGGGCGTACCACCCAAAGCGCAGTGCCTTCGCTGCGCTGGAGCGCCAGGCTCTTCGGCGCCAGCTCCCCCAGCACGATATGAAGCGCGGTGATGATGATGAAGGAGATCACGATGGCGATCGCATGCGAACTCGCCGTCGCGATGCTGCCCGGCAGGCTCTGAAGCAAGGGTTCGATCAGATAGGCCAGGGCAGGCTCGCCGACCCAGCCAAGGGCGAGGGAGGAGATGGTGATGCCGAGCTGCGTTGCCGCCAGATTGGCATCGAGATTGTCGACGGCGATCTTCAGTGCGGCGGCGTTCATGCGACCGGCCGCGACAAGCTCCGTGACGCGGCTACGCCGAGCCGAGACCAGGGAGAACTTGGCCGCGGCGAAAAACCATTCGCCGCGACAAGAAACAAAACAGCCAGGATGCCGACTAGATCGAGTATACTGCCATCGGGACTGGACATGGACTCCTCTCTTGCGGCTCTGACCGCAGGGTGGTGGGGGTAAACCTCGACCCTTTGCACACCGCGCCGTCGCGCGGAGAACACAGCTCGATCGGTTGACTCAGCGAAGCAATGGCCAAACCCCAAGGGCAACAATGGCTAGGGCGGCGATGACCTCCAGCCCGAAGCCGGCCTGCGAACGCCAGCCGGCAGTCTGATTCAACAAGGCAACCAACCGGGTTCTCAGCAGGATGGCCAACAGCGGGAAGGCAAAGACGGTCAGGATCATGCCGCCCGCAAAAGAGCTGGACAGGACCAGTCCTGCTCCCACGAGGCCGTTGGCGACGGCATAGCTCATGATGAAGGTGGTGAGCGGGCACGGAATCAGCCCGCCGACGAAAGCCAGCATCGGTCCCGATCGGGCGCGATCATGTTCGTGAGGTCTGAAAGCGCGCCAGAGCAACCACAATCCGACCAGCACGATCAGCACCTGGCTGGCCCGTTCGAGCATAGGTGCGCGCCCGGCGCCGACCAGCGTTCGCTGCAAGATCGCAGCTCCGGTGAGGACGATGACGATCGCGGATCCAACATGCGTCAGGATGATGATCGTGCTCGACAGGAGGGCGCCGGTCCGACGACCGTCACCGGCATAATGAGCCGCGAGCAGGGACTTGCCGTGCCCTGGCAGGAGAGCGTGGAGCACACCAAAGGAGAATGCAGTAGCGATGAGCGGCAGCAGACCTATGAGGCCCGCATCCGGCATCGCCTTCAACGCCGCCAACGCGCCTGTGTGCAGCCCGCGTTGGAGCGAGATCAGTCAATCCATAGGAGTCCCGGATCAACCGGCCCGCGAAGGCCACTTCCCATGCAGATCGTCGATGACGAAGGCATGGTCATGGCGGTGCCCGTCGGCATCGGCGAGGTGCGGGTGGTCAGGCGGCAGATCGTCATGGCTGTGGATTAGGTTTTCGGCATCGGCCGCGGGCCAGACGCGCGCGGCCACGATGACAGCGGCGAAGGTCAACGCAGCGAAGACGCCGGCGGTCACGGAGAGCGGGAGCGTGGCCCCGAGCCAGCCGGCGAGCGGATAGGTCACGAGCCAGCAGGCATGCGAGAGCGCGAACTGCGCCGCGAACACGGCGGGGCGATCCGCCGCCTGGGCAGAACGCCGCAGCAGCCTGCCCGAGGGTGTCTGCACCGCTGAATACCCGATCCCCAGCAGCAGCCAGGTCACCAGGAGCAAGGGCCAGATCCAGGTTCCGGCGACCGTCGTCGTGGTCGCGACATCCGTCCAGGACGCGCTGAACAAGGCTGCACCGAAGAGCGTGAGCACGAGGCCGAGCCAGCAGGCCGCGATCAGCATGACGCGCCGGTCGGGAAGCTTGTCGAGAAGGCGCGGCAGGACGAGCGCCGCGAGCATCGAGCCGCCGCCGAAGCAGGTCAGCGTCATGGCGACCTGCCCATCGCCGAGCCCAAGCCAACCCTTCACGATCACCACGGTGTTGACGATCACCAGCGCGCCGCCGGCTGCCGCCGCCATGTTCAGGGCGAGCAGACCGCGGAGGCGCGGCGTCGCGAGATAGATGCGCATGCCGCGCGTCGTCTTGTCGTAGATGCCACCCTCGCGGTGGACGGCCGGCGAAACGGGCAGGGATACCGAGAGCACCAGAGCTGCCGAACACAGGAAGCCGACGACGGTCCCGGAGAACAGCCAGTGGAAGCTGATCAGGGTGAGCAGCAACGCCGCCAGCGCCGGGCTGATGAGGGATTCGAGGTCATAGGCCAGACGGGAGAGCGACAGAGCCCGGGTATAGTCTGCCTCCTCCGGCAACACGTCGGGAATCGTCGCCTGGAAGGTCGGCGTGAAGGCCGCAGAGGCCGATTGCAGCAGGAAGATCAGGACGTAGATCTGCCAGACCTCGGAGACGAACGGCAGCAGCAGGGCAATGGCGGCCCGCACTAGGTCCATCGCGATCAGGAAGGCGCGCCGCGGCAATTGCGCCGCGTAGGCGCCGACGACGGGCGCGACGGTGACGTAGGCCACCATCTTGATCGCCAGCGCAGTGCCGAGAACCGCGCCCGCCTTGTCACCGGCAAGCTCGAAGGCGAGCAGGCCGAGTGCAACGGTCAGAAGTCCCGTCCCGAGCAGCGCGATGATCTGCGCCAGGAACAGGTGCCGGTAGGTTCGGTTGGAAAGAACGGCGAGCATGATCGTCCGATGCGGTTCTGATCAGCCGCCGAGCGGCAGGACCAGGGCAGCCTGGGCCGCACGCGTTGTCTGGGAGGAGAGCCCCATCCAGCCGTGGATGCCGACATAGAGGCCGGCGCCGATCAGCAGGATCCCGGAGAAATAGGGCGCGCGCCTGGCGAAGGTCGAGAACCAGGACCAGCGCTTCGTCGCGTGACGTATGCTCAGCGCCGCCGCCGCGCCCACGGCGACGAGCGTGATCGCGAGACCGATCGAGAAGCACAGCACCAGCGTAAAGCCGAGCGTGAACTCCTTGAGCTGAAGACAGAGCAGCAGCACGGTGATCGCGGCAGGGCACGGGATCAGGCCGCCGGTCAGGCCGAACAGGACGATCTGCCAGGTCGTTACGTTGCGATCGGCGAAGCGGCGGCGGATGTCGTTGGCATGCGCCAGTTCGTGGGCGTCCTGGTAGCCATCGGTCGCGACATCCAGACCACGCAGTTCCTCGTGCATATGATCGTGGCCGTGGGCGTGATCCTCGACGAAGGACAGATCGTAGTCATGGGTGTGGTTGCCATGGCCAAGGCTGACCCGTGCCATGAACTCGTGCGGCTCAGGAATCTCCTGCACGGATTCAAGGAACCCGGAGCGGCTTTCGAAGGTGAAAGCCTGACGCGAGCCGTCCGGCCGCTCGGTGACGATGCCGACGTCCTTGGCAGCCCAGGCATGCCCCCGCTCGGTACGAATACGCCAGCGTGGCGGGACGCCATCCTCGAAGACCTCGACGGCGATGACGCCATGCCCGGTGTCGACGCGACGGATATCGGCCTCGTGGCCATGGTGAGAATGCCCGCCATGCCCTCCGTGGCTGTGCCCCCCGTGGCCGCCATGGCTGTTTCCCGAAGCCAGCCTGGCACGCTGCTGGTCTTCCCGGGTACGCCAGAGCATCCAGAGCGCCATGCCGACGATGATCACCGCAGAGGCGATCTGGAGATAGGGCTCGAAGGTCTCCGGAGCGACGCCCTGCCGGAGATACATCCCGCCGATCGCGATGCCCCAGACCACGATCGTATGGGAGACCGTTGCCGCCAGGCCGAGGAGTACGGCCTGCGTCACCGTCCCGCGGATCGCGACGATGAACGCGGCCATCATCGTCTTGGAATGACCGGGTTCCAGCCCGTGCAGCGCGCCGAGCAGGATCGCGCTCGGGATGAACAGCCAGGCGTGAGAGGCGCTCTGTTGGATCAGGTCGGCGAAGGACGGCATCACGTTCTCATAGGTACTTGGCGATCTCCTTGAACTCGTCGATCGAGCGGCGCTGTTCGCGAGCGAGAGGGCCGACGACGTCTTCAAGGCAATGATTGAGATGGTCTTGGATCAGGTTCTTCTTGGCCTGCCCGATTGCCTTTTCGACCGCATGAAGCTGCTGCGCGAGCTCGAGGCACGGGCGCCCGGCCTCGATCATTTCAATGACCTTGCGCAGATGGCCCTCCGCCCGTTTCAGGCGCTTGGCGATCTCGGGATGGCTTTCGTGCAGATGGCTTTCGGACATGGCTGATGGTATCCCCCTGGATAGGATGAGTCAAAGCGCGATTCGGCGCTTTCAGTTCATCACGTCAAACTTTCGTTAAGAATGGTGTCCCTAGCTGTTCGTCATGCCGCGTCGCAGCATCAGAATCAGATCGAGCTTCGCGGCCGCCTTCCTGGCGGTGTTCGCGATGCTGCTGTCTGCGGTCCACGTCCAGTCGGGCCATAACGCCTATGCAATGGCCCAGGCTGAAGCGCAGCGTCATGCGGAACTCGCCGCGACGATCGCTGAGCACGGGCATTCGCATGATGAGGGCGAGCCGGACGAGCGCGTTCCGGGACATGTCCACGGCCACAACACCTCCGACCACATTCACGAGACCGCCAACCTGGTTGCTCAGCCTCGGCTCGAAATGCCGCGTTTCGTCGGCACCATGATGCGGCATGAGCCGCAAGACACTGATCTGAGCCTGATCCGAGACCGTTTGCTGGAGCGCCGGAGGTTGGAGTTTCCGGCCTTCGATTACGGCGGTAGGCTGGGTGTTTCGCCGGGATTCTGCAGCAGGATCGGGGGCTTGTTGCCGATGGCCCCGTGCGGCCGATCCTCGTTATAATATCTGAGCCAAACCTCCATCTTTTCGGCCGCACCCGCAAGTGTCAGGAACCAGTGCGTGTTCAGGCACTCGCTGCGGAAGCGGCCGTTGAACGCCTCGATGAAGGCGTTATCGGTGGGCTTGCCTGGCCGAGAGAAGTCCAGGGTGACGCCCTTGGCATAGGCCCACAGGTCGAGGTCGCGGCTGACGAACTCGGAGCCCTGATCGACCCGAATCGTCCTCGGATAGCCCAGCTTCGCGCAGACCCGTTCCAGCGTGGCGACGACGTCCTCGGCCCGATAGCTGAAGCGCGGGTCGGCCGCCGGCGAGAAGCGGGAGAAGGTGTCCACCACCGTCAGAACCCGGATCTTGCGGCCCGTGGCGAGCTGGTCATGGACAAAATCCATTGCCCAGACATCGTTCGGCCGCGTCGCCGGAGCGCGGACCTCGGCGCCTTCAAGGGGCGCGTCACCGCCCTCGGCGGGACCATCGCGTACAACTTCAAGGTTGCGGAAGTCCCCGTCAGCGCCCGGATCAAAATCTACCGAGAGTTCAACGCCAAGAACCGGCAGGAGGGCACCGCCGGGTTCCTGACCCTGTCGTTTCCGCTTGGCGGACAGCAACGACCGCCACCGCAACCAGTGGTGACGAAGGCAGTGATGAAGTAGGAGGGGATGAGCCTCCTCCGTGTCTAGGAGGTCGGTCTTCGGGGCATTTGGTGCGTGGAGGACAGCGTGAGGCTTCAAGCGATGGATTGCCGTCTTGGGGACGACGAGAGACCCAGCGGCGTAGAACCGATCGTTGGGATCGTTCGACCTGAGCAGAATCGAGGCGCAGCTTCGAAACGCAGCGGCGCCTTGGTGCGAAGGCGGTGCACCCCGCGAGACCCGGGTGCACCGCCAGCCCTCTCGCACTCGAGCGACACGATGGCCGTGGTCGCATTGTTCGTTCGAGGTTGAGGGATGCTGGATCGTACGAGACTCGAATCCTGCAGCGTCCCTGAAGGGATGATCCTCATCCCCGGCGGCACCTTCCGCATGGGCTCCGACAAGCACTATCCAGAAGAGGCGCCGAGCCATCGCGTCAGCGTCGATCCGTTCTGGATCGACATGGCGCCGGTGACGAACCGCGAGTTTCGCGACTTCGTCGAAACCACCGGGCATGTCACCTTCGCCGAGATCGCGCCTGACCCGCAGGATTATCCCGGCGCTCTCCCGCATATGCTTCGCGCGGGCTCGCTGATGTTCAACCCCCCGACGCCTCCCGTCGATCTGAGCAACTGGTCTCAATGGTGGACGTTCAAGTTCGGAGCGACCTGGCGCAAGCCCTATGGCTCGGGATCATCCATCAAGGGGCTGGATGACCACCCTGTCGTCCACGTCGCCTATCGCGATGCCGAAGCTTACGCGGTCTGGGCCGGCAAGTCGCTGCCGACGGAGGCGGAGTGGGAGTTCGCCGCCTGGGGTGGACGGGCGGACGCCGAATTCGCCTGGGGCGATGACCTGACGCCGAACGGCAAGCACATGGCGAATACCTGGCAGGGCCAGTTCCCGGCGGAGAACACGAAGGAGGACGGCTGGGCTCGGACCTCACCGGTCGGAAGCTATCCACCGAACGGCTATGGCCTCTACGACATGGTCGGCAATGTCTGGGAATGGACATCCGACTTCTGGTCCGAGCGCCATCCGGGCGATGCGCCTAAGGCCTGCTGCGTGCCGCAGAATCCGCGCGGCGGGCCTGAGTCCGAGAGCTACGATCCCTCCCAGCCGGCCATCCGCATCCCGCGCAAGGTGCTCAAGGGCGGCTCGCATCTCTGCGCACCGAACTACTGCCGACGCTACCGGCCGGCGGCGCGCCATGCCGAGCCGGTCGACACCTCGACGAGCCATGTCGGATTCCGATGTGTCGTGCGGGAGGCGCGATGAGGTCGCCCCAATGAAAGCCAACCGGGCGGTTCTCCCGGAGCGAGGCATTGAACGCCTGCCGTCTGAAAGAGAGGAGCAAATTGCAAAGCTGACGGCCCAATTCCGAAGATGATTTTCGAGATCACGTTCAAATGTGGTGAAGGAGAGGATCGATCATGGGCTCCCGGGGAAGATTTGCGCTCGCTGTCGCCGCAGCTCTCTCTGCCAGTGCTGTGGCCCTAACGACGCCGACGTTCGCCCAGACACCGCTGAGCGCATACGCCGACAGCAAGGGCTATGTCGACGTCCAGAAATTGACCTGCGCCCAACTCGCGGGGACATTCCAGGAAGACGCCAATCTGCTCGCAGCCTGGTACAGCGGTTGGTACAACGGCCTTGCAAAGGTGCACCGCGCCAAGATCAGCCGCGTCAAGGACGATCTCCACGAGGTCATCGTCTACTGCAAGGCGAACCAGAACGTCACGATCATCAAGGCCATCGATACCGTCTTCAAGCGGTCCAAGTGAGACCGGCCTGAAGCGCTGAATATGTCGAGAGGAGGTTGCGATGGAATGGTCGTTGTCCGCGCACCGGGCCACGCCGGCGCTGCAATCGGCTTCATCGGCGCTGCGGCTGCGGCACCCTATCCTATGCCGGACCGCCGCCGGGCAGCGGCCACTGCTGCTACCACACGAACCCGGCGCGGACGCAGGGCTTCCGGGACCTCTGTCCGTAAAACGCACCGAGATTGGACAACCTGAGCTTTCCGAACGGTACTCGGCAGGAGGAGCGGATGATGTCGGGACGCTGGCTGCTTTGGGCGGGGGCGTCGGTTCTTGCTCTCGGCGCTGTCGGCGCCGCACTGACGCTCGCGCTGTCGGTGACGGATGTGCGTTGGTACAGCGCTCTGATCATCGTCGCCGGCATCGCGCTGCTGGCCGAGGCCATCGCTGCGCCGGCGTCGGACGATCGAACGCCGGCACGCGGCACCCGCCTCGTTCTCGGCCTCCTCTACATCGCGGCCGGGCTCATCGCTCTGATCCAGCCCGCCGGCGCTGGCCTTGCCCTGACGCTCGTGCTCGGTTTGCTACTGATCGCGTCGGGAGCAGTCCGGATGCTCTGGAGGCTGTCGAAGCAGGGCCAGCATTCGAGATCACTGGCGGTGGTGCTGGTACTAAGCTCAGCCGCGCTCGGCTTCATTTTGATCGCCGAATGGCCGGTTTCGGGACTGTGGGCGCTCGGACTGTTCGTATCTGCCGACCTTGATTGGGTTCGGCGTGTCCTGGTGCTGGGCGGCCGTCAGAGGCAGCGAGCCATGAACGAAAGGAGCCTGTCGATCCTTAGCCACACTTCATTCGAATTGACTTGGATACGCGAACAGGGAGACGCGTCATGACTGACAAGCAGACACCGCACGACAAGTCCAACGAAACAACGGGTCGAAAAGAGCGGAGCGTGTTGACGCGACGCAACCTGTTGATGAGCACAAGCTCTCTGGCAGCGGCCTCGCTTCTTGCGGCCGCCGGCGAGGAGGCAACAGCTCAGACAGCTCCGCCGCCGCGCACGGCAACGGGCTCCGGGCGTCCCCCGAACATCCTCGTCATCTGGGGCGATGACATTGGCTGGCAGAACGTATCGGCCTACGGCCTGGGCACGATGGGTTACACGACACCGAATATCGATCGCATCGGAGCGGAGGGCATCCGTTTCACCGACCACTACGCCCAGCCGAGCTGCACGGCGGGCCGAGCGGCCTTCATCACGGGCCAGTATCCCATCCGCTCGGGAATGACGACGGTGGGACAGCCCGGCTCCGCGCTCGGACTCCAGGCGGCATCGCCATCTCTGGCTGAGGTCATGAAGTCGGCCGGCTACCGGACGGGTCAGTTCGGCAAGAACCACCTCGGAGACCGGAACGAGCACTTGCCGACCGTGCATGGCTTCGACGAGTTCTTCGGCAACCTCTACCACCTGAACACGCAGGAGGAATCCGAGCAGCGCGACTACCAGCGCTTCGCCAAGGAATTCTCAGGAAGTGTGGAGGAGTACGACAAGCGGTTCGGCACGCGAGGCGTCCTGCACAGCAAGGCGACCACGACCGACGACCCGAAGGTCGATCCGCGCTTCGGACGCGTCGGCAAGCAGACCATCACCGACACCGGGCCGCTCACCCAGGAGCGCATGAAGATGTTCGACGAGACCGAGGTCATCCCGAAGGCGTTGGGCTTCATGGGCGCGGCCAAGCAGGCCAATCAGCCCTTCTTCGTGTGGCTGAACACAAGCCGGATGCATCTCTACACCCGCCTGAACGATAAATGGCGCTATGCGGCGGAGGACATCACCTCCGAAGCCGACTATCACGGATCAGGGATGCTCCAGCACGATCACGATATCGGACTGGTTCTGAAGTGGCTGGACGACCAGGGGCTCGCGAACGATACCATCGTCTGGTACTCGACCGACAACGGGCCCGAGCATTCGTCGTGGCCCTACGGCGGGACGACGCCGTTCCGGGGCGAGAAGATGACGACCTACGAAGGTGGTGTGCGCGTCGCCTCGATGGTGCGTTGGCCGGCAGGGCTACCACGTGGCAAGGTTCTCACCGGTATGCAGGGCCATCAAGACATGTTCACCTCGCTGGCGGCCGCCGCTGGCGTTGCCGACGTCACTAAGAAAATGATGGACGAGAAGAAGCAGTTCATCGACGGACTCAACAATCTTCCCTACTGGAAAGGAGATGTGGATCGATCTTCGAGAACGCACATCTTCCACTACTACGAGAGCAAGCTGACCGCAGTGCGCATGGGACCGTGGAAGTTCCATTTCTCAACGAAAGAGAATTATTACGCAGACGTTCTCCCAAGAACGGTTCCGCTCGTCTTCAACATACGAATGGACCCATTCGAGAGTTTCAGCTCGACTGACGCGTACGGGCATCTGTTGCAGAAAGTCTCGTGGCTTCTCCAGCCCATGAGCGTGCTGATGCAACAGCACCTGAAGACGTTGGCCGATTACCCGCCGGTTCAGGGAGGCGCATCGTTCGACATGTCCAATGTTGTCGAGCAGTTCATGAGCAAGGCTCAACAGTAGGGCATTCAAAGACAACCCGCCGAGACAAGCCAGCTTGGAGGTCAATATCGACGACTTCGCCTCGCAGATGATGCGAGGCGCCTCGCGATAGGCCCGAATTACACGCGATCCCAGGATCGAGCGATGATGCGATGGCGCTCCCGGATCGACGGCTGTCCGGGAGCTCCAACCAGCCGTTTGCGGCGGACGTTTCACAACGCGGCAGCCGGCATTGATCAGCAGTCCAGTAAAAATTACCTAGTCTTTTCAATGAATAACTGTGATGGACGTCAATTCACCGCGCAACTCAGTGCACCGCACTAAGCCAGGCAGAAGCCGAAGCACCGATCGATGCCCGCGTCGCCGGCTCCAAGCTCACGCGGCGCGGCATGCTGCTCCAGGGCGCCTCTTTGGCGACCGTCTCGCCGTGACGCCACGGGCGGTCACGGTCGCGCATGTCATCCGCAAGGTGCCGCTGCACCAGATTGCGATCACCAACTCTATCGATCCGTTTTGACGTGCCTTTACCTGGCACCGGCCAATGACTGGTCGGCCGGCGTCCACGATCGACGATGGCGAGTTCCTTGAAGCCACGATCACAGCTGATCGTGTCGGGGAGGAAATCGAAGCTCCAGCACGCCCTGCCCGATCAGCTCATATTGACCAGCAGCAGCATCAGCTCCGCTTGCCGCGACGTACCTGTCTTCTGGAAGATCGCCTTCAAGCGCGTCCGGGCGGTTCCCTGGGTAATGCCCAGCCTCTCCGCCGCCTCGGCAATCGTTTCGCCCAGCAGCAGGCGCTTGCAGAAGACGATCTCCGACTGCGTCAGGCCGAAGCCTCCGCCGAGCGCCTCAAGGCTGCCGGCGTTCGATCCCCTCGAGCCGAGATCGACGGCCAGCACCAGGACCATGCGCCGGAGCGGAAGCAAGGCAAGACGCTCTCGGCCGGGCGGCTGCGCGATCGGCAGCGCGGCAAGCGAGACCTGCCATGCACCGGCCGCGGTGCGGAAACCGATTCGCGAGATCGGCGTCGGCTCTCCCCGGGACAGCTTGCCCAGAGCCATCGCGAAGCGGGCATCCGCAGCCGCATCCGCAAGATGGCAGCGGCCATGTCGAACAGCTACGCCATGCCCCGAAGCGAAGAGACGTTCCGCAAGCCGGTTTGCCTCGCGCAGGCAACGGTCGCCATCGACGATGAAGGCCGCGCAGCGGCTGCGTTCCACAAGGGCCGCTTCGGCGACCGCCGTTTCCAGATCCGCGCGCAGGAGGCGGGCCAGGTTGACCGAACGATCGAGATTGCCGCGGATATTGGTCAGGACCTTCACCGCCGCCCTGTCGTAGACGTCGGATTTCGAGAGAGGGTAATGCACAAGGAGGTTCACGACCTCGCCGCTCTCGCCGACGAGCTTCATGGCGGCGGCCGCCACCGCGCGGTTCTGGGGAAGCAGCCAATCGTTGTAAAACGCGGTCTTGATGAAATTCTGCGCCGGGGAGACCTCCTCCGAGGCCGCAATCGTGGTTCCCTTGATGCGCCCCCAATACGCATTCCAAGGATTGACGTATGCGAAATGCTCCGCGTAGGCGGCCATGAAGGCCGGCTCCATATTCTGGAGCGACAGGAAGTTGAGACGGTTTTCGGGGAAGCTCACATTGGCGAGCCCACCCCAGGAACCGGGGAAGGCCTCGCTCAGGATCGCCGGCACCGCGCCCCATGATCCCTCCGCGAATGTCGCGGCATCGATAGCCGCTGCCAGTTTCCGGCTGATGACCGACACGCGGTCCTCGTCATAGGCGTCCAGCGATACCCATCCCATTCCCGATGCGTCCCAGGCGTTCGGCAGTGGTGACCTTGCCATGGCAGATCAACCGGCCCGCCGCCAGATTAGTCATTTGAACGCGTGAGAGAAGAGAGATTGCGGAATCTTGCGGTGACGACAGGGTACGGATGCAACAACGAGACTTACACCGTTTCCCGAACGCCGCATTCCGCCGGGCGCACCCGGCCGCTAGGGTGACTGCCCATTGACGGAGCCTGCCATGCCCAAGCGCATCATCACCTCGGACCGCATCCACAAGGGCCGCCTGCCCTTTGCCCAGGCGACCGTCGCCGGCGGCTTCATGTTCGTCTGCTGCGTCGGGACCGACAAGGACGGCAAGCTCGCGATCGGCGATCCCCGCGCCCAGACCCAGCAATGCATCGATAATATCAAGGCGCTGCTCGAAGAGGCCGGCGGCAGCCTCGACGATGTCGTGAAGTGCACGGTCTATGTCACCGACCGCGCCTATTGGGAGCCGATGAACGAGGTCTATTTCGCTAATTTCGCCGAGGCGACGCCACATCGCGTCTCCTGCATCGTCAACGGACTGGGCTCGCCGAACTGTCTCGTCGAGATCGACGCCACCGCCTATCTCGGCGACAAGGCCTGATCGGCCTGCGGCACGATCCGCATCGCGCGCGCATAACCGCGCGGTGCGAAGCGCAACGCCATCAGCCCCGCCAGTACCGCGCAAACCAGATGCATCAGCCAGCCGGCGGTGAAGCTGCCGTCGGCACCGCGCAGCAGCGCGACGATCCCCGGCGGAATCGCCGAAATCAGGAAGCCGCCGCCCTGCATCTGTGCCGACAAGGCGCCAGCATTGGCGGGATTGTCGAGATGGTCGAGCGCCACGATCATGAAGAGCGCGAAGCCGGCGCCAAGTCCGACGCCGATTGCCACCGCCCAGCCGGTCGGCGCCGCGAGCGGCCACCAGGCGAGGCCAGCGAAACCGACGGCCTGACAGGCCAGCGCGAGCCAGATCCAGAAGCGGCGATCGGGATTGCGCGCCGCCAGAGCGGGAATGCCGAGCGCGGCCACGGCCTGGCTCGCCGCCATGACGGCCAGCAGGCTGCCGCTTTGCGCTCCCGACCAACCCATCGCCTGATAGGCGGGCGCGAGCCAAGCGACGACGGAAGCGTAGCCGCCGTTCACCAGTCCGAAGCAGACCATCAGGAGCCATGTGCGCCGGCGCCGTAGCAGGACGAGCGCCGGCACCCCACCACCCTGCCCCGTCCGGCCGGATGGCAGCGCCACCGCCGAGACTAAAGCCGCCAGCGCGGCCGGCAGTGCGATCCACCCGAGGCCGAGATGCCAGCTTCCGAAACGCTCGGCGATCACCGGCGAGAGCTGCGCGCCGAGCGCGCCGCCGCCCATCAGCATCGCCGAATAGAGCCCCATCACCAGTGCGACCCGGCCGGGAAACTCGGCCTTGACGATGCCGGGGAAGACCGACTGCACCACCGCGACGCCAAGTCCGCAGAAAGCCGCCGTCGCGATCAGCGCCTCGCCGCTCGTCGCGACCAGACGCAGGGCCGCTGCCGCGCAGAGAATGCAGAGCGCGCCGACCACCGCCATCCGTGCGCCCAGCACGCGCTGGAGCCAGGGTCCTGCGAAGGCGCAGACGCCCATCAGCAGCATCGGCACCAGTGTAAACAGCGAGAGGCTGCCATAGCCAAGCCCCGTCGCGGCCCGGATATCCGCTGCAAGCGGGCCGATCCCCGTCAGGAAGGGGCGCAGGTTCAGGCCGACGAGCACCACGGCCGCAAGCAGCAGCGCGCGGGACGCGCCGAATCGTTCAGGCGTCATGGCTTCAAGCCGACTTAGACTGGCGCCGCTTCCACTCGACATAGAGATCGGGTCCAGTTTGGAGACGGACGGGCACATAGGCGATCTTCATCGACTGCTCGGCGAAGGGCTTGGCCAGATCGGCATAGATCGCCGCCGTCGACAGGCCGAACGGCGCGCCGTCATCGTTGGAATAGGCGTAGTAGACCTCGTTTACGCCGGAAAGCCGCATCGCGGCCATGCACATCGGGCAGGGATGGCCGCTGGCATAGACCGCGCAGTCGACAAGGCTCGGCGAAGCGAGCTTGCGGCTCGCCGCGCGCAAGGCGGTCATCTCGGCATGGGCGGTCGGATCGTTGGTCGCGATGACCTCGTTGACGCCGGTCGCGACGACCTCGCCGTCCTTGACGACCACCGCGCCGAAAGGCCGGCCACCGTGCTCCATATTGGTCCGAGAGAGCTCGATGGCCTCGCAGAGAAAGTGCTGTGCCTGAGACATGATCGCCCTTCCGTTCAGCGGCCGCCGGCGGCAAGCAGGATCTGCTGCATCTTCGTCTGGCCGCGGTTGCGAGCGTGCTGGAGCGGGGTGACGCCGTCGCGATCGGCGAGGTTCACATCGGCACCGGCGGCGAGCAGGTCCTTGACGATCTGCTGATGCTTCTCGCCGCCGTCGCTGAGGATGACCGCCTCCAGTAGACCGGTCCAACCGAGATTATTGATGTGGTCGACCTTGACGCCGGCCGCGATCAGGGTGCGGACCGTCTCGACATGACCGCGCTCGCAGGACGGGATCAGCGCCGTGCCGCCATAGCGGTTGGTGCTCTTCAGGTCGGCGCCATGCTCCAGCGTCAGCTTGAGGATGGCGAGGTGGCCGCGCGCCCCGGCATAGAGATACGGGCTGTCGTTGATGGCATCCTTGGCGTTCACGTCGGCGCCGGCCTCGATCAGGGCGCGGGCGGCGGCGACGCGGTTCTCATGGGTCGCGGCCAGCAAGGCGGTACGGCCACGCTCGTCGCGCGCATTGATCGCAGCGCCCTCGGCAAGGAGGCGCTTGATCGCGGCGACATCGTCCCTGGCTGCGGCGGCATGCAATCTGGTGTCGGTCATGGCTTGTCCGGAGGCTGTCTGCGGGCCGAAGGCCAGCAGGAGAAGAACGAAGGCAAGGATCGGCGAAAATCGGGTCAATTCCGTCTCCCGGTCAGGTATAGGCGGCATCGGCCGGTGCGGCGGCATCCCTGTCAACTGGCAGGCAAGCCTGCCTTGGTCCCTGAATACAGGCGGCCTCGTCCATCTGAAAATTAAATGTCTGGATATCGTCCAGTGGCTTTGCGAATGTAATCGGCATCCCCGCCCCAGAGTTGCGGCTACCGGCCCCGATGCTCGATCCCCGCCTGCTCCGCTCCTTCGTCGCCATCGCCGATACCGGCAGCTTCACCCAGGCGGCCGAGCGTCTCAACATGACGCAATCGACCATCAGCCAGCAGCTCGCGCGGCTGGAGGAAGCGGTCGGGCGCGGATTGATCGATCGCGTCGCCCGGCCCGTTCGTGCCACGGCCTCGGGCGAGCGGCTGCTCGGCTATGCCCGGCGCATCCTGACGCTACAGCAGGAGGCGGAGACGATGCTCGGCGATTCCGCCGGTACAGCCTCGATCCGCATCGGCGTGCCCGACGACATCGTGACCGGCAACATGGCCCGGGTCTTCGCCGGCTTCACGCGGCAGCATCGCGAAGTCCGGCTCGACGTGGTCGCGGGCCTCAGCCGCGAATTGACGCGGCGCTACCGGGCCGGCGAATTCGACATCGTCATCGTCAAGGAGCCCTCCGCAAGCGCCGACCACCGCGCCAGCTATCCCGAAGCGATGGCCTGGTTCGAAAGCACTGATGCGCCGGAGAGCTGGCCTGAGCCGCTGCCGCTGGTGACATTCCCGCCCGGCGGGCTTTATCGCGACGCCATGTTCGAGCGGATCGAGCGCGAGCGGCATCGCTGGTACATCGCCCTGTCGAGCAGCAATCTCTACAACGTCATCGTGGCGGTCGAAGCCGGGCTTGGGCTTTCCCTCCTGCCGGTCGGCACAACGATCGGCCGCCGGGTCAGGCCCTATACGGCCTTCGGCGCAGAGCCCGCGATGGTCGTCTCGATCTATTCCTGGGAAAAAGGCGGACTCATCGCGGAGCTCGTCGCGGCGATGAGCGCGGTTCTGGGCCAGCGCTACAGTGTCCCTACGCCGAACTGAGCCGCGTCAGGCGCGACGGGCCGGGATCAAGATCGCACCGGAAGCCGCGATCACCAGGCAGAGCCCGAGCCAGTCGGTCGGTGTCGGCCGCTCGCCGAGCAGCAGCACCGAGCCGAGCACGCCGACGGCCGGCACCATCAGCGTGCCCAGGCTCGCGATGCCCGCGGGCAGGCGCGCCACTACGGTGAACCACAAGAAGTAGGCGAATGCCTGCGCGCCGATGATGTGGAAGCTCAGCGCCGTCAGCACGCGCGGCGACAGGAGCTTCGGCACCGGCAGTCCTTCGAAGACGAGCATGCCGATGCCGGCGACCACGCCGCCGATCAGCAATTGCCAGGCGGCGATCGTCAGCGCCGGAGCCGAGACCGGCCAGCGCTTGGTGACGATCGTGCCGAACGCCCAGCTCACCGCCGCGAGCAGCGCCAGCGCCAAGCCGAAGGAAAGCTGCCCGGCGAGGATCAACGGCAAGCCGAGGCAGACGAGGCCGGAGATGCCGAGCGCGAGTCCCGCGAGGCGACGGCCGTCAAAAGCCTCGCCGAGCACGAAACGGGCAAGCAATGTCGCCCAGATCGGCATGGTGAAGGTCAGGATCGCAGCGCGCGAGGTCGGCGCCGCCAACTGCGCAAAGGCGAGCAGCACGTTGAAGGCGGCGATCGAGAGGAAGCCGGCGACGACCAAACGCAACCATTGCCCGCGCGGCACGGCGAGCGGGATGCCGCGTGCCAACGCGATCGCGACGAGCACAAGCCCGGCGAAGCTCATGCCGGCGGCGCGCAGGGTCCAGGGCGCGATCTCGGTCAGCGAGATCCGCACCGCCGGCCAGTTGAAGCCCCAGAGCAGCCCGAGCAGCGGAACGAGCAGCAGTGCCCTGCCCGGCTTACCCTCGCTCACCCCTCGATGCTTTCGAGCCCGCACCATTCGGCCACGAAGAGCGCCATGGCGCCGGTGATGCGTTTCACCGAGGTGAGGCTGACGCGCTCGTCGAAGGCGTGGATGTTCTCGCCCATCGGGCCGTAGCAGAGTGCCGGAATCTTGTCGTAGAGCGCGTGGACGCGGGTATCGAGATAGGCCGCCGTCATGAAGCTCTTCAGCGGCTTGCCGAGAGCCGCCTCATGGGCACGGGCGAGCACGGCCTCGGCCTCGCTGCCGGGCTCAAGCACATAGCCCTCGGCCCAGAAGCCGTTGAACGTCACCTTCGGCGGATTGTTCGCCAGGAAGGAATCGCCGCGCGCGGCCTCGCGGATGCAATCCTCGATGCGCTGCGCCGTCTCCTTGGCGGTGACGCCGGGATAGAGCCCGACGCGGCAATCGACCCGGCACCAGCACGGCACGGAAGAGGCCCAGTCGCCGCCCTCGATCTTACCGATATTCAGGTTGATCGGATGCGGGTCATCCTCGAAATGCTCGCGGCCCGCCTTCTCGATATTGAACTGCTCCTCGAGCTTGCGCAAAGCCGCGACGACCCGATAGGCGGCGTCGATCGCATTGGCGCCAGTGCCCATCTCGCGGACATGAGCGGGGATGCCGCGCACCTCGAACTGGAACCAGAGCACGCCGGCATTGGCGCGGGCCAGCATCTCGTATTCCGGCTCGGGGATCAGCGCGGCCTCGGCGCGATAGCCGCGCAGATGCGTCATCAACGCGCCGTTGCCGGTCGATTCCTCCTCGACGACGGATTCGACATAGACCGTCGCCGCAGGCTGCATGCCGATGCGGCGCAGCGCATCGAGGCAGAAGAGATTGGCGGCGGAGCCCGCCTTCATGTCGGCGCTGCCGCGGCCATACATCCAGTCGCCCTCGATGACGGGGTCGAAGGGCGGATGCTTCCACTGATCGACGGGGCCGGCCGGGACGACGTCGACATGGGCCTGCAGGATCAGCGAGCGGCCCTTCTCCTCGCGCGGGCGATGGATGCCGACGACGATCGGAGCTTCGGAATGCGTGTCCGAGAAGGGCGCGCCGCCGGGATGGGCCGCGATCGCGTCCCTGTCCATGGCGAAGCGGTCCATGGTGAAGCCGCGCTGCTTCATGGCGCGGAAGATGAAGTCCTGGACCGTGTGCTCCTGCCCGCGAGTGGAGGCGAAGCGGACGAGTTCCTGCGTATAGGCGACCTGCTCGTCGAAGCCCGCCTCGACGGCGGCGAGGATTTTTTCACGCAAGGCGGGATCGAGAGGCATGGGCAGGGTCTCCTTTAGGCCAAATCCGTCATGCTCGGCCTTGTGCCGAGCATCCACGCCTTGCGACATGGATGAAGGGAGAGACGCGTCATGGTCGGGACAAGCCCGACCATGACGCGGAGCGCCGTGTCTATTAGTGCCCGAAGCGCCCGCCGCCCGGCACCGCCGCCAGCAGCTGCCGCGTATACGCGTGCTGCGGGTCGGCGAAGATCGCCGCCGTCGGCCCGCTCTCGACGATGCGCCCGCGCTGCATCACGGCGATGCGGTCGCAGATCTGCGCGGCGACGCGCAGGTCATGGGTGACGAAGAGGATGGCGAGGCCGAGCCGGCTCTGGATGTCCTTGATCAGCTTGAGGATCTGCGCCTGCACGGAGACGTCGAGCGCCGAGACCGCCTCGTCCGCCACGAGCACGTCGGGCTCCAGCGCAAGTGCCCTCGCAATGCCGACGCGCTGGCGCTGGCCGCCGGAGAATTCATGCGGATAGCGGTCGATGGCATTGGCGGAAAGGCCGACGAGCTCCAGCAATTCCCTCGCCCGTGCCAGAGCTTCCTTGCGCGGCGTGCCATGAGCGACCGGGCCGTCCGAGATGATGCGGCCGACGGTCTGACGCGGGTTGAGCGAGGCGAAAGGGTCCTGGAAGACCATCTGGATGCGCTTGCGCTGGTGGCGCAATTCGGCGGGCTTCAATTCGGAGAGGACGAGGTCGCCCAACGCGATGCGACCGCGATCCGGCTCGATCAGGCGCAGGCAGCAGCGCCCGACCGTCGACTTGCCGGAGCCGGATTCGCCGACGAGGCCGAGCGTCTCGCCGCGGACAAGCGCGAAGGAGATGTCGTCGGCCGCCTTGACCTCGCGCGCGACGCCGAAGAGCGAGCGCTTGCGATAGGTCTTGCCGAGCCCCTCGACGCTGATCACCGGCGCCGTCTCCGGCAGCGGCGGCAATTCAGCCGGCGTCAGCGAGGGCACGGCGGCCAGCAGCTTCTGCGTATAGGGGTGACGTGGAGAGCCGAGCACCTGATCGGCCGTGCCCTCCTCGACCAACACACCCTTCTCCAAAACGGCGATGCGGTCCGCGATCTCGGCGACCACGCCCATGTCATGGGTGATGAAGAGCACGGCCGTGCCGTGACGATGGCGCAGGTTGTCGATCAGCTTGAGAATCTGCGCCTGGGTGGTGACATCGAGCGCGGTGGTCGGCTCATCGGCGATCAGGAGCTTGGGCTCCAGCGCGAGCGCCATCGCGATCATGACGCGCTGGCGCTGGCCGCCCGAAAGCTCATGCGGATAGGCCTTTGCGAGGCGCGGCGGATCGGGCAGGCCGACCTCGGTCAGGAGATCGATGGCGCGGGCCCGGCGCGTCGCCCTGTCGTGCAGGCCGTGGGCCTCGAAGGTCTCGACGATCTGGTCGGAGATGCGCATGACCGGGTTGAGCGAGGTCATCGGCTCCTGAAAGATCATGCCGACCTCGCGGCCGCGGACGTCCTGCATCGCCTCTTCGTCAAGCGCGAGGAGATCGCGCCCTGCGAGCTTAATGGAACCGGCGACCGGCTTCACCGCCTTGGGCAGCAAACCCATCACGGCATGGGCGATCATCGACTTGCCCGAGCCGGATTCGCCGACGACGCAGAGCGTCTCGCCGGGCTGGATGGCGAGCGTGACCTTTTCGACCGCATTGGCACGGTCGGCCATCGCCGGCAGGGCCAACGTCAGGCCTTCGATGGAGAGCGCGGGAGCGGTCATTCGCGCCCCCGGGCGAGACGCGGGTTCAGGGCATCGTTCAACCCTTCGCCAGCGAGGTTGAGCGCGAGCACCGTCAGGAAGATCGCGAAGCCCGGGAAGAACGAGATCCACCAGGCATCGAGTAGACGCGTGCGACCGGCGCCGACCATGTAGCCCCAGCTCATCAGGTTGGGATCGCCGAGGCCGAGGAAGGAAAGCGAGGATTCCAGCAGGATCGCCGAGCCGATCATCAGCGAGCCCATGACGATGATCGGCGCGATGGTGTTGGGCAGGACCTGGCTGAAGATGATGCGCGGCGTCGACTGGCCGATCGTGACGGCCGCCTGAACGTATTCGCGACTTCGCAATGACAGCACCTCCCCTCGCACCAGCCGCGCCACCGGCGGCCAACTGACGACGCCGATCGCGAGCACGATCGAGCCGAGTTGTGGCTGCAGGATCGCGACCAGCACGATGGCGAGCGCGAAGGAGGGGATGGTCTGGAAGAGCTCGGTGAAGCGCATCAGCGCATCATCGACGAAGCCCCCGGCATAGCCGGCGACGGCGCCAAGCGGCACGCCGATCACCAGCGCGACCAGGGTCGAGACCACGCCGATCATCAGCGAGACGCGCGCGCCGTGGACGAGGCCCGAGGCGAGATTGCGGCCGAGCGTATCGGTACCGAGCGGGAAGCGCTCGTTGACGAAAGGCGCGAGGAAGGGCCGTGCCACCGGGCGCCAGGGCGATTGCGGATAGAGCGTCGGCGCCAGGAGCGCGAAAGCGACGACAGCGAGCAGGATGAGGATGCCGATCAGGGCGCCGCGGTTGCGGGCGAAGCGCTTGAGGAAGTTCATGCGTGCGCCTCGATGCGCGGATCGACGATCCGGTAGACCAGATCGGTCGCGATGTTGAAGCAGACGACCATCGCCGAGGAGACGAAGAAGACGCCGAGCAGGACGGAGTAATCGCGCTGGACCAGCGCATCGAACATCAGCCGGCCGATGCCCGGCCAGGCGAAGACGGTCTCGGTCAGGACGGCGCCGCCCACGAGCTGCCCCGCCTGTAGACCCGCCAGCGTCACCACCGGCAGGATGGCGTTGCGGGCGACATGCCGGCGCCAGACTCTGGCCTGCGAGACGCCCTTGGCACGCGCCGTCTTGACGAAATCGGCGCCCGCCACCTCCAGCATCGAGGCCCGCATCATCCGGGCATAGAGCGCCGTGAAGAACAGGCCGAGCGTCAGCGCAGGCAGGATGAGGTGCTGGCCGATATCGAGCGCGCGGGCGAGGCTGGTATAGTTCGCGCCGATGGTCTCGTAGCCGACATTGGGCACGAGCCCGAGCTTCAGCGCGAAGACGATCTGGCTCATCAGCGCGATCCAGAACAGCGGCGTCGCGTAGAAGGCCAGCGCGAGCGTCGTGATCAGGCTGTCCGACCATTTGCCGGCGCGGCGCGCCGCGAGCGCGCCCATCGCCGTCCCGACTGCGAGCGAGACGATGAAGGCCGCGCCCGTCAGCAGCAGGGTCGCCGGCAGGCGCTCCATGATCAGGTTCAGCACTGGCTGCTGCTGGCGATAGCTGAAGCCGAGATCGAAGGTGAGATAACCCTTCAGATAGATCCAGAGCTGGGTCAGGAAGGGCTGGTCGAGACCGAAGCGCGCGCGCAGTTGTTCGAGCAACTGCGCGTCGGCGGCACCCGCCTCGCCGGCAAGCACCTGGGCGGGATCGCCGGGCGCGGCGCGGATCAGCAGGAAATTCAGCACGGCGATGGCGAAGAGGACGATGACGCCCTTCACGAGCCGACCGGCGAGGAATTGCGCGAGGTTCATTCAGGACTTTCGTGAAGCCGGGTCATCCCGCGTCTGCGCAGCGGCACTTCGTGCCGCTGCGCAGACGCGGGACCGTCATCAGGATGGGGCGGCCTTGCAGGCAAACCCCGATACGATCCCGGATCGCCGCCTTGCGGCGTCCGGGATGACGCGCCCCTTCGCGCTCGCCTTACTCCTTCCAGGCGTCGCGGAAGCCGTCGTTCACACCGACGCCGGTGGTGACGAGGTTCTTGACGTTGCAGCGGTAGATGGTCGGGAAGTCCATCTCCAGCAGCCAGAGCAC
>Ga0102832_1000729_pt1 | contig 38490 bp, 38 predicted proteins | sample EBPBio282013_DNA_FD_88942 | JGI IMG/M metagenome (GOLD analysis project Ga0102832, IMG submission 88942) | Wastewater treatment Type I Accumulibacter community from EBPR Bioreactor in Madison, WI, USA - Reactor 2_5/28/2013_ DNA (Illumina Assembly) | ecosystem: Engineered > Bioreactor > EBPR >... | reverse complement strand
TCGGCTCCCTTGAGCACCTCTTCGATCTCGTCGGCGTGGTCCTCGGCGGCCTGGCGGCCCTTGGCCGGGTCGGCGCCGGCGCCGAGCCCGCGGGTCAGGTCACGGCCGATGTCGAGCTTGACGTCGGCGTCGCTCATCAGCAGGGCCTGGGCATCGGTGTTGACCGCGATGAACTCGACCCCCCGCAGGCCGGCCTCGATCATGCGGTTCACGGCGTTGACACCGCCGCCGCCGACCCCGACCACCTTGATGATGGCGAGGTAGTTCTGGGACGCAGTTCCCACGAAACCCACCCTTTGCTTCGAGCTCAGGCCGCGAGTCCGCGGCTCGTTGTCGACGAAACTGCGCAGCGGGGAAGGGCACGGCTTCGGCGTGAGCCCAAGGCTAGGCAACCCGTTTTGAGCTTGTCCAAGAAAGGGGGGTGCCTCGGCGTGTCTCTCAAGGGCGGGTTCAGGGTTGTCCCTGCCCGGTCAGCGTCGGGTCGGGAAAGCGGGCGCCGAGACATTGAACTCGGTGCCGCCCAGAGCCATCAGCGAGTCCAGCACCTGGCTCTTCAGCGCCGACTGCTCGGCACTCCCCCAGATCACCCTGGTGCCGTCGAGCAGGCGCAGCTCGATCCCGTCCCGGCTGGGCGCGGCCAGCCGCGACACCTTCGCCTGGGTCTGCGGGCTGAGGGCCGAGAACACGGTGCCGACGTCGACCAGGACCTGCTGCTGGGCGGGGTCGGCGTCGACCGTGATCAGGCCGGACGGGCGGGCGGCCACCGCCTCGAACACGACCCCGTTCGCGTCGGCCACCAGGTAGCCGCCGCCGGCCGGGATCGCCAGCCGCGGCTCGCGCTCGGTCACCGCGATCCGGACGGTCCCCGGCCAGTCGCGGGTGACGGTGACGCCGGCGACCGGCGGCAGGCCGGCGACCCGGTCGGCCACCTCGCCGGTGTCCAGCCGCGCGAGCGGCGTGCCGATCCCGACGCTCGCTGCGTCCAGCACCTCGGCCTTGCTGAGCAGGTGGACGCCGGAGACCGTGACCGTGCGGGTCGCCAGCACCGGCGAGAACGCCACCAGGTAGACGCCGGCCGCCACCAGGGCGAGAACCAGCGCCACGCCCAGCCAGCGCAGCCCGGCCCGGCGCCGGTCGCCGCGGCGGCGCAGCTGGAGCCGCGCGGTGGCGTCCCTGACCTGGCTCACCGCACCGCCCCCAGGAGGCCGGCGAGCGCCGGCCCGACCTTCGTCACGTCCCCCGCGCCGAGGGTGACCACGAGGTCGCCCGCGCGAACCAGGGACGCCAGCGCGGGCGCGGCCTCGGCGAGCGTCTCGACGTACCGCACCCGTCCGGGCGCAGCGACCTGCGCCGCGTCGGCGACCAGCCGTCCGGTGACGCCGGGGATCGGGTCCTCCCGCGCGGGGTAGATGCCGAGCACGAGCACCTCGTCGGCCAGCGCGAGCGCCTGCCCGAACTCGGTCGCGAAGTCGCGGGTGCGGGTGAACAGGTGCGGCTGGAAGCACGCGACCAGCCGTCCGGTGCCGGCCAGTCCGCGGGCAGCCGTCAGCGTGGCCGCCACCTCGGTCGGGTGGTGGGCGTAGTCGTCGAAGACCCGCACCCCGGCGAGGTCGGCGACCGGCTGGAACCGCCGGTGCGTCCCGGTGAAGCCGGACGCCGCGTCGCGCAGCGCCGGACCGGGGATCCCCAGCGCCCGGCCGACCGCGTGGGCCGCGGACGCGTTCATCAGGTTGTAGCGGCCGGGGACGGCCAGGTCGAGCGGGCCGGTGTCACCGTCGGCCGCGAGCACCGCCTGCGCCCCGGTCGCCGGGAACCGGGCGTCGGTGAGGCGGACGTCGGCGTCCGGCGACTCGCCGAACGTGAGGACCCGCTTGCCGGCGACGCGGATGGCCGGCGTGATCGCCAGCGCCCCCGGATCGTCGGCACTGATCACGACGGTCTCCACGCCGGCCGAGGTGGCCAGCTCGACGAATCCCGCCGAGTACGCGTCCGGGGTCAGCCAGTTGTCGAGGTGGTCGGCCTCGACGTTGGTGATCACCACGACGCCGGCCGGGTACTGGCGGAACGAGCCGTCGCTCTCGTCGGCCTCGACCACGAACGCGTCCCCCGCGCCGAGGTGCCAGGCGCGTCCGGTCGCGGCCAGCGGGGAGCCGACCACCCAGCTGGGATCGGCGCCGACGCCGGCGAGCAGGGTCGCGGTCATCGCCGACGTGGTGGTCTTGCCGTGGGTGCCGGTGACGGCGACGCCCGTCCGGCCCAGCATCAGTGCCCCGAGCGCCGCGCTGCGGTGCCACACGCGCAGGCCGCGGCGGCGCGCCTCGGCCAGTTCGGGGTTGGTGTCGCGGACCGCGGACGACACCACCACGGTGGCGGCGTCGCCGAGCTGGGACGCGTCGTGGCCGACGAACGTGCGGACGCCGAGTGCGGCCAGTTCGGCCAGCGTCGCCGAGTCGGCCTGGTCGCTGCCGCTGACCGGCACGCCGAGCGCGGCGTACATCGCCGCCACCCCGCTCATGCCGGCTCCGCCGATCGCGATGAAGTGCACCGCCCCCAGGTCGGTGACCGGCACCAGCGGCACGGGATCGATCAGCATGGGTTCAGTGTCGCCGCTCGGCCACGTCGAGCACCAACTCCGCCAACGCTGCGGACGCGTCCGCGGGCACCAGCCGCCGGCACTCGGCCGACATCCGGGCCAGCCGGTCGGGGTCGTCCACCAGCGCGGTCACCTCGGCCACCAGCCGGTCGGCGTCCAGGTCGGCGTCGGCCACGAGCAGCCCGGCGCCGGCCTCCACCAGGAAGGTGGCGTTGAGCGCCTGCTCGCCGTTGCCGTGCGGCAGCGGCACGAAGATCGTCGGCAGCCCGGTCATGGCCGTCTCCATCACCGTGCCCGCGCCGGAACGGCCGAGCATGAGGTCTGCCGCGGCGTAGGCGTTCTCCATCCCGTCCACGTAGCCGACCGGGACGTAGGCGGCGCCGGTGGCCGGGTCGGTACGGACCACGTCCGCGTCGGTGAGGTTCGCCGCGCCGAGCACGTGCAGCACCGAGATCCCGGCGCCGAGCAGCCGCGGAATCGCGTCGATCGTCGCCTGGTTGAGGCTCCGGGCGCCCTGCGATCCCCCGCTCACCAGCAGCACCGGGCCCTCGGCGGGCAGGCCGAAGGACGCCCGGGCGTCCGGACGCAGGGCGGCGCGGTCGAGCGTGGCGATGCCCGTGCGCACCGGCAGGCCGAGGTGGCGGGCGTGCGGCAGCTTCGTGTCGGGGAACGTGGTCACGACGTACGGGGTGAAGCGGGCCGCGATCCGGTTCGCGAGCCCGGGCACCGCGTTGCCCTCGTGCAGCACCACCGGCACCTTCGCGATCCGCGCGGCGAGGTAGACCGGCAGCGAGACGTAGCCGCCGAATCCCACCGCGACCTGCGCGCCCGTGGACGCCAGGATGCGCCCGGCCGCCCGCACCGAGCCGACCAGCCGTCCCGGGACCGCGAACAGTTCCGGCGTCAGCCGGCGCGGCAGCGGCACCGGCGGGATCAGCTCCAGGGTCAGGCCGGCCTCCGGGATCACCCGCGACTCGAGTCCCTTCGGGGTACCGACGCAGGTGATCCGCACGTCCGCCCGGGCGGCGAGCTGCTGCGCGGTGGCGATCAGCGGCGAGGTGTGCCCGGCGGTGCCGCCGCCGGCCAGCACGATCGAGAGCCGGCCCATCTCACCCGCGTCCGGCCGCGGTCGTGACCAGCGCGTGGGACTGCCGGCGCTTGCGCCGCCGCAGGAACGCCCGCGAGGCCGGCTCCTGCCGTGCGCAGGCCAGCAGGACGCCGAGCGCCATCAGGTTCGCCATCAGCGCCGAGCCGCCGTAGGACAGCAGCGGCAGCGGGACGCCGAACACCGGCATCATCCGCAGCACGACGGCGATGTTCACCAGCGCCTGGATCATGAACCAGCTGGTGATGCCGGCGGCGGTGTACCGGGCGAACCGGATGTCGGAGCGCATCGCGACCCGGAACCCCGCGTAGCCGAGGATCAGGAACAGCACCAGCACCGACAGGGTGCCGATCAGCCCGAGCTCCTCGCCGATCACGGCCAGCATGTAGTCGGTGTGCGACTCGACCAGGCCGCCCCACTTCTGGCGGCTGGCACCCAGGCCCAGACCCCACCAGCCGCCGGAGGCGAGCGCGAAGATCGCCTTCATCGGCTGGTGGTTCACGCCGAGCGGGTCGACGTCCTGGTTGAAGAAGCCGAAGATGCGCGTCATCCGGTACGGGGTGGTCACCACCAGCGCGAGCACGACCAGCGCGACGCCGCCGAGCAGCGACCCGATCACCTTCCAGGACGCCCCGACGTACCACAGGGCGGCCATGACCAGGGCGCCCATGATGATGCCGGTGCCGAGGTCGTCCTGGAGCACGACCAGGCCGATCAGGACCAGCGAGACCGGCAGGAACGGGATCAGCAGGTGGCGGGGGTCCGACAGGCTCTTGTGCTTGCGGGCGAAGATGTCGGCGCCCCACATCACGATCGCCAGCTTGGCCAGCTCGGACGGCTGGACGCCGAACCAGGAGACGCCGAAGCGCACCCAGTTGGTGTTGCCGTTGTTGGAGTAGCCCAGCGGGGTGAACGTGAGCACCTCCAGCAGCAGCGCGCCCACGACGAGGATCCAGGCGAAGACCTTCAGCTGCTTGGGTGAGCGCTGGGCCAGCACGAACGCGGCGACGCCACCGATCACGAGGAACAGGAACTGCCGCTTCACGAAGTAGTAGGCGTCGTCGTAGCGCACGTAGGCGTACACGCTGGACGCCGACAGCACCATCATCACGCCGAGTGCGAGCAGCAGCACGGCCGGTACGAGCACCAGGTAGAAACTGGCTTGCGGGTGCGCCAGCCACTCGACCACGAGACTGCGCCGCCGTCCCTGTGCAGTTCTGCCCTGCACGGGAGCATCCGGCTCAGTTCCGCGGCGATCCACGGCGGGGGAAGTCAGGATCGCCACTTTCGCTCGGCCCTCCTATCCGGTCAGCCCGGCGACCGCGGCGGCGAAGTCGTCGCCACGGGCCGCATAGTCGGAATACATGTCCTTGCTGGCGCAGCCGGGCGCGAGCAGGACCACGTCGCCGGGCACCGCCCGCGACGCCGCCCACTCCACGGCCTGTTGCATCGCTCCATGATCGCCGAGGTCCACGACGTTCACCGGCACCTCGGGCGCGTGTCGGGCCAGCGCTTCGGCGATCACCGCGCGGTCGACGCCCAGCACGGCCACCGCCCGCAGCTTCGGTGCGACCGCCGAAACCAGGTCGTCGAACGTCGTGCCCTTGGCCTGGCCACCGGCGATCCAGACCACCGAGTCGAACGCGGCCAGGGACGCGGCCGCGGCGTGCGGGTTGGTGGCCTTGGAGTCGTCGACGTAGCGGACGCCGCCGATCTCGGCCACCGTCTGGATCCGGTGGTCGCCGAGCGTGAGCCGCTTGAGTCCTTCGGCGACCGCGGTCGGGTGCACCCCGAACGAGCGGGCCAGGGACGCCGCGGCGAGCGCGTTCTCGACGTTGTGGGGCGCGTAGGGCACCACGTCGGTGAGCTTGGCGATCTCGATCGCCGAGTCGCGGCGCTGCGGGATGAACGCCCGGTCGACCAGCAGGTCGTCGACCACGCCCAGCATGGACGGGGCCGGGATGCCGAGCGTGAACCCGATCGCCCGGGCGCCCTCGGTGACCTCGGCGTCCTCGACCATCCGCTCGGTGGCCGGGTCGCCCACGTTGTACACGCAGGAGTGGGTGACCCGGGAGTAGATGCGGGCCTTGTCGGCGGCGTAGGCGGACAACGGGTCGGTGGCGCCGGGCGGCCAGCCGGCGGCGTCCGCGTACCACTCGAGGTGGTCGGGCGCCACGTTCAGGACGGCTGCCGAGTGCAGCGCGAGGCTGTTCGTCCAGTGCAGCTGGAAGCTGGACAGCTCGACCGCCAGCACGTCGTAGTTCACCTCGTCGAGCACGGCCTCGACGATCGGACGGCCGACGTTGCCGACCGCGGACGTGGTCAGCCCGGCCGCGGTGAGCATCGACTCGAGCATGCCGACGGTGGTGGTCTTGCCGTTGGTGCCGGTGACCGCCAGCCACGGCACGCGCCGGTCGGGCAGGCTCATCCGCCAGGCCAGTTCCACCTCGCCCCAGATCGGGATGTCGCGCAGGGCGGCCTGCGCCAGCAGCGGCGCGGACGGGCGCCAGCCCGGCGAGGTGACCACGAGGTCGACGTCCGGCGGCAGGGTGGCGGTGGCCCCGGGGCCGAGGCGCACCTCGACGTCCAGCATCTCCAGGACGGTGGCCTTCTCGGTGTTGGTGGGGCTGTCGGACTCGTCCAGCACGATCACCTTGGCGCCCAGGTCCATCAGTCCGTCGGCCGCCGCGAACCCGGACGTGCCCAGGCCGGCCACCACGACGAGGGCCTCGCGCCACGGCGAGAGCCGGTCTGCGCCGGGCAGCCACGACTTCACTGGCCGACCACCCATTCGGCGTAGAAGATGCCGATGCCCAGGGCCGCGCACAGCCCGCAGATGATCCAGAACCGGATCGTGATCGTGACCTCGGCCCAGCCGAGGAGCTCGAAATGGTGCTGCAGGGGAGCCATCTTGAACAGCCGCTTGCCCTTGGTGAGCTTGAACCAGCCGACCTGGAGCACGACCGAGGCGGTGATGATCACGAAGAGCCCCGCGATGATCGGCATCAGCAGCTCGGTGCGGGTGAGCACCGACATCGCCGCGAAGGCGCCACCGATGGCCAGCGAGCCGGTGTCGCCCATGAAGATCTTCGCCGGGGAGGCGTTCCACCACAGGAAGCCGAAGCACGCGCCGGCCATCGCCATCGACACCACCGCGAGGTCGTGGGGGTCGCGCACCTGGTAGCACAGCGGACCGGCGCTCGCGAACGCGCACGACTGGTTGTACTGCCAGATGTTCACGATCCCGTAGCCGGCGAACACCATCGCCGCGGCACCGGTCGCCAGGCCGTCCAGCCCGTCGGTGAGGTTGGCCGCGTTCGACCAGGCGGCCACCAGGAACACGATCCAGATCACCGCCAGCCAGATCGGCAGGGTGAACCACGGCAGGTCGCGCAGGAACGAGATCGCCTGGCTGGCCGGGGTGAGGCCGCGCGCGTCCGGGAACTGGAAGGCCAGCACGGCGAACGCGACCGCGAACCCGGTCTGGAGGCTGAACTTCGCCCAGGCGTGCAGGCCCAGCGAGCGGGCCTTGCTGATCTTGATCCAGTCGTCGGCGAGCCCGACCAGGCCGAGGCCGGTGAACAGGCCCAGGGCGAGCATGCTGCTGGCCGTGGGCTGGCTCCAGGTCGCCAGGTGGGCGACCGCGTAGGCCAGCAGGACGCTGATGATGATCACGATGCCGCCCATCGTGGGCGTGCCGCGCTTGGTGTGGTGGCTGGTCGGGCCGTCGTCGCGGATGAACTGGCCGTACCCGCGCCCGACCAGGAACTTGATCGCGTAGCGGGTGCCGAGCAGGGTGCCCAGCAGACCGATGCCGCCGGCGAGAAGGATGCTCCTCATCGGCGTCCGCCCTCCGGTGTCTTCAACAGGTCCTCAGCCACGGTCTCCAACGCTAACCCCCGGGAGGCCTTCACCAGAACCACGTCCGCCGGACGCGCCCACGCGGAAACGACCGCGACCGCGGTGCCCTTGTCGGGCACCAGCATCGTGGCCGGCCCGTAGCCGGCCGCGAGATCGGCCGCGTGGGCACCGATCGCGACCAGTGCGTCCACGCCCAGTTCGGCGGCCAGCACCCCCACCTCGCGGTGCTGCTCGGCGGCGGTCGGGCCGAGTTCGAGCATGTCGCCCAGCACGGCCAGCAGCCGTCCGTCCGGGCGTCGCAGGGACGCGAGCGCGCGCAGCGCGGCCGCCATCGAGTCGGGGTTCGCGTTGTAGGCGTCGTTGACCACCAGCACCCCGTCGGGACGCTCGTGCAGCTCCATCCGCCAGTGCGAGCGGGCCTCCGCCCGGCCCAGCGCGGCGGCCACCTCGGCGACCGGCAGGCCCTGGCTGAGCGCGACCGCGGCCGCGGCGAGCGCGTTGCCGACCTGGTGGAGGCCGGAGACCAGCAGCCGGACGTCCGCCGCGCCGGTGGCCGCGCCGGCGGCGTGCAGGGTGAAGGCGGCGCGCTGGAGGGCGTCGGTGGTGGTCCCGGACGCCCACACGCGCAGGTCGCCCCACGACGGCTCGCCGGCGGTGGCGAAGGTCGCGATCCGGGCCTGCGTCCGCGACGCCATCGCGCTGACCAGCGGGTCGTCGGCGTTCAGCACCGCCCAGCCGTCGGACGGCACCGCCTCGACGAGTTCGCCCTTCGCCTGCGCGATCGCCCCGACCGAGCCGAATTCGCCGAGGTGGGCGTGGCCGACGTTGACCACCACGCCGACCTTCGGCGGCACGATGCCGCACAGCCAGGCGATGTGGCCCTGCCCGCGCGCGCCCATCTCGCTCACGAGGAAGCGCGTGTCCGGGGTGACCCGGGTGGCGGTCAGCGGCACCCCGATCTCGTTGTTGAACGAGCCGACCGGGGCGACGGTCTCCCCCGCCGCGGCGAGCACCTGGGCCAGCAGGTCCTTGGTGCTGGTCTTGCCGGACGACCCGGTGATGCCGATCGTCACCAGCCCGCCGGGGATCGCCTCGGCGACCACCGCCGTGCCCAGTGCCGCCAGGGCGGCACCGGCGTCTGCGGCGACCAGTTGGGGCACGTCCAGCGGCAGCTCCCGGGTGCCGAGGACCGCCACCGCGCCGCCGGCCACCGCGCGCGCGGCGAAGTCGTGGCCGTCGGCGTGCTCGCCGGGCAGTGCGACGAACAGGCTGCCGGGGCCGGCCAGGCGGGAGTCGATCACGACGTCGGGCCCGACCGCGACGGTCGGGTCGCCGAGGAGGCGGGCCCCCGCCCTCCGGGCCAGTTCCCCGGCGGTCACCTCACGCATCGCTCCCCCTCAGCTCGGCCCACGTCGCGGTCACGACGGCAACGTCGTCGAACTCTACGGTGCGGTCGGCCAGCTGCTGGCCGGACTCGTGGCCCTTGCCCAGCACGGCCACCCAGTCCTCGGGCCCGGCGAGGTCGAGGGCCAGCCGGATCGCGTCCGCCCGGTCGCCACCGTCGAGCACGGTGGCCCCGGACGCGCGGGCGGCGTCCCTGGCGCCGGCGAGCACGGCCGCCCGGATCGCCTCCGGAGGCTCGCTGCGCGGGTTGTCGTCGGTGACCACCACCACGGCGGCACCGGACGCGGCCGCCGCACCCATCGGTCCGCGCTTGGCCTGGTCGCGGTCGCCGCCGCAGCCGAGCACCGCGATCCGCCGGCCCGCCGGCAGCCCGTCGAGCGCTGCGGACACGGCCTCCGGGGTGTGCGCGAAGTCGACGACGACGCCGGGCGCGCCCGGGCCCAGGTCGACGCGCTGCATGCGGCCGGGGACGAAGGCGGTGGCGAGCCCGGGCAGGGCGGTGGCGAGGTCGACGCCGGCGAGGTCGAGCATGGCGATCGCGGTGGCGGCGTTGCGCACGTTGAACGCGCCCAGCAGGCCGAGGGTGAAGGTGCGCGCACCGGTCGGCGTGGCCAGCCGCACGCGGGTGGAGCCGTCCCCGAGGGCATCGACCGCGACCGACCGGTAGTCCCCGTCGACGCCGGTCGTGACCAGCCGGACGTCGCCCCGCTCGCGCAGTTCGGCGGCCAGCCGGCGTCCGTACTCGTCATCGGTGTTGACCACCGCGTTGCGGCAGCGGCCGTCGCGGAACAGGCTCGCCTTGGCCTGGAAGTAGTCCTCCTGCGTGGCGTGGAAGTCCAGGTGGTCGCGGCCGAGGTTGGTGAACCCGGCGACGTCGAAGACCAGCCCGTCCACCCGGTGCAGGGCCAGCGCGTGCGAGGAGACCTCCATCGCGACCGCGTCCGCGCCCTGCTCGGCCAGGTAGGCGAGCAGGGCCTGCAGATCGGGCGACTCGGGGGTGGTGACGGTGGTCCGCGGCGAGGCGAGCCGGCGTCCGTCGAGCGCGAAGCCGATGGTGCCGATCGTGCCGACGCTGTGCCCGGCGGCGGCCAGCGCCGCGGCCAGCAGGAAGGTGGTGCTGGTCTTGCCGGCCGTGCCGGTCACCCCGTACAGCGCGAGCCGCTCCCCCGGCCGCCCGTAGACCTCGGCGGCGACCCGGGCCATCTCGGTGCGCGGGTCGGACACCACGGCGACCGGGACGCCGACCCCGTCCAGCAGGCCGGCGCCGGAGGGGTCGGTGAGCACCGCGGACGCGCCGGCGGCCACCGCCTGGGCGGCGAAGTTCGCGCCGTGCGTCGCCTGGCCGGGCAGGGCGACGTAGAGGTCACCGGGCCGGATCGCGCGGGAGTCGAGGCTGACGCCCGTCACGACCGTGGAACCCGCACCGGGCAGGAGCGTGTCGAGCGTCGTCCCCGGGGTGGCGGCTGGCCGCAGCGCCACGGGCGTGGAGGTCATGGATCGCTACTTTAACTTCGGGTCCGGCGAAATCGGCAGGTGCGGCACCTTGCCACTCGATTGCGGGACGCCGTAGCGGGTCAGCGCGACCGACATCACGTCCTGCACCGCGGGGCCCGCCACCGACGCGCCGGCGGCGCCGTCCCGGCGGGGGTTGTCCACGACCACGTAGGTGACGAGCTGCGGGTCCTCGACCGGCGCGACGCTGATCGCCGAGGTGACCAGGCCGCGGAAGCAGTTGCACGTGGTGTCGAACTTCTTCGAGGTGCCGGTCTTGGCGCCCACCCGGTAGCCCGGGATGTCGAAGACGTGGGCGCTGTTGCGCTGTGCCATCGTCTCCATCATCGACAGCATGTTCGACGCCGTCTCCTCCGACACCACCCGGTGCGGCTGCGTGGTCGTCCGCGGCGTCACGGTGCCGTCGGCGTCGGTGGTGGAGGTGATCAGCGACGGCTGGTTGTAGACGCCGCCGTTGGCGATCGCCGCGATCGCGGCCGCCTCCTGCACCATCGTCACCGCGACCGCGCTGCCGCCGAACGCGGCACCGTCACGCGCGTAGTCGGGCATGTTCTCGCCCGGCAGGATGCCGCCGGACTCGCCCGGCAGGCCGATCCCGGTCTTCGAGCCGAGGCCGAAGCTCTTCCAGTACTCACGCAGGGCGTTCTTGGCGGCCTTGCGGGAGACGATGATCGTGCCGACGTTCGACGACTTGGCCAGGATGCCCCGGACGTACAGCTTGATCGTGCCGTGCCGCTCGGCGTCACTGACGTACTGGTCGCCGGACTTGACCTTGCCGGGCACCACCACGACGTCGGACGGCGAGATCAGGCCCATGTCCATCAGCGCGGACAGGGTGAGCACCTTCTGCACGCTGCCCGGGGTGTACGGATCGGTCACCGCGCGGTTCGGGACGTTCTTCTGGTCGGCCTTGCCACCCGCGTTCGGGTCGAAGGACGGGTACTGCGCGAGCGCCAGGATCTCGCCGGTCTTGGGGTTCATCACGACGACCATGCCGTTGTCGGCGTTGGTCTTGCGCACCCGGTCGGCGAGGACCTGCTCGGCCTGCCACTGCAGGCCCGCGTCGATGCTGAGGGTGATGTCGGCCCCGTCCACCGGCTCGACCAGCGCCGCGTCGCCCAGCGGGATGCGGCCGTTCGGGGAGTTCTCGTACGCCTCCTTGCCGTCCTTGCCGGCGAGGCTGGAGTTGAGGGCGAACTCCAGTCCGCTCGCGCCGTCGCCGTTGTCGTTGACGAAGCCGAGGATGTTCGCGGCGAGCACGCCGTTGGGGTAGGTGCGGGTCGGCTTGCTGTCCTGCCGCAGCCCCACCAGCTTCTGGGCGGTCATCGCCTCCTGCAGCTGGCGGTACGTGGCCGCCGGCACCTTGTCGGCGATGAACTGGTACGACTCGGACTTGCCCGTGGCGGTGAGCTTCGGCAGGTACTCCTCGACGGTCCCGCCGAGGTACTGGACGAGCAGCGCGGCGATCTTCGCCGGCGCGGCTTCGGCCGCCACCCTGTCCGAGGCCGTCATCGGGGCGTCGTTGCGGCCGTTGGTGCGGATCAGTTTCGCGTCCGCGTGGATCTCCACCGTGTCCTCGGTCTCGGCGAGCACCTCGCCGTTGCGGTCGGTGATCGTCCCACGGAAGGCAGGGAGGACGTGGCTGACGGTCATCTGGTCGGCGGCCTCGGCCGCCACGTTGGTGGCGTCGATCGCCTGCACCTGGACGGCGCGTCCGGCGGCCAAGGAGAACACCACGGCGACCACGATCAGGAGGGCGCGCACGCGTCCGACCGACCGCGCGACCGGCAGCCTGCGGCGGCGCTTCGACGACTTCTTGGCAGACCCCTGCGGGGCGAAGAACCGGTCCAGGGGTCGACTCACGGCTTCTTCGCCTCCTTCTTCGCCTTTTCGGCCGCATTCTTCTTCGCCTCCGCCTCGGCCTTCGCCCTGGCCTCGGCTTCCGCCTTCGCCTTGGCGGCGGCTTCCGCCTTGGCCTTGGCCTTCGCCCTGGCCTCCGCCTTGAGCTTGGCCTTGCGGTCGGCCTCGGCCTTGTCGAGCGCGGCCTTCTGCGCGGCCGCCTCCTCGGGCGTGAGGTAGTGGACGCTGGGGATCTCCGAGCCGGTCACGGCGGACGCGTCGCCGATCACCGTGCCGTCGGGCAGCTGGAGCTGGGCGCCGTAGGGGTTCGGGCGCATGCCGAGCTTCTGCGCGGCCACCGCGAGGTTCTGCACCGACCGCCGGTCGGCCAGTTCGGACTGCAGCGCGGACAGCTGGTCGGCGAGGCGCTCGGCCTCACGCTGCTGGCTCTGCACCACGAACGTCTGGCTCTGGAGCGCGGTGGTGAGCACCAGCAGCGCGACCATGCCGGCCGCCATCACCAGGGCCACCACCATGACGAACGGGATCGTCGCCATCTTCCGCCGCCGGGGCGCGACCGGGCGCAGCGACGGTCGCGGGGACCGGTCCGGGCGGGGTGCGGGCAGGGCCGTCATCGGGACTCCTCGGTGTTGCGGGCGATGGCGCGGAGCCGCGCGGACGCAGCCCTCGGGTTGTCCTCGACCTCGTCGGGGCCGGGACGCTCCGCGCCCCGGGTGAGCAGGCTGAAGCGAGCCCGGTAGCCGGCGGGCACGGCGGGGACCCCCGGCGGCACCGCGTCGCTGGACGCCGTGGCGAACGCGCGCTTCACCAGCCGGTCCTCGCCGGAGTGGTAGGCGAGCACGGCCAGCCGTCCGCCCGGTGCGAGCGCGTCGAGCGCAGCCGGCAGCACGGCCGCGAGCGACTCGAGCTCGGCGTTCACCACGATGCGCAGCGCCTGGAACGTCCTCTTGGCCGGGTGACCGCCGGTGTGGCGGGCCGCGGCCGGGATCGCGTCCGCGATGACCTGGACCAGGCGTGCCGAGCTGGTGAACGGCTCGGTGTCGCGGGCCCCGACGATCCGCCGGGCGATGCGGTCGGCGAACCGCTCCTCGCCGTGCACCTTGAGGATGCGGGCGAGCTCGGGAGCCGTCCAGGTGTTGACGATGGTGGCCGCGTCCAGGCCCGAACCCGGGTCCATCCGCATGTCCAGCGGGGCATCGGCGGCGTAGGCGAACCCGCGGTCGCGACGGTCGATCTGCAGCGAGGACAGCCCCAGGTCGAGGCAGATCGCCTGCACGCTCGTCAGGCCGGCCTCCGCCAGTACGTCGGGCAGTTCGTGGTAGATCGCGTGGAACAGCTGTACCCGGTCGCCGAACCGGGCGAGGCGCTCCCCCGCGACCGCCAGCGCAGCCGGGTCACGGTCGATGCCGACCAGTCGTGCCTGGGGGCAGGCGTCGAGCACCAGGGCGGCGTGCCCGCCGAGCCCGAGGGTGCCGTCGACGTAGGTGGCGCCGGGAGCGTTCAGTGCCGGGGAGAGGAGCTCGACGATGCGTCCGGCGAGCACGGGCACGTGGGTGGCCACCCCGCCGTCCGCCTCAACCATGCTCGACCCTCGTCCCGGCTCTCGAATCAGTCGGCTCGTGCGCCGTGGTTCCGAACCGCACCGCCGCCGGTACCTGGCGCCGGGGAAGGTGTGCCAGGGAACCGGACGGCGCGGGTCGGAGCCGCACCGCACGAGCCGGTGCCACGGTGGTCAGCCCACCGCAGGTGCTCCCTCGTCCAAGGCCGCGAAGGCCTCTTCCTGCGCTGCCGAGTACTCCGCCCAGGTCGCCGCGTCCCACACCTCGAGGCGGTTGAAGGCCCCGATCACGACGATCTCCTTGCTCAGGCCCGCGTAGGCCCGCAGCGGTCCGGGGACGCTCACGCGGCCCTGGCTGTCCGGCAGTTCGTCCGAGGCGCCCGAGGCCACCATGCGCTGGTAGTCCCGCACCCCGCGGACCGTGGAGGGCCCGCCCGCACTGTTCGCCACCTCGGCCAGGAAGGCCTCGGTGGGCCAGATCGCCAGACAGCGATCCTGCGCCCGGGTGATGACCAGGCCGGCTGCCAGCTGCTCGCGGAATTTCGCGGGCAGGAAGAACCGTCCCTTGTCGTCGAGCTTGGGGGTGTAGGTGCCCAGGAACATGGGTCCTTCCCTCCTCACTCTCCTCCACTTGGCGCCACCATACTCCACTTTGCTCCACTGAACACCCCTTTGACGGCGATTTCCGCCCCCGCTCGCTCCACCGGCGGCGACCGGCTCCCCTCGGGCCGCCTAAGGTTGGGCCGCAGAGGGGAGACAGCGTGGACGCCAATCGGGAGCAGGAGATCGCCGAGGTCCTGGCGCTCGCGGACGCCATCCGGGGTGCCGTGGGCCAGGTCATCGAGGGCAAGCCCGAGGCGGTCGACCTCGCGATCACCGCACTGCTGGCCGAGGGCCACCTGCTGATCGAGGACGTGCCGGGGGTCGGCAAGACGATGCTGGCCAAGTCGCTGGCCCGGGCGATCGACTGCACGGTGCGGCGCGTCCAGTTCACCCCGGACCTGCTGCCCAGCGACATCACCGGCGTCTCGGTGTACAACCAGTCGAGCGGGGAGTTCGAGTTCAAGCCCGGCGGGGTGTTCGCGAACCTCGTCATCGGCGACGAGATCAACCGCGCCTCGCCCAAGACCCAGTCGGCGCTGCTGGAGGCGATGGAGGAGCGCCGGGTGAGCGTCGACGGCACCTCCCACGCGCTACCGCGGCCCTTCCTCGTGATCGCCACCCAGAACCCGATCGAGATGGAGGGCACCTATCCCCTCCCGGAGGCCCAGCGGGACCGGTTCCTGTTGCGGATCTCGATGGGCTACCCCAGCCCGGCGTCCGAGGTGGCGATGCTCGAGCGGCACGGCGAGTCCGACCCGCTCGAACCGCTGCGTCCGGTCACCGACGCCGAGTCAGTGATGCGCGGCATCCAGATCGTGCGCCGGGTGTTCGTCCACCCCGGCGTCAAGGAATACCTGGTCGCGATCGTGAACCAGACCAGGGTGCTGCCCCAGGCCCGGCTCGGCGCCTCGCCCCGCGCCGGCCTGCAGTTGCTCCGGGCGGCGAAGGCACGCGCGGCGATGGACGGGCGCACCTATGTGATCCCCGACGACGTCGCCGGCCTCGCCGTACCGACCCTGGCCCACCGGGTGCTGCTCAACACCGGCTCCCAGATCGCCGGGCAGAACGCGATCGACCTGGTGCACAGCGCCGTCAAGGCCGTCCCGGTTCCCTCCGGACGCCACTGAGATGAACCTCACGGCCCGCGGCTGGGCACTCCTGGGCGGCGGCGTCGCCTGGTGCGTGGTCGCGGTGGTCGTCGGCCAGCGCGACCTGTGGTGGCCCGGGCTGTTCCTGGTGCTGCTGCCGTTGGTGAGCTGGCTGCTGCTGCTGCCGGGCTCGGCGCGGCTGGAGGTCGAGCGGCAGGTGCGCCCGACCCGCGTGGCCGTCGGCGACGTGGCCCGGGTCGACCTCGAACTCGACCCCGGCGGCCTGACCTTCGGCGGCGTCGCGCGGGTGCGCGACCGCCTGCCCGCGGCGCTCGGCGAGGCCCGCTGGTACGGCTTCGCGGCCGGCCTGGGCCTGTGGCGCCAGACCATCAGCTACGAGGTGCGCCCGTTGTGGCGCGGACGCCACCACGTGGGCCCGATCGAACGCAACGTCGCCGACGGCCTCGGCCTGGCCCGCTCGAACCAGACCATTCCCGGACGCGCCGAACTGCTGGTCACCCCACCGGTCGAGCCGCTGGCGAACCTGCGCGGGGCGTCCGGGGTGGGCATCGCCACCGACACCACGCTGCTGCGCACCGGCCTGGGCAGCAGCGACGACGTGCTGATCCGCGAGTACCGGCAGGGCGACGACGTCCGCCGGATCCACTGGCGCTCGACCGCCCGCACCGGTGAGCTGATGGTGCGCCGCGAGGAGCGGTCCTGGGACCCGAGCGCCGCCGTCGTGATCGACAACCGCGCCCACGCCTACTCCCCCCGCGCGCACGACCCGAGGCTGGAGTGGGCGGTGTCCGCGGCCGCGTCCATCGCCATCCACCTCCTCGGCGACGGCTTCGACCTGGTGCTCGCCGAGGCCGACGGATCGGTGCTCAGCCCCCACCGGCTCGGACCGGGCCGCGAGGGGATCGTGCTGGAGCACCTCGCCGAACTCGACACCGACACCGCGCCCACGCTGGGCCGGGCCCTGGCCGCGTGCACGCACGGCGCGGAGGGCCAACTCCTGGTCGCGATCCTCGGACGCGTGGACGCCACCGACGCCGCCGCCCTGGCCGAGGCCAGCCGCCACGGTCGGGCCTGCTGGGCACTGCTGGTCTCCGACTCCCCTGTCGTGGACGAGCGCCAGGCCGCCTGGGTGCGGGAGGCGGGGTGGCGCTGCGTCGTCGCCGGCCCCGGCACGTCGGTGGCCGCGGCGTGGCGAGAGCTCGGCTCGGAGGACGACCGGTGACCGGGACCGGGCGCCAGACCGCCGCCACCGCCGGCGCCGCGTTCGCCGCCGGCGTCCCGCTGGTCGCGCTGACCGAGGACCGCACCTTCCTCCTGCTCGCCGCGGTCCTGATCGTGCTCAGCGCGCTGATCGGCGCGGTCCTGCGACGCCTGGGCGCGGGCGAGGCGCTCGTCCGGCTCGTCCAGATCGTGCCGGTGGCCCTCGTGCCGTGGCTGGTGCCGGAGGCCCGCGACCCGCTGGCGCTGTACGCCGAGACCACCTCGTTCGTGCAGGCCGCGTTCGCCCCGATGCCGTTCCAGGTCGGCTTCGCCCTGTTCAGCGCGCTCCTGGTCTGGGTGCTGTACCTGCTGCTGGAGACGATCGCCATCGGCCTGGCCTCGCCGGCCTGGACGTTCCCGGTGCTGGTGCTGCCCTACCTCGTGCCGACCCTGGCGATCTTCAGCGAGACCAACCCGTTCCTGTTCGTGTTCCCGGCCGCCGCCTACGGGCTGGTGCTGGCGACCGCGACGAGTGAGTCCCTGGGCCGCCCCGGCGGCGTCCACCAGGCGACCACGGACGGGTGGCGCCGCGGCGTCCTGACCACCGCGATCCTGTCCACGGCGCTCGCCCTGGTCGGCTCGATGGTGGTCTCGCTGGCCCTGCCCGAGCGGACGACCGACTCCAACCCCGGTGGCTCCGGCGCGGTCCAGCTGGGCGACCCGAGCATCGATCTCATCCGCAACATCAACTCCCCGTCCGACACCACCGTGATCACCTACCGCAGCTCCGACCAGGCCGGGCAGTACCTCCGGCTGGCCGCGCTGCCGGTGTTCGACGCCTCGGGCTTCCACCTGACCCCCACCGACCTCGTGCCGCTGCCGATCGGCGGCTCCCGTCCGGGGGTGCGGACGGACCAGGTGCGGACCACGGTGCAGATCGGCCGGATGGACGGCCAGTACCTGCCGATGCCCTGGTTCCCGGTCACCGCGGACGTCCCCGCCGACAGCTGGCGCTACGACCCCAAGACCCTCGCGGTGGTGGCGATCGGCCGTGGGCGGGAGTCCGCCACCCGCAACCTCAGCTACGTGACGACGTCCGCCCGGCTCCCGGCGGTGAACGACCTGCTGCCGACCCTGGAGGCGGCCGGCGATCCCGGCGACGGCGGGCTGACGCTGCAACTCCCGGGCGAAGTGTCGCCCCAGGTGCGTGAGCTCGCGATCCAGCTCACCGCCCGCAGCGGGACCGGCAGCGCCGGCATGCAGGCGAAGGCGCTGCTGGACTTCTTCCACTCCAACGCCTTCACCTACAGCACGGCCGTCACCCCGGGCACGACGCTGGGCACCCTCAACGACTTCCTCCTGGGCAGCCGGGTCGGCTACTGCGAGCAGTTCGCCGGCGCGATGGCGACACTGGCCCGGGTGGTCGGCATCCCGTCCCGCGTGGTCGTCGGCTTCCTGCCCGGACGCCGGGTCGGCGACCGCTGGGAGGTCTCGACCCGCAACATGCACGCCTGGACCGAGCTCTACTTCGGAGACGGCGTCGGCTGGGTGCCGGTCGACCCGACCCCGAGCAGCGCGGTCGCCGGCGGCCAGCCGTCGAGCAGCGCGAGCCCGAGCCCGTCGGCCAGCAGTGCGTCCCCGAGCGCGGCCACCGCCACCCCCACGCCGAGCGACGAGGCGCCGCTGCCGACGACCACCGACCCCGGGGCCGGCCCGCTCGTCCCGCTGCCGTGGGTCGCGGGCACCCTCGTCCTGGTACTGGCGGGTGTCGGGCCCCGGCTGGTCCGGGCGACCCTGCGGCGCCTCCGGCTCCGACCGGGCGCGGACGCCCGCCAGGCGGGCGAACGGGCCTGGGCCGAGGTGCGCGCCGTGGCCCTGGACCACGGGCAGGCCTGGCCGGCCGGCACCACCCGGAAGGTCGCGGCCGAACTGGGTCCGCAGCTGGACGAGGGCGGCCGGGCCGCGCTCGACGCCCTGGCCCTGGCGGTGGAGCGGGCGCGCTACGACCGGGCACCGCAGGCCGACGTGCCGCTGGCCACCTGGGTGATCGAGGTCACACGGGCAGTCGAAAGGCGGTGGGCCACGCCCACCGCCGCGAAATGGTGGCCACGTTCACTGTGGCCACGGGAGTTCCGGAGCTGACGCTCCTACAGGCTGCTGTCGTCCTGGTTGCGCCGCCAGCGCTCCTCCATGCGTCCCATGAACTCGGAGTGCCCGCCGGCCCGTCCCGCGCCCTGCCCGTCGCCGGACGCGCCGGACTGCTGCCACGCCGCGACACCGAGGACCGACGCCGCGAGCATCACCACGAAACCGATCACGCTGACCGCCGGGTGCACCTGCATGCCGCCGATCAGTCCGGCGAGGCCGACCAGGAAACCGAAGCCCGCGAGGACGGCGCGACGCCGTTGCCAACGGTGGGTGGTTCCCCTCAGGGTGCTGGCCAGCTTGGGATCCTCAGCCGCCAGTGCGGCCTCCATCTGGTCGAGGAGCCGCTGCTCCTGTTCCGAGAGCGCCATGGCAGCCTCCCCTGGTTCGGCGGGCGTCCTTCGCAGGACAAGGCCAGTCTAGGCGGGCCGCGGGCTTTTCGGAACCGGAGCCGGTGCAGAGCGCGCGGTCAGGGACGGTCCTTGCGGGTCAGCACCGCACGCCGGACCGCTTTCGGCCCGAATCGCTGTATCACGTCGTCAGCGGCACGTTCGGCATCACGCCAGCCATGGTCGGGGGCGTCCAGGGTGGGTTGCAGCGCCACCGCGTCGATGTCGACCAGCCCGGTGACCCGGATTCCGACCCGTCGAACCAGCCGGGAGCCCGGTCGAAGTTTTGCGTACAGCCTCTGCGCGGCGGCGTACACGTCCTCGGTGAGGTCGGTCGGGGCGGCCAGCGTGAGCGAGCGCGAAGTGGTGGAGAAGTCGGCGAAGCGGAGGTGCAGCGTGACGGTCCGGCCCAGAACGGACGCGGCGCGCATGCGTGACGTCACCTTGACCACCATCCGCAGCATCTCGGCCTGCACCCGGAGCGGATCGCTGACGTCGCGTCCGAACGTCTCCTGGTTGCCGACCCCCCGTTCGCCGGGACGGGCCACCACCCGGCTGGAGTCGATGCCCCAGGCGAGGTCGTGCAGCAGCGAGCCGGCCCGCAACCCGAACTCGCGCTGGAGCCGGGCTCGGGGCAGCGCGGCCAGGTCGGCGACCGTCACCACCCCGAGCGGACGCAGCTTCGCCGCGGTGCTCTCCCCCACCCCGTGCAGGTTCTCCACCGGCTGGGGGTGCAGGAAACCGACGACCTCGGCGGGCGCGACCTCGAGCAGCCCGTCGGGCTTGGCCGAGTTGGACGCCATCTTCGCGACGAGCTTGTTCGGGCCGATGCCGACCGAGCACGCGATGCCCTGCTCGTCGTGGACCAGCGCCCGGATGCGCTCGCCGACCCGGGCCGCCGTCCCGGTGCTGCGCTCGGCCCCGGTGAGGTCGAGGAACGCCTCGTCGATGGAAGCCGACTCCACCCGGGCGGTGAAGGTCTCCAGGATGGCCACGATGCCGGCCGACACCTCGCCGTAGGCGTCGAAGTCGGGCGGGGCGCAGACCGCGTGCGGGCACAGCCGGCGGGCCCTCGTCGACGACATGCCGCCCCGGACGCCGTAGGCGCGGGCCGGGTAGTTGGCCGACAGCACCACGCCCCTGGTCGCACCGCCGACCCACATCGGGACGTCCCGCCACTCGGGGTGGCGCCGCAGCTCCACCGACGCGTAGAAGGCGTCCATGTCGACACACATGACGACGCGCTGCGGCGGCGGCTCGGCGAGGACGGTCATCCGGCCTCCCGTCCACCCCGGGCCGGGCGCGTGGAGCGGGCCAGCCGCCGGGCGACCGCGTCGTGGAACGCCTGCGCGTCCCGCAGCAGGTCGTCGGCCTCACGGTGGCTGACCAGGGTGACCGCCCCGGCGGCGACCGCCTCGCGCTTGCCCTGCACGGCGGCGAAGTAGCCGGCCCACTCGGCGAACTCGGGGGCGAGCTCGGCGACCAGCTGCCAGGCGTTGCGCAGCCGGGTGCCGGAGGAGGCGTGCGCGCGGGCGGCCAGTACGACGGCCGCCACCCGGAGTGCCGCGACGTGGGCCATCAGGTACCGCTCGGCCGCGGCCTCGGCCAGCTCCGCCCCGGCGAGCGCCGCCCTGGCCCCCGCGAGCCCGTCCTCTGACATCTGCAACCGGCTCCTCCCAGAGTTCGACCCCGGCGCGGACGGACCGCGGGACGCTCCCGGGCGGGGGTCGAGTCCACCCGGGAACGCTCGCGGGAACCGTCGGCACCGGGGCCGGCCGGGGCTGCTCACGCAGGCCCGGTGCGAGCTTCCCCTACTCGCGTTATCGAACAGGTATTCGATTGGTCACCATCATAGGCCCTGCCACCGACAGTGCGTCAAGTGACCCTTGCGCGAGTCGTCCGGACCGGAGGATCGTCGTGCCCATGGCCATCGACCTCACGACCCTGCGCCGGGCGGTGGACGACGCCCGCCTCGGCTGGCGGCCCGGCGAGACCTCCACGAGCGACCTGTCCCCGCTCGCCGCCCGGACCCGGCTGGGGGCCACGCCGCCCGGCGGGCCGGCCGCCCTCTCGTTGCGCGAGCGGGCCTCCCGCGCACTCGTCGCCGAGGCGAGGGTCGCCGGCGTCGCCGGCGCCGCTCCCCCGTCGCACGTCGACTGGCGTGACCGGGCGGGCCACAGCTATGTCTCGGCGGTCCGCAACCAGGCCGGCTGCGGCTCGTGCGTGGCCTTCGGCACGGTCGCGGTGCTGGAGTCGATGGTGCGGATCAGGGCGGCGGAACCTGCGCTGGCGGTCGACCTCTCCGAGGCGTACGCGTTCTTCTGCCTCGGTCCCGACCACGGGGCCGGTCCGTGCCCCGGCGGCGGCTGGTGGCCCGACGACGCCCTGACGGCGATGAAGCACGGGGTGACCGACGAGGCGAACTTCCCCTACACCGAGGACGACCAGCCCTGCGGACGCGGGTCGGACTGGAAGACCCGGCTGACCAGCTTCAGCAGCTGGACCCGCAAGACGTCGATCCCCGGGATGAAGAAGTACCTGGCGGGGGTGGGGCCGATGACGGCCTGCTTCAGCGTGTACGAGGACTTCAACTACTACACCGGCGGCATCTACAGATACCACCGCACCACCTCCGGCGATCTGCTGGGCGGGCACTGCGTCCAGGTCGTCGGTTACGACGACGCGGCCGGGTGCTGGCTGGCGAAGAACAGCTGGGGCCGGCTGGGGCGAGGACGGCTATTTCCGGATCGCGTACGGCTCCGCCGGCTTCGACGCCGAGATGTGGGGCATCGACGGCACCATCTCCTCGCCCCTGATCCGCCGGACGCTGGACGTCGTCACGGCGGGCTCGGGCAATGTCTGGCGCACCCGGCGCAGCGCGTCCGGCAGCTGGCAGAAGGCTGTCGAGCGACTCGACACGGCCGCCACCGGCGACCCGGGAGCGATCACGGCGGTCAGCTCCGTGGCCACGATCAACCGGCTGCACGTGGTCGGCCTGGCCGGCGGCTCGGCGTGGTACACCCGCCGTCGCACCGGCGCGAGCTGGGCGAAGTGGGCGCAGCCGACGTCCACCCGTCCGTCCCAGGCGGGGTCGTTCACCGCGGTCGGCTGCACCGCCGTCGGCGACGCGGTGCACGTGGTCGCGCTGGGCGACGCCGGGAGCATCTGGCACACCAGCCGGACGGCCGCCGGCACCTGGCAGAAGACCTGGAAGCGGGCCACCCCGGCCGGCGCGCCCGGCCCGTTCACCGCGCTCGCCTGCCTCACCGTCAGCGGTCGTGCCGCGGTCGTGGGCGTGGCCGGCGGCGAGCTGTGGCTGGTCTCGCGGAAGGGCGACGGCACCTGGACGGCCCCCGACCGGATCACCGCCGGCGGCCCGGCGCCGGGGGCGTTCACCGCGGTCGCCGCCGCCACCGTCGGCGGGCTGGTGAACGTGGTCGCGCTGTGCGCGGGACGTCCCTGGCACCTCGAGCGGTCGGCGGCGCGCACCTGGGGGACGTGGACACCGGTGCCGGCCGACGCGTCCCCGCCGGTGTTCCAGGCGATCGGCTGCGTGGACGTCGGCACCGCCCTGCGGGTGCTCGGGCTCGCGTCCGGGAAGCTGTGGTACACCGCGCGGGCGGACGGCACGTGGCGGGCCGGCTTCGCCGACCTCAGCGGCCGCCTCACCGGCGAGCCGGCCACGCTCGTCGCCGTCGACGGCGCCTGACGTGGCCGACACCGACGGGCCGCCCGCCACGCTCTCGCTGGTCGTCGGCGAGAGCCGGGAGTTCACGCTGCCCGGCCTGGGCACCGCCGGCTACCGCTGGGAGTCGGCGCTCAGCGGTGACACCGGCGCGGTCTCGGTGCGGTGGCGGCACGGCGTCGCCGACGCCGGCGTCCCGGCCGGACCGATCGGGGCGAGCGCGCCGGAAACCGTGGCGTTCACCGCGGTGGCCCCCGGCCACGCCACCGTCACGCTGGCCCAGCGCCGGCCGTGGGAGACGGTGGCGCCGCGCGCGGGGCACGTCGTGGAGGTCGACGTCCGGGCTCCCTGAACACCCCCCGGCTACGATTCCGGCATGGACGTGGTGGCACTGACCTTCGCCAGCGGCTGGGCGAGCGGGATCAACGCCTATGCCACCGTGTTCCTGCTCGGCCTGATCGGCCGCCTCGGCGGTGTCGCCGGCATCCCGGAGGGCTTCCAGCGCACGGACGTGCTGGTGATCATGGGCGTCCTCGCCGTGATCGAGTTCTTCGCCGACAAGATCCCCTACCTCGACTCCGCGTGGGACGGGATCTCCACGTTCATCCGCCCGGTCGCCGGAGCACTGATCGGCGCGCTCCTGGCCGGCGCCAGCGGTGACCTGCTGCCGATGACGATGGGCGCCCTCGGCGGTGTCACCGCGCTGGTCAGCCACGTGGCGAAGTCGGGCGTCCGGCTGGCCGTCAACACCTCGCCCGAACCGTTGTCCAACATCGGCGCCTCCCTCGCCGGGGACGCCGCCTTGATCACCGTGGTCTCGCTGGCGATCGCCTACCCGGTGCAGGCGGCGATCCTGGCCGCCGTGCTGCTGATCGGCACCCTCACGCTCGCGGTGCTGCTGCTCGCCCAGATCCGGCGGGGGTTCATCGCCTTCCGCGCCTGGCTGGCCCGGCGTTGATCGCCGTCGTCGGCGGCGGCCTGCCCGGGCTGGCTGCCGCGGCCCGGCTCGCCCGGGTGGGCCACCACGTCGTCGTCCTGGAACGCCTCCCCGAGCCGGGCGGCTCCATCGAGGTGGCCACCGAACCCGGCGGCACGGTGTTCACCCTGCCGGCCGCCTGGCGCGACCTGTTCCGCAAGTCGGGTCGGGCACTGGTCGCCGAGCTCAATGCCGCCGGGCTGGAACTGGTGCCCGCGCCGCCACGCTCCCACCGGCTGGCCGACGGCTCCGTCCTCGACCTGCCCAGTGATCGCGGCGCCCAGTGGTCGGCCCTGTCCGAGGCGTTCGGCGAGCCCACCGCGGCGGCCTGGCGCGACCTGCTCGACGAGCTGGACGACACCTGGCTGGCGCTGCGACGCCTCGGCCTGGAGGCGGAGTTCACCGGCCGGCTCACCCCGTCGGACCGGCGGGTGCTGCGTCCGCGGCAGAGCCTGTTCGCGCTGGCGGGGCGGGTGCCTCCGGTCGAGGAGGTGGTGCTGGACGTGGCCGCGCGGCTCGGGCAGGACCCGCAACGGCTGCCCGGCTGGCACGCGTTCCGCCTGGGCCTGGAGCGGACGTTCGGCCGCTGGCAGCTGGTCGACGCCACCGGCGCCACCCGGCCCGCCGACACCCTGGTGCGGCTGCTGGGTGACCGGCTGGCCGCGCGGGGGGTCGAGCTGCGCACCGGCACCCAGGTGCTGTCGATCCGCCCCGATCGCGGGGCGTTCCGGCTGGAGACCGACGCCGGGCCGCTCGCCGCGGAGCTCGTGATCAGCACCGTCGACCCCTTCGAGCACGCCGACCTGACCCGGGACCGCAACGACCTGCGCACTGCCCGCCGGCTGCGTCCCGCGCCGGGCGGCGGCCCGCGCTGGGAGTCGTGGGGCACGCTGCTGGACCTGCCGCGGCTCCAGCCGTCACGCCCCGGCGTGCTGGTGGCCTCGGCCTGGTCGCCGGGGGGGCCGGACGCGTGGGCCCAGCTGCTCACCGGAGCCCTGGCCGCCTACCGCGCGCACGAACTGCTGACCGGGGAGGACATGCGTCCGACCAACAAGGAGTACCGGTTCAGGCCAGGACGGTGATCTCGACCTCGACGAACAGGTCGGAGGACACCGAGCCCGAGTACACGCCCTTGAGCGGGGTGACGTCGAAGTAGTCCCGGCCCACCCCGACCTCGATGTGGAAGTCGCCCGGCGCGGAGTCGTTGGTCGGGTCGAGGCCCACCCAGGCCCCGTCCCAGTACTGGAACCAGGCGTGCGACTCCCCCGTCCGCGCCTCCCCCACCACCGCGGACGCGCTCGGCATCACGTAACCGGACACGTACCGGGTGGGGATGCCGATGCCGCGCAGGGCGCCGAGACCGAGGTGCACCAGGTCCTGGCAGACCCCGGCGCGCGCCTCCCACGCGGTGGCGGCGCTGGTGTTGACCTCGGTGGAGCCGGGCACGTAGGCCACCCGGTCGCGGATCCGTTCGACGACCGCGTGGACGGCGTCCACCGGACGCGCGGCCTTGCGGGCGACGTCGGCGGCGAACCGGCGCAGCTCGGTCGGCGGCTCGATGTGCCCGTTGAGGCCGAGGAACTCCACCTGCTGGTCGCACAGCAGCGGGTCGGCGAGGTCGGCCCAGCTCGCGCCCGGCCCGACGGCCAGCCGGTCGCCGACGTCGACGGTGCTGGTGGCGGTCACGTCGAGCCGGCTGTGGGGTTCGGCGACCTCGAACGCGGTCACCGGGGTGCCCCAGTAGTCGACGAACGAGTGCGACCAGGCGACCGGCGAGAAGTCCAGCCGGGTGGCCAGCACGTACTGCTCGCGGGTGGCCCGCGGTGTCATCCTGGCCTCGTTGTGGGAGGCGCTGACCTGCCCGGCATAGGAGTAGCCGGTGTGGTGCACGACGCGTAGCTGGCGTCCCATGTCAGTTGCCTCCGCTCCAGGTCGCGGCGGTCGCGCCGCTGAAGTACCGCGTGGACACCGTCAGGCTCACCTGGTTGCAGGTGCGCTGCAGGTCGGTCATGCGCGCCGGCAGGTCCTCCAGCATCCGGCCCGGCGGACGGTACTCCAGCGCCGCGCGGGCGGTGCCGATCAGCCGTCGCGCCTCGTCGTTGAACCCGACCCGCCGGCCGCCGGCGACGTCGAGCTCGGCCAGCGCCGCCTCGGCCGCGCCGAGGTTGTGCACCACCGAGCGCGGGAACAGCCGGTCGAGCAGCAGGAACTCGGCGGCGTCCTTGTCGGTGGTCACGCCGCCGTAGGTGCGGACGAACGCGTGGTGCGCGCCGCACCCCCGCAGCACGTTGCTCCAGGCGCTCTGGCTGCCGGAGGTGAGGTGCGCGGTCGAGATCAGCCGGGCGGTCATGTCGACCCGTTCCAGGCTGCGGCCCAGGGTCAGGAAGTGCCAGCCCTCGTCGTGGCTCATGGTCTGGTCGGCGGTGCCGCTGATGACTGCGCACCGTTCCCGGACGTGGCGGAAGGCCGACGCCGGGCGCATCCGCTGGAGGCGTCCGCCCTTCACCGAGTTCCAGGTGGTGTTGATCGCCTCCCACATCTCGGTCGAGACGGTCTCGCGGGCCCGTCGGGCCGCCTCCCTGGCCCCGCCGAGCGCCGCCGCGACCGAGCAGGCCGACAGCGGGTCGTAGCACAGGGCGCGGAGCACCTCGTTGGTGTCGGCGGCCGCCGTCACCGGCGCGCCCATCACCGCCATCAGGCTCACCGCGGCGTCGTCCTGGTCGACCGACGGGTCGTCCAGCAGCAACTGCAGGTGCACCTCGACGATGCGCGTGGTGTCCTCGGCCCGCTCCAGGTAGCGCCCGATCCAGAACAGTGACTCGGCGATCCTGCTCAGCACGGCACACCTCCCGCGTCGGGGCGGCCCTGTTGCTGCTGCGCCTGTTGCTGCTGCATCTTCTCCTCGCCGAGGTCGCCCATCGGGACGCCGCTGATCGTCTCGCGCACCCGGCGCCGGCGACGCTTCCCGCGGACGCCGTCGGTGGCCAGCACCCAGGTGTCCTTGGAGCCGCCGCCCTGGCTGGAGTTCACGATCAGCTCACCCTCCGGGAGCGCCACCCGGGTGAGACCGCCGGGCAGCACGTACACGCCGTTGTCACCGGAGTTCACCGCGAACGGGCGCAGGTCGACGTGGCGCGGGGCCATCCGGCCGTCGATCATCGTGGGCACCGTGGACAACTGCACGACCGGCTGTGCGATCCAGCCGCGCGGGTCCTTCTGGATGCGGGCGCGGAGGGCGTCCAGCTGTTTGGCACTGGCCCGCGGGCCGATCACGATGCCCTTGCCGCCGGAGCCGTCCACCGGTTTGAGCACGAGCTCGGCGAGCCGGTCCAGCACCTCCTCGCGATGGTCGGGATCCTCCAGGCGCCACGTGTCGACGCTGGCCAGGGCGGGTTCCTCGTGCAGCGGATCAGGTCGGGGATGTAGGTGTAGACCAGCTTGTCGTCGGCGACCCCGTTGCCGAGCGCGTTCGCGACGGTGACGTTGCCCGCGCGGATCGCGGTGACCAGGCCCGCGCAGCCGAGCATCGAGTCGGAGCGGAACTGGGCGGGGTCGAGGAACTCGTCGTCCACCCGTCGGTAGATCACGTGGACGGGCCGCAGCCCCTGCGTGGTGCGGATCGAGACCCGTCCGTTGTGGCTGACCAGGTCGCGGCCCTCCACCAGTTCGACGCCCATCATCCGGGCCAGCAGCGCGTGCTCGAAGTAGGCCGAGTTGTAGACGCCGGGGGTGAGCACCACCACGGTCGGGTCGGCGACGCCGCTCGGGGCGGCGGCGCGCAGTGCGGCGAGCAGTTGCAGCGGGTAGCCCTCGACCGGACGGATCCGGTGCCGGCTGGTCACCTCCGGCAGCGCCGAGAACATCGCGCGCCGGTTCGTCATCACGTACGACACCCCCGAGGGCACCCGCACGTTGTCCTCCAGCACCCGGAAGCGGCCGACCTCGTCCCGCACCAGGTCGATGCCGGCGACGTGGCAGCGCACCCCGTTGGGCATCCGGACGCCGGACATCACCCGGTGGTAGTGCGGGGACGTGACCACGACCTTGCGCGGGATCACCCGGTCACGGAACGCGCGGCCCTCGCCGTACACGTCGGCGAGGAACGCCTCGAGCGCGCGGACGTGTTGCGCGACGCCGGCCTCCACCTCGGCCCATTCGGCCGCGAGCAGCACCCGGGGCACGATGTCGAGCGGGAACGGCCGCTCCTCGCCGCCGATGTCGAAGGTGACGCCCTGGTCGAGGTAGGTCGACTTCAGGTACTCGGCGCGGGCGCGGACCTCCTCGACGTCCAGCTTGGCCAGCTGCCGCAGGACCGATCCGTAGGCCACCCGGACGCCCTCGGCCCCCACCACTTCGTCGAAGGCCCGGGGGGTGCCGGAATAGTCATGGAACAGCGTGCTCACACCGGTCAGGGTAGGGCGGGCGTGTAACAGGTGAGTAGCCCCGTGTAACGACGCGGTGTCGAAACCCCTTCGTCACCCGGGGCGCGGACGGCGCCGGTCAGGAACGGTCGGGACGCGGCCCGCGCGGCTTCTTCGGCTTGTCCCAGCGCTTCTCGCGACCCTGGCCGCGCTCGTCGGCGCGGCGGAGTTCGATCAGCTTGCCGGAGATGCGGGTGTCGGCCAGCGCCGACCACACCTCCGCCGGCAGCCGGGCCGGCAGCTCGACCAGCGAGTGGTCCACGCGGATGTCGATGTGGCCGAAGTCGTCACGGCCCAGCCCGCCCTCGTTGGCGAGCGCGCCGACGATCTGCCGCGGCTGGATGTGGTGGCGGCGTCCGACGGCGATCCGGTAGGTGGCGAGCTCGACCTGTCCGCGCGAGCGTTGGGGCCGGCCCTCCCCGCGTCCGGGACGCTCCCCGCGCTCGCCCCGTTCGCCCCGCTCGGCACGCTCGGCGCGCGGCAGCCGCTCGGGCGCGGCCTGCTCCTCCAGCAGCAGCGGCACGTCGCCCTGCATCACGATCGCGAGCGCGGCCGCGACGTCGACCTCGGGCACGTCGTGCTCGCGCACGTAGTGGGAGACGATGTCGCGGAAGGTGTGCAGGGCGTCCGACTCCAGCGCCGCGGTGATGGCGTCGTCGAACTTGCTGAGCCGGGTGCTGTTCACGTCGTCGACCGTGGGCAGCGACATCGGGGTGACCTCCTGCCGCGTGGCCTTCTCGATGGCGCGCAGCAGGCGGTACTCCTTCGGGGTGATGAACGAGATGGCGTCGCCGGTGCGTCCCGCGCGGCCGGTGCGTCCGATGCGGTGGACGTAGGACTCGGTGTCGGTGGGGATGTCGTAGTTCACCACGTGGGTGATCCGGTCGACGTCCAGGCCGCGGGCGGCGACGTCGGTGGCCACCAGGATGTCGAGCTTGCCGTCCTTGAGCTGGTTGATGATGCGCTCGCGCTGGGCCTGCGCGATGTCGCCGTTGAGCGCGACCGCCGCGAACCCGCGGGCCCGCAGCCGCTCGGCGAGCTGCTCGGTCTCCTGCTTGGTGCGGGCGAAGATGATCATCGCCTCGAAGTTCTCCACCTCGAGGATGCGCGTCAGCGCGTCCAGCTTCTGCGACCAGGACACCTGGAGGTAGCGCTGGGTGGTGGTGGCGACGGTGGTGGTGCGTCCCTTGATCTCGACCTCGACCGGATCGACGAGGTAGCGCTTGGCGATCTTGCGGATCGGCGCCGGCATGGTCGCGGAGAACAGCGCGACCTGCTTGTCGGCCGGGGTGTCGGCGAGGATCGTCTCTACGTCCTCGGCGAAGCCCATCTTCAGCATCTCGTCGGCCTCGTCGAGCACCAGGAACCGCAGCTCGGTCAGGTCGAGGGTGCCCTTCTCGAGGTGGTCCATGACCCGTCCGGGCGTGCCCACGACGACCTGGACGCCGCGGCGCAGCGCGCTCAGCTGGATGCCGTAGCCCTGGCCGCCGTAGACGGGCAGCACGTGCAGGCCGGGGATGTGGGAGCCGTACCGGGCGAACGCCTCGCACACCTGCAGCGCGAGCTCGCGCGTGGGGCACAGCACCAGCGCCTCCGGCGACTTCTGGGAGTGGTCGAGGCGGGACAGGATCGGCAGCGCGAAGGCCGCGGTCTTGCCGGTGCCGGTCTGGGCCCGGCCGACGACGTGGCGGCCCTCCAGCAGCGGCGGGATCGTCGCCGACTGGATCGCGGTGGGGGTCTCGTACCCGAGTTCACGCACCGCCTTCAGCACGCGGGCGTCGAGCCCCAGGTCGGCGAAGGTGGTCTGGCTGTGCTCGGATTCCGGATGGCTCACCGCCAGAGCCTACTCGACCGGGCGTCCCGCGCGCCCCACGGGCCGGCGGGGTCAGTCGTCGGCGAAGCGGCGGCCGGCCTCGGTGCTGATCACCATGGTGCCGGCGAGGTGGTCGTAGATCGTGCGACCGTCGCCCTTGTACAGCGACACCACGTACGCCACCGGCACCGCGACCGACAGCAGTCCGCCGAGCCAGGCGGCGACGCCGCCGGACACCACGGCCGAGATCATGGCCAGGTGGATCAGCATCCACGGCAGGCCGAGCTTGAGCAGGTTGCGGAAGAAGGACCGTCCCCAACTCAGGCGCTGCCCGGTCGGGTCGCGGCGCACCCGCAGCCCGTACTTCAGCTTGCCGGGGGTGGCTTCGTAGCGTCCGCCCTCCAGGAGGGTGAGCCCGATCGTCGCCGGCAGGACGACCGCGGCGATCCCGCCCAGGTTCAGGCCGAGCGGCCCGATGCCCCGCAACGCGCCCGCGGCGTTCAGGGCGAGCGCCACCCCACCGACCAGCAACGCCCAGGCGAGCATCAGCCCGAGGTCGATGAGGCCGGCGCGGACGCGCCGGGTCGCGATGCTGGTCACGCCGAACAGGATATGGCCAGCACTCCTGCCGATCCGGACGCCGCCCCGGTTGGGCTATCCTGCGCCGATGCGCGAGTTCCACATCCGCGAGGTCCCGCCCGGCACGGACTGGGTGTTCGAGACCGTCCACGAGTTCGAGAAGGCGACCACGATCGAACTGATGGGTGAGGACCTGGCGATCTCGGCGGAGTGGAACCGCAACTCCCACGCCGACGAGAAGGACGCCCTCAAGGGAATGCTGATGGCCCTGGACGGCCCGGCGCCCACGGACGGGCCGGTCGGACGGTTCGGCCTGCCGCTCGTGCCGGCCGAGCGCGTCGACGTGCTCGGGGTGATCGAGGTCACCTTCCCGACCACGGACAACCAGCACCTCGCCGACGACGTGTACTGCCAGGTCGATCCGGACGCGCGCCGCGCGGGGGTCGGCACCGCCCTGTGGCGGGAAGTCGTCCGGATCACCGGCGACCTCGGCCGGGACACGGTGATCGCCTGGTCGGACCACGCCGCGGGCGGACCCGGGGACGGCGACCGGCTGCGCGCCCGCGACGGCGACGACGAGCTGCCGCTGGACCGGGCCTCGCGGTTCGCGCAGTCGCTGGGGCTCTCGCTGGCCCAGGTGGAGCGGCAGTCGCGGCTGGCGCTGCCGGTCCCGCCCGAGCAGCTCGCCGCGCTGCGCGCCGAGGCCGAGGGACGGGCGCTGCCGGCCTACCGGATCGAGTCGTGGGTGGGACGCACGCCCGCGGAACACCTGGACCGGATCGCGGTCATGAACCGGACGCTGTCGACCGACGCCCCGCTGGGCGAGGTCGACTGGCAGCCGGAGGACTGGGACGCCGAGCGGGTGCGGCACTCCGACGAGCGCAAGCACCTCACCGGGCACTCGGTGATCAGCATCGCGATCGAGGACGCCACCGGGGAGGTTGCCGGCCTGACCGAGATCCACGTGCACGACTCGCACCCGCACCGGCCCGAGCAGTGGATCACCGCCGTCGCCGGCCCCCACCGCGGCCATCGCCTCGGCCTGCTGCTGAAGGCGGTCAACCTCCAGCTGCTCGCCGCCGACCAGCCGGGCGCCCGCTACGTCGACACCTGGAACGCCGGCGAGAACGACCACATGCTCGCGATCAACACCCGCCTCGGCTTCCGCCCCCACTCCGCCCACGGAGCCTGGCAGCTCAAGCAGACGGACGCCTGACCCGCCCGGGTCAGGCCCGAGGGGACGGTGGGTGCGGCACCGCGCGGACGGCCTCGGCGCCCTTCAGCAGTCCGTGGAGGGTGGTGTTGACCGGCACCCCGACGCCGGTGGCACGCCCCAGCTCGATCATGGTGCCCCCGAAGCTGTCGACCTCGGTGGGGCGGCCCGTCAGGGCGTCCATCGCCATCGAGGTGTAGTTGTCGGGCCCGAGGGCGTCGAGGACGTCCAGCCAGCGCTGGATGTCGGCCTCACCGAGGTCGACACCGCGGGCGTTGGCGACCGCGATCACCTCGCGCTGCGCGGCGATCATCACCTGCCGGGCGGGCCCGTCGGCGTCCTGGAGCACCCGGTACGGAGCACCGATCACGGCCGAGACCTGGTTGACGCCCACGTTCACCAGGAACTTCCACCACAGTTCGCGGGCCATGTCGGGCGGCACCTCGGACACGATGCCGGCCCGGGTGAACACCTCGGCGACGCCCGTCACGGTACGGGCCAGCGGTCCCGGGTTCGTCGGCTCGCCGAACAGGATCCGGCCCAACGAGGTGAACCGCACGTCGCGTCCGTCGCGGACCGCGTCGATGCCCACGCTCACGGCCAGCAGGACGGTGGCCTGCGGGAAGGCCGCGGCCAGGACCTCCTCGCTGTCGATGCCGTTGAGCAGGCTCAGGACGACCGTGCCCGGCCCGATGTGCGGACGCAGCTGCGCGGTCGCCTCGTCCAGCGAGACCCGTTTCACCGCCACCAGCACCAGGTCGGCCGGGCCGTCCACCTCCGCCACCGCGAACCGGTACTCCCGGCCGTTCACCACCGTCGGCCGCACGGCGTACCGCGCCGCGCGTTCGGGATCGAGCAGCACCCGGACGTCCTCGCCGGCGTCGAGCAGGCGGCTGCCGTAGCCGGCACCGACCCCGCCGAGGCCGACGAGCAGGATCCGCGGGGACATCAGTCGGCCAGCGGCCCGAACTTCACCCCGCGCGCGGCGAGTTCGGCCTCACCGCCGTCCTCCGCGGTGAGCACCCACACCCCGGCGGGGGTGAGGGCGATGGTGTGCTCCCAGTGGGCGGCGAGCGAGCCGTCCCTGGTGACCACGGTCCATTCGTCGTCGAGGGTGGCGGTGGCCGCCGAACCGAGCGTCAGCATCGGCTCGATCGCCAGGCAGATGCCCTTGGCGAGCAGCTCGCCGCGTCCGGGGCGACCGAGGTTCGGCACGTCCGGTGACTGGTGCATGGCGGTGCCGATGCCGTGCCCGGTGTACTCGGCCACGATCCCGTACCCGAGCTTGCGCGAGCGGACGCTGTTCTCGACGGCCGCGGCGATGTCGCCGATGCGTCCACCGATCCGGGCGGCCGCGATACCGGCCCACATGGCCTGCCGTGTCGTCTCGCACAGGGCGGACGCCTCGGGCGAGGGGGTGCCCACCGCGAACGTGATCGCCGAGTCGCCGTGCCAGCCGTGCAGCGAGACGCCGAAGTCGACGCTCACCAGGTCACCCTCGGCCAGCACCCGCTCCCCCGGGATCCCGTGCACGATCTCGGAGTTCACCGAGATGCAGGTCACCGCAGGGAACGGCGGCAGCCCGAAACCGCCGCCGTAGCCGAGGAAGGACGACACCGCACCCGCGGCCGCGATCTCCTCCCGGGCCAGGGCGTCGAGTTCGGAGGTGGTCACCCCCGGACGCGCCGCCTCCCGGACGGTCTTCAGCGTCCGGCCGACCACGAGGCCGGCCGCGCGCATCTTGATGATCTGCTCGGCCGACTTCAGCTCGATCGACGAGGGTCGCGCCATCGTTGCCCCGCTACCCGGACGCGCTCAGCGCCGGGCGTCGAGCGCCGCGGTGATACGCGCGGCGACCTCGTCGATGCTGCCGATGCCGTCCACCTCGACCAGCAGGCCGCGGTCGCGGTAGGTGGCCAGCAGCGGGTCGGTGGCCTCGTTGTAGATCGCCATGCGGTTGCGGATCGTGTCGGCGTTGTCGTCGGCACGGCCCTCGAGTTCGGCACGCTTCAGCAGCCGGTCGACCAGGATCTCGGTGTCGGCGACGAGCGAGATCACCGCGTCGATCGGCTGGGCGCTCTGGTCGAGCACCTCGTCGAGCGCGGTCACCTGGCCGGCCGTGCGGGGGTAGCCGTCGAGCAGCCAGCCGCGCGCGGCGTCCGACTCCTTCAACCGGTCGGCGACGATCTGGTTGGTGATCTCGTCGGGGACATAGCCACCCTCGGCCATGATCCGCGAGACCTCCTGGCCCAGCGGCGTCCGGTTCTTCACGTTCGCCCGGAAGATGTCACCGGTGGAGATGGCCGGGATGCCGTAGTGGGCGGCGATGCCCACCGCCTGGGTGCCCTTCCCCACGCCGGGAGGGCCCATGATCAGCAGTCTCATCTGAGGAATCCTTCATAGTTTCGTTGCTGCAACTGGCTCTGGATCTGCTTCACCGTGTCCAGGCCGACTCCGACGATGATCAGGATCGAGGTACCGCCGAAGGGGAACTTGTCCTGCGTGCCCAGCAGGATGAACGCCAGGGCCGGGATGAGCGCGATGATCGCCAGGTAGAGCGAGCCCGGCGCGGTCAGGCGCGAGAGCACGTAGGCGAGATACCGCTCGGTGGGGCCGCCGGCGCGGACACCGGGGATGAAGCCGCCGTACTTCTTCATGTTGTCGCTGACCTCGACCGGGTCGAAGGTGATGCTGACGTAGAAGTAGGCGAAGAAGATGATCAGCACGAAGAAGATCAGCTCGTACACCCAGCTGCCGGTGGTGAGGTTGGCAGCGATCCAGTTCGAGACCGGGTTCGGGTTGTCGGCCGTGCCGGGCTGGAACTGCGCGTAGAGCACCGGCAGGTACAGCATCGACGAGGCGAAGATGACCGGGATGACGCCGGCCTGGTTGACCTTCATCGGGATGTAGGTGGTGGAGCCGCCGAGCAGCCGCCGTCCGACCATGCGCTTGGCGTACTGGACGGGGATGCGCCGCTGCGCCTGCTCCATGTAGATGACGCCCAGCATGACGAGCAGGCCGATGACCAGCACGATCGCGAACACGAACCAGCCCTGCGCGCCCTCGCGGCTCTCCTTGATGGCCCACAGGGACGCCGGGAACTGCGCGGCGATCTGGGTGAAGATCATCACCGACATGCCGTTGCCGACGCCGCGGTCGGTGATCAGCTCGCCGAGCCACATGATCACGCCGGTACCGGCGGTCATGGTGAGGATCATCGTGATGATCGGGAAGATGCTCTTGTCGTAGACCAGGTCGAGCGAGCAGCCCTGGAAGAGCTGGCCGTTGACCGCCAGCGTCACGAAGGCGGTGGAGTTCAGGACCGCGAGCACCAGCGTCAGGTACCGGGTGTACTGGGTGATCTTCTGGGTGCCGGCCGCGCCCTCCTTCTTCAGCGCCTCGAGCCGCGGGATCACCACGGTGAGCAGCTGGAGGATGATGCTGGCGGTGATGTAGGGCATGATCCCCAGCGCGAAGATCGCCAGCTGCAGCAGCGCGCCGCCGGAGAACAGCTGGATCATCGAGTACAGGCCCGCGGAGTCGCCGCTGGTCGCCTGCGCGCGGCAGGAGTCGACGTTGACGATGTTCACGTTCGGGGTGGGGATCGTCGAGCCGAGCCGGAACACGGCCAGGATCAACAGCGTGAACAGGATCTTCTTGCGCAGGTCCGGCGTCCGTAGCGCGTTCGCGAATGCGGAGAGCATGTTCCTGACCTACTCCTAACTTCGAGGCGCTGAGAACACAGCACCGCACAGTCGCTGCGGCACTGCGCCCAGACAACCTCCGGAAGCCTATCAAGGCGAGCCGGACTTTCCCGCATCGTCCCTCTGGTTCGGTTCGCTTCCGAAACTTGTTCCTGCTCCCAAAGGATCGGGAGCTTGGAGAGGTTTCGGGAGCGGGAACGCGTCGGGCAACCAGGACGGACGCCGGCGGGCGACGGGCCCACTGGGCGGGGCAGGGCTCAGGCGGCCACGACCCGGCCGCGGACGAGTTCGGGCCGCGCCTGCCGGAAGGCCGCTTCGATGCGGCGGCGCAGGGTGACGGGGTCGGCCAGGTCGTCCCAGCTCCAGCGGACGACCACCCAGCCGAGTTCGCGGAGCCGTGCCTCCCTGAGCTTCTCCGCCATCACGACCTTCGCGACCTCCGCCGGATCGCCGAGGTACTTGACCCGGCCGTCGAACTCCCCCAGGACGCCGAGGTCCTCCCAGCCGAAGTCGGTGCGGGCGAGCCAGCGTCCGAACTGGTCGTAGATGTTGAGTTGCAGGTTGGGGACCGGCAGCCCCACCCTCGCCAGGCGCACGCGGCTGATCGACTCCCCCACGCTCTCCGCCCTGGGGTCGGCGAAGAGGAACGCGGCCCGGGCCGTGGCGACGCCGTGCCTCCGCCGGGCCGCGCGCAGCGTGTCGGCGATCACGGTGAGGTCCGCCCCCGCGTGCAGGGCCGCGTCCAGCACGGCCACCGCGCGGTCGTAGGACAGGATGCACGCCAGGTCCACCGCCGTCCGCTCCCGCGAGGTGACACGGTAGCCACCCACCTCGACGACCTCTACCGGATCCAGCGGCGCGCACCGCAGGTGCAGGTTGCGGCGCAGCGACCCGTGACCCGCCGACCGGTGCAGTGCCGTCACCCGCCCGAGCATCCAGTCCCAGGCCGGCAGGTCGTGCAGCACGCCCGCGCTCACATGGCTGAGCACGGTGCCGACGGCCAGTACCGGCACCGTGCCCGCGATCAGCTGCAGATGCCGGTCACGAGGGTCCCGGGACGCCTCGTCGGCCCAGGCGCCGTGCCGGACGGCGACCAGCTCGCCCTGCTTGCACAGCCGTCGGCGCTGGGCGTCCGTCTGCCCGAACTCCACCAGTTCGCGCGTCCGATTCACGTTCATGCAGCACAGTTCACGTCGTCCGTCCGCCCCGCACAACAGCCCGCGGACAACGGACAACACCTGCCACCACATTGACAACACCTGGTTGACGCCTCAACCACCCTGACCCCCCGCCTTCTCGCTCCCGAAACCTGTCTTTGCTCCCGAAGTCTCGGGAGCAAAGACAGGTTTCGGGAGCGGGAAGGACGGGAGGGACAGGTGGGACGCGGCGGAGCCGCCGCCGTCCGAGACGCAGCGAGCCCCCGGCCGGAAGGCCGGGGGCTCGCGGTACAGCTACGGGGTCGATCAGAGCTCGGTGGCGGTGCCGCCGGCCTTCTCGATCTTCGCCTTGGCGGACGCGGAGAACGCGTGCGCGCTGACCTGCGCGGCCACGGCGATCTCGCCGTTGCCGAGCACCTTGACCAGCTGGCCGTCGCGCACCGCACCCTTGGCCACCAGGTCGGCCGGGGTCACCGCGCCACCCTCGGGGTAGAGCTCGGCGATCCGGGCCACGTTGACGACCTGGTACTCCACGCGGAACGGGTTGTTGAAGCCGCGAAGCTTCGGCAGCCGCATGTGCAGCGGCATCTGCCCGCCCTCGAAGTTCTCCGGGGTGTTCTTCCGTGCGCCGGTGCCCTTGGTACCGCGACCGGCGGTCTTGCCCTTGGAGCCCTCACCGCGACCCACGCGGGTCTTGGCGGTCTTGGCGCCCGGGGCCGGACGCAGGTGGTGAACCTTCAGTGCCATATCACTCGACCTCCTCGACGGCCACGAGGTGCGGGATCGCCTTGACCATGCCCACGAGCTCGGGGCGGTCCTCGATCACGACGACGTCGCCGATGCGCTTCAGCCCCAACGAACGCAGGGTGTCGCGCTGATTCTGCTTACCACTGATCCCAGACTTGATCTGGGTGACCTTGAACCGTGCCATCAGTGACGACCCTCCTCGCGAGCCCGCAGGATCGCCGCCGGGGTGACGTCGGCCACCGACATGCCGCGGCGCTTGGCCACGGCCTCCGGCTCCTCGAGGCTCTGCAGCGCGGCCACCGTGGCGTGCACCACGTTGATCGCGTTGTCCGACCCGAGGGACTTGGCCAGCACGTCGTGCACACCGGCGCACTCCAGGACGGCGCGGGCCGAGCCACCGGCGATGACGCCGGTACCCGGGGACGCCGGACGGAGCATCACGACACCGGCAGCCTTCTCGCCCTGCACGGGGTGGGGAATCGTCCCCTGCACCCGCGGCACGCGGAAGAAGTGCTTCTTGGCCTCCTCGACACCCTTGGCGATCGCCGCGGGCACCTCCTTGGCCTTGCCGTAGCCGACACCCACGGTGCCGTCACCGTCGCCCACCACGACCAGCGCGGTGAAGCTGAACCGGCGACCACCCTGGACGACCTTGGCGACGCGGTTGATCGCGACGACCCGCTCGAGGTAGTTGCTCTTCTCCTTTTCGGCGGCCTGATCGCGACCACGACGGTCTTCACGGCCGCCGCGACGCTGCTCACCGCCGGTACCTGCACCGGCACCGCGGCGCTGGGTTCCATTCATCGCTTGCTTACCTTTCGATCCGTCAGAATCCGAGACCGGCCTCGCGGGCGCT
>Ga0102832_1000726_pt1 | contig 38683 bp, 24 predicted proteins | sample EBPBio282013_DNA_FD_88942 | JGI IMG/M metagenome (GOLD analysis project Ga0102832, IMG submission 88942) | Wastewater treatment Type I Accumulibacter community from EBPR Bioreactor in Madison, WI, USA - Reactor 2_5/28/2013_ DNA (Illumina Assembly) | ecosystem: Engineered > Bioreactor > EBPR >... | reverse complement strand
GACTGCGAAAACTGACAAAAAACCATGGTAACAAAGTGCGACCAGGCATCATTTCCCTTACAATGTTTGTTGGATTGATACTTATCTACCAGCTTAGTAAAAGTTTCTCGAGAAACTAATTGGAAAATTTGGGCAAAAAGAGTGATATTCACGATGGAGTTGGTTTGTTTTTTTGTTGTAAATCAAACATACCGGATTATTCCGGAACCAACTCCTTTTTTTATGCCCTAATTTTTAAACGTCTTGGACGGATGTGATTTGCAATCTTTATTGCTAGTCTGTAATTGTCCTCAGCACGCTTAATGAGTTGGAAGTTTATTATGCAGATACCTACTCCAATAATTGAAAAGCAGAATGGAATCAAGTATGTGAGAAGGTTGTCCGTAATTTCTATTGGCAATTCAATAAAAACATACGTCAATAAAATTAGTATTACGATTGTAGGTTTCAATTTGTCTGTCTTAAAATAACCCATAACGTCAGAATCCTGAAGGATCGGGATTTGGTGAAAAAACCTATCCACAATCAGCAAGATAAATATGGGGGTAAACCGGGAGAAAAGCAAGCTTTATTGGTGTGAAAATTGTCTCAAGAAAGAGAGATGAAATCCATCACAGTAAGCATCAGCTGCAACTTGACATTTGGTGTTTGGTGGAAGATGTTGAAGATGATTATCCGATTAGATTTAATGAGATATTTTTTTTTGAGAGATTTAAGCTTAATGCATTCCGAATCCGGATTAAAAACGCAATTCCAAACTCCGAAGATGAAGAAGCAGAGGATTTACTTTGACCCTTAGCGCGGAGCTCGGTAACCGCCAAAACGTATCAGAACAAAAAGGCCCTGACAATGCTTAGCATGTCGGGCTTTTTCGTCTATTACGCTAAGCGTTAGCGGTAGGAGCCATTTCTCGGCTCAGTTGTTTTGCTTTTCGCTTTGTTGAAGTCTTGGCTCGTAAAGCCTTAAGTTTGCGCTTTTCTTTGTCAGCACGAATGAAGTCGCTTATTGTTTTTTCTTCAGCTTTGGTCAATGGTCTTGTATCAACTACAAAATCAACATCGAGAGGTTCTCTTATTAGTCCCATATTTTTTTTCTTAAAAATACTTGTTTGTTAATTTAAGTGCAGCTTTAAGTCAATACCTGTTTTAGTTCCTCGTAGTACTTGAAATATTCAAAATATCTTGATGTGGAGACGGGTGAAATTAGAATTACTTATTGCTTACATCCGTCATGTTAGTTTCAGGCATTCATCCCTCTCAATTGTCAAGCCATTTTTTAAAATCCGTGTATTTTTCAAGGCTTACAAATACATCCTTTTCCGGACTGGGATTCAATTGCAACTTTATCTTATTGGCTGCATACTTCGTCATCTTCTGGATGCTTGAACTCGAAATGATAAATTGCCGGTTAATGCGAAAGAATTGCTGCGGGTTCAAAAGTCCTATCAATTTGTCTAACGAAAAATCAATGGTAAACTGCCTTCCTGTTTTTGTTACCAAATAGGCCAATTTGTCTTCGGCATGGAAATAGGCAATTTCTGAAACTTCCAGGGTGTGGAAATTGCTGCCACTGGATACCAGAAACCGATTTTTGTAGTTGTCTTCCTTAGGAATAAAATTAGCTAACAAGGCTTTGAAATCAATGCCTCCGGTTGAAAAATGGGCATTCAGCTTTTTGTACTTTTCAATGCTCTTTGCCAAATCATCTGCGTTGATGGGCTTTAGCAAATAATCAATGCTGTTTACCTTAAAAGCTTTGATGGTGTATTCATCAAAGGCAGTGGTGAAAATAACCGGCGCACTAATGTCCGCTTTTTCAAATATTGAAAAGCTCAAGCCATCTTCCAGGTGAATGTCCATAAAGAACAGATCCGGTTGCTTGTTGGTAGCCAGCCAGTTTACGGCAGCGCTTATCGACGATAAATGGGTGATGATTTCAATTTCAGGTTCGCATTTGCGAATCATCGCTTCAAGCCGTTTGGCTGCCAGGCTTTCATCTTCAATGATTAAGGCTCGTATGGTCATGTTAGGCTTTTGATTAAAGGAATCTTGGAAATATAACTTTGGTTGGAGATGTAAAATTCGGTTGGAATGGGTGTCAAAAGTTTGTAGCGTTCCTGAATGTTTTTAATCCCTACTCCTGTTGAGGGCAATTGTTGTTCGCGCAATTGCAGGTTGTTTTTTACCAGCAATTCCTGATTGCTTGGGTTATATAGTTCAATAATTAAGGGGCTTTGACTTGAAATGCTATTGTGCTTTACAGCATTCTCAATCAGCAATTGCAGAGTGAGCGGTGCTATGTAGTAATCTAGCACTTCTTCACTCAGGTTAATTTTCACCACAAGTTTGTCTTCAAACCTAATTTTTAAAAGAAAGGTAAAAGCTTCCACAAACTCTATTTCGGTTCTCAAGGTCACAAGTTCGTTGTCTTTTTGTTCCAACAAATACCGGTACGATTTGGCCAGTTGGTCAATGAACTTTTCCGATAAATTAGCATCGATATGCACCAGTGAGGAAAGTACATTCAAGCTGTTGAACAGAAAGTGGGGATTCACCTGGTTTTTCAGCGATTCAAACTGGGCTTGAGCAATGCCTTTTTCAATTTCTTCCTTCTCGGCATGCATGCGTTCTGTAATATCCCGGTTACTCCAAACCCGGCCTACAACCTGGCCTCGGATGAGTTGGGGCTGAAGTATTCCTTCTAAAACACGCTTGTTCTTTAGGTACATAACCATGCGCTTGCGTTCTTCCTGTTTCGTTGCTGCAATGCGTTTTATGGGTTCAAGCGCTTCCGGATTTTCAAGTTGCCCCACCAAATAGTCCAATACCTTGCTGTTTCTTTTTTCATGCAGCACTTCATCGTCCAATTCCCACATGTCTTTGAAGTTTTGATTGTAATACAAAATCTGGTCTTCCATGTCGGTGAACAGGATACCCTCCGAGGTTGATTCAACAATGGCGGTATTTATCGACAACGAATGCTGGATGTCTTTTTCTGCCTGTGCCCTGAGCATAGACGATACCAACAACTCGCTTGCAATATGCAGCATGCCCAAATCTTCGGGTGTTAGTTGTGCCTGGCTATCCAATCGCGAATAGCCAATACAGCCGTAGTATTTCTCGTTACGGCTAACTGGAATCAGGTACAACATTTCTGCATCTAAACGAGCACAAAGGCTTTCCAATTCAGGTGAATTTGCATTTTTTATGCCTGAAACCAGCTTCTTCTGTTGCATTTCAGCAATCAGCCATTGCGCTTCTTTATAAGCAAGCTGCATGGCCCCGGGAGTTTCACTCTCCTTTCGATTTTTAGCATCTTGCCAGAGCGCAAAACATGTCCATGCTAAATCTCGGCTTGTTTCCTGCTCAAGCAATAAAAAGGCCTTGTCGCTTCCGGTAAAAGTGCCGGTTTCCTGAAGCATGGTGTTTATCGCTTCCTTAAAATCTACATTTAAAAATTGTGCCGAAATTCGTGTAATCAGTTCGTTTAGTTCGTGTTGATGCTGTCGTTTCTTATCCATGTTCACCCGCTCGCTATTGTCGCTGCATATGCATATCAAGCCTTCAATCAGGGGTGTTTGTAAGGCATTTACCAGCTTGCATTCAATGGGTTTTTGTTCGCCCCATTTGGTTTGCATCCGCCATTCGCAAGTAATCGTTTCCGTTTCCCGGCTCAACCAAGTTTCAAGCTTTTCCTTAAAAGTTTGGGCATCTTGATCTACAAGAAGGGAGAAGAATCCCACTCCTACATAGAGTTCTTCAGGTTGGTAGCCGCTTAGTTTATGGATAGAATTGCTGCAATACCGCAATTTGCCATCAGGTTGAATCACCAGAATCACATCCTGAATGTTCTCAATCAGGTTTTCAAAATACTTCTCCAGACTGCTCTCCAAGGCCTTTTCACGCTGTTGCTGAATGGCGCTGAAGTAGTGAAACAGGTTGATAAAGATTAGGTAGGAGTTGAAGATAAACAGGCTAATGACTCCATCCAGGAAAAAGGTTTCCAGGTTTTGTTGCGGTTGCTCAAGTTGTTTGCTTTTGCTAAAACCATATAAAGGGTCCATAAGCTGGGGGAGGGCATAATCGACCAAATAAACAATCGCATAGGTAAATAAAGTGCCCAGAAGCAAGGAGGCCACTAAACGCGAGTAAGGTTCAGTGAACCAAGAATAGCGCTTTTCTGTTAGGGCAAAAGTAACCTGTGCCGCTTGCCACAAACCCAGCGAAAGCAGAAATACATTGGTGGTATAATACAAAAAGATAAACGGGTCGTCTTCACTTAGCAGGAAATGGTAGAACCCAAACAAGCTGCCTACCAACAGCGAGCTAATCACTTGGATTTTCCAACTGCTTGCCAGTATTATTTGTGCTTTTTCTTGTTTGGGGTAATGCATTATGTTCGTGCTACAAAATTACTTCCTGAGCATTTTCCCAACCAGCCTTTCCGGTCTGTTTGCCCATTTCGGGGAGTGAATCCCAAAAACTCAGGAGTGAATGCCCAATTGGAATAAAAAAGGTAGTACCAAGATGCGGCATTTTGGGCAGATTGCCTAAAGGTTCATTCTGACTTCTTCAAAGATTCAGTGGCATATTTTCTTCCAAGGATTTAAAAACCGGAACACCAATTCACGAACATTTTTTTGGAGTTCAATCCAAATTCATCCGCATTCATGCACGCTCATTTTAGCAAGCCCAAACCTGCGAATAAGTTTGCCAAAATAAATCATACAAACCATGAACTACCTAGTAATTGCCTTAGTGCTTCTTGCCTCGCCGCTGTTAAGCCAGCCGCAGCCCCTATCTGTAAAACCTGCATTTGAATTGGAAATAGATCCCCTGGCATATGCACTCAAGGGCTATTCCTTGCACGGCATTGTGCAGCTTAAGCAAACCCGTTTCGATTTGGGTGTTTACGGTATTGAAACCCCCGGCAAACTCATGGGCAACGAGGGCTTTTCAGTGCGCACAACCGGCTTCGGAATCAAAGTAAATCAGCTTTTTGGTTCGGTAAAAGTCCTATATACCGGTATCGACTTTGGTTATGCCGAAACCACGGCAATCCACGAAAAAACACAGTTACAAGATCAGGGACATTCCCTTAGCTTGGGTGCGCATCTGGGCTATCGGTATTTTCCTTTTCTAAAGAAAAGCAATGCCCTTAGAGGCATTTACTTAACACCTTGGGCAGGTATCAGCTATACACAACCCTACGATAAAATTAACCTTACTACCTACACAAACAATCGCCTGGGTTACTTCGCTGCGCTTCATTTGGGTTATAGGTTTAATGCTTGGCGCTAGCATATTTTGCAAGATAAAAACTGTTGGGGTAAATGTTATTTGTAATGATTTTACAGTTTAAACAAAAAGCCCTGAGATTGCCGAAAATATCCATGCTTCTTTTTGTCTTTTTCGTCTATTACCCTAAATGTTAGCTGTAGTTTTACTTATTAGTCCAAAACTCTTTCGTAGTGTAAATAACAGAGTCAATAAAATACAGCATGTCATTTTTTGTTAATACGTTCTCGTCATGCAAATCTTCTAATATTATTCCTAGGTCAGGATTAACATAATCGTTATTTCGATTGTTTATAAAACCGTTTGCCTCAAGAAATAACTTTACTTGTTCCAAGTCTGTTTCTTGAGTTATTGTCACAAATGATTTTTTTACTACCGCGTAAAGATTTCCACTTTCTTTTGTAAAGCCGATAAGTTCCTAAGCTGTTTCTGGGAAAAAGAAGTTGTTAAGAAGAAGATTATGAAAAAAGTCTGGCCAAAAACTTTAATATATTTCATCGTTTAATTTTTAGAACATGTTCGGAGTCTTTGAGATAGACACGTTGTGCGGCAACCTCACTTACATTCTGAGAGAAGTCAATGACCTTAATACAAGGATTTCGTTCCGTTACGAAACTTTCTAACTTCTTTGTTTCTTATTCTCGGATTTGCTTTGAGCTTTCAATCTCATAGCTTGATTGCGAGCCATTGTCAAGGTAACTGGCGATTGCTTGGATAATAGCTCCAAAGCTAACTTGGCTCTTTCCTGAAATGATATTGTGTAATTCATTCTTGGGATGATTATTCATCGGGATGAAAGTACAAAAATTCATGCTGAACCGAAACCTTTTAAGGGAAGATGGTTGTTGTCCAATCAAAATGGGCAATTTGGTTCGGAATTTAGATCCGAGGATGAAGAAGTAGAGGTTTTATTTTCACTCCTAGCTTGGAGCCTGGTATCGGCCAACACGTACCAGAACAAAAAAAATCCTGATGATGCTTAGCTTGTCAAGGCATTACGTCTATAATGCTAAATGCTAGCTGTTCGTGCCTTTTCTTAGCTGAGATGTTTTGCTTTGCTTTGCTTTCCGCTTTGTTGATGTCTGGGCCCGTAAAGCCTAAAGATTGTGTTTTTCTTTGCTAGCACGAATGAAGTTGCTTATAGCTTTTTCTTCAGCTTCGGTCAATGGTCTTGTATCAACTACAAAATCAACCTCAAGAAGTTCTCTTATTAGTCAGCTATTTTTTCTCCTTAGAAATAATTGTTTGTTAATTTAAGTCAATAGGAGTTTCTTTTATTTTCAACAAAAATTCCCTTGAATTTTCAGATATCAAGCCACATAATACATCTCTACAAAGCCCTTGTTTTTTGCCTGAATTTTGCCTCGGGCTTCAACCGCAATATCTTCACCCAACAGTTCGCGGGTGGCTTCACTAATGTTTATTTTTCCGGCCTCCGAGTTCTGTTCCATGCGGGCTGCAGTATTTACGGTATCGCCCCAAATATCGTAGGCGTATTTTTTACTTCCAACAATTCCCGCAACTACTGGTCCACTGTGTATGCCTATCCGTATGCCAAAGCGTGAATTGCCTGATTCCATGTATTCACGTATTTCAATTGCTGCTTTTACTACCCGTTTGGCATGGTCGTGTTGTGGCATGGGTAAACCCGAAACCGCCAGGTAAGCATCGCCAATCGTTTTTATTTTCTCCAGTCCATGCCGTTCAATAATTTGATCAAATGCACTGAAACATTTGTCAATTTCATTTACCAGTTCTTCCGGATTCAATTGGGCACTTATTCCTGTAAAGTTTACAAAATCGGTGAAGAGTACAGTAACTTCAGGATACAAGCGCGCTCTCGATTTTCCATATTCTTTTAATTCCAATGCCACTTCTTCCGGTAAGATATTCAGCAATAAATCTTCTGATTTTTTCTTTTCAAGTGTTATCAGTTTGTTTGATTTAAGGGTGTTTGCATAGTTTCGGTAAACAAAGAAAATAAACAAGGCAAGTAGCACAGAACCTGCAATAAATACATTGCGTTGCATGGCCTTCGATTTTAACTCAAGCCGTTGTACTTCCTGCACCTTTTCTTGGGTGCTTATTATGCCTTGTTGGATTTTTTTCTCCTGCTCCAATATGGTTAATTGCCTGAGTCTTTTCTCTTTTTCAAGTTGCTCTTTTTGCAGTTCTGCCAAAATACGCAAGCTATTGAGTTTCTCTTTTTCTTTTTGTTCTTTGGCCAGTTCCAATTCTTTTTGATTTAGCACCAAAGCCTGCTTTTGTTTTTCTGCCAGTAGCGATTGTTTACTTAACTTTTCATCTGCAACTTTTCGCTCCGTTTCAAACAAGGAATTTAATTTGTCAATTTCATACTTCCGTTCGATGTTTGAAAACTCTCTAATTTTTTCCTGATTGAGAATACTCTCTTTTACTTTGCTGTATTGCTGAAAGTATTTAAAGGCACTATCGTATTGTCTTTTGTATTCATATCCTGAAGAGATACTGGAAAGGGCGGCACGTTTTGAATTGAGTAATTGCAAGGAGTCTGCCATTTCCAATGCACGTTTGCTGTTTCGTATTCCATCATCCAGTTTTCCGCTGTTAACTTGCAGACTAGCCTTGTCGTTTAAAACTTTGACATAGAGCTCAAAATCACGGTTCTTTAAAGCCATTTGGATAGCTTGGTCGTAGCTTTCAAGGGCTGCTGCGTTTCGTTTAATCGATTCATTTACCCGTCCAATTCTCCATAAATTGGTTGCAACCTCAGACTTATCATCCAGCTTGCCGGCCACTTCTTTGGCTTTTTGAAAATAGGTCATGGCTGAATCAAACAAATTGTTGTTCCAGAAAATGACACCCATATTGCCATAAGCTTTGGCTATTCCTTTTCGGTTTTCAAGCTCCTCATAAAGTTTGAGTGAATTGTTGCAAAAATGAATAGCCTGGTTCAATTCATTGTTAAACCCATAAACTGAGCTCAATTGAAACAAATTGTTTGCTGCACCTGCTTTGTTTCCAAGCTCTTCATCAAGCCTTAATGCTTTTTGATAAAAATCCAGGGATTTGGGCAAATCGGTTAATTTGAAATAGGTATTTCCGAGGCTTGAATAAATGTCAGATAACAGGTATTTATAACCCGCTCGTTCATAGATTTCTTGCGCCTTTCTAAATTCTGCTGCAGCAGTTTTAAAGGATGCATTCAACAGGTAAATTTGTCCGAATAATTTGTGGTTAGAAGCAAGGCCGGTCTGATTTCCAATTTTATTATTTACTTCAAACGATTTGCTATTCCATGCCAATCCAATAGAATCCTGACGTTGGTCAATAGCAACAGCTGCCATGCAACGGAATGCTCTCGAAATGCCATCCTCTTGCTTGAGTTCTTTGAAGGTTTCCATGGCAAGGACGGCATGTTGCAATGAGGATTTTAATTGATGTTCAAGTAGCCTTTCAATTTCGGCTTCCATGAGCAGCGCCGAAGCTTTGACCTCTTTTTTGTCTAGCCGTTCCGATTCTTGCTTAGCGGTTTCAATCCAATAGCGCGCTTGTTGTTTATCGGATAAGCTGAGGTAATTTCCTGCAAGTGCAATGGCAAATCTCGATTTCCAATACCAATCATTTGATTTGCTTGCCAATTCCCGCCCTTCTTGTCCATGGACAATGCCTTGTTTTGGCTGAATAAAGGTATAGCCTTGTGTTAGCCGGAGTAGCAAATCCAATCGTTGAGGTACTGTTACTTTATTTTGTTTTAAGGCCGTAACCAATGAATCAAAACGAACCAGACTCTGTGCGGCAGAGTCTGGTTGAAAGAATATCAGGGCAAATCCCAGAATGAATAAGTGTGGTACTTTTTTAATCAAATTTAGGTGAATGAAGGGTTCTTTATTCCAAGCTTAGGTGTTTTGTTAAATGGGTTATAAACTCATATTAACCATACTTGCAAGCCGTTCAGATTTATAGATGTTCTGAAGTGGATTTACACACATCACAGGTATTTCGTGAGTGTTGTTGATGACTTCTTGTTCAACAGGACCAAGTATCATTTCCTTCAACGACTTATCTGTGGTAGTTAGAATAATGATTAAATCGGCCTCAATGGATTTGGAATAGGCCAGGAAATCACTTGCAAAATCCTTGTTGAATTTTTCTTGTTCTACCACTTCAAATTCAATTTGATGCTCTTTTAAGTACCTTGTTACAAAGTTTAAATTCAGGTTAATAACATCAGTTAGGTAATCATCAAAACCTTTTTGTTTGTAGAGGTAAACCTTTGAATTAAAAATCTTGGCCATGCTAATGGTTTGCAATGTTTTTTGCTTGGTTTCGGTGCTGGCATCAATTGGTGAAACAATATGTTCATAGGCGTTTCTGGAAGGGTGTTTATCTTGCACAATAACGACAGGAACTTTGCTAGATCCCACTACTTTTAGTGCATAGGCCCCAACCAATTTTTGAACCCCAACTACACCATGAGTTCCAAGTACAACCAGGTTTGCCTGAATTTCATCTGCATATTCACCAATGGTTGTGAAGATACTTCCCTCACGTAAAACAGGAACAAAATTGGCTTTGTATTTTTGCGAAAAATCTGCTGCCAATTCTTCAATTTTTTGATCCAATTGAGATTTAACCGCAGGATTCTTTTTTATTTCGGATTGAGTTTCTTTGGTTATTACATGCAACAAATGAATGGTGTCAGAGGTTTGTCTTGAAATGACTGATGCATGTGCAGCGGCAGATTCTGCAACTTTACTAAAGTCGGTAGGAACTAAAATACAGGATTTGGTTGTATTCATGTTGTTAAGGTTAATGTGTTTTTACAAGTGATTTAATTGTATTTAGGTGACTTTCTTTCTTTTTCTCACGAAATGTTTTTGCGTAATGGGTGAAGTAATGGTGATTTTCCAGGAATTGCACTTGCAGTTTGTTCCATTGCTCTTCAGTTTTTAATACGCCCAAATCACACAATTCGCGGAACAACAATTGGCCAATATCAAAAAAATCATCTCTACCCAAATAGTCGAGGTCGGCATCACAAATTATTTCTTCCAGAAGATTTTTAGGGGTTTGAGGAATGCGTGTTGCACGAATAAGATTTTGAATTAGCAGGATATCCTTTTCAGTAAATCCGAATTGAGGTAAAATTCCACCGGCAATTTCACAACTTCGTTCTTCATGCCCATTGGTTTGAAACAGAAAGCCAGAATCGTGATAATAAACTGCTGTGCTTAGCAGATTTTTTTCATAGGGACTTAGTTTTTCCTTTAGCGCCATTGCCATTGCCTGTTCATGAACATCCAGCACGTGCTCCACGCTGTGGTAATAAAGCTTAGGTGATAATTCACGTTTAAGCTTTTCCAGTATAAATTGATTGGCTCCCGCTACATCCATTCAACAAAGGAAGCGAGTATCAATAGATTTTCATCTCCCTAATTCGGGGGATATTTGGATAATTCGTCAATCGAAATTTTATTACATACACTAATATTAATTTTTCTACCAGTTAGTTTCTAGTACTCTCCAGTTATCTGAATTTAGCCCTTTATCACCCGAATTGGTGATTTTTTGGTGAGTTCCGACAAAATACCTTCGAGGCATACTACAAATCCCTGAGTTATGAGAAATTTATTGTTAATCCTATTTAGCGTATTGAGTTTGGGCCTATGGGCACAACCAGCTCCACCCGCTGTGAGTATTCAATCCGGGCCTCGTTTAAACCGCCTTTCCTGGGCGCCTGTGGCGGGTAATGCTATTCGCTACCAGATATTCAGAGGAACAACACCTGCAAACAAGGTCTCGCTTGCAATAATCAACTCAGCTACCACCTTTAGGGACAATAATCTTACTCCTGGTGTTCGATATTATTACGAGGTTAAGGCGCTAGAAGGAACACTTTCCAGCGCAGCCTCCAATGAAGTTTCTGCTGTTCCCAATCGTGTTTTTTATGTGGCCAAGAGCAATCCTAATAATCAGGATGGAACAGAATCAAATCCCTTGCTTTCCATCGCTTCGGCATTGAACCAATGTATGGCCAATGATACCCTGATTCTGTTGCCGGGTACCTATACCGAACCAATTTCAGCTAGCAAGGCTGTTTCCATTGGAAGCCGCTTTTTAATCAGTAAAAACCCAAGCGATAAACATACTGCCGTGGTGGATGGTTTTCAGGCTGTTGGTTCCACTTATTTTTGGACTTTTCCTTTTCCTGGTGCGAATCAGATAAATCGCATTTCCGGCATTCGGTTCACCCGACTTAATTTTAGTGGATTGTCTATCACAGGTGCAAGTGTAGAAGATTGCCGCTTTGATCAACTATCAAACAGTCAAAGCAATTCGGTGGTATTGAATTTGCAAGCAGCAGTTCAGTTTAAGAACAATCAATTTAGCAGTGTTAGCTTGCCAAATGGATACGCAATTGTGTCTATTTCGCAACAGAAGGACTCGTCATCTTTTGATTTTAGTGGTAACAGCTTTGACAATTGTATCTCGAAGTCGAATTTCATTTTATTCTTCAGTAGTGGTAAAAAACAGGAACTTTTATTTAGCCGTAACCAATTTCGCAATTGCAATCTAAATACCACATTAAACTACTTGGGTTTTCAGTCTGGGGCCAACAAGAAGGTAATTGTAGAAAATAATTTACTTGTTAAATCAGGTGGATTAAGTATTGATGCGGATAGCATTTTTGTTCAGAATAATACGCTCTATGGTTTTCCTCTTTTTGGATTTCGCACAGGTGCCTCTTTGGGTAAAACTCCCTTTGCAGTTGTTCGTAATACCATTTTTCAATCCTCTGGTTTGGGTACAAGCACTTATGTGTTAGGTGTAAATTCGGGTTCCATTGGAACCATTCAATTTGAAAACAATACATTGGGAAGTACTGGTCAGCCTGCTCAAGCGGTTTATCCGGGCGCTAAATCAGGCATTCAATTGCTTGCAGGAAACCTCGCTACCTATCCTCAGTTCGCCGATACTCTTGCAGGTAACTTTACCTTGCAATCCAGCAGCGCGGCTATCAATTCAGGAAAGTTGGTAGCAGGAATGGCAACAATTGATTTGAATGGAAATGCACGCGTAGTGAGTGGATTACCCGATATGGGTGCTTATGAATTTCAAGGGCAGAATCTTTCACTTAACCTCGAATTAAGTTCCGCAGCCAGATTGGTTGATTTGAAATGGAATGGTTTGAATATTCCGAACATCAGCTACAAGGTCATTCGAACAGGCTCTTCCGGTCCACAAGTGCTTGCAACTGGAATAACCTTGAATCGCTTTGCAGATTCAACTGCTGTTTTGTATGAACCCTATGAATACCAGGTTGAGGCCATGGTTAATTCAACTTCAGTGGCCTTTTCAAACACCCAAATTGGAGCTGCCAATCGTGTTTTTTACATGTCGCCCGCCGGTTCCGATAATTTCCCGGGAAGTCCACTTCATCCCAAATTAAGCTTTGCCGCTGCAGGTTCACGTGCCCTTGCCAATGATACAGTACTCTTGCTTCCAGGTACCTATTCCGACCATTTTTACCTTGCCAACCAGCAGTTGGTAATTGGCAGCTTGTTTCTTACCACAAACGATAAAAGTTATATCTCAAATACTATTCTTTCCGGTGCCTTGTTTAGCGATACACTTCCTCTGGTTTACGATGCTACAAATGCTACATCTTCCAAGCTTATTGCTGGATTTACCATTCGTGATGGCCGGGGAGAGGCGCTCAAATTGGTAAAGGCCAATGTGCAAAACATGGTGATTGAAAACAATTACACTTATCCCTTTACCATTGGTCAATTTCCTAGGTATGCAGTTTATTTGAGAAATGCATTGAACTTTTCAAATAATCAAATTCTGAATAACCTAAATCCATCCATTTGGGCTACAGTATTTTTTGAACAAAATTCTCCATCTCACGATTTGACGATTCATTCAAATACCTTCAAAGGAAACTATGCTGTGAGCAATGTACTTGGAGTTACTGGCCCCATGACTCAATCTGTTTATGTGGAAGCCAACCGCTTTGAATCGAACAATTCAGCCTATTCAGACCCCGATTTAATTTGGTATTATAATGCAGGAGTAACTACAGCTTCTAAGGTTTATATCCGAAAAAATTTATTGGTAAATAATCCCATTTACCGAGCTATTCATTTTCAAGCCAGTGAACAAGATACCTTGTTTATAGCCAACAATACCATCGTCCACAATAAGGTTGGTATTCGTGTTAATGCAAACTCAGGAAAGCAAACCTATATCGCCAATAACCTCATTTTGCGCAACGGAATCAATACCACATTTAGCCAGATTTTTATTGGTGGAAATGTGGCACCAATCAACCAAAAAGTAACTTTCTTAAACAATATCATCAGCGATAGTTCAATGACCCATGTGCTGGCACAGGTGGCGAATATAGGTAGGGTGGATACCTCTGGTTCAACCCAAAACTATGGAGCCAAAGTTGTTTTTGTGGACTCGTTAAATGGAGATTTCCGACTTGCAGATGCGAGTCCGGGTTTAGGGGGAGGACAACTGTTGAGTTATCTGGCAACAACTGATTTTTCGGGCAACTCCATTCCATTGCCTGCCGGTTCAAACCCGGATATGGGTTGTTTTGAGTCGTTCAATATAACTCCCGTTCTAATCTCGGCAGTACCAGAACCCGATGGCATTCGCTTGAGTTGGAATGCAGTATCAGGAACCGGAATAAATTATGGTGTTGAACGTAGTTTGAATGGATCTTCATTTGTTGAGTTGCAAAGAGGAATTACAGCTACAAGTTATTACGATTCAAGTGCGGTTTTGAATGAATTGTGCAGCTATAGGGTATTTGTTCATACTGGCGCGGGCAGCTCTCAACCCAGCAATACCATTAGTGCCTTGCGCAGACGCATTTGGTACGTTTCAACCACCGGTGTGAATACCAATTCCGGTTCAGAAACCTCACCACTTCGTACCATTGCAAATGCCATTTCCCGCGCTTTATCGGGAGATACCATTGTATTGGAGCCAGGCAATTATACAGAGCGTATCAATTTTGGTCCAAAAGACCTGGTAATAGGCAGCCGCTATTTGTTGACTTTTAATCCCGCTTTCATTGGTTCTACTGTATTAGATGGCTTTACAGTATCGAATTCCGGAGTCTTGATTTTCTCGTCCGGTGGTGTTCGAAGTTTCCCTTGTGGAATAGTGGGAATGACAATAACCCGCTCAAAAACCAGCATCACAGAAATAGCTGATTTTATCTTACGTCGCTGCATAATTGAAAACAATGGAAGTAGCTTATTTCCGCAAGCAGATGCCTTACTCAACCTGGGTGGAAACAGTAGAATTGATAGTTGTATCATTCGGAACAATACCCAGAATCTCCCTTACACATTGGTAAGTATGCCTGGTATGACTTCAGAATCTCATTTTGAAAACAATGAAGTGTACAACAATGCCGTTGTTTTGACCACGATTTCAATTGGTGGTAAGCTGCGCATCGTAATGAACAATAAAATTTATTCAAATTCTGGTGGATGGTTTTATGGCACATTAGCTATAGGTTCTGTTCCCGGCTATCCTGCCAGCAGATCGTATATTGGAAATAACCTTATCGTTAAGAATTCCAATTTTGGATTAGTTACACTCGGTCAAAATAATGGAGATAGTGCCTTTATATTTAACAATACCATTTCTGAAAATACAACGAGTGGACTTCATCTCAATTCAGAATACTCATGCTATACACAATTGGAGAATAATATTTTCTCCAACAATGGCTCCTATTTGTCGAGCAATAATATTACGGTTTCGGGTACACCTGTAACCCTATTGCATAAGGCCAGATTATACAACAATGCTATTTCACCTTCAGTTTCTTCGCCTCTTTCTGTGATACACGGTATTGAGTTCTTAGATATTCTTGATTCTTTAGGTAATGTAAATTTTGTTCCCATGTATGTGGACACCACCACAAGTGTTTTGAACTACCGTTTGCAGAATACCAGTAAATTGATTGGTGCCGGATTAAATTCCATGTTAACACCGGCAGTCGATTTAGCTGGAGCTACACGTCCATTCCCGCTCCAAACTACGCACGATATAGGCTGTTACGAAAACCAAGGTGCAATACCCGCACCAGTTCTTGTTGAAGCAGAATCGGGGAATCAACAAATACGCCTGTACTGGGAAAGACCATCTTCTCCGGCAATTGTTCGCTACCGAATCTATAGAAGCCAATCACCGTTTAGCAATTTGGGATCGGCCACCTTACTGGTAGAATTTGATGTAAAAGTGCCTTTTCATTATTTGGATACAACGCAATTGCAAAACAATCAAACCTACTATTACAGCATGACTGCCGGCGATGAATGGGGAAATTGGAGTCTAATTGGTAATCAGCTTCTAGGAATTCCACGAGTACCACCTACTACACCGACAAATTTTGTTGTATCAGGAGGCGGGCGTCGTATTTATGCGCAATGGACTGCTGTACTTGGAACAGGCATTCGTTATCAGCTGTTCAGAGCAATGGGAAATGATTCCTTGAGTCTTTATAAGGATAGTATTCTCCAAACTTCCTTTAATGATTCACAGGTGGTGAATTACCAAAACTACCGCTATGCAGTACGCGCGGTGAATAGCTTGAATACCCGAAGTGGATTTACTGATACGCTTCAGGATTTTGCACGTCGGATTTTTTATGTGGGAGTAAATGGCAGCAATTTGCAAGGCGGTTCAGAGCAGTATCCCATGGCTACTTTTGCCTTTGCAGTAAATGCCATTCAGAATGAAGATACCTTGTTAATTCTTCCAGGAACCTATCACCAGCGCCTGCCATTTGCAGATAAAGCATTCTTGGTTGCAGGAAAGTATTTGTTCACCAAAGACACCGCCGATATTTTCAATACCGTTATAAATGGTTCAACACTTTCCAATTCAGTTCCATTGGTTTTTCAAACCAGTAACATCAGCGGTTTAAGAAGAATTGTTGGTATTCGCCTTACAAAATCGAGAGGTCAACTTCTTGCGCTTCACAATTGTAAGGTGCTTCGCATTATGGCCGATAGCAATTTTACCCAACCCTTTTCTTTAGGTGGTGGACTTATTGGATTTGCTGGGGAAGCTGGTTTTGACAGCAGTTGGGTATTTAACAACTACCAAAATGCACCAGCATCGCTTGTGGAGTTTTCAACGAATCAAGTGACTGGGCCTACAACAGTTCGCGGAAACCTGTTCCAAAATAACCGTTATGGCTCGGTCTTGGTTTACCATTGGACAACTTATTTTTCCGGATTAAATTTCCAAGTAGATGGAAATCGTTTCGTTCGAAATTTCGGGGATGCCTTCAATGCCATGTTGCTTTTCTTTCACAACAGCAATGGCGCGTCTGGCCAGAAATTCTTTGTGAGAAATAACCTCTTTGCAAGCAATATTGGTTGTGCTATTGGTACAAGTCCTTCTGACAATGATAGTGTATTTGTGTTAGGCAATACCCTGGTGAATAATACAATGGGAGGCTTGTTTCTTGAGACTGGGAGGGCAGGAAAAGTATGGATTCACAACAATATCTTTAACAATTACATTTCCGGTAATTTAGAGATAGGAACCTTTGGTCCCCCTTCCCCAAACATGAGTTTTTCGTTGAGGAATAATTTAATCGGTTTCAGAGAGGATAGTTTTCCAATGAAGGATGCCCTTTTCCTCAATAATATCGGAGTGGTTGATACTTTCAACAACTGGGGGGCATACGCTCTATTTCAAGATTCGAGTACAGTTGCTAATTACCGCCTAAAAGTTAATAGTCCTGCAATTGGACTGGGGACATCCTTGGCCATGTCGGGAACTACCGATATTACAGGAGCTCCAAGGAATCAACCTGTTGGACAAAACCAAGACGCTGGATGCTATGAAAGCAATGGACGTTTTTCTGCACCGGTTATTGTAGCCAGTGAAGCCGGAGATCAGGCCATGGAATTGTTTTGGAAACGCTCTGTTTCTTCAGGGGTTACGCGTTATCGCATTTACCGTTCAACCCAGCCTATTCCGGATGAGGCTATGGCTTCCTATACCTATGAATTGCTTGGTCAGCCCGATACCTATTTAGACCAACAAGGACTTCAAAACCTGACTACCTATTATTACCGTTTACGAGCCGGAAATGCCAACGGTGAATGGAGCGAAATGAGCAATCAATGGATAGCCATTCCAAGGGTTCCTGCGCCTGCGCCAGCTCAATTGGTAGCCAAAACAGGGCCTAGAAGAATTGCATTATCATGGACTCCTGTAGGATTGCCAAATCACTATTACCAAGTGTTTAGAGATACTTTACCTAATCCGAAGCAACTCTACAAAGATTCACTTCTAAGCAGCTTTGTTGTGGATTCGGGATTGGTTCCTTATAAAACCTATTATTACAAGGTTCGTGCGGTTGATCAATACAATACAAAAGGATACGCTTCATCCATTTCAGGCTTTGCAAACCGCATTTGGTTTGTAGATACCGCGGGTAGTAATAGTGCATTTGGTTTGAGTGATTCCGCTTATAAAACCTTTGATTTCTGCTATCAGGTAGCTTCAGCTGCTGATACCATTGTGTTGAATCCGGGTGTTTACAAAGAGCATTTCAATGTGTTTTTAAAGCGATTGGTTATCGCCAGTCGCTATATCCTGGATGGTAATGAGCAGCATATTGCCAATACCATTATTGACGGTTCAAATGGCTTAGGAACTACAACGCTGATAACCGATATGTCAAATGGACATAATCTAAGTAGTACTGAAATGCACGGATTGATAGGCCTTACTTTGAGGAAATCAAAAGGTGCCTTGATTGAGTTAAGCAATGCCTGGTTGCGCCGCTTAATCATCACTGATAATGTCACTCAAGCCAATACCAGTAGTCCACTCATTTACCTTGGAGGGATTATTGTTATGGATAGCTGTCAAATAATAGACAATCAAAACTTCAGGCCGGCAAGCTTGGTTAATATCACTGGTGGTTATGCAAGCAACAATTATGCAATACTCAGAAATAACACTTTTTAAAATTCGCGTTATCAAAATGTAGGACTCTTTTTTGGGGATGCTGCAAATCCATATTATCGGATTATCGAGGGAAATCGCTTAACTAACTTATCCGGACAGGGAGTTCATTATGTGATTCAGTTATTTACCACCTCTGCAGTACCTGTTAATTCAACTTACAGAAACAACCTGATTGCTCGCAATTCGGGAGGGGCTATTGCCTACCAAATTGGCAACAACGACTCTTTGTGGATTGAAGGCAACACCATCACACAAAACTCCTCCGGATTAACAATGGTTTCAACCACAGGTCGCTTTGTACAGATTGCGAATAACATCATTGCCCACAATTCAACCAATAACAGCAACCAGGTAGCGGTACAAGGAACTCCCAAATCGCCTAAAGTAAGGCTCCTGTTCAGAAACAATTTCTTAAGTACAAGTTCAGTAACCAATGCCTTTGCCAATACTACTTTGCTACATTATTTTGATACGGTGGGTTCAATTCAAAACGTGGGTGGACTGGCTGCTTTTGCAGATACCGTTGCTCAAGACTATCGACTGAGTTCAATAAGCAGAGCCATTGGTAGGGGATGGTTGAATTCAAAAACCTTGAGTTTTGACTTAGCAGGAACATCTCGTTCCCTTCCTGCAGGTTCCGCACCGGATATGGGTTGTTTTGAACATCCGGCAGGCATTGCTGCTCCACGTTTGGATGCACTCCGTTCGGATACTTCAACCATCAAGATTACGTATTTTGCAGATGCTCCATCTACCAACAGGTACTTGGTGTACAAAGGTGCAGCAGATTCTTCGATTGCCTATTATGCAACGCTTCCGGTAGGTGCGTCAACTGCTGTTTATACCGATTTGAATCCGCGTTTGGATAAGCAGGAATACTACAGATTCAGAGCAGTAAGCAATGCAGGTGATACGAGTTTATTTGGCAATCTCCTAAATGCGGTTGCACTATCTACTCCAGACTTGTTGCTGCCCTTGAATAATGCGAACTCTGCATCAAGAACCCCCAGGTTGATTTGGAAAAAGAATCCCGAGGCTGTGAATTACCGCATGCAATTGGGGCGAAACAAAGCCTTTACCAGTTTAGTTCATAAGGATACCACCACTGCTGATACTCTTTATAATGCCACAGGCTTGTTGTACAATACCGTTTATTATTGGAGAGTTCGTGCTAACAATTCAACCGGCTTTAGTTGGTGGACTGATATAGATAGCTTCCAAACCGAAGTACGTGTTCCATTGATTAACTCATTGGTATCAAACGGGAATAAAATTACACTTACCTACAACGATGGTTCTGCTACTGGCATTCAGTATTACTTGATTGAACGCTTGAACAATCAAACCATGGAGATTCGCAGGGATACAGTAAGCGCAGGAAAATACCAGTTTGTTGATTCAACTCATAGTCCAGGTTTCTTATACACCTATTCCGTTAAAGCTGTTAATTTGAATGGTGTGTCTAGTCTGGCCTCAGGCATTCGAAGCATTTATGCCTTACTGCCTCCGGGATTGCTTTCTCCTGCTGATTTTTCAGTTTCCGGTTCACGCATTCCGAAATTGGAATGGAACAAAAACCAATTGGCATCCTCGTATAAAATACAGCTTGCAACCAATTCCAATTTTACGCCCCTTCAAGTGGATACCATTCGTCCGGATACATTCTTGCAATTGGCTAAATTGTTGTTGCCGAATACCTACTACTATTGGAGAGTACAAAGCCGCGATTCCTCGGGAGCAGGCATTTTTAGCCAGCCTTTCGGGTTCCAAACTGAATTGAGTGTTCCTAATTTTTATGCCATCACTGCGGCCAATCAACGCCTTACCTTGCATTTCAATGATACAGGTAGCGCCAATGTGGTGAAGTATTATATCTACCGCGATTTTGGTCCGGTTATCAATCAACTGTACGATTCATTACCCGGCAATTCAACAAGCTATGTTGATTCTAACCTAACCAATGGATTGGTTTACAACTACCGCATTTCGGCTGTTAATGCAATGGGGATTTCAAGTCCATTAAGCATTCAACGTTCTGGTATGCCTTATGAAGTTCTTGATACCATTTTCGGAAACAAGGGTCCACGCAGGAATTTTGTGTATTGGACGGCTGTAAAAAATAATCCGGTAAGCTATCAAGTGTTTAGAGGATTGAATCCTTCTGCGTTGACATTGATTAAAGATGCCTTGGTTGATACCTTCTTCCTGGATACGTTGGCTTTACCTCAAATCAACTATTACTACGCAGTTCGCAGTTTGGATACATTGAACAACTACTCTGTATTTAGCCGCGATACCTTATTGCGAGCCAATCGAATCTGGCATGTGGCAACCCAATCAGCATCCAATGCATACGGTGGAGAGTTGGCTCCCTATTCCGATTTACCATTGGTATTAAGCATGGCCCAGCTTCAGGATACCGTGTATTTCTACCGCGGAACCTATTCAAACCGAGTTCAGCTGAATGGTAAAGAACTCACCTTGGTATCTGCATTCCCTTGGTCGAAACTGGCCATTGATAGAGATTCAACCATTCTTGATGGTTCAGGACTTGGTGTAGAGCCCTTGGTATCAGACAGTACCAAAAAGCATTTTACCGTGCAGGGACTTCATTTGAGCAATGCGCTTCAGGTGGCAATTGAAAGTCAGGCAACGGGTGCAGGAGAAACACGTATTCTGGATTGTGTAATTAGTAAATCCGGAACCTTGATAAATGAAGGGTGTATTCGTATTAAAAAGGGAAGGATTGTGCGTTCCAAAATCGAACAATCAAAAGCCAGTCAACTTGTGGTTGGTGGCGATTATCAAGCCAATACCCGTTTGCATATTCAAGCTTCTTCTTTTGTAAACAATCAGGCGCAAGAAGCACTGATTTTTGCAAACAATGTAGCACTTGAAAATTCACTCATTGCAAATAATGTGGCTCCAACCATGCTTATCGGTGAATCTTCAACGCAAAATTCAGATACCGTAATCTGGATCAATCATTCAACCCTTGCTAACAATACCGGCAAAGGAATTAGTTTGGGCGGTGCCGGTAGATTCTACTGCGATAATTCAATCCTCGCTCATAATTCAGATACATTTGATTATGTGGCAACCACTCAGTTTGCGAGTTTAAGGTTTAGGAATAACCTGATAGAAGGCTTTAATTTAAAACCAATTCCTAGCACCTTTACAGCAGAATTAGCCAACAACTATAGCTCTGGTGCCTATTTTCAAGATACTGCTGCCATGAATTACCGCTTGTCGTCGGTGAGCTTTGCCATAGGAAAGGCCAATGCCTTCAATAATCCAAACACGGATTTAGCCGGAGGGGCACGTCCTATGCCAATGGGTTCAGTGGCCGACATGGGAGCTTTTGAATCTTCTGAAGCCATTAGTGCACCGCGCATTGTTGTGTTAACTAGCCAGGCTGATACAATTTTCTTCAGCTTTGAAAACAGTGTTCCTGCCACAAAACACTTGCTCTTGCTTGAAAAAGACGCCAATCAAAATTGGATTGTAACGGACACCTTAAACGCCTCACTTAATCAGTGGAAAAAATGGGGATTCGCAGAAGGCTCTCAACATGAATTTGCCATGATGGTAGAGGATTTATCCAATCAAGTTTCTGCATTAGGCAATTCTGCTAGTATAGGCATCTTGTCAACCCCGCAAGGCTTTAGTCCGGCACATGAAAGTAAGTTTGTTTCCCTGAGTCCTGAGTTCAGTTGGACAAGAAGTTCATTTGCTGTGGGATATCAATTGCAATTGGGTAATCAATTTGATTTTTCAGGAGCATTGATTGATACATTGGTTGAGGATACTGCATTGATGATTCCAAATCTGCTGCCGAACACCGTTTATTTCTGGCGCGTAAGGGGCCGTATGGAGCAAGGGTTTAGCAATTGGGGACAGCCGCTTCGATTCACCACCCGATTTGAATCCACAGGTTTTGATTCATTGGTGGCAGGCAACAAGCACATTGCTTTGTATTGGCACTTGAAAGACAAACGCGATATGAGTGGGGTTCGCATTTACAGGGCAAGTAATTCCTCATTTAGCGACGAAGTATTGGTGAAAGATACTGCCAATAGTGATGCGGTTTCGTTTGTAGATAGGAACCTAAAACTGGATACAAGTTATTGGTATCGTTTGGTTACTTACAATGTTGAAGGCACTCCCTCAGAACCCGGAAACGGTGCAGTTGCAATACCATTCAATACCAAGCCAGTTGCGGCAGGATTGCGTGATACTGCCATTTGGAATGCCGGTAGAAATTATTATGTGAATTTGAACTTTAATTCACTAGGTACAGTAGATCCCGATGGTCAGGTAGATTCATTGGTTTGGTATGTGAATAATAAGCGTATTAGTTCAGGAACTGCACTCGCTTACGATTTCAGACAGGGTACATCCATTGTTTCACTCAAGGTTTATGATAATGATTTGGCCATGGATAGCTTGGGAGCCAAAGTGAATATTTCAACCTGGGAGAAGCTCATGCGAGGACCAGTAAGTGCAGGTTTGAGTGCGGCAAGTTCAAATCGTATTTATGCTACCGATGAGTACGTGGATGCATTTGGATCAACCCTATTCCAATTGGATTCAAACGGTGTAACCCGCGCTCAGCCAAGCTTTAGCGATATCATTACCTCAACACCTTCAATTACCCCGGATACTTCTTTACTCGTTACAAATGGAGTATTGCTAAGTTCAATTGATAAAACCAATAACAATTTATGGCCCGGAGGTTCTGTTTTCTTAGCGGGAAATTCGACCATCACCGCAACAGTTGATTCAAACTTTAAGCGGGTGTATATTGGTTTGTCGAATAAGAATTTCAATGCCTATGATTACCTAAGTGGAGGAACAGCGATATGGTCTTACCAATGCGATAATCAGGTAATCGCATCAGCGGTTATTTCTTCGGATAGAAAGCTAATCTTCCCGGATGCATCGGGTATATTGTATGGGTTTGATATTTCAACACCTACATCAACCAAACAAGGAACAGCTCCAATCTGGAAACGCAGTTTTCTAGATAGCGTGAATACCTCTCCGGCAATTGATAAAGATGGATTTGTTTATGTAGGAACACAAAGCGGTAAAATGCTTAAGCTTGAATTCAGGGCTGATAGCACCATTCAAACCGTTTGGACCTGCAACCTGACTGCGCCGGTATCCAATTCACCGGTAATTGATGCCAATGGTTTTGTTTATATAGGTTGTGCCAATGGCGACTTCTTTAAGGTAGACCCGGTTTCAGGAGCAGTACGTTTGGTGTATCAAACCGCTTCCCTGCTAAAATCTACACCTGCTATTTCTAGTAGAGGTAAGATCTACCTTGCTGCATCCAATGGCATTCTACATGTTATTGATACCGCCTTTACACCTTACTGGTATTACGAAGATGAAAGTCCTTTGCTTGCCAATGTTTTGCATACCGGAAATACCACCTATGTGGGTACCATGGGCGGACGAGTACTTGCCTTTTGGGATGATGAAATGCCCTTTGGTCGAAAAAAAGCAGAGCCTGAAAAAGAGCCCATGTGGGGCACATTCCAGGGCAATGCCAGAAGAACTGGAGCTCAGCCTTATGATACCACAAGGACAACCCCTGTTGGTTTAATTAAGGCGGCACCAGGCTCATCATTAGGATTGGTGGTATATCCAAATCCAAGTACCGGAGTTTTCAATTTGGAAGCGAGTGAGGAAATGCTTTCACTGGAAATTTACAACAGCACAGGCACGCTCATGTATGAGTCGAAGCCAGGTTCTGATTTTGCGGAATTGAATGCTGAAGGATGGAATGACGGAGTGTATCTCGGAATAGTGAAAACTAAATCAGGGGAGCGTAAGCATTTCAGAGTATTGATTGCTCGTTAAAAGGTTGATTCCCTTTAAACCAAAAGAGGCTGTCGTTTTGCGACAGCCTCTTTTGGTTTTTAAATAGGTTTAGGTTTTACCAAACGTATTGTTTTTTGTTCATCAATAACGCTTCTCCGGTAATGGTTTCTGTTCCGGTTGCCTTGTCAATCACCTTGGTTTCATACAGCACGCGATTCTTTTCAGGGAAAATTTCTTTAACTGTAATCACAGCCTGATAATCGGTATCAACAAACATAGGGCGAAGGAAAGTGGTATTTTGTTTCATGTAGATGTGGCCATCAGCATACAGTAAGGTGCCGAATATTTTAGTGAATACGCTGGCACTGAAATGACCATGAATAATGCATTTGCCAAACATACTGGCAGCACCTACTTCCTGATTGATATGCAATGGATTGGTATCGCCGCTAATTTTTGCATACAAATCAACTTGTTCCTGGGTGTAACGAATGTCGTGTGTGAAAACATCGCCTTGTTTTGGTGAACTCATATTTTTTGAATTTTAGTTCCCCATACTAGGAAAAAAACTTCAATTGCAGAACGAAAAAATGAAATTTAGAAAATGGCCTAAAAAAAATGTGCCTGAAGCCTCAAGCCAGACAAGGCTTTGCACGAATTAACAAAGAAATTATCCTTAGGCTATTGAAAATTAATAAATTATACTAATTTTGCGCCCGATTTCGTGAGCGAAGTCAAAACCCCATAAAAAAACAATAATAACCATTAAAATGGAAAATCCAAACATGTTCAACTCTTTTGCAGATATGCAGAAAAAGGCGGTAGAGCAATTCACTCAGGCAGCTGAAAATATGAAGAATGCAATGCTCAATGCAAACGGTGTTGATTTTAACTCTGAATTCTTCAAAAAGTGGTATGATTCACAAATGTCTTGGTTCAACAAACACCAAGATGGTTCAAACAACCAAGCGTTCGACTTTTTCCGTAACTGGATGAATGCTCAAACTGACATCGCACGTCAGTGGTTTGATATGTCGCAAGGTATGATGAAAACCATGCCAATGCCGGGTATGGAAAACATGAACTGGAATAACCAATATTCCAACATGATGAATATGTTCAATTCATGGAAAGATTCTATGAATACTGCATATACAGATATGTTGTCTCAGTTCAGCAATGGAACAAATAAAGAAACCTTCTCAGGCATGTTTAACAATGCTGAGATGTATATGAAAATGTTCCAGTTCTGGATGCCTATGATGAAAAGTCTTCAGGACAAAACATTTACTCCTGAAATGTTCCGCAGCATGTTCAATGCTCCTGCCTACAAAGAAATGATGGACAATATGTTCAACATGCAGCCTGATTTCATGAAGAACTTCTACAACCAGTCGCTCGACATGATGAAGAACAATGGTGGCAACATGATGGATATGGGTAAAAACATGTTCGATCAAATGAAAGGAAACATGAACAATGCCATGAATCAATTCATGCCAGCCAACATGTTTACAGCCATGCTTGATTCATACAACAACTGGTACACACAAATGCACCAGGCTGCTGCACCAATGGCTCGTTTGGTTGCTAATGGTCCTGCCAAACAAAGTGCAGAAGCCATGCAGGAGCTGATGAACCACATGAACATTTATCAGTTGAAAAACGCTCAAATGCAGTACATGATGTACACTACAGGTATGAAAGCTATGGACGAAATGGCTGAGTCTTTGTACACACGCATGCGCAACGGCGAGGAGTTTACCAACTTCATGAAAGTATATCAAGAGTGGTTGAACAATAACGACAAGCATTTCGTAAACCTGTTTCAATCGGATGAATACTCTAAGTTGATGAGTGAGGTGAGTGCTTTGCAACTTGGTTTGAAGAAAAAAATCGAGAACCAAATGGAAAAGGCTCTTTCAAACCTTCCTTTGATTAACCGCACTGAAATGGATGAATTGTATCAAACCATTCAAACCTTAAAAAACAGAATCAACCAGCTCGAGAAACAAATCGATGTGGATACTGATTCTACTGAAACCAAAGAGGCAAAACCTCGGAAGGCTTCAAAAGCTAACGCATAGTTTCTGTTTGTTTATAGTGTTATAAAGGCCATGGGTTGAGGGACCTGTGGCTTTTTTTTAACCTATCCTTAAAAAAAATCTTGAATTTAAGCTGAAAATTTTCCTATTTCCAATTAGAAATAACAATAACTATGATGAATATGAACCTGGCCGGAATGATGGAAGAAATGACCAAAACCGGTGAAAAAATTGTAAAAGGGTATGAACTGCTTTCCAAGATGGAGGAAGTGGAAGTAGGTGCAACTCCTAAAGAATTGGTTTGGCAAAACGACTTGGTCAAGTTGTACCACTATAAGCGCGATACTCCGGCTACTTGTAAAATACCTGTGCTGGTATCTTTCGCCATTATGAATCGCCACGATGTACTCGACCTGCAACCCGACCGTAGCTTGATGAAAAAGTTTTTGGACGAAGGTCTTGATGTGTATATTATGGATTGGGGTTATCCAAAGAAGCAACATCGTTACCTCACCATGGAAGATTATATTTTAACCTTTATGGATGGTGCGGTTGATTTTATTCGCAAGAGTACCGGTAACGACAAAATTCATAAAATGGGCATTTGTCAGGGTGGTACATTCTCTACCATTTATGCAAGCTTGTTCCCCGAAAAATTGAAGTCGCTTACGGTATATGTAGCACCATTCGATTTCAGTGGAAATGAGTGTATGTTGTACCGTTGGACCAAAGACATTGATGTAGATGCCATGGTAGATTCCTTGGGAATTATACCGGCAGATATGTTGAATGCTGGATTTGGCGCACTTAAGCCTAGCATGGATATTAGCAAGTACTTTGGTGTTGTTGATATGATGGGCGACGAGGCTAAGATGGCCAACTTCCTGCGCATGGAAAAATGGAAAGCAGATTGTCCGGATCTTGCCGGCGAAATGTTCCGTAAATACATCAAGGATTTATTCCGCGATAACAAACTGATAAAAGGCGAAATGGAGTTAGGTGGACATAAGGTTAATCTAAAGAACCTTACCATTCCATTCCTCAATGTTTACGCAACTGAAGACAATATCATTCCAAATACATCAACCATTCCGGTAAACGATGCAATTGGTTCAAAAGACAAAGAATTGTATGCTTTCCCGGGTGGACATATCGGTGTATTTGTTGGCGCTAAGTCTCAAAAAGAATTGGCTCCAAAAGTTGCCAATTGGGTAAAAGACAGAAGCTAGTTGAACGAATCATCTCAGAAATAAAAAAGCCCGTCCTGCATTGCAAGGCGGGCTTTTTTGATTACTTCCCTTTCTTCAGTTTCAAACGTTCTTTCCCAAATTCAAGGAGAGCATCAATAAACTCATAAGGCTTATACCCGTTCAATGCACACTGGTGGAAAATGGCAGTTGCAGGAGTCATACCAGGCAATGAGTTTATTTCAATGATAATTACCTCCGGTTTTTTCCCTTTCCAAACCCGAACAAATGCGTCGATACGGCAATAGCCTTCTACACCCAAAGCCTTTGCAGCAGCTTTCAAAACCTGCTGCACTTCTTTGCTTATGGCCTTATTGGCTGAAGGAGTTTTGGCATAACGCGCTGGTGTAATGTTTTGACCTTGTCCTGCAAGGAATTTTTCTTCCAAGGAAAGAATTTCACCTTCAGCAAGCGATTCACTCGGCTCAAAGGTTTCAAACACCATTTTGCCTCCTTTGAACTTGGTAAGCATTCCCCCGGTAACTTCCAGGAAATGGTGTGCATATTCTTTCTCTACAAATTTCTCAACCAAAAAATGGGGCTTCTTAGGAAATTCCTCTTTGGGTTTTAATCCAAGTCGTTCTGCCAGTTCTGCATTGATTTCAAGGCTTGGTCTGAAGGCTCCATCCGCAAAGGCAATGAGCTGTTCCCGGTTTTTGATTTTCTTTACCGCAGAGCTACATCCATCATCGGCAGGTTTGGCAATGAGGGGGTAACCAATTGCTTCAATATGTTTAATTACTTTGTCTTTGTTTTTTTTCCACTCTTCTTCTAATACCAAGGCATGGTCGGCAACCAAGAATCCTTTTTTTCGAAGTAGGGCATTGGTTTCAAATTTGTTGATGGTGATTTGCGAACTTTCAACACCCGAGCCATTGTAAGGAATTTTAAGTTTGTTCAGTTCCTTTTGAATGGTCCCATCTTCTCCCGGTCTGCCATGAAGGGCAATGAATACAGCATCCGCTAATTTCTTCAATTCGGCATAGCTGATTTCTCGTGGTTCAAACAATTCGGTCTTGCTGTATTTGTGAAGAATATCACTACACTCCATAGCAATGGAATTCATGATTTGAGGCCGATGGTAATGCATCACTTTATCGCGAATATCATCGGCATTGTCCTTCAACATAACATGAATAGGCAATAGGTATAGCGAATGCGATTGGTCATTGCCAGTTACAAAAACCGGGAAAGGTTCATATTTTTCGGAGGAGGCAAGCTTCTCATAAATGTTTCTTCCACTTTCCACCGAGATATGACGTTCTGTAGAATAGCCACCCATCATCACCGCCACCCGGGTCTTTTTGGTTTTTCGGCTTGATTGAAGTTTCAGTTCAGCATCCAATTTCTGCAACAACTTTTCAAAAGCGGAATGTTGACCAATACTTGCAATGCGTTCTGCCAGCGAAGTTCGGATGATATAAGTTAAGAACTGTGATGGATTCAAACCAATTTCGGCCGCCTGATGGAAAAAGAAAGACGATGGCATCATGCCGGAAGTGGTATTCGGATCATTCAAAAATAGTTGACCATCTTTGGCCAAAAAGCCGTCGATACGGGCATACACATGAAAGCCAAAATGAACAAACAAGTGCTCGCAGGCTTTCCTTATTTTTTGAATGCCTTCATCATCCAAGTCGATTGGCGTTACTTTCCTGCTTAAACCAGGGAGGTACTTACTGCGGTAATCAAAAACTTCTTTGCCTTTCACAATTTCTGTAGGAGGCAAAGCCACAGCGCTTCCATCTTCTTTGCGTAACACAATGCACGAGAACTCCCGACCTTCGATAAAAGCTTCGGCAAGCACTTCTGTTTCGGCTGCCAGACTTTCCAGTACAACTTCATTCTGTTTTTTGAATTGCTTGTCGAGAAAATCCCAGCAGGCATCCGGATGCGTAATTGTGGTGTGTCCGCATCGAGCAGGTAAGCCAATGCCTTCTTTTACATCGCTTAGTTTTTGAATGAATAAATACTTGCCATTCTTATCTAAGGAAGTCCATTCTTGTTTTTTAATTTTTTGAATGAAGAATGCCCTGAGAACGGCTTGTTCAAATGCCTCAAATGAGTTGTTATTAATCACTGAAACACCAACTGAGCTGCCTTGATTAGCCGGTTTAATAACAAATGGAAGACCTGGTTTGGCAAGCATTTCGGCATGAATTTCTTTCAAACGCCCAAGTTCATTTCGGTGAATGCTTGCATAAGCAGGAACCTGCATTCCTGCAGCCAGCATTAGGTCTTTTTGCATGCGTTTATTCATGCCCAGAGCACTTGGCAAAATACCGGAGCCTGAGTAGGGGATACCATGCCATTCAAGCAATCCCTGTATCGTACCATCCTCACCAAAATTGCCGTGAAGGGCAAGGAACGCGAAGTCTATATAATTTCGGAGTTCTGAGAATTGCAGGAGCTTGCCCAATTTTCCAGCCATTTTCCGACCTTGATCTGCATGAGCTTCCTCAAGATGTTCTGCATATACTTGAATTCCGTATTTGTTGTCTTTTAAATAAGAAACAGGCGGATAAAAATCACGGATTGAACCTTTGTAAATGTATTGCCAATCCAAGAGGATAATCTGATTGTAACTATCAACAAATAGGGGCACAGCCTCAAACAAAGATTTATCAAGGTTGTCGTAAACTGTTCTTCCACCTGCAAATGAAACTTCCCGTTCTCGGGAACTACCCCCGAAGAAAATGCCAATACGAATGCGATTGCTCATGCCTCAAACTTAGGGTTTGATTCCCACAATTGTTAGCTTTCGTATGGGTCTTCTTCTTAGATTTGATGTTGAAAATTCATTTTTATTGAAAAATCTTTTTTAAGATTGGCAAGACTTTTGCAGAATTTAGAAATGTGTAAATTAGCCCTGATTATTCAACCTCTAGAAACCATATCATGAAAAAGTTAAGCATCCTGCTTGTTTGTCTCTTTATTGCTGCCTCCTCCTTTGCTCAAAATGCAAATCAAACCTTACCCGACCTGGCATTGAAAGATGTTAACGGTAAGCCCAAAAACATGTCCGATTATTCTAAGGCTAAAAAGATTATCATCGTTAGCTTCTGGGCTACCTGGTGCTCGCCTTGTAAAAAGGAACTCAATAATATCAATGAATTGTACGAAGAATGGAAAACCAAATACAACCTTGAATTGGTTGCTGTTTGCACCGATAATGCCAGAAACGTGAGCAAGGTAAAACCTTATGTAGATGGCCAAGGCTGGGATTATGATATCATTATGGACGTAAATCAGGACTTTCAGCGAGCCATGAATATAGTTCAAATTCCGCATACTTTACTTCTCGATCAAAATGGAAATATTGTTTACAGTCACAGTGGTTATGTAGAGGGTGATGAGTTTATGCTGGAAGAGAAAATCAAAGAACTGCTAGGCAAAAAATAAATATGCAATTCAGGAGCTTATTTGCTGCATTATTTGCGGTGCTGAAGCTTTCGGCACAATCAAACGAAGTAAAAGACGCTCCTCCCTTTTTTAGTACTGATCAGGGCTCTTATTGTGAATATGAGGGCCCTGATTTTTTTGGTAAACCTCAATATATCTGCACGCATTCCAACTTAAATAGTGCGAAAATGCTTGGCACCGATAAACTTTGGAATGGCTTTCCTTCTCTTCAAATCCAAGGAGCCAATCTGGATAAGCTAGCCATGTGGGATGGAGGTGCAGTTCGAACCACTCACCGCGAATTTGTAGGGAGAGTTCGGAATATGGATTCTGTTTCCTGGAGTTCACACAGTACACAAGTTGCAGGCAATTTAGTTGCATCCGGAGTTTTGGCCGACGCAAAAGGAATGGCTCCATCTGCCCAGTTGAGGGCTTGGAATTTTACAAACGATAACAATGAAATCATTGCCAATGCCGCTTCCCTTTTTGTAAGCAATCATTCCTATGGAACTACTGTTGCCTGGCAAAATATCGGTGGTCAAATCTATTGGTACGGGGATAGTTCGATTAACCAGTTTCGGGATTGGAAATTTGGCTATTACGATAATCGTTCAAGAATTTGGGACAGCGTTCAATTTGCCAATCCTTATTACTTGATGGTTAAAAGCGCCGGAAATGACCGCGGCTCAGGAGTTGCACCCGGAACTCCTCATTATTATTGGAATGGTTCAGCTTGGGCCTTAACCACCACAACCCGCGATTCTGTTGGCCCTTATGATTGTTTAGCAACATTCTCCAATTCTAAAAATACCTTGGTGGTTGGTGCTTGCCAAACTGATACCGGATTTTTTTCAGGTATTAAAGATGCGGTCCCCTTTAGTTACAGCAGTCGTGGTCCTACTGATGATGGCCGGATAAAGCCGGATTTGGTGGCTCCCAGTGGTTTGGTTTATTCTCCAACAAGCACCCATGATTCAGCCTATGCCTTTTTGGGCGGAACATCCATGTCGTCACCAGCCCTTGCAGGTTCTGCATTAGGCTTACAGGAATTGCATCAAAAACTAACCGGAAGCTGGATGTGGAATTCCTCGGTAAAGGCCTTGTTAATTCATTCCGCCAGGCCGTGTAAGTCGAATAGTTGGGGGCCGGATTACGATTGTGGTTGGGGAGTTCCCAATGTGAATCAGGCTGCTAATTTTCTCATCGCAAACAAGCATGCTCCAATTCAGGAATCCGCATTAATCAATGGTACACAACGTCAACTTAAGCTTCGTGTAACCTCCTCAACAGATACCCTAAAAGTGAGTTTGTGTTGGACAGATCCACATGCGCCAACTGCTGCACCGGCTTATAATGATTCAACCCTTAAGTTGATTAACGACCTTGATATGCGCCTGCTACAAGGTAATTCAGTAAGCGTTTATCCTTATGTGCTTAATCCAAATGTTCCTGCAGCTCCCGCCATACGAGGAGATAATTATAGAGACAATGTTGAGCAACTCAATCAAACCGGATTAAGTCCGGGCATTTATACCCTTCGCATTTCGCATAAAAACAATTTGCAACAGGGCGCTCAAAATTTTAGTTTAATCAGTAACCAACTTATTGAACCCATGCAAGGGGCAAGCCAGCTTCAATTGGTAAGTTCGAGTCCTCAGCATATTCAATTAAGTTGGAAAAAAGGAACAGGTGCAAAACGTTTGGTATTGGCTTCTGCTGCACCCTTGAATCAAATCTATCCACAAGATGGAATTTCGTACAATGCCTCTTCCAGTTGGATGCAGGGAGATTCACTTTCAAGCGGCGTGTATGTAGTTTATAACGACACTGGCTCAGCGCTAACCATTACAAATCTTTCGCCCAATCAAACCTTGTTCTTTCGTATAATTGAGTACAATGGAAACGGTAATCAAATTCTTTATGCCGATTCTCAAGGATTGGATGGAAATTTTCAAACGTTACCTTTTCGCTTATTGGCCTTTGGTGCAGAGCAGGTTTCAGACAATCAAATCAACCTTTCCTGGACCAGTGTTCAGGAAATCAATACAGATAGTTTTTTAATTGAACGAGCAGCTGAGGATTTGCCTTTCCAACAAGTTGCTGCGCTTAAAGGTGCGGGTTACTCCTTAAGTATTCGTAAGTATTATTTTTCGGATACCCTTGGAGTGGCTAAAATCAAAGAGTATGCGCGTTACCGATTGGCACAACGCAATTCCGATGGCTCCTATTTTTATAGCCGCGAAATCCGGGTAAACGTTTTACGCCCATGGACGTTGGACCTGCTATATCCAAATCCTTTCACAAATCAATTCACCTTGAAGTTTACCACAAACTATCCATTGCCTATTGATTTGGAAATAATCGATCCAGTAGGCAGATTGGTTCAGTCAGAAAAAATAAGCATCAGCAACCAGTTGATTGTTACTGTTAACACAGCTAATCTTCAACCCGGAGTTTATTATATCCGCTTGAGCTCGGGCAATTACAGCAAGGTTTTTAAAGGGATAAAAACCAATTAGCGCAATTCCTTGTACAAAGTTTCCAATTGCTGGTAAACTTCAGATTTAACAGGAGCCAAAGGCAATCGAACTACATTTTTGCAAAGCCCCATCATGCTCATTACAGCTTTGATTCCACCCGGATTGCCATCCAGGAAAATGGCTTTCATCATGCTGTAGAGTTGATAGTGCAACTGACGCGCCTCTTCAAATCGTCCTTCCAAACCCAAGCGAACCATGGTGCTGAATTGGGCCGGATAAGCTTGCCCAATAACTGAAATTACACCACTCATGCCCATCGCTAAAAAGGGAAGTGTTAGGTTATCATCACCACTAATTACAAGGAAAGAATCGGGAGCACCCTGAAGGATATCCATAAATTGTTCGGAGTTTCCGCTGGCTTCCTTGATCGCAATGATATTGGGATGTGCAGCCAATTTAAGCGTTGTGCTTACTAACATATTGCTTCCTGTTCTTCCGGGAACATTGTATAAAATTACGGGTACCGGACTCGCATCTGCAATAGCCTTATAATGGAGGTAAATTCCTTCCTGATTGGGTTTGTTGTAATAGGGGCTAACCGATAGGATAGCATCGTAACCATCAAAATTGAAGTCAGAAAGAGTAGCAAGTATTTCTGCCGTATGATTACCGCCAATTCCTGCCACACAAGCCACGCGTCCTGCGGCTTTATCTACCACAAAGCGGTAAACCTGTTCTTTCTCTGCTTTGGAAAGTGTAGCTGTTTCTCCGGTTGTTCCTAAAGCAACCAGGTAATCAACACCACCAGATATACAATGGTCAATAATCTTTCCAAGTGAATCAAAATCTATACTGAAGTCTTCGTTAAATGGGGTGATAAGTGCAACGCCGGTTCCTCTCATGGTTGTAATTTTTTCAAGTGTTCAAAGGTATCGGAAATTTGCAGGTTTAGGCAAAAGGTGGAAAAAATCAAGGTGGATTCAGGTTTTATCAGGAGTGTGAATACGTTGATATTTATCTGTGGTTCAGTTTTATTTTCCGTTTTACTTTCGACAACGTGTACGCACTAGTTGACATTGAAACCACGGGAGGTCAGCCTTCCGGAAATTCCATCACCGAAATCGCCATTCTGATTAGCGATGGTGAGCGTATTGTGGATGGTTTTCAAACGCTCGTAAATCCCGGAGCACCCATTCCTCCCTACATTCAAGCCTTCACAGGTATTACCAATCAAATGGTGGAAAATGCGCCTGTATTTCCTGAAATCGCCCAAAGGGTTTACGACTTATTGAGTAATAAAATCTTCGTTGCGCACAATGTTAATTTCGATTATTCCTTTATCAAACACCAGCTTGAAGCTTGTGGTTTAACCTTAAATGCTAAAAAGCTGTGCACGGTCCGACTATCTCGCAAGGTGTTTCCGGGTTATCGTTCGTATTCGTTAGGCAATATTTGTGCTTCCTTGGGTATTCGTTTGCACCACCGACACAGGGCCGGAGGTGATGTTCAGGCAACAGCCGAACTTTTCCATAACATTCTTCGGGAAGATAAAGAGGGCATAGTAGCAGAAAGTTTAAAGAAAGGAGCGCGAGAGTATGTGTTGCCTCCAAATATTCCGAAAGAACAAGCGGATAAATTGCCAACAGGAGCAGGGGTCTATTATTTTGTCGATGAGCGTGGATTAGCACTTTATGTCGGAAAAGCAAAAAACCTGAAGTCCCGCGTATACGGCCATTTCTCTGGGACATTAAAAAGTGCGCAAAAACAGAATTTCCTGCGGGCTATCCATGGTTTAAGTTTTACACCAACCGGAAGTGAGTTGCTGGCATTGTTACTTGAAAGTCATGAAATACGCCGGCTTTGGCCCGATGAAAACAAAGCCCAGAAGCGCGTATCGCAAGTTTTTGGGTTGTTTGATTACCTCGATCAAAACGGAAAAATTCGCTTTGGTATTGATAAAGTTCGTGGTGGAGTAAAGCCTTTACTGGTTTTTTCTAACCGACTTAGTGCCATGCAATACCTGGATAAAATGGTTGATATGTTTCAACTCTGTCCTAAGTTGTGCAACCAGCAAACCAATCCTGGTCCTTGCATTGCCATTGAAAAAGAGGTTTGCGGAGGCGAATGTCAGGTAAAAGAAAACAAGGAAGCTTACAATGCCAAGGCACAAGCCTTTTTCGATAGTTTGAATCAGGAGAAACGCATTTATTTTATTGTAGGAAAAGGACGAACCAATAAAGAAAAATCGGTTATTATTTATGAACCCGGTCGTACCTTATCCTACACCTTTTTACCAAGCCGCCAGCAATTGGATTTTGAATTGGTAAGAGAGCAGGCCAATCACCTCAAACTAAACCCGGTAATGGAGTCTATACTCGCACCCGTAATTAGCGGCGAGCAGCAAAAAGACTACAAAGTATTCACCCAAACGCAGTTTAATTTTTCAGTAAATGGATAATTCAAATCAATACCTGTTCAGAGGTCTTCGATTAACATTCCAATTTTGTCAAGGTTTTCAACTGATTGTTTTTGGGCGAACCTGCCAATCCAATTACTAAAGCATGAAATTCCCGTTCCGGCAGGCCGGGCCATCCACTGCTAGTCCTCGCCGGAATAAACCGCTGCTGTAAGCCGCAGGCAAGAGCTTCTTAGGTCGCTTTGCCCTCGGCACAGCAGCAGGTTTTTCCAGCTGTGGGCTATCCGTTGCTGTCCCTTTCGCAGTGGCGTTCCAATGCCATATTCCTGTAAGATGAATAAGTGATTGACCGAGCAATTTGTTATTCTGAAACAAGTGAAAGACCTTTCACGGAGTAATTTATTTACTGGTCAAAATGTAATTTTATGACTTATGAAAAATGTATTTGGTGTTTTAGTAGCCATATTGGTTGGCTTTAGTTTTCTAATTTTTGCATGCCAGCCAGCTGTTAACAAGGCTTCAACTTCGCAACTCGATTCAGTTTCAAGCAAGGATGAGCATCACCATGAAGCCTCGGAAGCCATCTTGTTAAATGGTACAGAAAAATGGAAGGTTGATGAAAATATGATTGTTCATATCCGGAACATGGAGGCAGAAATTCTCGCGTTTGATGCAGCAAACAATTCCAATGTTCAGGCCTTGGCTAATAAACTAGCCGAAAGCCTTGATTTACTAACCTCAAATTGCACCATGAAGGGACAAGCCCACGATGAATTGCACAAGTGGTTATTGCCTTATATTGAATTGGTAGATGAAATAAAAGAGAAAGGAAATGCCTCCAATGGGGATATGTACCACCAAAAATTGAAGGAAGCATTTGAACAATTTAATTTGTATTTCAACTGAACTGACCATCGATAAGAGTAGGGTTGTTTTGAACAATGGCTTCGAGCAAAATAAATCAAGCTAGTTCAAATTGCTGAGTTTAGTAAGCCTTAAAACCCTTTATTTTCTTCATTCCTTCCTGGTAAAAATAAACTTGAATTGCATGAAGGAACAGGAGAAATTCGATCACGAAAAATCAATAAATCTGAGTAAAATACTTAACTAAAAAAATCTTCATACCCTTCATTCCTTCATGGTAAAAAAACTGAATGGATGAATGAACAGAAGAAATTGGTTCACAAAAAATCAATAAACCAGAGTAAAAAACTTTACTAAAAAAACCTTCATACCCTTCATACCTTCAGGGTTAAAATTTCAGGGTTAATAAGAACCCGTTAGCGGATTACTCGCCGGCGTAGTTGTCATACGAATGCGGAGTTTGCGATTTTGCGTATCGATAGTATCGATTTTATAATACACCACCGAATAGCCATTCCAAAGGAAACTGGTATCTGAATTTTGAATGAAAGTTCCTTCGCATCTGGAGGAGTCTTTTCCTGCAATCTGACGTTTCCAGCAATAATTTCCCTCTTCGGAAAAGTTAATACCGATATACCCATCCGATTTTATGGAAGTATCTCTTAAGTACCAACCTTTGAGTTTGTAGTTGATTGTATAATTGCTTGATGTTGTTTCATCTTTGGAACAAGCGCTAATCAAGGCTATTGCCAAAGGAATTAGTAGGAAGCGTTTTATACTCATGGGTTCAAATAACGCAAACCCAATTTAATTTACAAACACTTCTAGCTCAGTAGGAAGTTTTATTTCTTGAAGCAATTGCTCCTCCAGCATATCGGCCCAGGCATTCAAGTAATCGGCGAGGTCCTGGCGGTTGTTGTTTTTGAGTTCACGGTTGCCAAGGCGCATCTTGATTTCCTTGTTAGATAGAAACTCCAGTTGCTGCAAATCTTCTGTGCTCAAGCCTTTTTCAAGCAATGAAAAAATCATTCTGTCCATTTCCAGTCCGGAGGTAGGACAGTAATCATTTACCTGTTCCGACCAATTTCCTGTGCGTGTAAGTGCCAGGTTGTGAATTTCGGCTTTGCTCATGTTGAGTAAGGTTTGAGCCAGATTTCCGCAGTTGCATGCGCCCATATGTCCCCATTCATAAGGTTTGCCTTCCATTAATGCTTCAGCGGTTTTTCTGAAGGCTTGTATTAAAAGTAAGGATGCTTTTGCCATATCTCAAAAATAAATGGAACTCAAGAATTGTTTCCGATTGGGCTGAATTTTACAAAAATCAAAATTGAGTGATTAGGCAGTTTTGGGTTCGATAGTTGTTCCTCAAAAAGTCTTTATTTATGGTTTAGGTTTCTCCTTCAGATTTTAACTCGTCTTTAAAAGTCGATTTCCATTTAGTTACATATTGATGACATTTAACTTCTGAGGTGTTAAGTTTTTTTCTGCTGTAACTTTTGTAGCCAAAAGTCACCAAAAGCTTTTCCTGTTTCCCGGATTAACCGGGATCACCCTACAGGCCAACCTCGGTCAAAATCCCTCCCTGCCTTTTTTCCGTAATAAGACGGGACAGCCTATCCCACGGATTTTGCCCGCACGCATCCAAAGATTCCGCCCATGCGGAACTGCCATCCCAAGATCCCGATTTCTTCGGGAACAGGAAAGTTCCGTCACACAACTTAAGGGAATTTCCATTTCTAGATTCTGGAACACTATATCGGTTAACTCACTTATTTTCATTTTAACCTAGGGTCCGTTTTTGTTGAGTAATTTGCAAGGTTTTTTGGTATTCGATTGATTTCCTTTCAAACTAATGGTATTACTTTTTGACCTAAGAAGATGAAATTCAGTTGCTCGAAGACTTTTTGAGGGTAGACTCGATAGTTTCAGAAGAATCATGAGAAATCCTTTCGCACATGATTTTAGAATACGTTATGCTAGATTCCAGAGCAAAAAAAAAGGAGCTAAGCTTTTTAATTGGCTTAACTCCTTTTTGGTTTGCTACTATTACTTAGCTTGAAATCGAATGCTTAGAATTCCACTACGGTAAACA
>Ga0102832_1000725_pt1 | contig 38725 bp, 33 predicted proteins | sample EBPBio282013_DNA_FD_88942 | JGI IMG/M metagenome (GOLD analysis project Ga0102832, IMG submission 88942) | Wastewater treatment Type I Accumulibacter community from EBPR Bioreactor in Madison, WI, USA - Reactor 2_5/28/2013_ DNA (Illumina Assembly) | ecosystem: Engineered > Bioreactor > EBPR >... | reverse complement strand
TCTCCTTCGCGAATGCCAAGACACCCAGGGTACTTCCCGTGGTAGCCGGAGCCGGTCAAGGGTCGCGTATCGGCCAGGCCGGCGCGGCCCAGGGGCGACGTTGTCGGCCCGGGTGGGTATCGTCCCGGCATGGAACCGCACCGGCTAAGCCGGCAGGACGCCCGGCGGCTGGCCGTCCGCGCGCAACTGCTGGACGCCGTCCGGCCGTCCCTGGTGGCGGAGGTGGTCGAGGAACTCACCGTCGTCAACATCGACCCGACCAATGCCATCGCAGCCAGCGAGGATCACATCCTGTGGTCTCGGCTGGGCGCCGGCTACGAGCACGGTCTCCTGCAGCAGGCGGTGGAGGACGACCGGACGGTCTTCGAGTACGACGGCATGTACCGGCCGATGCTGGATCTGCCGCTGTACCAGGCCCTCATGCGGCAGCCGCTGCGCTACGCCGACACCCGGCAGTGGCTGGACGACAACGACGGCTTCCGCCGCGACATCCTGGCCCGGCTTCGTGACGAGGGTCCGCTGCGCACCGGCGATATCCCCGACACCGCACAACGTTCCTGGGGATCGACGGGCTGGACGAACAACCGCAATGTCACCCAGATGTTGGAGATCCTGACCCGGCTGGGCGAGATCGCCATCGCCGGGCGCACCGGATGGGAGCGGCGGTGGGATCTCGCCGAGCGCGTCTACCCTCCGGGCCTGCCGGAACTCGACCTGGCCGAGGCGGAGCGGCAGCGGGACGCCCGGCGGCTGCAGTCGCTCGGCATCGCGCGGTCGCACCAGACGGCTGTGCCGCTGGAGCCGATGGACGTCGGGGAGGCCGGTGAGCAGGCTGTGGTCGAGGGGGTCCCCGGCATCTGGCGGGTGGATCCGGTGGGGCTGGCCGACCTCGCCCGTCCCTTCGCCGGCCGGATGGCGCTGCTGTCGCCCTTCGACCGGCTGGTCTTCGACCGGGCGCGAGCGCAGGCGCTGTTCGACTACGAGTACATCCTGGAGATGTACAAGCCGGCGGCGAAACGGCGCTGGGGCTACTTCGCGCTGCCGATCCTGCACGGCGACCGGCTGATCGGGAAGCTGGACGCCAGGGCTGACCGCAAGGCCGGACTGCTGCGGGTGTTCGCCGTCCACCGGGATGTCGCGTGGGACGACGAGGCGGTGGAAGCCGTCACCACCGAGATCCGGTCCCTGGCCGAATGGCTCGGGCTGGAGCTGGAGCGGGACTGAGCCGACGAGCGCAGCAAAGGCCGCGCGTCGCTCCGGCGGGGGGTGTCCCTATGTCTCCTGTCAAGTCGCGGGGACTGACTCGACTGCTGGCGGTTGGTAGTGGCTTCCGGTTCTGAGCATGGCGTGGAGGACGTCGCAGCGGCGCCGGGCAAGACAGATGAGTGCGGCGTTGTGCTTCTTGCCCTGGGCTCGTTTGCGGTCGTAGTAGGCGCGGCTGACGGGGTCCGCTCGCAGGGCGGCGAACGCGGATAGGAACAGGGCTCGTTTGAGGTGTTTGTTGCCGCTGCGGGCGGGGAACTCGCCTCGGATCGAGGTGCCGGAGCGGCGGGTGACTGGGGCGAGTCCGGCGTAGGCGGCGAGGTGGCCGGCTGTGCGGAAGGCGCTGCCGTCGCCGACGTCGAGGAGGATGCGGGCTGCGGTCCTGACCCCGACGCCTGGCATGGAGGTCAGGACCTCGGCAAGAGGGTGGGCATCGAGGACCTGTTCGACTTGGGTGGCGATCTCGGCTCGTTGGTCCAGCAGGGTGGCCAGGGTGGTGGCGAGTTTGGGCAGGACGGTCTCGGCTGCGGCGGTGCCGGGCACGGTCACGGTCTGTTCGCCGAGGGCCTTGCCGATCGCGTCGACCAGCTCGCCGGCGCGGCGCGGGTTGGCCTTGGTCGCGGTGCGCAGCAGCCGGGTCTTGCCGGTCTTGGTCATGCCTTGGGGGCCGCCGTGGGCCTTGATCAGGGTGAGGACCTGTTTGGTGGCCAACCGTGGTCCGAGTACGCGTTCCAATGCGGGGTGGACCTGGGTGAGCAGGCCACGGATCCGGTTCGACAGCCGGGTGGCCTCACCGGCCAGGTCGTCGTCGAACCCGACCAGCACCTTCAGCTCGGCCAGGGTCTCTTCACCGGCATCGACCCGGCGCAGGGTGTGTGGCAGGGTCCGGGCGGCGTCGGCGATCACGTAGGCGTCGCGGGCGTCAGTCTTCGCGGTGCCGGGGTGGAGGTCCGCGATCCGGCGCATCGCCAACCCGGGCAGGTAGGCCACCTCGACCCCCACCGACCGAGCGACCGCGATCGGCAAAGCGCCGATCGTGTTCGGTTGATCCACGATCACCAACACCCGGCCATGGACCTTGAGCTTGGCGAAGAGATCCTCAAGCCGTCTCTGGTCCTGTGGCAAGGGCGCGTCGAACAGACGCTTCCCGGTGGCGTCGAGCGCGCAGGCATGATGGTCCTGCTTACCGACGTCCAGCCCGCACCAGACCTCGAATGCGGGCACCGGTTCTTCACTCATCGATGGCCATCCTTCCAGTTCGGACGGTCACCGATCGAGCGTCAGTTGCCGGCACCCACGTTACGAAGAGACCTACCTGTTGTGGTGGCCCTGTCCCTATCAGCGGTCAGCCGACGCCACCAGGCCCAGCGACAACACCCCCCGGATCATGACCTCGACAGGGGCAGTAAGTCATACCGAGCCCGGTGACCGTAGCCCCCGCCATGAGGGCCACCAGCAAGGTAACGGGGTCAGGCGGGAGCGCCCCCGGTCCGGGGAACGGTGATCGACTTGCGGTGGCACGGCTCGGGCGGCAGCCGGAGGGTGCGGTACTCGGCGTTCGGATCCGCCAGCCGGCGCAACAGCAGGGCGACCGCGGATTGGCCCAGCTCGAATGTCGGTTGGGCCAGGCAGGTGATGGGAGTGCCGAGCAGGTCGGCCCACTCCAGATCGTCGAAGGCTGCGAAGGAGATCTGGTCCGGCACCGACAGGCCGGCCTCCATCAGACCGCGCAGCACGCCGAGGCTGATCACGTTCGAGGCGGAGAAGAAGGCCGTCGGCGGATCGGCCAGCCCGAGCAGCCGGGCGGTGGCGAGCCTGGCGTCGTCGGCGTCGACCGCCCCGGACGAGATCAGCGCCTCGTCGGGTGTCAGGCCGCGTTGCCGGTGCGCGAGCCGCCAGCCCTCGACCCGTTCCATCGTCGTGCTGTGGTGCTCCTTGCCGGCCACGATCGCGATCCGGCGATGGCCGAGGTCGAGCATCTCGCCGACCAGCACCGCGACCGATTCCGTGTTCTCCACGAGCACCTGATCCACCGCCAGCGGTACCGCCCGGTCGATCAGCACCACCGGCAGGCCCCGGCTGGCGATGTGCGCGATGTCGGAGTCGCTGGATTCCGCGGTGAGCGCGACGATGAGCCCGTCCACTCGCTGCCGGGTGAGGGTGTCGACGATCTCGCGCTCCAGTGCCGGGCTCTCGTCCGCGTTCGCGACGAGCATGGTGTAGCGGGCCTGCCGCAGGGCGGCCGCGATGCCGCGCATCACGGCCGTGGAGAACGGGTTCGCGATGTCGGACGCCACGAAGCCCACCGACTCGGTGGTCGCGGTCCGGAGCGCGCGAGCATGGGGATTGCGGTGGTAGCCGGTGTCCCGGATCGCCCGGCGCACCCGCTCCACGGTGCTGGGAGCGACATGCCGGGTCTGGTTGATGACATGCGAGACGGTCGCCGTCGAGACGCCGGCGGCAGCCGCGACGTCGGTGAGCGTGACCATCAGTACCTCCTCAGAAGCTAAAGCATGGCGCGTCGAAGCCGCTGAGGACAGCGCGCCACCCCGATGCCCGATCCAGCGGATGCCGGTCGGGCACCGGCGTGGCGCTGCTCGGCCTTACAGGGTCATCTCCCATACCCGGAGGTCGGAGACGCTCACCTGCGCCGATTCGGCCACGAACAGCAGCCGCCCGGTGGGAGGTTCGGGCAGGGTGAACGCCTGGACGAAGGCGTCGTCGATGTAGTACTCGACGAGCGACTGGCGGACGAGGACGCGCCACCGCTGCGCTTCCCCGGCGGCCGCGACCCGCTTGGAGTCGGCCGCGCGGAAGGCATAGCCGTTGTAGGAGCCGATCGAGAAGACGCCGTCGGTGTCGGCCAGCGCCAGGCTGCCCGACCACCGGCCTCCGGTCTCGATCAGCACCCCGGCGCCGGCGAGCTCGGCGTGGGCGGCGCAGGAGAGTGTGGCCTCCAGGACGATGCCCTTGTCGAGGTCGTGGCCGACCGGGATCTCCAGCAGCCCCCCGGCGGGGGCGTCGAAGACCACCGTGTCCCCGCCGAGTTGTGGGGCGGTGCTCAGCCCACGGCCGCGGGCGTGCTCCAGACCGGTGGGAAGCAGCCGGCCCTTCAGGGCCTCGTTGCCCGGCCACCACGCGTAGGACAGGATGCCGTCGATAGCCACCACCTTCTTCAGCGGCGCCAGGTAGCTGCCGGGCTTGGGGTAGACGTTCACGATGTCCCGCACGGGCGTGATCGCGTGGTGGCAGGAGAGCATCTCGTCCCCGCATGGGTAGAAGCGCGAGAAGTAGGTGTAGTGCTGGGGCGCGCTCACCAGCAGGGGCTGCTGGCGGGGATCGAGGACGAACGGGCCCTCCTTGCGGTCCGCCCGCAGCACGTACATCCCGCCGGCGGCCTGGGCATGGTGGGCCGTCCGGCGCAGTCCGAGCGGGATCTCCGCCTGGGCGGCCAGCATGTAGTAGTGGTCGCCGATCCTCTCCACGCCGCCGATCTCCAGCTTGTCGCCCCAGATCCCGCTCTCGATTACCGGAGCGCCGGTCGTGAAGACCCTTCCGTCCGGGGACGACACGGAGGCACAGGTTCCGCGCAATCCGATCGGCCCGTCCTGGGCGACGGCCGTGACGTAGCCGAAGTAGCCGCCCTCCTCGTCCTCGATCACCCAGATGTTGTCCCAGCGCTGGGCGGAGAACTCGGTTCCCTCGGCGTACCACCGGGGGTCGAGCCGGGAGATGCTCTCCTCCGCCGGGATGCGCCGCCAGGTCCGCAGGTCGTCCGACTCGGCGAAGAAGATCTCCAGGGTGCCGTTGCGATCCTCGGAGAAGTTGAAGTAGTAGGTGTCGCCCGCCTTCCAGGTGTGGCCGGCGCCGAGGTAGGTCGCATCATCGGCTTTGAAGATGATCTTGCCCTGATCCTCGAAGTGGACGCCGTCGGTCGAGGTGGCCAGCCCGATGGAGTCCCACGGCCGGTCGAGCCGGGTGCTGGCCAGGTAGAACAGGTGATGCACCCCGTCCTCGTAGAAGAGCCAGGTGTCCCACAGGGACGAGGCGGTGGGTGGATTGAGGAGCACGGCGTTCCTTTCGAGGTTGTTATTTGATCGAACCCTGCGTGATGCCACTGATGAACTGGCGTTGCAGGAGGGCGTAGATCACGATGCTGGGGATTGCGGCCAGCGTCGTGGAGGCGGCGATCAGCACCACGTCAGCGGTGAACGCCGTCTTGAGGAAGGCCAGGCCCAGCGGGATGGTGCGCAGGCTTTCGGTGTTGATCAGCACCAGCGGGAGCAGGTAGTCGTTCCACACCGTCAGGAAGGTGAGCACGGTGACCGCGGAGACCGCCGGCCGAGCCAGGGGGAACATCACCCGCACCAACGAGGTGACCTCGGTGCCGCCGTCGACCAGCACGGCCTCGCGCAGCTCGCCCGGCAGATCCCGGAAGGCCGCCCGCATCAGGAAGACGGCCAGCGGTATGCACAGGGCCGCCTCGGCCAGGATCAGGCCGGGCAGGGTGTTGAACAGGCCCATGCTCTGCTGGATGAAGGAGAGGGCGATCACGATGCTGACCGCCGGCAGGGTGAGGCCGATCAGGAAGACCGCGAAGAGGATGTCCCGCCCGGGGAACCTCAGCAGCGCGAACGCATAGCCGGCGAGGCTAGCGACGACGACGACGATGACCAGGGTCGGTAGGACCACGATGATGCTGTTGAGGATGTACCGGCCGATGCCGGCCTCGACCCAGGCCTCGGCGAAGTTCGAGAACAGCCAGCGCTGGGGGAGCCCCAGGGGATTGGTGGCCAGCTCGGTGTTGGTCTTCAACGCGATCGAGACGATCACCGCGACGGGCGCGATCGACACGAAGGCGACGACGATCAGCACCACGTGGATCATCGTCCGTCCGGCAGCGTGCGTCGCGCGGTTCATGCGTCACGCTCCCGCAGTCGCAGATAGACCACCGAGGTCAGCAGGATGATGAGCGCCATGAGCATGGCGATCGCCGAGCCGTAGCCGATGTCGAGGTTCTGGAAGGTCTCGCGGTAGATCTTGGTGCCCAGCACCTCGGTGGCACCCGCCGGACCGCCGGCGGTGAGGACGAACACGATGTCGAACACCCGCACGGTGTTGATGAAGACGATCAGGACCACCGCGTTCATCGTGTTGGCCAGGGCAGGCAGGGTGATGTGGCGGAATCGCTGCCAGGTGGACGCGCCGTCGACCTTCGCCGCGTCGTACAGGGACGGGTCGATGGTGTTCAGTCCGGAGAGGAAGAGCGTCATGCAGAAGCCGAAGCCCGTCCAGTTGGCCGCGGTCGCCAGCGCGGTCAGCGCCAGCTGCGGGTCACCCAGCCAGTTCTGGGTGAGTTGGTCGAGGCCGAGTGCCCGCAGCGCGGAATTGAGGGTCCCGAAGGTCGGGTGGTAGATCCAGCCCCATGCCAGCGCCACCACGACGGTGGCCAGCACGTACGGCAGGAAGAACAGGGCCCGGTAGACCCCGCGTCCGGCCGGCCTGGCCTGGTGGAGCAGGACGGCCAGCCCGAGCCCGATCAGAATGGGGAACACGGCGAGGACGACCCACCGCAGGTTGTTCAGCGCAGCCGACCACACCGCCGAGTCGGTGAGGAGCCGGACGTAGTTGTCCAGCCCCACCCAGGAGTAGTCCGGCGTCAGGCCGTTCCAGCTCCACAGACTCATGACGGCCGTCTGCGCCAGCGGCGCCACCAGGAAGATCCCATAGATGGCGGCCGCCGGCAGGATGAACAGGTACGGGGTGAGTCGTCCCCATCCGCGTGTCATGGGGCTACTTCTTCTGCGCGTCCCAGGCTGCCCGGTCCTTCTCCAGTTGGGCCTGGAGGTTGCCGACCAGATCCTGCGGGGTGGACGTGCCGGCCAGGATGCCCTGCAAGCCGGCCACCCAGGTCTGGGTCTCCTCGGCGCTGTTGTTGAAGCCGATGTCCACGGCGCCCCCGTTCGCGCCGGCGTCGTTCATGATCGTCAGGGCGGCCTTCTGCGGATCGCTCAGCTTGTAGGCGGACGGATCGAACTCGATGGCGGGGAACAGTCCGTCGGTCTCGATCCACGAGGTGAACGTGGCGGCGTCGGTGAAGGCCGACACCAGATCGAGGACGGCGGCGCGCTTCTCCGGGTCGGAATCCAGCCCCGACGACAGGAACCAGGCCTTGCCGGTGCCCACATAGGCCTGGAAGGGCATGCCGTCGTTCACTGGGAATCCGACGAAGCCGAATTGGAACTTGTCCGGGTTCTCCTTCTCGCACTCGGCCATCGCGGCGAACATCCACGGGCCCTTGACCATGAAGGCGGTGGTGCCGGTGCAGAAGCTGGCGGTGTGGTTCTCGTCCGGGATGCCGCTGGCATCCGGGGTGAAGTAGCCGGTGTCGTTCCACGCCTTGAACTTCTCCAGCATCTGCAGCCAGCCCGGGTCGGTGTAGTTGCCGGTGCCGACCGGGGTGGTCGCCAGGATCGTCGCGGTGGGGATCGTCGCGTAGCCCAGGGCGTGCATCATGTGCAGCCCGGCGTAGCAGGGGCCGCCGCAGGCGAGCACCATCGGGATGGTCCCGTCACCGGCGGCCTTGACCTTGTCCATGGCCTGCTCGAGCTCGGCCAGCGAGGTCGGGACCGCGATCCCGAGCCGGTCCAGGATGACCTTGTTGTACATCAGGCCGACGGTCTCCAGCTCGTTGCCGACCGCGTAGGGGGTGTCGTCGTAGGTCAGCCGCTCCTGCGAGGAGGGAACCAGCTTGTCCCAGCCACGGTCGCCCCACACATCCGCCAATGATGAGACCTGGCCCACCTTCACGTAGCGGCCGAGGTGGTTCGGCTCGGTGCCGGTGTAGACCAGATCGGGGCCGGAATCCTGGCCGAGGGTGCTCGGGAGCTTGACGTCGAAATCGGCGGTGTCCATGGTCACGGCGTTCACGGTGTAGCCGGGATGGCTCTCCTCGAACGCGGCGATCACTGACTTGGCGGTCGTGGAGGCCACGCCTCCCGAGAAGCCCCAGTAGTCGATGGTCTTGTCCGTGCCGGGCGCCGCGGTCTGTCCGGCGGAACCGGTGCAGCCACTCAATGTCAACCCGATCACAACGGCCGCCGTCGAGACGGCGGCGAAGCTGCGGTTCATGGTGATCCTCTCTGATCGCAGACGTAAACGATTACGCGTAATCGATTGCGTCGATCATAGGGAGGGCTCCGAACGCCCGTCAAGGGTTGAGTGCGATTCCGCGCGGGCATATCGGACGCCGCCTGGACGCTTGTCGGCCGACCTGGGCGTGGTGGGGGGGTCGCCGACACGACGGCGGTGGGTCGCGAAGAGTCGCCTACGAGGAGGCTCGGGCTGTGGAGTCGCCGAATCGTCCGAGCCGGCCTGGTTCAGGGCTGGCGAGCGTCAGTGACCACCCGCGGCGTCCAGCCTTACGGCGCACCGCGAGGATCGGCGCACTGGGTGGGGAGCGGCTCAGCTCTCGCCGAGGCCGGTTCCCAGCTTGCGGGCGGTCTGGATCCACTCGTGCTCCGGGGGGACCAGCTTCAGGTTGCCGGCCACCTCCGAGAGCGGGATCGGAGCGGTCTCCTCGCCGCGCGCGGCGACCATGATGCTGAACTCGCCCTTGGCGACGTGGTGGGCGGCGGCCGTCCCGATCCGGGAGCCGAGCAGGCGGTCGGCGGCGACCGGGGTTCCGCCGCGCTGCACGTAGCCCAGGATGGTGACCCGCGTCTCCAGCCCGGTGCGGGCCTCCAGCTCGCGGGCCAGCTTGAAGGTGTGCTCGCGCTGGGAGTCGACGACGTTGGCCAGGTGCTTCTTCGCCGCGCCGATGGCCTCGGGGGTCTTGGCGGCCTTCACGAGAGCCTCGGCCGCCTCGATGTCGGCGGCATCGCCCAGGTCGCGGGCGCCCTCGGCGACCGCCACCACGGAGAAGTTGCTGCCGCCGGCCACCCGCGCGTTGATCGTCTCGGCGACGGAATCCACCGAGTAGGGGATCTCCGGCAGCAGGATGATGTCTGCCCCGCCGGCGATGCCGGCTCCCAGGGTCAGCCAGCCGGCACGGTGGCCCATGATCTCGGTGAGGATGATCCGGTGGTGGCTGTGGGCGGTGGAGTGCAGCCGGTCGATGGCGTCGGTGGCGATCTCCATCGCGGTGGCGAAGCCGAAGCTGGTGTCGGTGTGGGCGATGTCGTTGTCGATCGTCTTAGGCAGGTGGATCACGTTCAGCCCGGCCTCGGCCAGCCGCATCGCGTTCTTGGCGGTGCCGCCGCCGCCGAGCAGGACGAGCCCGTCCAGCCGTTCCTTCTCGTAGTTCTCGATCACCTGTGGACGCATGTCGCGGACCTCGCCGTCCACGCTCATCCGGTGCACCTTGTCGCGGCTGGTGCCGAGGATCGTTCCGCCGATCGTCAGGATTCCGGAGAGGGCCTTCCCGTCGAGCGGGACGTGCCGATTCTCGACCAGGCCGCGAATGCCGTCGCGGTAGCCGATCAGTTCCATGCCGTAGTGCAGGGCCGCCTTGCCGAAACCCCGGATGGCCGCGTTGAGACCGGGGCTGTCTCCGCCGGCGGTGAGGATTCCGATTCGCTTGGTGCTGCCAGTTGTCATCGCTTGCGCCCTTCCTCGGTCTGGACGTCAGGGTATCGGCTCGGTGCACGCCGGTACCACGCGATGGTGATGATCGGTTGCTGCGCACGGGGGGGTTGGCGTACCGGGCATAATCGAGGCACGACGGCGGCCACCGGTGGAAGGAACCGATCATGCGAGGCGTCAGTTCGATCGCAGCGGTAGCCGTTGCACTGCTGCTCAGTTCGTGCGCGACGCAGGCACCCACGCTCGCGCCACTGGAGCCGCCGAACGCCCCGACCACGACCCCGGTGGCGACGCCGACGCCCTCCAGCACGCCCACTGTCGTGGAGCCGCCGGTGTCGTCGCCCCCGGTGTCACCGACCGCCTCGGCGTCACCCACCCCGTCCGCATCTCCCACGCCCTCGCCCACGCGCTCCTCCGCACCACCGACGTCCGCGCCACCGAAGGCCAGCGGCCTGGTGCTGTCGGGCAAGGGGCTTGGCGGGCACAAGTTCGGCACGTCCGAGGCGAAGGTGGAGAAGACCCTGGATTCGAAGCTCGGGGAGCCGGACGAGTCGATCCAGGGCGTGATGTGCGAGTTCGACTCCGCCAGCCCCTGGCAGCGGAGCCTGATCTATGACGGGCTCTCCGTGCTCTTCACCGCCAAGTCGACGAAGAAGTCGGCGCCGCGCACCCTCAATGGCTGGTCGCTGGCGCTGGACGGGAGCAAGCCGAAGTTCCAGCTTGAGGACGACGTGCCGCTGAACCTGAGTTTCAAGCAGCTGAAGAAGAAGTACCCCAAGGGCAAGCTCGCCGACACCGGCCTCGGCGACGGCAGTGAGATGTTCACCCTGCCCAACGGCATCCGCTTCATCGGGGTGGAAGTGCCCGACATGGTCTCGGCGGGCGAACTGCACTTCTGCGAGTGAGGTTCAGCCGACCCACACCGCGGTCGCGCCGAGGTGGCCGGTGATCACGACCACCACGAGGGATGCCGCCGCGGCGATGACGGTCACGATGCGCGTGATCAGCAGGAACGGCCCGCCCTCGCGCCGGCTCGCGAGCATCAGCCCGATCACGGCGATCGCCAGGATGGCCGCCGGCCAGGGTGCGATCAATCCCCAGAACATGTGGGCACCGAGCGTTCCGGTGCCGGTGGTGGTGCCCGCGAGCACCTCACCGCTGAGCCGGGCACCGATCGTGGCGCCGGCCGCCACCACCGCGCCGATGGCCAGCAGCGAGCCGTAGCGCCGGCGGGCCCGGGACGACAGCGCAATCACGATCGCGCCGAGCGCAACCAGGGGCAGCAGCACGACGGCGGCGTGCACCACGAGGGGATGAGCGGGCGGCAACGCGATATCCATGGTTGATTGTTCAACCACGCCGGGGGTCGGGGCAAGGCATGGCCGGCAACTCACAGCCGACTCATAGCCGGCCGGTGCCTCGGCCGCCGCCCGTCCGGGCGGCGCCCATGCCAGAGGCTGGGACTCGGTTCCCAGTGGGGCCTGCGCCGGCGGTGGGTCGGAGTGGACCCGGGGCTGCGAACCGGGTCAGGATGGGCGCATGACTCCGGCCAACCCGCTCGCCACCCGCTCGGCGCTGCCCTTCGAGCTGCCCGACTTCGCCGCCCTGACTCCTGAGCACTACCGCTCGGCATTCGCCCAGGGCATGGTGGAGCACTTGACCGAGCTGGCCGTGATCGCCGCCGACCCCGAGCCGCCCACCCAGGTGAACCTGGTCGACGCCTGGGAGGCGACCGGGCAGCTGCTGGGAAGGGCGGCACTGGCCTTCTTCACCGTGAAGTGGGCCGACACCACCGAGGAGTTGAGCGCGATCGAGGAGGAGATGGCTCCGCTGCTGGCCGCTCATTCCGACGCCATCTACCTCGATCCCGCGCTCTACCGCCGAGTGGCAGCCCTGGCGGATCGGGTGGCCGCCGGCGAGACGGACGTGGACGACCAGGCCGGCTACTGGCTGGAGCGGACCCGGCGGCGGTTCGAGCGGGCCGGCATCGCGTTGCCCGAGGCCGAGCAGGGCCGGCTGCGGGAACTGAACGGCCGGATCGCCGAACTGCAGTCGAAGTTCGGCCGGCTCGCCCTGGCCGGGATGAACGCGGCCGCGGTGTGGGTGAGCGATGTCGCCGAACTGGACGGCCTCTCCGCCTCCGAGATCCAGGCCGCCGGCGAGCTGGCCGCCGAACGCGGCCGTCCGGATGCCTGGCTGATCGAGATCGCCAACACCACCGGCCAGCGTCCGCTCGACGTCCTGACCAACCGTGCCCTGCGCGAGCGGATTCACCGTGCCGCGATCGGGAAGGGCTTCGGCGGTGAGCACGACACCCGGGCCGTGCTGCTGGAACTCGCCCGGCTCCGGGCCGAGCGGGCCGGGCTGCTCGGCTTCGCCAACCACGCCGACTACGTGGCCGCCGACGCGTGTGCCAAGACCGCGGACGCGGTATGGGAACGGCTGACCGGAATGGTGCCCGCGGTGGTCGAGAACGTCGCTGCCGAAGCCGCCGAGCTGGAGGCCGTCCTGCAGCGGCTGGAACCCGGGGCCACCCTGACCCCGTGGGATTGGCAGTACCTCAGTGAGATCGTCCGGGCCGAGCGGTACGCGCTGGATGCCGGTCTGCTGCGTCCCTACCTGGAGGTTGAGCACGTTCTGCGCGACGGCGTGTTCGCCGCTGCCACCGCGCTGTACGGCATCACCTTCGTCGAGCGGACCGATCTGGTGCCCTATCACCCCGACGTGCGAGTGTTCGAGGTGCGGGAGGCGGACGGAACTCCGCTCGGGCTGTTCCTGGCCGACTTCTTCACCCGCGCCTCCAAGCAGGGCGGGGCCTGGATGAACAACATCGTCGACCAGAACCACCTGCTCAGCCAGCTGCCGGTGGTGGTCAACAACTCCAACCTGGTCAAGCCGCCGGCTGGGGAGCCGGCCCTGATGACCTGGGACGACGTGATCACCCTCTTCCACGAGTTCGGGCATTCCCTGCACGGGCTGCTCTCCGATACCCGCTACCGTTCGCAGTCAGGCACCGAAACCCCGCGTGACTTCGTGGAATACCCCTCTCAGGTGAACGAGATGTGGGCGCTGGAGCCCTCCCTGCTGGCCAACTACGCGGTTCACGTCGAGACCGGCGAACCGATCCCGGCGCTGTGGATCGAGACGCTGCTGGGTTCGACGCTCTTCCAGCAGGGCTTCCAGACCGCGGAGTACCTGGCCGCGGCGCTGCTCGACCAGGTGTGGCACACCACGCCGCTGGACGAGCTGCCGACCGACCCCGAGCAGGTGGAGGCCTTCGAGAAGGCGGCCCTGGCCAAGGTGGGGCTGGAGTTGCCGCTGGTGCCGCCGCGGTACCGCTCGGCCTACTTCCGCCACACCTTCGAGGGCGGCTACGACGCCGGCTACTACTCCTACATCTGGTCTGAGGTGCTGGATGCCGACACCGCGGCGTGGATCCGGGCGACCGGCGGCCTGACCCGCGAGAACGGCGAGCGGTTCCGCCGCCGGCTGCTCGCGCGGGGTGGCTCGATCGACGCCATGGACGCCTATCGCGACTACCGCGGTCAGGAGCCCGACCTCACCCATCTGCTGGAGCGGAGGGGACTGCTGCGTTAGGCAGCATGCTCGCGGGCGCCCGTCGGCTACCGCACTCCACAGTCAGCTGACGGGAATCGGAGCGGAACCTACGGTAGGGTAACTTAGCGTCGGAGCCGACAGGAGCAGTGGATGGATCCCAACAACATCGCGGTGCGATTCGCCGCGGCGGCGCTCACCCACGGTCAGCGCCCAGCCACCCGGATCCGGGTGGGCGAGGGGTGGTCCGTCCAGACCTACGAGGAGCTCGGCGCGCGGGCGCGCCGGCTCGCGGCGCGGTTGATCGACCTCGGCCTGCAGCCGGGCGACCGGGTCGGGCTGTTCGCTCCCAACCTGCCGGAATGGACGCTGGTCGACCTGGCCTGCCTCACCGCCGGGCTGGTGGTCGTCCCGCTCTACCCGACCAGCACGACCGATCAGGCCGTGCACATCCTGGCCGATGCGGGGTGCCGGCTGCTCTTCGTGGATGGCGCCGAGCGCTGGCAGCGGATCGCCGCGGCTGAGCTGCCCACCCTGGAACGGGTGGTGAGCTTCACCGTCGCGGGGGACCTGCCCGTCCTGGCCGACGAGCTGGACGCCGCTCCCGTCCCCGACCTGGTGGACGAGCGTCTGGCGGCCGTCACCGGTGACGATCTGGCGACCATCGTCTACACCTCCGGCACCACCGGCCTACCGAAGGGCGTGATGCTCAGCCACCGCGGCTTCGTCCATCAACTCGAGGTGCTCACCCGCTCGCTGAAGATCAATCCCGACGACTCCTCGCTCTGCTTCCTGCCGCTCAGCCATGCCCTGGAGCGCGCGTGGACCTTCGTTGTGCTCTGCTGCGGCGCGCAGAACACCTACGTCCCCGATCCCCGGACGGTGGCCGAGCAACTCGTGCTGGCCGAACCGACCCTGCTGGTCAGCGTTCCGCGACTGTACGAGAAGGTCTTCGCCACGGCCCATGACAAGGTGGCCGACTCGGGCGCGAAGCGGCGGATCATGGCCTGGTCGCTGCGAGTGGGCAGCGAATACCACCGGGCGAGGATCGCCGGCCGCCGGCCATCGGTGATGGCCCGCGCGAAGTACCGCCTGGCCGACCGGCTGGTGTTGGGCACCATCCGGTCGGCGCTGGGCGGTCCGAAGTCGGTGCTGGCCTGCGGCGGCGCCCCGCTGCGCCAGGAGATCGAGGAGTTCTTCCTCGCCTGCGGCCTGCTGGTGCTGCAGGGCTACGGGCTGACCGAGGCATCGCCCCTGGTCAGCTTCCCCTCCCCGCAGGCCTATCGGTTCGGCACCGTCGGCCAGGTGATCGAGGGCGCTCAGGTGCGGCTCACCGACGAGGGCGAGATCTGTTACCAGGGCCCGAACCTGATGCTGGGCTACTGGGGACAGCCCGAGGCCACAGCCGAGGTGCTCCGCGACGGCTGGCTGCATACCGGCGATGTCGGCGAGGTGGACGCCGACGGCTACCTGAAGATCACCGACCGGATCAAGGACCTGATCGTCACCAGCAACGGCAAGAACATCGCGCCCGCCCCGATCGAGGGCATGCTGGCCGCCGACCCGCTGCTGGAGTACACAGCGCTGCTGGGGGACAACCGTCCCTACCTGACCTTGCTGGTCTCGCCTTCACTGCCCCACCTGGAGGACATCGGACGCCAGTTGCAGCTCACCTGGGAGCACCGCGACGAACTGCTCGGTCACCCGGCGATCCTGGACGAGATCAAGCGCCGGGTGGGCGCCATGACCGAGCGGCTGGCAGCGCACGAGCAGATCCGCGACCTACGGGTGCTGATCGAGGAGTTCACCCAGGAGAACGGCCTGCTCACCCCCACCCTGAAGGTCAAGCGGCGCGAGGTGGAGAAGCGCTTCGCCGCCCTGGTCGACGAGATGTACGCCAAGGCCGGCCGGCCCCGCTCCTAGGCAGGTGCACTAATTGCCACATAGTGGCTCTGCGCGACGTATTTTGCGGGCCGGAGCGTCTATGTGGCAGAAAGTGCACGCCCCGGAGGGGCAAGCGGGTCAGCGGAGGGTGGCGTGCCGGGCTCAGCCGTCCACGACGGAGGCGATCAGGGCCTTCAGCGCCCCGGCGTCCCGGGGCAGGTCGACGACGTGACGGGGTAGATCCTCCAGGCCGTCGAAGGCGGCGGGACGGTCGGGCTCCCGGCCGATCGCCTCCACGATCGTGGCGGCGAACTTCACCGGTAGTGCGGTCTCCAGCACGACCATCGGCACGCCGGGTTCGGTGAACCGGACGGCGACGCCGACTCCGTCGGCGGTGTGCGGGTCGATGAGCACACCGCTACGCCGCCAGGTGGCGGCGATGGTGGCCACCCGGTTGGCATGGCTGGACGAGGCCGAGACGAACCCGTAGTGCTCCCGGAGGGTCGCGAACTCCGGGGTCTCCGAGAGGTCGAAGGAACCGTGGCGGGCCAGCTCGTCGCCGAACAGCGCGCGCACCCGGACGCCGTCGCGTCCCAGCAGGTCGAAGACGAAGCGCTCGAAGTTGCTCGCCTTGGAGATGTCCATCGACGGGCTGGAGGTCGCCTGGGTCTCGGCGGAGGAGCGCACCCGGTAGACCCCGGTGCGGAAGAACTCGTCCAGCACGTTGTTCTCGTTGGTCGCCAGCACCAGGTCCCTGATCGGCAGCCCCATCATCCGCGCGACGTGACCGGCGCAGATGTTGCCGAAGTTGCCGCTGGGGACGCAGAACGACACCACCTGGTCGTCGGAGGTCGTCACGCGCAGCCAGGCGGCGACGTAGTAGACCACCTGGGCGACCAGCCGGGCCCAGTTGATCGAGTTCACCGCGCCGAGCGAGTAGCGCTCCTTGAACGCCAGATCGCCGGCGACCTCCTTGACCAGATCCTGGCAGTCGTCGAAGACCCCGTCGACGGCGATGTTCACGATCGCCGGATCGTCGATGGAGAACATCTGGGCCTGCTGGAAGGGGGTCATCCGGCCGGCCGGGGTGAGCATGAAGACCCGGACCCCGTGCCGTCCGCGCATCGCGTACTCGGCGGCCGAGCCGGTGTCGCCCGACGTGGCGCCCAGGATGTTCAGCTCGGCTCCGCGCCGGGTCAGTTCGTACTCGAACAGCTGGCCGAGCAGCTGCATCGCCATGTCCTTGAAGGCGGCGGTCGGTCCGTTCGAGAGGTGCGCCAGCTTCATCCCGTCGCCGAGGTCGGTGACCGGGACGATCGCCGGATCGGAGAAGACCTCGCCGTTGTAGGCCCGCTCGCAGATGCCGCGCAGGTCCTCGTCCGGAATGCCGTCGATGAACAGCGACAGGACGGAGTGCGCCAGCGCGGCGTAGCCCTGCTCGTCCAGCAGCGAGCGCCATTCGGCCAGCCGAGCGGGCCCGACGCGCGGATACTCGCTCGGCAGGTAGAGCCCGCCGTCGGGCGCCAGGCCTTCCAGCAGGATGTCCCAGAAGCCCAGTTCCGGGTCGCCGGGCAGGCCGCGGGTCGAGAGATAGCGCACGGCCGAACTCTACCGAACGACCGCTGCCCGCCCGCTCTGGGGCACCCGGCGCACAGGTTGGGGCGAGTGGGGTTGGTGGGGACGAGTGGGACGCCCCCGCGACATCGGCGCCGGGATTCCTGGAGGGTTGGTTCATGGATTCCCCAGAAACCGGCTTCCGAGTTGCACCGGCCATAGCAGGCGGGGAGGATGGCAGGCATGTTGGATCAGCACTCGTCGGCCATGGGGCCGACCGCCGGCGAGTCGACCCAGCATGCTTCAGCGGTGATCGCTCAGGCGCAGATCCTCGCCGACCGCCTGCTGGCCGAGGCCAATGCGGAGGTCGAGCAGTTGCGCGGCGAGATCGAGCAGTTGCGCGCCGAGCGCGATGGACTGGAACGCGATCTGGTCGACCGTCGGCGGGAGATCGAACTCTCGCTCGCCGAGGCGACGCACCGGTTGGACGAGGCCCGCCAGGATGCCGTGGCGCTGGTGAACGATGCCAGCGAGCAGGCCGCCCTGCTGACCTCCACCGCGCAGCGCAACTCCGATCAGCTGCTCGACCAGACCCAGGCGGAGGCGGCACGCCTCGCCGAGGAGGCAGAGCAGCGTGCGCAACAGGTGCGCGCGGAGGCCGAGGAGTTCGAGGCCGCGGCGCACGAGCGCGCCGAGGCTCGCTTGGCCGAGGTCGAGGCCATCGTCACCGACCGTTACCAGCGGCTGGATTCCGAGCAGGCCTCCCGCCAGGTGACGGTCGATCGCGAGATCGGACGACTGCGCACCGAGTTCGAGCGTGAAATCGGCGCGCAGCGGGATGCCGCCGCCGAGGAGCTGGAGGCGGTGCGGGCGCAGATCGCCGCCGAGCGGCAGGCCTGGGACGACGAACTGGCCCAGGCGACGGCGCAGGCGCAGGCCGAACGCGAGCAGCTGGCGGCCGAGGCCCAGGCGAGCGCCGAGGAGCAGTTGGCCGCCGCGGCCGCGCATACCGCCTGGACCGAGCAGGCCATGGCCGAACTCCGCGCCGGCGCCGAGGACGATGCCGCTCAGACCCTCAAGCAGGCTCATCAGCAGGCCGAACAGCATCTGGCCGCGATTCGTGCCCAGTCCGCCGAACTGCTGGAGACGACCACCGCCAAGGTGGAATCGCGCAGCGCCCAGGCCGAGGCGCTCGCCGCCGACCGGGAGGCCCGGGCCGCGGCCCTGCTGGAAGCCGCCGAGCGAGACGCCGTACGCACCCGGCAGACCGCGTCCGACGAGGCCGCGCGACTGCTCGCGCACGCCGAATCCGAGGCGCGGGCCCAGGTCGAGCGGGCCGAGCGCCGGCTGGCCGAAGCCGAGGGGATGGCCAGGGTCGTCCGGGAACGTACGGCCGCGGAGCTGGAACAGCTGCAGCGCGAGACCTGGGACAAGGCGCGTGCCACGCGCGAGGAGGCGATCGCCCTGCTCGCGCAGGCAAGGACCGACGCGGATGCCGTCCGCGGCGAGGCGCGTGGGATGATGGAGCGCGCCCGTAGCGAGGTGGCGGTGCTGGCCAGGCGGCGTGACGACATCAGCGCTCAGCTCGGCCACCTTTCCGGAGTGATCGAGGCTTTGGCGGTACCGGAGCGCCCGGCGGAGACGGGCGAGACTAAGGATGATCGAGATGAGTGATGTGACGTTCCGCACGGTGATGCGCGGCTACGACCCCAGCGAGGTGGAGCGGACGGTCGGCCAGCTGCGCCAGGCCGCCGATCAGGCCCGCGCCGAGGCTGCCGATCGGACGGTCGAGGTGACCAAGCTGCGCGGACAGCTCGCCGACAGCGAGACCCGTCTCGCCGCCCAGGCGGCCGCGCAGGACGAGCAGGCGCAGGCCGCGCCGCCCAGCTTCAAGGATCTCGGTGCGCGGGTGGGGAAGATCCTCTCGCTGGCCGATGCCGAGGCCAAGGAGTTGGTGGCCAAGGCGACCGCCGAGGCCGGCGCGCTGACCGAGCAGACCCGCGCCGAGGCCGAGCAGGTACGTGGCTCCGCCGAGAGCTATGCCACCGAGGTGCGTTCGAAGGCGGAGGCCGACGCCGCGCGCCTGGTCGAGTCCGCCAAGCGTGAATCGGACGACATCCTCGACCACGCCGACCGCGAGGCGACCGCCCGCCGCGAGGAGGCCGAAGCCGTCTACGAGCACCAGCGGGCCCGCGCCGCGGCCGCGGCGGCCGACTTCGAGCGGACCCTCGCCGAGCGGCGCGACAAGGCAGCCGTGGAGTTCGCCGAGCAGATGGCAGCCAACGAGGCCGCGATCGCTCGTGCCGAAGAGCGGCAGGCAGCGGTCGAGGCCGAGTCCGAGCGGCTCCGGGCCGAGGCCTCAGCCCAGGCCGAGTCGATCGTCAGGTCTGCCCAGGACGAGGCCGCCGGCATGGTCTCCGCCGCCCGCGCCCAGGCCGAGAAGGTGCGCCGCGAGTCGGATCGGGAACTGCAGGCCGCCATCGCCCGCCGCGACGCGATCACCGCCCAGCTGTCCAACGTCCGTCAGATGCTGGCGACCCTCAGCGGCACCAGCATCGTCGATCCGCTGGAGGCCTTCACGGTTCCCGCCGAAGAGGTTCCCGTCGATCCCGAGCCGGTCGCCGAGGCCGACCAGGAGGTCGAGGAGGCCGCAGAGGACGTAGCAGAAGCCGCGGAAGAGGCTTCGGAGGAGTCGCAGCACGCCGGCTGAGCCCGGTCGCCGGCCGATGGCCGCTGGTGAGCGGAGCGAGGTCCTGTTACGAAAGTCGTTCGAACCAGCCGTTGAGAACGGTGGCCTGAACGGTGACGGTGTAGCGGACGGCGAGTTCGTCGTAGCGGGTGGCGAAGGCTTGTTGGTGTTGGAGCTTGTCGATACCGCATTCGACCGCGTGACAGTCGTCGTGGGCGGCCGGGCTGAACGCTGAGGGCCGCTCCCGGCGTCGACCACGGCTTTCCCAGGCGATCACCCTCCATCCGTGGTTCAGGTGTTCACCTTTCACCGTCGCAAGTGTTCAGTTTTCGAACATCTCCGACGCCCTGGAAGGCGACGTCCGATCTGCTGGACGACGTCAACGACTTCGATCGGGCGGCCGTGGAGACCCACGCCAAGGCGTGGACTCCGGATCAGATGAAACCCTGACCCCCTGGTCGGGGCACGGGGATAGGTGGCGGCCCGTCGTGCCCCGATGAGCGGGCGCCACACCCCGTCGGGTCCGGTAGCTGAGGCCAGTTGCCGGGCCCGACATCCTCGTTGGCGGCGGCCCTCAGAGCGGGAGTAGGGTCGTGGCCCATCGCGAGGAGGCAATCAATGAAGTTCCGCTACCTGGGCAACTCCGGGCTGAAAGTGTCGGAGATCACCTACGGCAACTGGCTCACCCACGGCTCGCAGGTCGAGAACGAGGTGGCGACCCGATGCGTCCATGCGGCGTTGGATGCCGGGATCACCAGTTTCGATACCGCGGACGTCTACGCGAACACCGCCGCCGAATCGGTGCTCGGCGAAGCGCTGAAGGGGCAGCGTCGCGAATCGCTGGAGATCTTCACCAAGGTCTACTGGCCGACCGGGCCGAAGGGTCCCAACGACGTCGGTCTCTCCCGCAAGCACATCATGGAGTCGATCAATGGCTCGCTGCGCCGGCTGCAGACCGACTACGTCGATCTCTACCAGGCCCACCGCTACGACCACGAGACGCCGCTGGAAGAGACGATGCAGGCCTTCGCCGACCTCGTCCGCCAGGGCAAGGTGCTCTACATCGGCGTCAGCGAATGGACGGCCGAGCAGATCAGCCGCGGCCACGCGCTGGCCCGGCAGCTGGGCATCCAGCTGATCTCCAGCCAGCCGCAGTACTCGATGCTGTGGCGGGTGATCGAGGCCGAGGTGGTGCCGACCTGCCGTGAGCTGGGGATCTCCCAGATCGTCTGGTCGCCGGTCGCCCAGGGTGTGCTGACCGGCAAGTACCTGCCCGGCCAGCCCGCGCCGGCCGGCTCCCGCGCCACCGACGACAAGGGCGGCGCGACCATGATCCAGCGCTTCATGAAGCAGGACGAGGTGCTGCGCCGGGTGCAGGGCCTGCGCCCGGTCGCCGACGAACTGGGCCTGACCATGGCCCAACTGGCCGTCGCCTGGGTGCTGCAGAACGACAACCTGGCGGCCGCCCTGATCGGCGCCTCGCGTCCGGAGCAGATCGCCGAGAACGTGAAGGCCTCCGGAGTCGAGATCCCGGCCGAACTCATGACCCGCATCGATGACCTGCTCGGTGACGTCGTCGAGCGCGACCCGGCCCTGACCCTGGAAGGCCAGCCGAAGGTCCGCCCGGTCTGAGTCAGCCGAAGGTCCGCCCGGTCTGAGCCGGCCGGGTCAGACCCTGGGCCGCCAGAGCCAACTGGCGACCAGGGCCGTCCAGGCCATCGCGCTGATCAGGTAGATCCGCTGGGCGAGACCGAAGAAGCCCAGGCCGTCGCCGGCCAGCACCAGCGCGGTCGTGGCCACCAGCAGCCAGGCCGCGGTGGCCGGCCACCACGCCGGGTGGTCCCTGCCGGTGGCGCGGGCGACCGTCCGGGTGACCAGCACGGCCGCAACCGGCAGCAGGAAGAAGGCGATGTTGCCCAGCAGGTTGTGCGTCGCCCCGGTCGGGGTCGACTCGCCGGCGGCGTCGATCGGGAAGAAGGCCTGGGCGAGCTTGGCCAGGCCGAAGACGGCCAGGAGGCCGGCACCGATCCGGCCCGGCATCGCGGTGGCGGCGCGGCTCGCTGCCACTGCCAGCGCCAGGCCGCCGATCCCGACCGCGGCTGCCGCCAGTGGGGAGAGGAGTCCGAACTCGCCGTGGACGTAGGCGCTGGTCGGCTCCCGTAGGAGGTCCACCTCGGGTTGCATCAGGTGAAGCAGGACGAAGACGACCAGGTCGAACCCCGCTGTGACCAGCGCCACCAGTGCGAGCCATCGGTTGGCGCCGGGCATCGAAGACTCCTGTCGTCGGTGAGGAGAGCGCTCCTCGCGCGGTGTGCGGAGCCTACGGTGTGCGGGGAGCGATCACCAGAGGCGGGTTTGCGCAGCCGCCACGTTGGTGCGGAGCCGGTGCAGTAGGGAGCGGAGTTGCGTGAACTCCTCCTGGCTGAGGCAGGTGGCGGCCTCGACCCGGGCCCGGGCGGCGGCAGCCGGCGATTCCAGCGCCCGTCCCTGGGCGGTGAGCAACACCCGCACCACCCGCTCGTCGAGCACGCTTCGCTCCCGCCGGATCAGGCCGGACGTCTCCAGCCGGCGCAACAGCGGTGACAGGGTGCCCGAATCGAGGTCGATGGCGCGACCGAGTTCGGCCACGGTCCGGCCGTCCGTTTCCCACAGGGCCAGCATCGTGAGGTACTGCGGATAGGTGAGCCCCAGCTCACCCAGCGCCTGGCGGTAGGCGGCGGTCAGCGTCTTGGACGCGGAGTAGAGCGCGAAACAGAGCTGCTCATCGACTCTGGCCGGCTGTTCCAGTGCGGTTGTCGGCATGGGCACCCCCTCGTAGGCCTTCAGCGTAGCGTATGGATTGTGTACTATTAGATTGCACACAATCAAATGGATCGCAATCGAAGGAGTCGGATCATGACCATTGCCGAACGGACCGCCACCACCACCTGGACCGGTTCCCTGCCCGGCGGCGCCGGCACGATCGGGGCAACCAGCAGCGGTGCCCTGGACGGCCAGGCGGTGACCTGGGCCTCCCGCACCGAGCGTCCGGACGGGAAGACCAGCCCGGAGGAACTGCTGGCCGCGGCCCACTCGTCCTGCTTCTCGATGGCGCTCACCCTGAAGCTCGGCGAGCGCGGCGTCGAACCCACCGAACTCAGGGTGTCGGCTGCCGTCGCGCTGGAGGACGTCGGTGGCGTGCCCACCATCACCACCTCGAAGCTGACCGTCACCGCGCGGATCGACGGGCTGGAGGTCGCCGGCTTCCGGGCAGCGGTGGACGAGGCCGCGAAGCTGTGCCCGGTCTCCCGCCTGTTCGCCGGGGCGAAGGTGACCGTTGAGGCGGAGGAGCTGCTCTCGTGACCATCGCGGCCGCGCTGGAACGCGAGCACCGCGACATCGACAACTGCCTGGAGGCGTTTCGCGGCGATCCCGGTACTGCTGCCGACGTGCTCCGGACCGGTGTGGCGGCGCTGCGGCGTCACATCTACCTGGAGGAGGCCTTCCTCTTCCCGCCGCTGCGCACAGCCGGGCTGGAGATGCCGGTGCAGGTGATGCTCCGCGAGCACGGTCAGATCTGGCAGCTGATGGATCGGGCGCTGGCGGCGCTGGATGCCGGGCAGGTGGATCCCGCGGTCGCGGCCGTCGACGAGCTGATGGCGCTGCTCGAGCGGCACAACACCAAGGAGGAGCCGGTGATCTACCCCCACGCCGACACCGACCTGCTGCCCGAACAGGCCGACCAGCTGGATCTCTTCATCGGCATGGGCGGTATGCCCGAAGGGTGGGTCTGCGAGTACGCGTAGGCTTCCGGCATGGAGACAGCGGAACCTGCCATCGAAGTCCTGCCGGACAAGGAGTTCCGGCGCGTGCTGTGCGTGGTGGCGCACCCCGACGATGCCGAGTACGGCACCTCGGCAGCGGTCGCCGAATGGACCTCTCGCGGGGTCGAGGTGGGCTATCTGCTGCTGACCTCCGGCGAGGCGGGCATGCAGCGGCCACCGGCCGAGACCGGGCCGCTGCGGGCCGCCGAGCAGCAGGCGGCCTGCGCTGCGGTGGGGGTGCGGCACCTGCAGATCCTGAACCATCCCGACGGGGTGCTGGTCTACTCCCTCGACCTGCGGCGCGACATCGCCCGCGCGATCCGGGAGTTCCGCCCCGATGTGGTGGTCACCGGCTCCTGGGAGATCGAGCCGGGCTACGGGCTCAACCAGGCCGACCATCGCGCGGCCGGGCTGGCCACCCTCGACGCCGTCCGCGACGCCGACAACACCTGGGTGTTCCCCGAACTGGCTCAGGACGAGGGCCTCGCGAAATGGGGAGCCACCTGGCTGCTGGTCTCGGGCGACAGCCGGCCCACCCATGGGGTCGCGGTCTCCGGGGAATCCGTCGCCAGGGCCGTGACCTCGCTGGAGGCCCATGTCGCCTACCTCGCCGAGCTGCCCTGGCATCCGGCCCCGAGTGAGTTCATTCCCGGCATGCTGGCAGCGCAGGGCCAGCCGCTGGGTGCCGAGGCGGGCGTCCTGTTCCGCGGGTACCGCCTGCGGGAGTGAACCAGCCGGCCAGGTAGCCTTCGCAGCGTGATCACTGGCAGACCGGGAACCGACGACCTGCTCGGGCTTACCCAGGGCGGCCGTGACAGCGTCACGATCTATCTGCCGATCCCGCCGCCGGAGCCGTTCTGGCGGCCGGACCCGGTCAAGGCGGCATTGCAGGATGCGATGACCGTCGCGGTGAACAGGCTGGTCGGCCGCGGGCGCGGGCATGACATCCACACCGCCATTCGCCGCCAGTTCGATGAAATCGTGGGTCCCGCGCGCTTCGAGGGCCAGTCGGTCGCGCTCTTCCTCACCACCGAATCGGCCACCGGCTTCGTGCTGCCGGATCGGATCGAGTTCGCCGTCCGCGTGGGCGACCACTTCGACCTCGGCCCGCTGCTGCGCGCGGTCACGATGGCCCGCCACGTCTACGGGCTGACGATCACCGAGCACGACTGGGGCCTGTGGGAGGCGCCCGGCGCCGAGCCCGCGCAGTTGCTGGCCGGCAGCACCCGTGAGGCCGCGGCGTCGGCATCCGGGCTGCGCGCCGCGGCTTTCGAGGTCTACCGGTGGATCATGTCCAGCCCGGCCTACTTCCTTCGTCGCGGGCTCTTCGTCTCCCGCGCGCTGACCCAGGCGCAGCATCGGCTGGCCGGCCTCGATCCGGATGGCACCAGCCTGCTGGTGCTCTTCCCCGACGACGCCATCGCCGACCGGGGATCGTTCGGCGGCGTGGTCGAGAACGCCCGGCTCGGCCGCCCGGTCGAGGTGGTCTATGGAGACGCCGACACGCTCACGCCCGGACGGATCGGCCGCGAACTGCGCCGGCACCGGGGCCGGCTGGTCCAGCAGGAACTGAGCGACCGGATCACGCGGTTACGCGCCGAGAACGCGGCCGGCCATCCCAGCACCAGCCTGCCCGAGATAGCGATGGCCGCCGCGGCCGGCCGGGTCCGCACCTTCGTCTACGACACTGACGCCGACCACTACGGGGCCATCGACTCCGACGGGCGCTTCGTCCCGGACCAATGGGGATACGACGCGCTGGCGCGCATCGCGATCGACGTGCTGGCTGCCGGTGGCGAGGCCCACGCCGTCACCGCGGAGGAACTGCGGGCCGGAACGATGACCGGGCCGGTGCTGGCGGAGATCGCCTATCCGGCGAGCCTGCGCTGAGGCACGACCTTGGCGGAGCGCCCGGGGTCGCCCATACTCGTGGCATGGACGCGAAGGAGGACATGCTGCGCCGGCTGCGGGCGTTGCGCCGCGATCTGCTCAGCAAGCTCGACGGGCTGGACGAGTACCAGGTGCGCCGGCCGATGACCCCCACCGGAACCAACCTGCTGGGTCTGGTGAAGCACGTCGCCAGCGTGGAGCTGGGCTACTTCACCGAGGTGTTCGGACGGGATCCGGGCCGGGAGCTGCCATGGTTCAGCGAGGCCGCCGAACCCGATGCCGACCTCTGGGCGACGGCCGCGGAGACCCGGGGCGAGATCCTGGATCTCCACCACCATTCGGCCCAGGTCAGCGACGCGACCATCGCCGAGCTCGATCTGGATGCTCCCGGGGCGGTGCCCTGGTGGGCGCCTGAGCGCCGGCAGGTGACCCTCCGGCAGATACTCGTCCACATGCTCGTCGAAACCGCCCGGCACACCGGCCAGGCCGACATCATCCGCGAATCCATCGACGGCCGCGCCGGCATGGGCCCTGACGACCAGAACCTCACGCCCCGCCCGGCCGAGGGATGGGCGGCGCACGTCGCCCGCATCGAGGAGGCCGCCCGTCAGGCGGCGGCAGCTCAGCCCAGGAGTTCGACCTCGGCCACCTGACCGCGGAAGTAGCCCTCTTCGACCGGCGGCAGCTCGGTGAGGTAGACCAGCACGAACCGGGTCTTCTCGGCGGGGAAGTCCAGGACGGTCGTCCCGGCACCGGACGCCGTCCGCGCCACGACGCGCCACTCGGCCTCGGATTCCATCGGAGCCTCGGTGACGGCGGCCTCGGCCGGCAGCCGTGCCTCGAGGGTCGTGCGGCCGCCCTGCAGTCTCACCCGCACCTGCCGGACCTCGGCCGTCTCGCCCAGGTCGAGCACCAGGCCCACCCCCGGCTTCAGCCCACCGAAGGTCGGCAGCTTCCGATAGCGCTCGGTGCGCCAGGCCGTGGCGGGGTCGCCGTCGATCGCCAGGGAAACCTCCTTGGGGTTCTCCTGGCCGCTGCCGCCGTCGGCGCGAGGGTCGAAATCCGCGGCCTGGAGGATCGCCACCGGCGAGGCGGCCGCCTCGGTGGGCTCGGCCGGAGCCGGCTCGCTGCCGGAGCGAAGGACGGCCCACCCGATCAGCACCGCGGCCAGCACCGCCAGCAGCGCCCACCAGCCGATGCGCCGTGGACGGGGCGGTGGCGGTGGGACCGGGGTGAAGGGAGCCGGGGTCTCCTCGTCGGCCGGCGCCGACCAGCCGGACTCGGCCGGCAGGGATTCGCTGACCTCCACGCGGGGTCGTGCCGGGGTCGGCACGGGCGGCGCGACCGCCGAGACGAGCGGGGCGTCGGCGTCCGCCCGATCCAGCCGCAGCCGCAGATCGCCGGCCGAGCTGATCGGACCCAGCACCAATGACAGCTCGGTGGTCACCTCCGCAGCGGTGCGCAGCCGTGAGGCGTGCTGGCGGGGCAGCGGCGACAGGATCCGGTCCACCACCACGTCCACCGGGTGGGCGACGCCGCTGCGTACCTCGCTCGGCAACAGCAGCCGGCCGTCCTGCGCCGGCGCGGCGGGCAGCCCGTGGGCGTCGTCGCCGGGCCAGCGGGCAACCAGGGCGGCGTACAGCAGCCTGCCCAGCGAGAGGACGTCCGCCGTCTCGCCGTCGGTGTCGGGTGCCGGAGCGTCCGACAGCACGTCGTCGACCAGCAGGCCGATGATCTTGACGTTCCCGCTGGCGGTGATCAGGACGGTGGCAGGGCTCAGGTGCCGGTGGTAGAGGCCGTTGCCGTGAAGAGCCACCAGGGCGTCGGAGACCTCCCGCACCACCCAGGCGGTCTCGGCTCCGGTCAGCGGGCCGCCGGCCAGCAGCCGTTGCAGGGTCTGCCCGGTGGCGTACTCGTAGACGATGTAGGCGCCGTGCTCCCCGGACGAGGGCGGAACCACGTCCAGGACCCGCAGGAACCGGGAGTCGGTGGCCAGCGCCGCGCGCCGGGCCAGCTCCAGCAACTCCCCGGCCCGCGGGTCGTCCGGCCGCAGCAGGTGGATCAGCACCGGGCGGGTGAGCACGGTGTCCTCGGCCCGCCAGGTCTGATGCCCGCCCCGCTCGGCGAGCAGTTCGGCCAGCCGGTAGCGGCCGGCCAGCCGGCGGCCGATGTCGATGAGATTGGTGGGCTCGTCGGCCGGATCGATCGGGTCGTCGGCCGGCAGGGGATAGTCGAGGACGGCGGTCGGCGGACCTTGCTCAGGCTCCGGCTCCGGTGCCGGTGCCGGCTCGGCGGTGTCGGCCTCGACGTCCGGGGATTCGGCGTCCAGCAGTTCCTCCGGTGGCGCCCACGGCTCGTCGACGGGTTCCGGTTCCGGCTCCGCTTCCACCGGGAGCACCAACTCGGTCTCGGCCGTCGCCGGGCGCCGGCGCAGCACCGAGATCAGCTCACTGGCCTCGGGAATGTCCAGTCGCTTGGCGGTGAAGAAGAAGGCGATCACCGCCGCACCACCTGCCGCCACGAGCCCGACCAGCTGCCACAGCAGGCCGCCGATCGACCAGATCGCATAGTTGATCCCGTAGGCGAGGGCGGCGGCGGGCAGGGTCGCCAGCAGCAGGCGCGCCAGGTGGCGGAGCGTCTCGCTCCCGGGCAGGTCCGGGATGCGCGCGGACAGGGCCCGGTGGGTGATCCACCAGCCGAGGAAGTAGGCCACCGAATACGACAGCGCCAGCCGGGCGGCGACCGTGCCCGGCGAATCCAGGGCCAGGACGAAGGCGACCGCCAGCAGCGCGTTCGCGCCCGAGATCACGATCTGGAGCAGGAACGGGGTTCGGGTGTTGTCGAGGGCGTAGAAGGCGCGCAGGTAGAGGTACTGGATCGTGTACGGCACCAGGCCGATCCCGAACGCCATCAGCGCCCAGCCGACGAAATGGAAGTCCGAGGCGCCGGTGCCGTGCCCGAAGATCAGCTGGGCGATCGGGTCGGCCAGCACGACCAGGCCCAGGCTGGCCGGTACCAGGAAGGTGGTGGCCAGCCGGATGGCGCGGCTGGCCTCCGTGGTGACCCCGGCGAGGTTCCCCGCGACCGCCGCCCGGGAGGCGGCCGGGAGCATGGCTGTGGCCAGGGAGATGGTCAGCAACGAGTGCGGCAGAATCCAGATCAGGTACGCGTTCTGGTAGGCGGCCAGGCCGGCACCCGGGATCGCTTCCCCGGTCACCGGGTCGATGCCCGCGGTGGCGGTCGAAGCCAGGTTGGTCACCACCACCTGGGCCAGCGAGGTCAGGGCCACGTAGCCGACCATCCACTTGGCGACGTGGAAGGTGCGCCCCAGGCCCGTCCCCTTCAGGTCGAACCGGGGGCGGTAGGAGAAGCCCGCCTTCTTCAGATAGGGCAGCAGTACCAGGGTCTGGGCGGCGATGCCGAGGGTCGAGCCGCCGCCGAGCAGCCAGATCTGGGCGGTGGTGAATGTGCTGCCGGCAGCGGCCGTGGTGCCCCAGGTGGCGATGTAGATGCCCAGCACCCCGATCGACACCAGGTTGTTCAGGATCGGCGCCCACATCATCGGCCCGAAGATGTCGCGCGCGTTGAGCACCTGCCCGATCAGGAAGAAGACCCCGTAGAAGAAGAGCTGCGGCATGGTGATGTAGCTCATCAGCAGCAGGTTCTGCCAGGCGTCCGCCATCTCCGGGGCGCGCCAGCTACTGGCGTAGAGGCTCATCACCCAGGGGACGGCCACCGTCAGCACCGCGGCGAGCACCGCCAGCGCGCAGAGGAAGGCCGTCATGATCCGGTCGACGAAGGCCTTCCCCTCGTCCTTGTCGTGCAGGACGGCGCGCACGATCTGCGGCACCAGGACGTTGTTCAGGGTGCCGCCGGCCAGCAGCATGTAGAGCGAGTTCGGCACCAGCATGGCGATCGCGAAGACGTCGGCCCGCAGCCCGATATTGCCCAGGGTGAAGGCGAGGAGCATATTGCGCACCAGGCCCAGCACGCGCGAGACCATCGTCCCCGATGCCATCACCGCGGTGGCGTTGAGCAGGCGCCGCCCGCCGGTCTCAGTCATCGCCGGCTCCGGGGATGACGACGGTGGGCTCGTCCGCGGACTCCGCCGGCTGGTCGCTCCGCTTCGACTTGCGTCGGACCTGCCAGATCCGCAGTGCGGTGGCGCCCAGCACCACTGCCCCGGAGGCGATCACGATCACCCAGCCCACGAAGCCCAGCTCGGTCATCTCGATGGTGATCTGGGCGTTGGGCTCAACCTGCAGGCGGCGTCCGCTCTCGGTCGCCACCCAGGCCTGCGCGATGGCCACGCCGTTGGCGGTGGCCTCGGGCCGGATGGTGATGGTCTGGCTCTGCCCTGCGGGGACGGTGGTCACGTCGCTGTCGGGGATCCGGAGCCGCTGGGGGTTGTCGGTCTCCACCAGCACCTTCACCCGGATCGGCTCGCTGAGGTTGTTGGTGACGGTCACCGGGAACTGGCTGGTGCGCGCCGACATCACGAAGCGCGGGCTGGCGTCGAGGTGGACGGCCTGCTCCAGCGCCTGCGGGCCGATCAGATCGTCGATCGCCTCGATCAGCGCGGCGTGAGCCTTGCCCTGTCCGATCCATGCCTGGGACACCGCCCGAGTGAGCAGGCCCGCGGCTTCGTCGGGAATGGTGGAGTCGGGGGAGAGCTGACGGTACGAGGCCACTGCCTGCTCCAGGTCTGCCACTGCCTCGAACTGCCATCGGCTGAACGTCTCGGGCGTGATCTCGGTGTCGAGCTCCGCGATGCCGCTGGTGGGCGCGGCGAGCAGGGCGTCCAGCCGCAGCGGCCGCTGCCAGGGGGCGGTGGCGGCGTGATCGGCGGCGACGTCCGCGGGCTCGCGGAGCAGGCGGAGCTCTCCCGCCGGGCCGGCCAGCACGGATTCGGCCAGGGCCAGTTGGCGACCGGCGAAGTCCTGCGCGGCGTGTGGCTGGCTCGCGGCCAGGATCACCTGTCCGCTCGCGGCGGATTGATGCGCGCCGGGGGTGACGACATTGGTCGCCAGCAGCGGCGTCTGCGGGCCTAGGTAGGACCCGACGGCCTGGGTGCTGACGCCGGCGGTGGGGATCGCGATCAGCGGCAGCCCGGCCAGGGCCGTCACCTGCTCGGTGGCGGTACGGGCGCGAGCCAGCACCTCCTCGTCCCCGGCCGCGGCCGCGCCGTTGAGATCGGGGTTGCCGAACAGGGTGCGCGCTCCGGCCGCCTGGTCGAGGGCCCGGAACCGCTGCAGCCAGGCGGTTGCGATCGCCTGGCCGGTGCCGGCGTGCAGAGTGTCCCCGTCCTGCACCTGGTACCCGTTGGCCAGATCGCTGACCTCGTCGTACAGGGCCGGGTCGATCAGCCAGGATGCACCGGGCTCGGCCGCCGCGGTGAGCAGGGCGTCCAGCCGTCCGGTCAGCTCAGCTCGGAGATCCTCGTTGCGGAACAGCCCGGTGGCGAGCTTGGTGGGAGTGGCGGTGAGGACGACCAGGCGGGTGACCGGTATCGGGTCGCCCGGGAGGGTCAGGACGGTGCGGGCCTCGCCGACGCTGTCGAAGGCGGTGCTGCCGTCGGAGGTGCCCAGCGCCCAGGCCCCGATCGGGTACGCCTTCCCGGTCTGGTCGAAGCCGAGGTCGGCGAGGCTGGCGCGCAGGGTGAAGTCGGCGCTGGCTCCCGGGGCGAAGGCTTCGTCCTGCTCGGTGATCTTGACGTAGCCGCGCGGGAGGATCAGCCCTCGCGGAGCGGTGATGGCCGTCTGGTCGCGGAGGCCGGCGAGACTCTCCACCGGGTAGCGGGAGCGCCACATCGCCATCCGGATGCCGTAGACCACCGAGCCGGTCGGGTTGCTGACCCGTCCGGTGAGCGCGACCTCGGCCTCGGGGCCCTCCCCGGTGATCGTGATCGCGGTGAGCTCGACGCTGACCTGCGGCGCTGCCGTCGCCGGGGGGGCGGAGGCGATCAGCGTGGTGCCGGCGACCACGACGCCCGCGAGCCACGCAACTGCGCGCCGCAGCGTTCCCGGCCTCCGATTCACCGTTCCATCGTAGGGGGCGCGAGCCGGGCCTACCGGCCAGGCTGGCCCGACCGGGCCGGTCGGGTTCGCCGGTAGACTGCGCTGTCGTGCCTGACCTGACTCCCGTCCAACGCGCTTCGCTCGATGCCGTGCGCGCGTCGAGCGTGTCGATGGACCGGTTGGCAGACGCCTTCGCCGCGGCCGGCTACGAGTTCTACCTGGTGGGCGGCTCGGTGCGCGACGCGCTGCGCGCCGAGATCGGCCAGGATCTGGACTTCACCACCTCCGCCCGTCCGGACGAGATCGAGGCCCTGGTGCGCACCCTCACCCGGACGGTGTGGGATGTCGGACGGGATTTCGGGACGATCGCCTGCCAGCTGACCGAACCGGACGGCTCCCGCCGGCTGGTGGAGATCACCACCTTCCGCGCCGACACCTACTCGGAGGATTCGCGCAAGCCCGAGGTCGTCTTCGGCGATCACCTGGGCGGCGATCTGATCCGGCGGGACTTCACCGTCAACGCGATGGCCCTCGACATGGCCACCGGCGGACTGCTCGACCCGTTCGGCGGGCTGTCCGACCTGGGCGATCAGCTGATCCGGACGCCGGCCGCGCCCGAACTCTCCTTCTCCGACGATCCGCTGCGGATGATGCGCGCGGCCCGGTTCACCTCGCAGTTGGGCTTCGTCTGCGTCCCCGAGGTGGTGGACGCGATGACGTCCATGGCGTCGCGGCTGGCGATCGTCTCGGCCGAGCGGATCCGCGACGAGCTGGTGAAGCTGTTGCTCACCGACGACCCGCGCCCCGGCCTGGATCTGCTGGTGCAGACCGGGATCGCCGAGATCGTGCTCCCGGAGCTGCCCGCTCTACAGATGGAGAGGGACGAGCACAATCGCCACAAGGACGTCTACCAGCATTCGCTGATCGTGCTCGCCCAGGCGATCGAGCTGGAGAAGCAGCGCGGCCACGAGCCGGACATCGTCAACCGGCTGGCCGCCCTGCTGCACGACATCGGCAAGCCCGCCACCCGGCGCTTCGAGCCCGGCGGCAAGGTCAGCTTCCACCACCACGACGTGGTGGGCGCCAAGCTGGCCCGCAAGAGGATGCAGACGCTGCACTTCTCCAACGAGCAGATCAAGGCGGTCGCCAAGCTGATCGAGCTGCACCTGCGGTTCCACGGCTACGGCGAGGGCAACTGGACGGATTCGGCTGTCCGCCGCTACGTCCGCGATGCCGGCGAGCAGTTGGAGCGACTGCACATCCTCACCCGCTCGGACTGCACCACGCGCAACGTCCGCAAGGCGCAGCGGCTGCAGCGCGCCTACGAGGAGCTGGAGTGGCGCATCGAGGCGCTGGCCGAGCAGGAGGAGCTGGACGCCCTGCGTCCCGACCTGGACGGCCAGCAGATCATGGAGCTGCTCGGCATCGATCCCAGCCCGGTGGTCGGCGAGGCCTACCGGTTCCTGCTGGAGAAGCGCATCGAGGATGGCCCGCTGGGGGACGAAGGTGCCCGGGCGGCGCTGCTGGAGTGGTGGAAGCAACGGGAGGACATTCAGTGAACGCGTGGCCAGCGACCCTGGGAGGCCGGCCGTCGGCTGCGGTATTCGACTGCGACGGCCTGCTCGTCGACACCGAGACCAGTTGGGGCCGAGCCGAGGAGCGGCTCTTCGGCCGCCGTGGCGTGCCGTACGGCCCCGACGAGCGGGAGGCGTTGCTGGGCACCAGCGTGCCGAGCTCGGTGGTGTGGATGGCCGGCCGGTTCGATGAGGCCGGGAACGAGGCCGGGCTGCTCGCCGAGCTGCTGGAGGCCGCTCACGACCTCATCGGCAGGGAATCGGTCGCCCTGCCGGGCGCGGCCGAGTTGGTGGCGCGCCTGCGGGAGTACGGCGTCCCGATCGCAGTGGCGAGCAACTCGCCACGGCCTCTGGTCGATCTCGCGCTGGGCGTGGGCGGGCTCGGCGGCGCCTTCGATCTGATCGTGAGCGCCGACGACGTGTCGCATCCGAAGCCGGCACCCGATCCCTACCTGACAGCGTGCTCCGGGCTCGGCATCGACCCGTCGGCGGCCGTCGCCTTCGAGGATTCCCCACCCGGCCTGGCCTCCGCCCGGGCCGCGGGCATGGCCACCGTCTGCGTCCCGAGCCGTCCGGGCGACTACAAGGCGGATTGGGTACTGCCCAGCCTGGCCGATCCGGCCCTGGGAGCCTGGGTGGCGTCCTGGGCCTGATCCGGCCACGCCCACTTTAGTTAGCGAAGCTAATGAGCTAAGCTAACTATCCGTGACCATCGCTCTCGCCAAACTAGCCTCTGAACTGCGGATCGCCTGTCAGCAGGTGAGCCGCCGGGTCCGGTTCGAGCCCAGCGCGGAGGTACCCCCGCACCACGTCAGCGTGCTGTACAAGCTGCTGGACGGCCCGCTGACGCCGGGCGAGCTCGCCGAATTGGAGAAGGTGAGCGCCCCGAGCATGACTCGCACCGCCAACTGCCTGGTCGAGAGCGGCCTGATCGAGCGCACCGACCACCCGACCGACGGCCGGAGCAAGATGCTCAGCATCACCGGCGAGGGACGCGCGGTGGTGAAGCGGGTCTCCCGCGCCCGGGACACCTGGATGTACGACAAGCTCAAGGGTCTGTCCGCAGACGAACTGGACGTGCTGCAGCAGGCGTCCGCGCTGCTGCGGGAGAAGGTGCTGGCGTGAGCGCCCCACGGAGTTCTTCTCCTCCGCTGCGCTCCCCCGAACAACTCCGCGGGGACCCCGCATGACCGTCGCGACGGCCCAGCGGGTGCCGATGTTCGCCTCCTTCGGCGTCTACAACTACCGGCTGTTCTGGAGCGGCGGTTTCGTCTCCAACGTCGGCACGTGGATGGCCCGGGTGGCGCAGGACTGGCTGGTGCTGACCATCCTGACCGACAACTCCTCGCTGGCCCTGGGCATCGTCACCGGCCTGCAGTTCCTGCCGACCGCCGTGCTGGCGCCGTGGGCCGGTTCGGTGGCCGACCGGTTCGACAAGCGGCGGGTCCTGCTCTTCACCCAGGCGGCCATGACACTGACCGGTCTGGTGCTCGCGGGGCTGGTCTTCACCGGTCACGTCACCCTGTGGCAGGTGTATCTGCTGGCGACCCTGCAGGGCGTTGCCGCCGCCTTCGACGGCCCGGCCCGCCAGGCCTTCGCTCCCGAGATGGTGCCGCGGCAGCTGATCGCGAACTCGGTCGGGCTGAACACCACCTCCTTCCACGCCGCCCGGTTGATCGGCCCGGCGGTCGCCGGCCTGACGATCGCCTGGTGGGGCGTGTCGCTGGCGCTGCTGCTGAACGCGCTCAGTTTCGTGGCGGTGATCGTCGCGCTGCTGCTGATGCGTCCGGCCGAGCTGACGCCGGCTCCGCTGGCGCGCGCCAGAGGCGCGGTGCGCGAGGGGATCAGCTACATCCGGCAGCGCCCGGAGATCATGGTGGTGCTCTTCGTGGTGTTCATGCTGGGCACCTTCGGGCTGAACTTCCAGCTCACCAACTCGCTGATGGCGACCGCCGTGTTCAAGGTCGGGCCGGAGGAGTTCGGTCTGATGGGCTCGATCATGGCGATCGGGTCGCTGGCGGCGGGGCTGGTTGCCGCCCGGCGCACCAGCCTGCGACTGCGCCTGATACTGGGGGCGCTGGCGGGCTTCACGGTGGCGATCGGGTTGCTCGCCCTGGCTCCCGGCTACCTGAGCTACGTGGTGCTGCTCATGCCCACCGGTTTCCTGGCCCTGACCGTGATGACCGCGTCGAACGCGTCGGTTCAGCTGGCCGTCGAGCCGGAGATGCGCGGCCGGGTGATGGCGATCTATTCGGCGGTGTTCCTGGGCGGCACGCCGCTTGGCTCGCCGCTGCTGGGCTGGGCCGGCGAGGCCTGGGGGCCGCGCTGGACCCTTCTGATCGGTTCCGTCGCCTGTGGCCTGGCGGTGGTCGTGGCCGGTCTCTACCTGCTGCGCCGCAACAACTGGGAATGGCCGCGGCTGCGCACCCCAGACGACCCCGAACTGGAACTGGTCGAAGAACCCCGCTGACGCCGGCCCCGCTTCAGCTGAGCGGCGTCAGCGCCTCCAGCGACTCCCTGACCTGCTTGCGCAGCACCTTGCCGAGCATCGACTTCGGCAGCTCCGGCAACAGGTAGAACTCGCGCGGCACCTTGTAGCCGGAGAGGCGCTCCTTGCAGAAGGCGCGTAGCTCGGCGGCGTCCAGGGATGCTCCGTCGTTGGGCAGGACGGCGGCCACCACGCGCTCGCCGCCGCCGGCGGCGGGCAATCCGACCACGGCGACGTCCGCGATCCCCGGGTGCGCCTTCAGCGTCACCTCCACCTCCGACGGCGACACGTTGAAGCCACCGGTGATGATCAGCTCCTTGACCCGGTCGACGATCGTGGTGAAGCCGTCGGCATCCACCGTCACCACGTCGCCGGTGCGTAGCCAGCCGCCGGGCAGCAGGGTCTTCTCGGTCTCTGCCTCGTTGTTCCAGTAGCCGCCGAAGACCTGCGGGCCCTTGATCAGCAGTTCGCCGCGTTCGCCCTGGGCGACCTCCCGGGTGGGGTCGTCCGGATCGACGACCCGCATCCAGGTGGACGGGAACGGGATCCCGATCGTCCCGGTGCGGCGGCTGGGGTGGAACGGGTTGCCCAGGCAGACCGGGGAGGCCTCGGTCATGCCGTAGCCCTCGACCAGCAGGCCACCGGAGACGCTCTCCCACAGCGCGACCGTGGCGTCCGGCAGGTTCATCGCGCCCGAGATGCAGTACTTGGCGGTGCTGAGGTCGACGCCCTTCTCGATCGCCTTCTTGGCGGTGGCCTCGTAGATCGGCGGCACCGCGCAGTAGACGGTCGGCGGGTTCTTGCGGGCGGCGTCGATCACCAGGTCGGCGTCGAAGGAGGGGAACAGCACCAGCCGGGCCTGCTTGAGGATGCCGTAGGTGAGGAACAGGGTCATGCCGAAGGCGTGGAACATCGGCAGGATCGCGTAGAACACTTCCTTGCGGTACTGCGCGCCGTACATCCAGGCCTCGCCCTGGAGGGCGTTGGAGTAGAGGTTGAAGTGGCTCAGCATCGCGCCCTTGGGCTGCCCGGTGGTTCCCGAGGTGTACTGGATCACCGCCAGGTCGTTCACTGAGGGACGCGGGTGGGCCGGATCGATCGCCGGCTCGGTCAGCAGTTCCTCCCAGCTCGTGGTACCCGGCGCGGGCTGGGTGAGTCGGTTCCGGGTCGCGCGCAGCGACGGGACGGGGAGCCTCAGCGCCAGCTGCTTCACCAGCGGGAACGCCTTCAGCAGGTTCACGGCGATGATGTGCTCGGGGGCGACGTCGGCCGGCAGGTCGCGCAGCCTCGCCACCGCGGCGTCCCAGGAGATGACCACCCGCGCCGCATGATCCTCGAACAGGCGGCGCAGCTCGCGGGCGGTGTAGAGCGGATTGTGCTCGACCACGATCGCGCCCAGCCGGAGCACCGCGTAGAAGGCCACCACGTGCTGGGGGCAGTTGGGCAGGATCAGGGCCACCCGGTCTCCGGCCTTCACGCCGAGCCGGCGCAGCCCCTCGGCCGCGCGGGCGATCTGGTCGCCCAGCTCGGCGTAGCTGGTCGTCCGTCCGAAGAACTCGGTGGCGATGGCCTGGCCGCCCTCGGCGACCGACCTCTCGCACAGCGCGACCAGCGACTCCGTGGGCAGCTGGATCTCGGCTGGGACTCCCGGCTGGTAGTGCCTGATCCAGGGAGCCTCGGGCTTGGCGTCATTGCTCATGGCTCCATCCTGCCCATCGGAGGCGTGGCGCGCTGCCGAAACCTACGATTCCGTAGCCGTTCTCCGGGGATAGCATGATCGGCGAGAGGAGTGGGCGATGGGCGAGCGCTGCGGTTGGGTCGGGAGCGATCCGCTCTACATCGCCTACCACGACACCGAGTGGGGTGTGCCCGAGTACGGCTCCAAGGCGCTGTACGCCAAGCTCGTGCTGGACGGCTTCCAGGCCGGGCTCGCCTGGATCACCATCCTGCGCAAGCGGGAGGGCTTCTACCGGGCCTTCGACGGGCTCGATCCGGATCGCATCGCCGAATGGGGCGAGGACGAGGTGCTGCGCTGCCTCGCCGATCCCGGGATCGTCCGTCACCGCGGCAAGATCGAGGCGGCGATCGGCAACGCGCAGGCCTGGCAGCGGATCGAGGCCGCGGACGGGTTCTCGCCCTTCCTCTGGGATTTCGTGGACGGACGCCCGCAGCAACCCGCCTTCCGCAGCCTCGCCGAGATCCCGGCTGCGACAGAAGTCTCGACGGCGATGTCGAAGGCGCTGAAGCGGGCCGGCTTCCGGTTCTGCGGGCCTACCATCGTCTACGCCTTCATGCAGGCGGTCGGCATGGTGAACGACCATGTCGTCGACTGCCCGCGGTACCTGCCGCTCGCCGGGGGACGGCAGGAGCCGTCCCCGATGCCCCGGTGAAGGCGGGGTTGCCGGCCTGGCTCTCTCCGGTCTGGCTGGTGCTGGGCGCGATCGTCTCGGTGCAGTTCGGGGCGGCGATCGCCAAGTCGGTGTTCGGGGTGGTGGATCCGACGGCTTTCGCATGGCTGCGGATGGTCGTCTCAGCGCTGTTGTTCTACGCCATCGCCCGGCCCCGCTTCCGCGGCCGGACCTGGGCCGACTGGCGGGTGGCGCTGGGCTACGGCCTCTGCCTGGCCACCATGAACTGGTCGATCTACCAGAGCTTCGCCCGGATCCCGCTCGGGCTGGCGGTGACGATCGAATTCCTCGGCCCACTGGCGGTGGCGATCGCCACCTCTCGCCGGCTGCGCGACTTCCTGTGGGCCGGTCTGGCCGCGCTGGGCGTGGTGTTACTTGGCTGGTCGCCGGCGCCGCTGGATCCGGTCGGTGTCGCCTTCGCCCTGCTGGCCGGCGCGGCCTGGGCCGGCTACATCGTGCTGGCCGGTCCGACGGCGCGGGCATGGTCGGGCCTGACCGGGGCCACTGTGGGCAGCCTGGTCGGCGCGATCGGCTTCGCGATTCCGGGCCTGATGGTCGGCGGGGCGGCGCTGTGGCAGCCGTGGGTGCTGGCGGTCGGCCTGGGCGTCGGCATCCTGTCGTCCACCATCCCCTACGGCCTGGAACTCGTCGCGCGTCGGCACATCCCCTCCGGCACCTTCAGCATCCTGTTGAGCCTGGAGCCCGCGGTGGCGGCGCTGGCGGCGCTGATGCTGCTGGGTGAGCGGCTCGCCCCGATCGAGTTGGTGGCGATGGCCTGCGTGATCGTCGCCAGCGTGGGCGCCACCCGGGCGATGACCCGGCGCGGAGGCGACTGAGCCGGTCGTCGGAGTGGGTGCCACACCGTCCGCCTGGCTGGTTTGACCGGTTTGTGTGGTGGCTGGTGGACTGCGGGTATGGCATCTTTCCTGACCATTGATGGCTCCGATGGTGCAGTTTGCCAATGGTGGTGTGACTGAGCAGCAGAATCAGATTCAGGCGATGATTGAGAAGGGTGCC